>Ga0209040_10002947_pt1 | contig 13102 bp, 11 predicted proteins | sample BogFormECP12_OM3_FD_188240 | JGI IMG/M metagenome (GOLD analysis project Ga0209040, IMG submission 188240) | Bog forest soil microbial communities from Calvert Island, British Columbia, Canada - ECP12_OM3 (SPAdes) (version 2) | ecosystem: Environmental > Aquatic > Freshwater > Wetlands > Bog ... | reverse complement strand
GGGACGGCGACCCGGCCGGTACCGACGCCCAGCTCGAGGGCCCGACCGCCGGCGGCCAGGCCGGCGAGGAACCTCACCGCCGCCGTCGGGTCCAAACGGGCCGTCGCGCCGTACCAGCGGTCGTAGACCTTGGCGAGCCGCTCCCCGTAGGTCGCCGGCCCGTAGCTCTCCACGCGCCCAGCCAACCAGGGACCCGAGCAACCGACCGTGCATGCCAGGCGCCGAGGCGATGTCGGTCAGGCGGCCGCTTCCAACAGCCGCTCGCGGAAGAAGTCGAGGACCTGGTCCAGTGCCGCTCGGGTCGGGGTGCCCGGGCGGTCGTCGAGATGCTCGGTCAGCACCGAATGGGCGGCCTTGGGATGCCCGTGGGGGTTGCTGGGCGACGAGTCGAGCTCGACCGCGACGAAGCCGTCCCCGAGCTCGCGCCGCAGGGTCTCGAAGCGCTCCGGGAAGCAGAACGGGTCGCCACTGAACCGCAGCCCGAGCAGACAGGTTCCGGCGGCCACCCGCTCCTTCACCCGGGCCAGGTCCCGGTCGGAGATCCCGATGTCGGCCTTGCGCGCCTTGCCCATCGGGAACGGGAGTGACGGCTGGCTCAGCACCGGTGCGACCACCGTGTCGTCGATCATCATGGCCAGCGCGAAGCCGCCGGTGAAACACATACCCACCGCGCCCACCCCGGGTCCGCCGCAGCGCTCGTGCTCGTGGCGGGCGAGGGCTCGCAGCCATACCGTGATCGGGCTCGTCTTCTTGAGGGCCAGGATCGAGAACTCCCGGGAGATGCAGGCCGGGCCCAGCGTCTTGGCCATCGCCCCCATCGACGGCTCCCGCCCGGGGTCACCGAAGAGGTGGGGCATGACGGCGGTGCAGCCGATGGCCGCCACCTTGCGGCCGAACTCGGCCACCCGGGGGGTGATCCCGGGCACCTCGGCCATCACGATGACGGCCGGGCCGCCGCCCATCCGGTAGATGGCTCGCCGCTTGCCGCCGGACTCGAACTCCTCCTCGGTGAAGCCCTCGAGCGCGTCGGCCGGACCGGTGGTCGTGGTCATTGGGGCCGACCGTATTACGCATTTGCTGTCCGCGGCGACGAACGCCGTTGTGGGGGTTCCGCCGGTTCGCCGGCGCCCGATCGGCGGACATCCCGGCGCGCAGGGACCCAGGCCCCGATTCGCCCTAGCATGCGCGGCGTGACGACCGTCGGTGAGCGGCCGGCCGACCTGGACGACCTCCGGGACCGCGCCCTCGACATCCTGTGCGGGGCGGCGCTCTCGGCGATGGTCGAGATGGTCGTCTTCTCCCCCGGCCCCGACCTCTACGAGGCCAGGGCGGTGGACGGAGCCACCCGCTTTCGACGCCACCTCGACGGGCCCGACTGGCGCTACCAGTTGATCAAGGTGGAGGGCCGGGACCCGCTGGGCGACCAGGACCCGGCCCGCTTCTCACCGCTGGCCGCCGAGGTGGCCGACCGCCAGCCGGACCGACGGCGCAACAGCTACCCGCTCGCCTACGAGCGGATCGCCCAGGTCTTCGACCACCCGTGCGCCCCCGACCTCTGCGTGCTGCACACGGCGGCCCACCGGCCGGGCACCCACCGCGGGGAGCACGGCTCGCTCGACGTGGTGCAGTCCCGGGCGCCCTTCGTCGCCTCAGGGGCGGGGGTACGGCCCCTCGGGCTCGTCCCGGGCCACTGTCGCCTGATCGACTTCGCCCCCACCGTCCTCGCCCTCCTCGGCCTCGAGCCCGGTCCCGGGGTCGGACCGTCGGGTGACGTGGTCGACGGCATGCTGCTCTCCCGCCAGGACGGCACGCCGCTGACCGCCCTCATCGACCCCGATGCGGCGGCGGCCGAGCAGGTCGTGGTGGTGCTGATGGACGGGGCCAACGCGAACGTGCTCTACGAGGCGGCGGCCGAGGGCCTGGCCCCGAACGTCGGACGCCTGATCGAGCGGGGCACCGCCCTGGCCCAGGGCGCGGTGGCCTCGCTGCCCACCGTCACCCTGGCCAACCACACCTCGCTCAACACCGGCGCCCACCCGGGCCACCACGGGGTCCTGCACAACGCCTGGTACGACCGGGCCCGGGGGCACCAAGTGGTCACCGAGTCCCCGGCCACCTGGCAGGAGGCGATGCGTTGGCTCTTCCCCGGGGTCGAGACGATCCACGAGGCCCTCCACCGCCACCGGCCCGACGCCGTGTCGGTGGCGGTCAACGAGCCGGCCGACCGTGGGGCCGACTACTCGACCTTCGACCTGTTCCGTCGCAACGAGGTCGCCCGCCTGGCCGAGGGCCTCCCCAAGGCCCTTCCCCACGCCGACCCCAAGTGGCTGGCGGCCAGCGAGGACTACCGGTGGGGCTCCCGTGTCGACGCGTCGGCGGTGCACCAGCTGCGACGGATCTGGGAGGGGGAGTTCCTCGGCACCCGCTACCCGCTCCCGACGTTCACCTGGGTCAGCCTCTCGCTGACCGACGCCGCCTTCCACCAAGGTGGGCCCCACTCGGCGATCGCCCGGGCGGCGGTGGCCGACAGCGACGCCCGATTGGGTGAGGTGCTCGAGGCCATCGAGACCCGCGGCGCCCTCGACACCACCGCCGTCGTAGTGGTGGCCGACCACGGCATGGAGGAGAACGCGGTGGACAACCTGGGCGACTGGTGCGACGCCTTGCGGGCGGCGGGGATCGTCCACCGCGACGAGGCCTCGGGCTTCATCTATCTCGGCGTGGGCCCGGACGAGCCGGCGGTTCCAGCCACCGCGTGAGCAGCCTCGACCCGCAGACACCGGTCCTGGTCGGGGTGGGCACGGCAAGTGAGCCGGCCGAGCCGGCCGAGTTGATGGCCCTGGCCCTCGAGGCGGCGGCCGGCGACGCCGGGGCCCGGTCGCTGCTCGGCTCGATCGACCGGATCGCCGTGCCCATGGGCACGTGGAGCTACCGCGACCCGGGCCGCCTGGTCGCCGAGCGGGTCGGTGCCGCCGGGGCGCGGACCCACCTGGGCGAGATCGGCATCTCCCAGCAGACCCTGGTGAGCCAGGCCCTGCGGGCCATCGGGTCCGGGCGCTCCGAGGTCGCGGTGGTCACCGGCGCTGAAGCCCGGGCCTGGGCCCGGGCCGGCGGGGTGGAGACGCCCCAGACCGACGCCGTGCCCGACGAGCGGCACATCCGCGAGCCCGAGTTCTTCGCACCGGCCGAGCTGGCCGCCGGGATCGGGGCGCCGGTCCAGCAGTACGCCATGATCGACAACGCGCTGCGGCGGGCCGAGGGGACCGCGGTCGCCGCCCACCGGGCCCAGATGGCCGACCTGTGGGCGCGGTTCAACGCCGTGGCACGGGACAACCCGCTCGCCGCGTTCCCCGCCCCCCGCTCTGCCACCGACATCGACACCCCGGGCCCCGCCAACCGTCCGCTGGCCTTCCCGTACAACAAGTGGCACGCCAGCCAGTGGACGGTCGACCAGGGGGCCGCCCTGATCGTGTGCTCGGCCGACGCGGCCCGGCGTCACGGCGTCGGTTCGGACCGTTGGGTCTTCCCGCTGGTCGGGATCGACGCCAACCACTCGGTCTCCCTCAGCCGACGTCGCCTCCTGCACCGCTGGCCGGCCATGGAGGTGCTCGGGCGGGCCGCGGCCGGACGCATCGGTCGGTCGGTGGCCGAGGCCGAATTCATCGAGGTCTACTCCTGCTTCCCCGCCGCGGTGCGGGTCCAGCAGCGCGAGCTCGGCCTGGCGGTCGACGGCACGCCGACGGTGACCGGCGGCATGACCTTCGCCGGCGGTCCCCTCAACAACTTCGTGTACCAGTCGACCGCGGCCGTGGTGGCCGCCGTGCGGGCAAAGCCGGGGAGCCTGGGGATGGTCACCACGGTCTGCGGGCTGCTCACCAAACCCGGCTTGGCGGTGTGGGGCACCGAGCCCGACGGCCGCCCGCCGCTGCTCGACGACCTGGGGCCGGCCGCCGCTCGGGCGACCCCCGAGGTCACGGTCCTCAACGAGCACAACGGTCCGGCCACGGTGGCCACCTACACCGTGACCTTCGACCCGACGACCATGGCGCCGGCCCGGCTGGCCGTGATCGCGGACACCCGCACGGGGCAGCACTGCGTCGCCGTCGCCGACGATCCGGTGCTGGCCGCAGCGGCCACGGTCGACGAGTTCTGCGGGACGACCGTGGTGGTGCGCGGCCAGTTCTTCACCGCCTGACCACTTGGCCGGCCCCCACACCCCGCTTCACCGGCCGGCGGGACGGTGGGTATCGTTGCCCCGATGTCCACCCCGGCCGCCGAGCGGCGCTTCGGTGGCCTGATCGACCACCGGCTCACCGAACGGGTGGCCGTCACCCGCCGCTATCTGATCGTGGCGGTGGTGATCGGCGTGCTCTCCACGGTCTGCGTCGTCGCCCAGGCCGTGCTGCTGGCCAGCGCCATCGCGCAGGGGGTGGTCCACCGATCGGCCCTCGCCACGGTGATGCCCCAGGTGATCGGCCTGGCTGCCGCCTTCGTGGCCCGGGCCGCCCTGGCCTGGTTGGGAGAGGCGGCCGCCCAACGAACCTCGGCGACGGTCACCTCGACCCTGCGCCGCCAGCTCCTGCGCCACGCCCTGGACCTCGGCCCGGGATGGCTGGCCGGCGAGCGGGCGGGCGAGCTCTCGCTCACCGCGACCCGGGGGACGGCCGCCCTCGACTCGTACTTCGGCCGGTACCTGCCGGTTGCCGTCGTGGCCGCCCTGGCTCCGGTCGGCATCCTTGCCTGGGTGGCGTACACAGACTGGGTGTCGGCACTGGTGCTCGTCGGCCTGGTGGCTCTGGTGCCGGTCGCCATGATCCTGTTCGGCCGCGAGGCGACCAAGCGGACGCGCCGGCAGTGGCGGCGGCTCTCGTCGCTCTCCGCCCGCTTCCTCGAGCTGATCCAGGGGCTGGCCACCCTGCGGGCCTTCGGTCGGGCCGCCCAGGGCCGTCGAGAGGTGACCGCGGCCACCGAGGGGCTGCGCCAGACCACGATGGGGACCCTGCGGGTAGCCTTCCTGTCGGCCCTCGCCATGGAGTTCCTGGCCGGCATGGGGGTCGGGCTGGTGGCCATGGTGCTCGGGCTTCGGCTCCTTGCGGGTACGGTCCCGCTGGAAACCGCCCTGGCCGTCCTCCTGGTCTCCCCCGAGGTCTTCCTCCCGCTCCGACGGGCCGGGGCCGAGTTCCACTCGAGCACCGAGGGCCAGGCCGCCGCCGAGCGGATCCTCGACGTGCTCGACCTGCCGGTGGACGCGCCAGACGCCACCCGGGCTGCGCCCCTGCCCGACCCGGCCACCGTGGCCCTCTCGATGCGCGCCGTCACCGTGACCTACCCGGACCGCGGGGCGCCGGCGCTGGCCGACCTGGACCTGACCGTGCCCCCGGGTGGACACCTGGCCCTGGTCGGCCCCTCGGGCTCGGGAAAGTCGACCGCGCTGGCGGCTCTGCTCGGCTTCGTGCCCCTCTCGAAGGGCTCGATCCACCTTGGTGGGGTGGACCTCGCCCGGGTGCCCCCATCGGAGTGGCGACGCCACATTGCCTGGGTCCCCCAGCGTCCGTACCTGTTCACCGGGAGCATCGCGGAGAACCTGCGGCTCGGCGACGCCGACGCGCCGGCGGGCGCCCTGCGCCGGGCCGTGACCATGGCCGGCCTGGACGACCTGATCGACGAGCTCCCCGACGGGCTGGACACCCCCATCGGCGATGGCGGTCTCCCGCTCAGCGCCGGGGAGCGCCAGCGCCTGGCCATCGCCCGGGCCGTCCTGCGCGACGCCCCGGTGGTGCTGCTGGACGAACCGGCCGCGCACCTCGACGCCCGGACCGAGTCCGAGCTCCGGCGGTCGCTCGCCCCGTGGCTCGAGGGACGCACGGTGATCGTGGCGGCCCACCGCACCGAGCTGGTGGACCGCATCGACCACGTGGTCCGCCTCGGTGGCGCCGAGCCGGGCGCGGACTGCGATGCCGGCCGACCAGTGGGGGTGCCGACGTGAGCGCCCCCGGCGCCGGCGCCGGGCGCGCCGGGCGCGCCAGCTCCGACCTGTCTGACCCGGCGGTGCTGCGGCGCCTGGTCCGGATCAGCGCGCCGCCCTGGGGGCGCCTCGGGGTCGCCACGGCGCTCGGGGTGGCTGCGGCACTGGCCACGATCGGCCTGCTGGCCGGTTCGGGCTACCTGGTGGACAAGGCGTGGTTCCGCCCCGGGCTCGGCGCCATCGCCGGCCTCCTCGCCGCGGTGGAGGTGCTGGCCTTCATCCGGGGACCGTTGCGCTACGGCGAGCGTCTGGAGGGTCACGACGCGGCGTTCCGGGCCCTCAGCCGCTGGCGGGTCTGGCTCTACGACCAGCTCGAACCCCGCTCGCCGGCCGGGCTCCGGGCCTGGCGCAGTGGCGACCTGCTCGCCCGGGCTGTCGAGGACGTCGACGTGCTCCAGGACCTCTACCTGCGCGGCCTGCTGCCGGTGTCGGTCGCCGTGGCCGCCTCTTCGGTCGCCCTGGTCCTCGTCGGCCTCGTCCTGCCGGTCGCCGCGCTGGTCCTCGGGGTGGCCCTGGCGTTGGCGCTCGTCGTCCCGCCGCTCATCGCACTGGCCTCCAGCCCGGCGACGGGCCGGGAGGCCGAGGTGCGCGGGACGCTCGCCGCCGAGGTCGTCGACCTGCTGCAGGGGGCGCCCGATCTGCTGGCCTTCGGCCACGAGGACCGTCTTTTGGCCCGGGCCGAGACGGCCGACGCCGAGCTGACCACGCTGGCCCGGCGGCGGGCACTGGCCGCGGGGGCAAGTGCCGCCGCCCTGGTCCTCTGCGTGGGGGTGGCGGTGGTGGTGGTGCTGGTGGTGACCGTCCAGGCCGTCCACGCCCACCGGCTCGACGCGGTGATGCTGGCCGTCCCCCCCCTGGCCGCCATCGCGGCATTCGAGTCGGTCCCGGCGGTCACCGCGTCGGCGCTGCGGATGCGCGAAGTTGCGGCGGCCGGCCGACGCCTGCTCGCGCTGGAAGACATCGCGGTGCCCGTCGTCGACCCCGAGCGGCCGGGTGAGATCCCCCCCGGCAGCCCGCGAGTGGCGCTGGCCGACGCCCGCCTCCGCTACGGCGACGACCTCCCGTGGGCCCTCGACGGCGTGTCGCTGGCCCTCGAGCCGGGCAGCCGGACCGCCGTGGTCGGAGCGAGCGGAGCCGGCAAGACCAGTCTGGTGAACGTCCTGCTCCGCTTCTGGCCCCTGGCGTCGGGCACGGCCACCCTCGCCGGCGTACCGCTCGAGTCGCTGGCCCAGGACGACGTGCGCCGGGCCGTCGCCCTGGTCGACCAGGATGCCCGTCTCTTCGCCGGCACCGTCGGCGAGAACATCACCCTGGCCCGACCAGGGGCGACATCGGCCGAGGTGGCCGACGCCGTCCGGCTGGCCCAGCTCGAGCCGTGGGTCGCCGGCCTGCCCGACGGCCTCGACACCGCGGTGGGCGAGGGCGGTGCCCGGGTCTCGGGGGGCCAGCGCCGGCGAATCGCCCTGGCCCGCGCCCTGCTCGCCGGGGGGCCGGTACTGATCCTCGACGAACCGACGGCAGGCCTGGATGAGCCCACGGCCGAGCGCCTGCTGACCGACGTGCTGGCGGCGAGCGGTGAGCGGACCGTGTTGCTGGTGACCCACCGCCAGCGCGAGGCCGAGGCCCTCGACCAGATGGTGGTCCTCGAGCGCGGCCGGGTGGTCGACCCCGAGCCCGCCCCGCCGGGTTGAGGCCGGCCCGGGACGGCTAGCGGGCCGCGCCGGCGTCCGGCCGGCCGCCCGACACTCGCCGGTGCATGGCGGCGATCCGGGAACGGTCCATGACGGCGAACTCGCCCTCGGCCTCGGCCACGACGACGCCCTCCTGGAGGAGCCGGCCCGCGCTCGTCGTCCGGCTTCCGTCGGTCGAGGTCACCCGGGCCTCAAAGACCGACTCGACGTCCAGCAGCGTCGGCCGCCGGTAGCGCACGGTCAGGGACCTCGTCGGCCCGGCCGCGTCGGAGAGGACGTTGGCCGCAGTCAGGACCACGTCGAAGACGCCGGCGATCACCGCGCCGTGCACGCAACCTGGCGCCCCGGCGTACTGGGCGCCGAACACCGCCCGGCCGATGGCGGTGGGCGGGTCGAACTCGATGGTCACCGGCACGGCGATGGGGTTCGACCGGCCGATGACCACGTCGTAGGGCATGAAGTCGGCCATGGTCGTGCCCGACTCGGCCGGCGAGCCCGACCGCTCACCGAACCGCTCCCCCGACGCGGTGATGTTGGCCGCGGCCGCCGCCCGCAACCGGCCCACCAGTGCGGTGACGGCGGAGGCCGCCGCCGCCAGGTCGTGGGCCGTGGCCTGGCCCCCGACGGTCTCGGCGATCAGCGCCCGCACGGCGTGGGCCAGCGCCTCGCGCTCGGGGGTGGCCACCGGCCTGGTCTGCTCGGGCGTCGGCCGCGACGATGCCTCGTCGTTCACCACGCCCACCTCACCGTGCCCGTCATCCTGCTCATCACGCCGCCCGCCTCACCGTGCGCACCCAAGATCTCAGACGTTGACCCGTGCCATGTGCTCCGCCGGGTAGCGCTCGCCGACGGCCGCGCCCATGGGGGCGACTGCCTCGATGCTGGCCAGGTCCACCTCGCCCAACGTGATGTCGAGGGCGGCCACGTTCTCGCGCAGATAGCTTCGCCGTTTGGTACCCGGGATGATCACGATGTCGTCGCCCTGGGCCAGGACCCAGGCCAGGGCGAGCTGGGAAGGCGTCACGCCCTTGCGTGCCGCCAGGAGGCGCACCCGGTCGACCACTTCGAGGTTCTTGGTGAAGTTGGCGCCCTGGAACCGCGGGCTGTGACGCCGGAAGTCGTCCGGCCCGAACTGGTCGGGACTGATGACCGTCCCGGTCAGGAAGCCCCGCCCGAGCGGGCTGTAGGCGACGAAGCCGATCCCGAGCTCTCGCACCGTCTCGAGTACTCCGTCCTCGGGGTCGCGGGTGAACAGCGAGTACTCGCTCTGGAGGGCGCTCACCGGGTGGGTGGCGTTGGCCCGGCGGATGGTGGCCGGAGCCGCTTCGGAGATCCCGAGATACCGCGCCTTCCCGGCGGCCACCAGTTCGGCCATCGCCCCCCATGTGTCCTCCACCGGCACCGTCGTGTCCACCCGGTGCTGGTAGTACAGGTCGATGTGGTCGACGTTCAGTCGCTCGAGCGACGCGTCACACGACCGGCGCACGTAGTCGGGTTGGCCGTTCACCCCGACGAACGATCCGTCCGGCCGGCGCTCGTTGCCGAACTTCGTGGCCACGGTGACTTCGTCCCGACGCCTGGCGATGGCCCGGCCGACGAGGCGCTCGTTGGTGAACGGTCCGTACATGTCGGCGGTGTCCAAGAAGGTGACCCCCGAGCCGATCGCCTCGTGGATGGTGGCGATCGACTCCTCCTCGTCAGCCGGGTCGTAGGACTGGCTCATCCCCATGCAACCGAGCCCCATCGCCGGGACCTCGAGACCTTGACTGCCCAGGCGGCGCTGCTCCACCTCGACTCCTCCCTGCCGGATCCCGGCCGTCTCGTTGCCCGCATGCAGCCGGCATGCCTCCGACCTCGGTTCGCTCGGCGTTGAGCCTACGGTGGTCCCACCGGGTGTGGGTCAGATGGGCGCCCCGGGTCGACGGGTCGGGTCGCGCGGGGACGGCACGACTGGCCGGGGACTATGATCGCACGCGGGGTGCAAGCAGACGCAGGGGGTCGTAATGGACGGCGCAGGAAAGACCGTGGCGGGGGCGGCGCGGAGCCCGGTCAGCAAGGACGGGAGGATCGCCCGGGGGGAAAAGACGCGCCGCCGGGTGGCCGAGGCGCTCATCTCGCTGCTCGAAGAGGGTGACCCCCAACCGACGGCCAAGGAGATCGCCCAGCGGGCCGGGGTCAGCCTCCGCTTGGTCTTCCACCACTTCGACGACATGGACGCCCTCTACCACGCGGTCGCCAAGGTCAACGTCGAGCGCCACTGGAAGTCCCTCTACCCGGTCCCCCCGGACCTGCCCTTCGAGCACCGCGTCGAGCGGACGGTGCGCCAGCGCTACCGCCTCTTTGAGGCCATCAGTCCGGTGCGCCGCGCCGCGATCCGCCAGGCCTACCGCTCCAAGGAGATCGGTGCCACCCTGGCCGAATCGACCAAGGCGCTCCGTCAACAGGTGGCGTTGACGTTCGCCCCGGAGCTGTCGGCAGCCGGTGCGGCAGCACCCGACCTTCTCGACGCCCTCGACCTCGTCACCTCCTGGGAGGCGTGGGAACGCCTGCGGACGGCCCAGGGGATGACCCCCACCGCGGCCCGGCGGGTCATCGAGCACACCATCACCTCGGTGCTGGGCAGCTGGATCGACACGGCCGGGGCCCGGCGTCCCCGCACCGGCGCGAAGACCTGATCGGGCGCCGATGGAGGCGCTGCGTACTCCCGACGAGCGGTTCGCCGACCTGCCCGGCTTCGACTTTGCGCCCCACTACGTCGAGGTTCCCGGCGAGCGGTCCGTCGGCGCCGCGGCCATCCGGGTGCACTATCTCAACGAAGGCCCCGCCGACGCGCCCGAGACGGTACTGCTACTGCACGGCGAGCCCTCCTGGAGCTACCTGTACCGCACCATGATCCCGATCCTGGTCGCCGCCGGGCACCGGGTGGTCGCGCCGGACCTCGTCGGGTTCGGGCGTTCGGACAAGCCGGCCGAACGGTCCGACTACACCTACGCCCGACACGTCGAATGGATGCGCCAAACGCTCTTCGACGAACTCGGGCTGACCGACGTCACGGTGCTCGGTCAGGACTGGGGCGGCCTCATCGGCCTCCGCCTGGTGGGCGAGCACCCCGACCGCTTCCGGCGGGTGGTCGCCGCCAACACCGGACTGCCAACCGGGGACCAGAAGGTCACCGACGCCTTCTACGCGTGGCGGCGCTTCTCACAGGAGTCCCCCGAGCTGCCGGTGGGCGCCATCGTCAACGGCGGGACCACCTCGGACCTGAGCAGCGGGGTCATCGCGGCCTACGACGCCCCGTTCCCCGACGAGCGCTACAAGGAGGGGGCCCGCCAGTTCCCGGTCCTGGTGCCGACCCGACCCGACGACCCGGCGAGCGAGGCCAACCGGCGGGCCTGGCAGACCCTCCGTCACTTCGACCGGCCCTTCTTGTGCGCCTTCAGCGACGGCGACCCGATCACCGCCGGTGCCGACCGGCTCTTCGTGGGCGAGGTGCCCGGGGCCGCCGGTCGGGACCATCCGACCATCGTCGGTGGCGGCCACTTCCTCCAAGAGGACCGCGGGCCGGAGTTGGCCGGAGTCGTCGTCGACTTCATCGCCGACACGCCCGCCTGACCGACACGAGCTCTGCCACCGACATGGCCGCTCCCGACCGCACGCACCGGCGACTCACCGGGAGGTCGGCACCGCCGGGATCTCGTTGAACGTCTCGAGCACCGGGCCGGTCGCCCCCCAGCCGATCCGGGTGATCGAGCCGGTGGAGAGGTGCAGCCGCCAGGCCAGGGCCTCGTCGCCCCCCAGGGCCCAGGCCACCGCCGCCTTGATCGGCGACACGTGGCTGACCACGACGACGTCGCCCTCGGTCGAACGGGCACCCGATCCCTGTTCGGCGAAGAGCTCGGCGCAGGCCCCGCGCACCCGCACCCCCACCTCGGCCAGGGACTCGCCCCCCTGGGGCCGGAACCCCGGGTCCGCGTGCCAACGGCGCCAGACCTCGGCCGGCACGTCGCCCAGTGGCCGGCCCTCGAACTCGCCGTAGTCGACCTCGATCCACCGACCATCGGCGGTCGCCCGGACCGCCAGCCCGAGGGCGGCGGCCGTGTCGGCGGCCCGACGCAGCGGGCTCGTGATCAGGGCCGTCACTGGCCCCAGCTCCCGCCCGAGGGTGGCCGCCTGGCGCCGCCCGTTGTCGGTCAGCTCGACGTCGGAGCGGCCGAGGAGGAGGCCGGCCGCGTTGGCCGTGGCCTCGCCGTGCCGGACAAGGACGAGCACGACCCTCGTCCGGCCGTCAGGGGCGGGCCGAAGGCCGCACCAGGATCCGACCGCACTGGTCGCAGGTCACCACCGTGTCGGGCGGGAGGCGGCGGATCCGGTCGACCTCCTTGGAGGGCAGCTCGAGGTGACAGCCCTCGCAGCGGTTGCCGACCAGCCGGGCGGCCCCGATGCCCCCGAGCCGAGCCCGCAGGACCTCGTAGTGGTCCCCGAGATCGGTCGGGAGCCCCCGTGCCAATACGGCCCGGGCGGCAACGACCGCCGAGGACTCCGCCTCCACCACCGCCTCCGCCTCGCGCAGCTCGGCCTCGAGCGACGCTGCCGTCGCCTCGAGCTCGGCCCGCTCGGCCGCGATCAGGATCAGCGCCCCGTCGACGGGTTCCTGCTCCTCCATGATCCCGAGCTCGACCTCCTCGAGCTCCGAGCGACGCTGGGTCAGGTGACGCACCTCGGACTCGATGGCCTGGAGGTCACGCGAGGCCGAGCCCCGGTCGGCGTAGAGGTGGTCCTCCAGGGCCTTCCGCCGGCTGGTGAGGCCCGCGATCTGCTCCTCCAGCTCGGTCTGGCGGTCGACGAGCGCCTGGCGCCCGGCCCTGAGCTGGCCGGCCCGCCCGTCGAGCGCGGCCACCTTCTCCTCCAACGCCTCAAGCTCGCGGCGTTCGGTCAGGGTGGCCTTGCGGTGATGGAGCTGGGCGATCGAGATGTCCAGGTCCTGGACCCGGATCAGCCGCTCGAGCGGCCCCTCCCGGTCGTCGCGCGAGCCGTCGCCCGTCACGCCGGTGTCGTCCCGCTCACCCTCTCCCATCACCTCAGTGCTCACCGGCAGCCCGCTCCCTTTCGCTCGACCTGATGGCGGCACCGTCCCCGGGGCCCAGATCCGGGGACCCGGCCAGCCCGGGGGCCAACGCCCTGGCGGCCCGGAGCGCGCCCACCAGCGAGCGGTCGGCGATCGACTCCGCGTCCTCCCAGTCATACCAGCGCACGTGGGGGCTCTCGTCGGGAGGGGGCGCCGGATCGGCGTCGGGACCGATCAGGAGGTAGCGCAGGTCCAGGTGCGTGTGCCCGAGCGCCGCCTCGTGGACGTCCACGTGCACCAGCACCGGCCCGTCGTCGGGGT
>Ga0209040_10002945_pt1 | contig 13103 bp, 11 predicted proteins | sample BogFormECP12_OM3_FD_188240 | JGI IMG/M metagenome (GOLD analysis project Ga0209040, IMG submission 188240) | Bog forest soil microbial communities from Calvert Island, British Columbia, Canada - ECP12_OM3 (SPAdes) (version 2) | ecosystem: Environmental > Aquatic > Freshwater > Wetlands > Bog ... | reverse complement strand
CTCGGCAGTGTGGGATAGACAGCCCATCCAACGGCAATGATCTTCTTTCCCTCCGGTTCGGGTAAACGGACCGTGGCATACACACGATCGCCCCCATTCCACAAGATGTCTCGATAGTAGGATTGCGGCTTCCGGTAGCCAGTGAGATCAATATCTCCACACACGGCCGCATGCCATGGATAATTGTGAACAAAGACCTCCATCATGGCTTTCATTGCCGGATCTGACGAGCCTTTGGCCATCTCAGCCGCTATGTCCACTCCGTTAGCCATTCCCGTGAACAACTTGTCGATGAACTCCGCGTTCGACATCGAACCCATCACCTGCCCTGCCTGCGTCGCCTGTTCCGGAGTGCCATAGGACCAGGCCCCGATACCTGACTCGCCCAGATAATCCATGGCGGTCCACGTCAAATCGCCCAGGACGAAGGGGTTGTCCTGTGAGATTTGCCACAACGGAAACGCTTTCGCCGGAAACGACTCGGTCGTCAGCATGATTCGTGATGGCAGCTCTTTATGGTCCGCCGCGTATGTCGGGATAAGGTTGTAGTTGTATCCAGTAATGTCGAGCAGCGAAAACACCGCTTCCGCGTTCGGTGCGGTGGCGGTGCCTGGAAACGCCAGCGTAAGTGGGCGCGTATTGTCGAGCGAACGCACTTGATCGGCTAATTGCTTACCGATCACGCGGCCTTGTTCCACCTCCAATTCGGGGATTTCGTTGCCGATGCCCCAGATCACAATTGAGGGATGATTGCGGTCGCGCAGCACCATCGACGAGATGTCCTGCTTCCACCATTGATCGAAGTAGCCGGCGTAATCGAACTTAACTTTGTGCGCCTTCCACACATCGAAAGGTTCATCCAGCACCAGGATACCGATGCGATCGCATGCATCCAGGAACGCGGGGGATGGCGGGTTATGCGCCGTTCGCACGGCATTGTAACCAGCCGCCTTGAGCAGCTCGACTCTTCGTTCTTCAGCACGGTCAAAAGCCGCCGCTCCGAGGGGTCCGTTGTCATGATGAACGCTGCCGCCGACCAGCTTGATGGATTGCCCATTGAGCACCAGGCCTTTATCGGCCGACCAGGCAAGCGACCGCACGCCAAAGCTGGACTCGACCCGGTCGACTACCTTGCCGCCTTGCATAACTTCAGTGACCGCTCGATAGAGCGTTGGGCTCTCCGGAGACCAAAGCTTCGGACTGGCGAGCGCGATCTTCATAGTGGTTTCGTCGTGACTCCCCTCGGCAATACGTAACTGCGATTGATCTTTTGCAGCCGGTTCTCCTGTCGCTGAAAGGAGCGTTGTCCTGACGGTGATTTCGGTGGGTTTCGCGGAGTCGTTTTCGAGCTGGGTCCGGACGATAACCGTCGCACTCTCGCTCGTGGCGTCGGGAGTACTGACGAAGACTCCCCACGGAGCGACATGGATCGGCTCAGTCACGACGATCCGCACGTGCCGATAAATCCCTGACCCGCTATACCATCGGCTACTCGGCTGCTGAGAACAATCCACGCGCACCGCAAGAACATTCGCCTTGGAGAAGTCCAGCCCCGGGGTCAGGTCAAACCGGAAACTGGTGTACGCATAGGGATGAATCCCGAGCTTCCTGCCGTTCAGATACACGGCTGCGTTCGAGGCAACCCCATCGAACTCGACGCTTACCTGCTTCCCCTTCCAATCTGGAGGAGCGGTGAATGTCTTTCGATACCACCCCACATCGGCAGGAAAGAATCCGCCGCCAGCCCCGGTCAGATTCTTTTCGCTCGGAGCTCCTTCAATACTCCAATCGTGCGGCAAGTCCACAGTTCGCAAGCCCGAATCCTGGAAGGTCGGTGACTCAGCACTGGCAGGGTCGCCCAGGAAGAATTTCCAGCCGTAGTCTGCCACAAGCTGTTGCCGCGGCGATGGGTTCTGCGCTGCCAACATAGGAACCGCAGAGAGCAGTAATGCGGCAAGCGAGGTCACGGTGATCTGACGAAGGGTTCTTTGCACGAGGAGCCTCCTTACTAGCAAGGTGAGGCACGCAGCGTTGGCTGCGGCCGGTAAACTAGGTCGCGCGCAGGCCAAGCAGGATGATGCGCACAGTTTCGCGAAAGAGGAGCTCGATCGGCTGCCCGTACTCCTCTTCCACCCGATTTCCAAGCGAAGCCAACCGGCGCTGAGCCCCGATGACAGCATTCACGACAGAGTGCAACGTGAGATCCGGATCCAGATCGGCACGGAGCGAGCCGTCCGCAATACCCTCCCGGATCAAATCGGAAAGCAGCTCAAAACGGCCGGGGAAGATTCGATCTTCGAGGGTCAGCAGACGCTCAGCGGACCAGTCGCGCGCGTACATCGCGTCAAACTGCGCCATGAAACGCACCCGCGCAGGATCATGCGTCAGCTCGTCTTCAAAAGCTCGAAAGAGTGCGGCGATCTTCGCCAGGGCAGCTCCGGAGACGCCTTCGACGGACTTGTGAACGCGTTCCGACCCCTGCACCATGATCTCTTCAACCAGAGCCCACACAAGCTCGTCCTTGTTCGAGAAGTATTCGTAAAGCGTCGAGGCCCGGATGCCGGCGGCCGAAACAATCTCCGCCATCGTGACGCGGTCGATGCCGCGGGTATCGAAGAGCTCCCGCGCGGCGGACAGAATGCGGCGACGCTGCCTTTCGCGGTGAGCGCGGTAAGGACCGTTGGATGGAGTGGTAGAAATTGCGGCCATATAGCAGGTATTGATTCCATAATTCGAATTATTAATTCGAATTTGAATAGATAATATGAAATCGTCCAAAGATGCGTTGTCAACAAAATTCTGTTTCGCGCCCGAGTTCAGAAAGGACAATAAGGGTGGACCACCTGCCAAATTCCACTATTGCGTTAGATTGGCTGATTCTTATGTAGGATTGGCGCACGAAGGCGGACAACTGATGATTGGCGACAGAAGCGGCCTAAAGGTCCGCCATATATGTCCGGAGAACAACACATGCCGATCACTTTATCTGCCAAGGTTCCTAGGAGACTGGTGCACCGTCTTATCGAATATTCGGAAGAAACCGGTCTCCCCCTTCAGGAATGCCTCATAGAAGCCCTCGACGAGTTTGTGGATTGCTGCGTGCGTCTGCGACTCGAATACCTCCGCGCACCCGGTCGCAGCAAAGACGACATTCAATTGGCTGAGACTGCCGCTCTCGTCCTGCAATGACGGATTTCGCGTTTCCAACAATTAACCCTGCCAACCCTGACCAAGGTAACTTGAACATCTAAACCCATGAAACCAGGGAACATCGAAACTGGTTGGCCGGCATTTGACATCCGGATTGATAAAATAGAAGTAGGTTCAGCAGGTTCACATTTCGAAATCAAAGAGGCGCAGCGAACAGCTGTGCCTTTTTCATTTGCCAAGGCTGGCCGGTTGGCCCACTCAAGCCCGGTGTTGGCTCGACTGGGGAAGTATGTGTCAGCATATAGACTCTGCCGCATCCCGCGAATGATGTGGAATCGACTGTCTAAGTCAATTGCGAGACAACTCCAGCCTCGCAACGCGACGCCCGGTAGAAGCCTCGGCCTTTCAGGCCGGTGACCAATTGAGCTTCGACAGAGAGGCTTCAGCCTAGGGCTTTTCCATGCTCTGGCCGCTTTGTACGGCAGGTGCGGGATCCGGACCGGCGAATTGCTAGCTGCCAGCGGCGGTCTCTGGTCGATCGCTGGTGACCCATCCGAAGCCTGTCCTGAGGCGAAAGCCGTTCATGGAGATTTAAGTTGGCATCCTGACTCAAACGGTCTATAACGTTGCTGGCTTGAACGTTGCTGGCTTGCGGACAGCGCCGAACTCCTTCTGGGATCCCCACGCAGTCCGCATTTCTGTACGCCGATACGTCGAAAAGGAGAAGTTATGCCGAACACTCCAGGGAAACCTGCTGCGTGGCGTCTTACATTCGCTTATGAAGGCAGCGATGTCCACTTCGAGGGAAAGGAACAGTTCACTATGGTGGTGCCCGGCTCAGCCCCAACTGAGGAGTCCGAAGGACAGACCGGTTATTGGGTCGACCTGCGCGACGCGGCAGGCAAGGTCATCTACCGGGTGATCCTCCACGACCCTATGCCACAGTACTATGAGGTGCATCAGGCGGACGGCCCCACCCACACGCCGGTCAAAGAACGGCGCGGCAGCTTCATGGTGCTTGTCCCGGCCCTTCCCGAGCCCACGACCGTCGTGTTCTTTGGTACCGACCAGCCTCCGGTTCAGCCAATCGGTAGCCGCGAGGCCGAGCGGGCACGAGCAGCGACCCCGCGCATCGGCATCGGCGCCGCGCACGAAATGGCAAGCGTTAGCCTGGAGGCGATTCAGCCATGAGCACCTCAGACGGAACAGTCAAGGGCATTAAGAAAATTATCGACAACGGCGATGACGCCCTGCGCTGGAATGTCGTAATCCTTAGCGAGGGTTACCAGGACTCCGAACTGGCGACCTTTCTAACGGATGCGCAACAGTTTGCTACTACTTTGTCGACGACTCCACCCTTTGACGTTTTGTGGAAGGGCATCAACGTACATGCTGTCAGTGTGTCGTCGACAGACAGCGGTGCGGCGGACCCTGTCAATTGCGGGACTGATACCTCGGGCACCGGTGCGGCGCCTCACACGTACTTCGACGCGAAATTCTGCGGCGGCGATGGCACGATCCGCCGTCTGCTCACTGTCAATACGACTACCGCGATTTCTGTGGCTACAGCGCAGCTGGGCCGGGCCCCTGGAGTGACCTTCGTGATGGTCAACAGCACGGAGTATGGCGGTTCGGGAGCCACGGGAGTCGCCGTCTTCTCAAAAGCGCTTGGCGCGAGTGCACAAGTCGGAATGCACGAGATGGGTCACTCCGTTTTCGGACTGGCGGATGAGTACGGAACCTATGCAGGATGCGACAAGCCCGAGACTGGCCACGACACATATACCGGGACTGAACCGACTGAGCCCAACGTGACCGCGAACATCACCACTCTCAAGTGGCAATCACTGGTCACCACCCGCACGATACCAACTTCCACCAACGCCGATTGTACGAAGTGTGGTGACACCGGGGCTTCGCCTGTGGCTGCGGGTACCGTCGGGGCCTTCACGGGCGCGCGTTACTTTCACTGCGGCCTCTACCGGCCGGAGTTCGACTGTCGCATGCGTCACACTGATGGCAACCAGGGGTTCTGCGCCGTGTGCCGCAGCGTGATCATAGACACAGTCAAGACGTATCTTCCGGCACCGACGGTTACCGGCATCAGTCCGTCCCAGGGTCCCGAGGCAGGCGGCACCGTCGTCACCATTACTGGCACGGGCTTCACTGGGGCGACCATCGTCCAATTTGGTCAGACCGGAGCCGTAACCTTCAAAGTCGACAGCGATACCCAGATCACCACGACCAACGCCGCAGGAACGGGCACAGTGGATGTGACAGTAACCAGACCGGCTGGCAAGTCACCCACTGGGAGCGCGGATCAATTCGTCTACCAGTCAGGCTCCAGCAGTTCCAGCTCGTCGGGCGATTCGAGTTCGTCAGGCGATTCAAGCTCGTCTGGCGATTCCGGCGATTCCAGCTCATCCGGAGATTCCAGTTCGTCAGGCGATTCCGGTGATTCGAGTTCATCGGGCGATTCCAGCTCGTCCAGTGACTCGGGCGATTCCAGCTCGTCGGGTGACTCCAGCAGTTCCAGTTCATCGGGTGATTCGGGCGACTCCAGTTCATCTGGCGGTTCCGGTGATTCCAGTTCGTCGGGCGATTCGAGTTCGTCTGGCGATTCCGGCGATTCCAGCTCGTCAGGCGATTCCAGTTCGTCAGGCGATTCCAGTTCGTCAGGCGATTCGAGCTCGTCCGGAGATTCCGGCGATTCGAGCTCCAGCTCGTCTGGTGATTCCGGTGACTCAAGTTCGTCCGGTGATGCGGGTGATTCCAGCTCGTCGGGTGATGCGGGTGATTCGAGTTCGTCGGGTGATGCCGGCGATTCGAGTTCGTCCGGTGACGCGGGCGATACGAGTTCATCCAGTGATTCCGGTGATTCGAGTTCGTCCGGTGATGCCGGCGATTCGAGTTCGTCCGGTGACGCGGGCGATTCAAGCTCGTCCGGTGATGCGGGGGATTCGAGTTCGTCGGGCGACTCGGGGGATTCTGACTCTTCGTTAGACTCAGGCGATTCTGGCGACTCAGGCCCGAATGTTCGTACGTCGAAGGCGCGCAAGGCGTCGTCGCGATGAGCCTGTAAGTCGGGCGCTCAAATTCAGGTGGGGCTCGACAGGTGCCCACTGAAGCCCGTTGGCCTAAGTGGGGAAGTACGTGTGGGCAGGTACACTCTGTGAAAGCGAGCGCTGTCCCGACTTTGGCCTGAGGGGTATAATCCGCACCGATGTCGTTAGCTGCGAGCACGAAACTCGATAGCTACGAAATCCTCGGCCTGTTGGGTGCAGGCGGAATGGGCGAGGTCTACCGCGCCAGTTTGGAAACCATCACCAGCCTGAAAGACTTTCATCAATTGGAGAACTACGGGTTCGGGACTCAAATGAACGTCGCGTCCGACGGCTCTCCCATCTTCACCCGCGACACCGGCCATCAGGAAATCTACGCCCTGAAGATCCGCTGGCCGTGAGGAAGACCACAAAGGGCAGGTCCAATCAAGCCCGATGGCTGGCGGCTCTGTTCCACCCCCCTGTGCCCTCTGCGTCCTCTGTGGTGACATGTATTCCCCCGGAGGGCCAAATCAGCTCTCCTCGTGTCTCGAAACGGTGCCAGGAAAATGTCAACCCTCACCGCTTCGATTTCTTCCGCGTCCCTCTCATCCCAAAGCCACCACTCCAAAAGAAGTCTGGCCGACAATTTCGCCCGATCCGCTACAATAGAAATAGAGACAGAGCCCGGCTGCCGATCGCAGCTGGGGCTTTCCGTTTTGAGGAGGGATGATGGCGTTCCCCCCTGTAACTCTTTTAGAATGTGAGGGTAACAGCTATAATTAATAGAATGAATGGATTACAAACCATACATTTAGAATGAAGCGGTTACAAGCCATAGGGGAGGGGGGTGGGGGGTCACACTTTGACCACTCCCCGAAGCAGATCGCAGGCCCGCTGTAAGTCCTCATCGCGCTTGGCAAAGCAGAAGCGCAGAAGGTTCTCGCCGCGCCCTCCGGTGAAGAACGCCGTGCCGGCCACCGCCGCCACGCCTCGCTCCCGCAGCAGCGTCCGAGCCTTCTCCTTCGCGGTTGCGCCCGGAAGCGACGAGGCATCGGCGAGCACGTAGTACGCTCCCGCCGGAATCGACGGCGGAAGTCCTGCATCGGCCAGCGCCGAGCACATCAGGTCGCGCTTGGCCTGGTACTCAGCCGCCATGTCCGTGTAGAAGGACAACGGCAGCTCCATCAGTCCGGCCGCCGCGCCGTACTGGAAAGGCGATGGACTGCAGACGTAGGTCAGGTCGTGGAAGTATCCGATAGAACCCATCCATCGCGGGCTGGCCGTGAGATACCCCACCCGCCACCCGGTGATGCTGAACGTCTTCGACAATCCCGAAATGGAAATCGTCCGTTCCGCCATCCCCGGCAGGGTCGCCGCACTCACATGCTCCCTCCCATCGAAAACGAAGTATTCGTAAATCTCATCCGTGAAGATGAAAAGATCGTGCTCCTCGGCAATCGCAGCGATCGCTTCGAGTTCCGCCCGTGAAAAGACTTTGCCGCACGGATTCCCCGGCGTGTTGATGACCAGCGCCCGCGTCTTCGCCGTAATCGCCTCGCGCAGACGGTCGAGGGCGAGCGCCCAGTCTCCATCCGTCAGCGGAACCGCAACCGGCTTGATCCGCAGCGCCAGCAGCGTATTCAGGTGATAGCCGTAGAACGGCTCGAACAGGATGACCTCGTCGCCCGGATCGAGCAGCGCCAGCGCCGCCGCATAGAAGCCCGCCGTGGCACCCGAAGTCACCAGCACCTCCGACTCGGGATCGACGGTCAGGTGGTTGTCCCGCTCCAGCTTCCGGGCGATGGCCTCGCGCAGCGGCGCGATTCCGTCCAGCCGGGTGTAGATGTTGTAACCCTGGTGGATCGCCTCGATGGCCCGCTGCACAACCGGGGGCGGCACCTCCGTGTCGCATACCCCCTGCGCCAGGTTCACCCCCCCCACCCGGTCGCATTCCACCGTCATAGACCGTATCTCCGACTGCACAACATTCGGAGAAATCTCGCTTAAATGAAGTCGTTCAATCGTGGTTCGCATTGAATTCATATCTAACACGCGCGCGGAGGATTTGCACATCACCGGAAGTGCTATGGACGCGGACAGCTGGCGATTGACACGGAAGGAATCGAGAGCGTATTGCATATCTGAACCAAACCACGAGGATTAGAGGTTCAGAGAACAATGATTAAGCTCCTGCGCCAGCTGAGTGGCATATCCATGTGTTGGCTTATAGCGGCCTGCGGCGGAACCTCGCCCATCCTGACCAGTGGCGACGGTTCTGGCAACGGCGGCACGCCTCAGGAAACGCTCGTCTGGAGCGACGAATTCACTGGCACCGCTGCTCAGGGCGCCCCAAATCCCGCCAACTGGACCTATGACACGGGGGGCGGCGGTTGGGGCAACAGCGAACTCGAAACCTATTGCGCCTACGGCTCTACCACCGCGCCGTGCGACGCGAAGAGTCCGAACGCGTATGTCGGCAATGACGGCTATCTCCATATCGTCGCTCGTCAACCCGCGAGCGGGGTGTATACCTCGGCACGCATGAAGACCGAAGGATTGCAGAGCTTTGAGTATGGCCGAATCGAGGCCAGTATCAAGATGCCCGAGGGACAGGGCTTCTGGCCCGCCTTCTGGATGCTTGGCGACAACATCGCGACGGTGAACTGGCCCGCGTGCGGTGAAATGGACATCATGGAGAGCATCGGATCCACACCATCGACAAATGTTGGCTCAATCCATGGGACAGGTTTTACCGGGTCGGCAATCGGGACGCCGTACACCCTCACGAACAACGCAAAGTTCGGTGACGCCTTCCATGCTTTTGGAATCGTGTGGTCGCCTAAGAAGATTGAGTATTACGTGGACAGCCCGACGAATGTATACGCGACGTATACTCCGTCGAGCCTTCCCAAGGGAGCCGTGTGGCCCTTCGACGCAGGCAAATTCTTCTTTATCCTGAATGTCGCTGTGGGAGGATCGTGGCCCGGATCACCCGACGCAACTACGGTGTTTCCCCAGGAGATGCTGGTGGATTACGTCCGCGTGTATGCCGAGCCAGGATCCTCATCGGCGGCCGTCAAGTCTACAATTAAGAAATGACGACCGGCCCAAGATAGGTTCCCAATCCGGTATAGCTCTTTAGCTCAATGTGATTGAAAGCTTGGCCACCGAGGACGGAGGAGCCGTGAATTTCACCACTTTTCCATTGGTTGCAGCCGCGGAACTCCTGGCTTCGACCGCATGGGGTTGTTCGAAAGTATTGTGAGCGTGAATGTCGTCCGCAGTCAGAACCGTTGCCTCGACAGAGGCAGCGGTGGCTCCTCCGCGGAGCACGATTTCCGAATCCCTTGAGTCCGTCAGGTGTGGGTTAGCGAGGGTGAGTGTCAGCGTCTTGCCTTTGACTGAAGCCGATCCGTTCAAACCCCAAAGAGAGCCTCCCTCGGCGGAAGCATTCTCATCCCAGGGACCGCGCTGGTCGGCCTGCGCCTGGAAGGAGACTCCGGGAGCAGAAAACTCCGTCCTCACCGCTCGGCCGCCCTGATGCGCGGCATACATCTGGAAGACGTGGTAGTTCGGCGTGTCGATGAAGTGATCCTCATGCGCGAGAAAAAGCGAGTTGATGCAGTTCACCAACTGGGCGCAGGCAGCCATACCGACCTTATCCGCGTTGCGCACGAATATATCCAGCGTGAGCGCGGTCATGATGGCATCGCGTATTGTGATCTGCTCGCCAAAGATATGCGACGGATCCAGCTCCGTGCCCATCCGGTACCACGGCCCATACTCATCCACCACAAGCTTGACCCGATGTTTGGGGTCATAGATCCCCATGGCCGCCCAATGGTCGAGAATGATCTTTTCCATCCTGTTGGCTTTGGAATACGAGGGATAAACATCCGCCGCTTCAAACTTCAGCGCCTCAGGCAGGTCGGTGTAGTAGTGCAGCGACAATCCCCACGGTGGAGAAACAGGCCTTTCGTGCAGCGTCTTCTCGAAGAACACCGCTGTCCAGTTCACATCATCCTGATTGGGTCCTGAAGCCACAAGCTTCAGTGGAAGCCCATAATTCGGGACCCATGCCTGGAAGCGGCGATACTCCGACGCATACTGCTCGGGAGTAAAGTTTCCGCCGCAGCCCCAGCTCTCGTTTCCGATGCCCCAGTACTGCACGTTGTAGGGCGCGGGAGAGCCGCCGGCCGCACGCATATCGGCATAGGCTGTGCTGCCGGCTGGTGAATTGCAATACTCGACCCATTGGTCAAAAGTGTAGGCAGGCAAACTGCGCAGATTTGCGGCTATGTACAGTTGTGCGCCTGAGAGCTTGCAGAGCCGCGCAAAATCATCCGTCCCGAACTGATTAGGCTCGAATTTCACCGGTGAATTGTTCCGCAACTTCTCCGCGTGCGATTCATCGATCCAGAAGTCGGTTCTCTTAGGACGCTTGTTGCGGGGACCGATACCGTCGCGCCAGTCATAGGAATCAGCGAAGCAGCCGCCGGGCCAGCGAATGACTGGAGCCTGGATGGCCTTGAGCTTCTCGATTAAGGCGGTGCGGATGCCGTCCGTGTTCGGAATCTTCGAACCTTCGCCAACCCAGACCCCGTCGTAAATGACGCCTCCCAGATGCTCGATAAAGTGTCCGAAGATGCCGGGCGCCACGGTAGAGATGGGCTCGTCGAGCAAAATCTCAACGTGAGCGTCGCTCGTGGCGGCAAGGCTGTATTGGCGGGAAAAGACCGCGGCTGCGCCCGCGAGGGCACCAGCTTTCAGGAATTCGCGTCGTTGCATGGCCATCCTTGACGAGTGCGAGGTTTGATTTGTAACTTCACGCGCGTGGGAATATGAGAAAACATTTACCCAAGGTAGTCAAAGGTGATTTTTCGGGCCGAATATGCGAAATCGATCCTACTGTTGTTGTGTCAAAGTCATCCCCACACGGAAGCGGACAACATTCTGCCATGCAGTTTTAGCAGCGATCTTGCGATCGTAATAGACCCGAGCTTCATTTTCGAACACAATCCTTGCTTCGATTCTCTTGCGCGCGAGCGCCCCGAATAGATGTGGAAGAAACGTGATCTCTCCGTAGTAGCAAAGGTCTGCTTCAGCTCCGTCGGCCAGCCAATAGCCGATAGCAGCGGGAAGAATCGGTGTCCGCGTGGTTATGGCCGGTTGCAACAGCGCTGAGCGGAAGGGCAGTACCGTGCCGCCGTCGGTGCTTGTGCCCTCCGGGAACAGAATAACCGGAACCCCAATCGTCAGAGCATCGGCGATCCTGCTCGCCGGCTCATCGACCCCGTGCGAGCGGCTGCGCTCGACGAAGACCGTTCCTCCGCAGCGCGCCAATATTCCAAAGAGCGGCCAGGAGAGCACCTCGGACTTGGAGACAAAGATGCACGGCATTACCGATGCGTAAAAGAGGATATCCAGATAACTCAGATGGTTCGAAACCACAAGACCGCTGGCGGGCAGTGAGCACGAGACGGCTACTTCCATCGATAATCGCTGCACGATGGTTCGGCAAGCAGAGTGAAGCCAATCCGCTCGCTGCCTGAGGCTCAATGGATTTCGGTGCCTCAGGCGCAGAATGGCGAAGCGCATCAGAACATCGAGCAGGCTCAGAATGAGCACGAGCGCTCGCCAGGCGCGTCTCACATTTTTTTGAATTGGACCTGACTTCATCTGAAGTGCGTTATGGGATAAACACAGGCTCGGGGAGCAAGATAGCCTCCCGGAACGGCCGGTGCGACTCCCTCTTGAGACTACAGGTCAGAATACGATGCTTCTAATCGGCGTTAAGCAGGAAGCGGTTTCTGGCGGCCGGAGTGAGCTGCGCGAGATCCAGCAGGGTCAGGAAATCGATCGTGCCGAACTCGCGGTCCCATGCCGGCGTGCCGCAAATCCTGGCTCCCACTGCGATGTACGTCTTGATCAGTTTCGGTACCTTCACTTCGCATTCGGAATTACTGGCTACCGGCGGCAACTCATAACGAGCGAAAGGCACAGTGCGCAATTCGGGGCTCACCAGAAACGAGGATAGCTGCTTGTACATCGCCCAGCCCGTTTGCGGGTCCTGAGAATTCAGCGACGAGCAGCCAATAAGATAGCGCAGTCCGTAGAACTTCGAGTACTGTGCGATTCCCCGCCACAGCAGGGTAAGAACTTCGCTCGTACGGTGATCGCGCTCAATGGATGCGCGTCCAAGTTCAAGCACCTGATCCCGAATCGATTCATAGGGCGAGAAATCGAATTCCTGTGCGCTGTAATAGCCAAGATAGCGAGCTGCGGTGATTCCAGACTGCATGCGATAAGTGCCGACAACCTCGCCGCGCGTGCGGTCTTCGACAACCAGATGATCGCAGAACAGATCGAACTGGTCCTGATCCATTCCGGTTGAGTATGAAGAAATGAGTCCTTCGCCCAACTCTAAATTGAACACTTTGAATCGCAACCGGCAGGCGGCCTCGCGCTCGGCGACCGATTGTGCAAGGCGAATTTGATACTTGCCGGCGTCGATCGATATCCAGGGCTGGAGGGCAGGTTGCGGGTGGGGTCGGCCTGACGGTTGAATCTCGTATGACCCGGCTGCGGCAAGCGCTAACTTGCGCGGTTTCAAACGGCCATAAAGAGCGAACATGAACCCATCATGCACTGGTTTTTTTGAACAAATCTTAACGTAGCAAGAAATCCACACGAATTCTGTGTGAATAGAACCCCTTCACCCAATAAGCCATGCCTGGTAACAATTACATAGGTACCTTAGTTTGCGCTATGGTAAACTCTTCCGCCATCTCGGATTCTTACGCGTATTGATAATATGTCAACTACTGTTCCCCTCACTCGTTTCCGTAACAAAGTCAAAATAGAAGGGTAGAAAGCCAAATATGAATCGTGAGCAGATGATTGCCGCCC
>Ga0209040_10002944_pt1 | contig 13106 bp, 11 predicted proteins | sample BogFormECP12_OM3_FD_188240 | JGI IMG/M metagenome (GOLD analysis project Ga0209040, IMG submission 188240) | Bog forest soil microbial communities from Calvert Island, British Columbia, Canada - ECP12_OM3 (SPAdes) (version 2) | ecosystem: Environmental > Aquatic > Freshwater > Wetlands > Bog ... | reverse complement strand
CGCCTAGGCATTCCCGGCCGCCACATCCCAAACCTCGCAACCCTCGTCAGCCCGGCGCCCACCTGAGCCAAGCGCCCGGAAATCTGCCCCGGTTACGAATTTTCGCGGAAAAAAATTCTGAGCCCTGCTCTGGCCGGCTCTTGGGCCGCCGAACTCTCGGGTCGGATTGAGCTTCGCCGCCTCGACCTCGCCGGCGCTGTCATGATCCTGCCTCGACCGCATGTCGCTCCGTCTGAAAATCAGGAGGATACCGGTCGCCATCGGACAAGGCAAGGAATTGTCGAAATGAAATTCCAAGGCCTCCGGCCGGAGCGTCCCCCGCGAACGCGAGCCTAATGGAATCGGATCCGGAGCGGATCTTCGCGAGCAACAGACACTTGGCCTCACGGCCACGAGTTCGAATCTTGTCGGGCGCGCCACTTCGGTACAGAACTGGGCACGCCAAAATCCGCCGTTTTTGCGCTTGAGACGGCGACGAGCGTGCGAAGCAATACGCTTTTCGACGGTGGGGAGTGCTAGAATAGCAAGGAACGGATCGTGTCCATGCGAAGAACCGCCGCCGTCATCGGCACCGCCATCTTCTTCGTGTTCGTGCCCTGCGTGGTGGCCGGGGTGGTCCCGTGGTGGATTTCGCGCTGGGAGTTCCGGTTGTCGTTTCTCGGCGTCGAGCTCACGCGCTTCGTCGGCGCCGCGCTACTTCTTGCCGGCGTGGCCGGGCTCGTGGATTCATTCGCACGTTTCGCGCTGCAGGGGCTCGGCACGCCGGCGCCGATCGCCCCGACCCAACACCTCGTCGTTACCGGCCTCTATCGCTATGTGCGCAATCCAATCTACTTAGCGGTCGCCGCCGTCATTTTCGGCCAGGCGGTCCTGTTCGGCGATTGGCGGCTGTTCGCCTACGGCGCGCTCTTCTGCCTCTTCTGTCACCTGTTTGTCGTGGGTTACGAAGAGCCGACGCTAAAAGAGTCATTCGGGGCGGAATACGAAGCGTTCCGCATCAATGTGCCGCGTTGGATCCCGCGCCTTACCGCGTGGCGAGGCGGTCGGTAGCGGCCGAAGCGTATGACCTCGGCGCTGATTTTTGATGAGCTTCTCCTGAAGGCGCTTCAGCAAAGTTTGTCTGCAATTGGCCCATAGTAGAAAACTTATCGAGATACAACCAAGTCCGGTTGCTGGGGTGCTGCGGCCGTCGGTGCCCTCGCATACGCGGCTCGGGGGAAGCTCACCACAGTGATCGAAAGCCTTGGAGTCCCTTCCGTCGTTATCCCCAGCGTCGCGCTTTGCCCCTCAAGCGTAGCATGGAATCGCGGTCCGTCGCAGTTTCGGCGATTGAAGCGCGCCGCTGGCTCCAGCATCATAGTGCCACGGCGAACGAGTATTGCCCATCTTCATCGACCGTGGCGCGCCAGCGCGCGCTACTTGACCCGCGGGTAGCGCGCAACGCAGACCGCCGATGCCGAGAACCAGCGCAAGGCAACCATTGAGCAAGTTTCAACGCTATCGCGCTTCCAAGCGCGCCAAGGGGATGCGGCTTCTGCGCATCTGGGCTCCGGACGTGCGCGCGCCAGGTTTTGTCGAAGAGGCGGAGCGGCAAGCGAAGCTCCTGGAGAACCGGCCCGAGCAAATCGAGGCGACCGACTTCATCATGTCGTCGTTTGCGCGGCCGAACGAGTGAAGCGAGGCGACATTGTTCTCGTCGCGCCTCCGGGCGATTACGGCAAGCCGCGCCCCGCCGTCGTCATCCAGTCAGACCGGATGCGAGCGACCGACAGCGTGCTCCTCGTGCTGATGACAAGCGCGCTCGAAGAGGCGCCGATCTATCGTTTGCAAATCGAGCCCGCATCGTGGAACTCCCTGAAGCGCGCGTCGCAGATCATGATCGAGAAAATCCTCGCGATGCCGAAACACAACGTCGGACAAGTGATCGGACGACTCAGCGCCGATGAGCTCGCCGCCCTCAACAGCATGCTGTCAGCCGTGATTGGGCTAGCGGACTGACCGGAGAGGGGGGTTGGTCGCCCCGGACCGTGGCCCGCCTCGACTCAAACCCTACCCAAACCTAAACGCCGAGATCACCTTGCCGCCGATCACGTCGCGGAACTCGTGGGTCCCCGGGCTGTCGCCGGCGGCGCCCGCAACCACCATCAGCGGCAAGAGATGCTCCTCGCGCGGATGGCAGGCGCGCGCCGCCGGCGCCTTGTCCCATGCGGCAAGCCGCGCGTCGCGCTCCTCCGGCGGCGCCTTCGCGGTCTCGTCAAGCCAGGCGTCGAAGACAGCCGAGTCGGCTGTGTCGCCGTCCCGGAAGTGGCTGAGGTCGTGGTAGCTCATGCCGCTGCCGACGATCGCGACGCCCTGGTCGCGCAAGGGCTCAAGCGCCTTGCCGAGCTTGATGTGAAAGGCCGGGTCGAGGTCGCGCCTGAGCGACAGCATTGCGACCGGGATCTCGGCCTTCGGATCGACGATGAGGAACGGCACGAAGACGCCGTGATCGAAGCCGCGCTCGGCGTCGGTCTTGACCGGCAGCCCAGCCTCCTCGACGAGCCGCTTCACCTCGGCGGCGACCTCCGGCGCGCCGCGCGCCGGGTAGCTCAGACGATAGGTGTGCTCGGGAAAGCCGTAGTAGTCGTACAGCATGCCGGGCTTCGGATTGACGCTGACCGTCGGCTGGGATTCCTCCCAATGCGCGGTGACGACGAGGAACGCTTTTGGCCGCTGCGGCAGCGACTTCACGAGGCCCGCAAGATAGGCCTTGAGCTTGTCCCACGCGTGCGGGCCGAAGGGGGGCGGGAACTCGATCCAGAAGCAGGGGCCCCCGCCGTGCGGGATGAAGATGGCGGGCTGGCGGGCGTCGGACATGCGGACCTCGGGTTCGGAACGTTCGACATGTCATTAAGCGCCGGCCCAAGCCGGAGCAACATCGTCGCCTCACCAAAGCGTATAGCCGCCGTCGATGACGAAGGCCGCCCCGGTGACGTAGCTCGAAGCAGGCGAGGCGAGATAGACGGCGAGCGGACCGATTTCCTCCGGCTCGCCTGCGCGGCCCATGGGGATGGCGCCGACGAACGTCTCGATCGCCTTTGGGTTCTTCTTCGCCCAGGCCCGGTTCGGCTCGGTCATGAAGAGGCCGGGGCAGATCGCGTTGACGGTGACGCCGCGCAGCGCCCAGTCGGCGGCGACGGCGCGGGTGAAGTGAATGACCGCGGCTTTCGACGCCTCGTAGTGCCGCCCGCCGATGCCCCGGTTGGCGATGAGCCCGCTGATCGAGGCGATGTTGATGATCCGCCCCGCCCCCCGCGCGAGCATCGGGCCGCCGATCCTCTTGGTGCAGATGAAGACATGGGTGAGGTTGAGATCGACGTACCGCCGCCAGTCGGCGAGCTCGGCGTCCTCGACAGCCACGTCGAGATTCCTCCCGCCGACATTGTTGACGAGAATGTCGATGGCGGGATGGTCGGCGAGCGCCCGCGCGCAGAGCGCTTCGCATGCGTCGGGATCGGCGACGTCGGCGGCGTAGACAAAAGCGCTGCGGCCGCGCTCGCGCACTTCCTCGGCCGCCTTCGCAAGCGCGTCGGGATCGCGCGCGGCGAGGATGACGTCCGCGCCCGCCTCGGCGACAGCGAGCGCGATGGCGCGGCCAAAGCCGCGGCTGCCGCCCGTGACAAGACACCGCCTGCCGTCGAGCCGGAACCGGTCGAGGACGCTCATTTTCTCCATCTCGCGGCCATTCTTGCGGCCATTCTTGCCGCAAGATGATATTGCCTGATAAGGTTGAATCGCAACTCGCCGGAACTCAGCGGGAAATCGGCGTTCATCCGCCGCGATGACTTCGCCTGGAGGAAGCAGGCGCCGTTCCTCGCTAGACGGTGAAATTGTCTTTAAGCCGAACTGAAGTTCGGCGTGGCGCTTGCGAGTCAAGCGCGACCTTAGGGAGGTTCAAAATGTCACGCAACGAGCAGGAACATCTCGTACGGGACGCGCTCAGGCGCGAACTCGCAGCGGGGCGAATCGACCGGCGCGAGTTCATGCAGAAGAGCCTCGTCGCCGGCCTCGGGCTCGCCGGCGTCGGCGCGGTCGCAAAATCCGGGATCAGCCCCGCCTTCGCTGCGGACCGGCCCCTCACCCCCACCTTCTACCAGTGGATTCAGGACCTCCATCCCGGAATCATGGACGTCAACAAGAAGTTTCCCGGCATCAATTACCAGATCGCGCCGGTCGAGGGCTTCGGCATCGAGCGCTTCGTCGCCGAGGCCAAGAACGGCACGAGCACCTGGGACGTTTATGTCGGACAAACGCCGTTCGTCGAGATGTCCGCCTTCATCAAGGCCGGCGTGATCGAGCCGTGGGACAACTACATCCCGAAGGACGTCATCGACGACATCCTCCCCTCGATTCGCGCCGAGAACACCGTCGACGGCAAGCTCTACGGCTGGCCGTTCCTGCTCGATGTGATCGGAACGGGGTGGCATTCCGGCATCACGACTAAGGCGGGCCTGCCGAACGCGGCGCCAGCAACCTGGGATGATTTTCTCGCCGGCGCAAAAACCATCGTTGACAAGAAGGCCGCGCCCTGGGGCGCGACCTTCGACTCACATGGCTGGCGCTCGCTCGCGCCGGTCACGCACAGCATGAGCACGAAAGTCTATACGCCGGAGGGGCTGTTCGACTTCACGAGCGAGCCAGCGATCGAGGCGCTCAAGCTGATGAAGCAAATCACGGCCTTTTCCAACCCCGACATTCTGCTCGAAGGCGCCTCCGACGCCGGCGTGAACGGAACGCCGGACGAGATCGCCTGGGCCGCACAGCGCGTCGGCCTCTACTTCAAATACTTCAACTCGCCGTTCCGCTTCGCGGCGAGTTGGGACGACCCCAAGCTCCTTGGCGTCGGTCCATTGCCGAAGTTCAAGAACGGCGAAGGGGCGACGGTGTTCTGGACGACAGGCTGCGCACTGTTCAAGTATGGTCAGAACAAGGAAAAGGCCGCCGAATATGTCAAGGCGCTGACCTACGACAAGCAGATCTGGAAGGACTCGATCGTGGGCACCAAGAGCGGCCATCCCGGCCAGTTGCCGGCGTACAAGTCGTTCTACGCGGATTGGGCCGCCAACAAGCCGGATTGGCTGCCGCCATGGGTCGGCCTGATTCGTGGCCAACTCGACCAAGCCAGGGCGATTCACAACAACCTGTTCGGCCTGCAGCAGTTCGTCATCGGCAAGCCGATCTGGGAGACCTACCTCAAGGGCGAAGAGAAGGATCCCAAGGTCGCGATGCAGAAGGTCACGGACGCCGTTCAGGCCGAGATGAAGAAAGGCTGACCCAAGCGGAATTGGGCCCGCGCGCTCGCTCGGGCCCTTCTGCTTGAATGCGTGGCGTCCGCCCACGAGGGCGGCGTTCCGGCTTTTTGCCTCGTCACGGGCGCCGTTGGACAAGCTGAAATGGCGCAAACGGTTGCGGCCAGGGACGCGGACTTCGAGACGGCGGAATCCGCTGGACCGCTCGCGCAGGCCCGCAAGGGTTTCGGCGAGTGGGCGTTCCTCGCCCCCGCGCTCATCTTTTTCATCGGCTATCAGGTCTGGCCGATCGTCCGCGTCTTATGGCTCAGCTTCACCGACTTCCAGTTCCTCTCCGACAAGCCGGCGCATTGGATCTGGTTCGACAATTACGCGCAGGCCTTGCACGATCCGCTCATGTGGGCGGGGCTCTGGCGGGCGGCCTATTTCACGATCATGTTCCTGCCCGGCACGATCATCCTGCCGCTGCTCTTGGCGATCTTGATCGACCGGGTTTCGAATCCGCTGACCGCCACCGTCTACCGGGTGATCCTGCTCATTCCCGCGGTCATCCCGAGCACGCTCATCTTCGTGCTGTGGAAGTGGATGTACAATTACCAGAGCGGACCCATCAATCATCTGCTCGTCGACACGTTCGGCGTCTTCTCCCTCCAGAACGCGCCGCAATGGCTCGGCGGGACGCCGCTCACTTTGCCCTCGATTGCGGTCATGGAGGTGTGGTGGGGGCTCGGCTACCACACGATCTTCTTCCTCGCCGGCCTCGCGGCGATCCCACAAGACCTGCCGGACGCGGCGCGCATCGACGGCGCCAGCGAGTGGCAGGTCTTCTGGCACGTGACGCGCCCGCAACTCGCGCCGATCATGATGATCCTCGTCGTGCTGCGCTTCGGCACGGCGATGGCGGTGATCGACGAATATCTCATCTTCGGCGGCTTCAACCGCGCCTCGCCGACCTACACCTGGACGATCTTCATGTACGACCAGGCGTTCAAGCTCGGCCTTTGGCGGCAGGGCTACGCCGCCGCAATCAGCATGATCGGCGCGATCGCCATGATGGCCGTGATGGTCTTGCTGTTGCGAATCTTCCGGCCGAGAGGATGACGCGGCGATGACTCTGGAATTAGATCAAAGCGACGCTAGGGCGGGAAAGGGACAAGACGCGGGGGACCAGAGCGGAAGCACGCCGGTCGGCCATCTCGTGATCAATTTTTTCAATGTCGTCATCATCCTGCCGCTGGTATGGGTGCTGCTCATGTCGGTGAAGTCGCTTCCCGACGCGATGCAGGGCAATTTCTGGCCGAAGCGCTTCGACTTCACGCACTACGCCTATGTCTTCCAGCGGATCGCGACGCTCCCGGTCAACTTGTTCAACAGCGTCTATGTCACGGCCGCCACGGTGCTGATCACCGCGGCCATCGCGGTGCTCGCGGGTTACGCGCTCGTCCACATTCGGCCGCGGGGCGCGGGCGTCGTTCTGGCGATGCTGTTCGTCTCGCTCTATTTCCCAGTGCGCGTCGTCTCGCTCATCAGCATCTACGAGACGCAGCACTGGCTCGGCCTCATCAACCACACCGCCGGTCTCATCCTGCCCTATATCACACTGCAGCTCGTCATCAGCATCCTCGTCATGCGCTCGATGTTCCAGCTGGTGCCGCACGAAATCATCGAATCGGCCAAGATCGACGGCGCCGGCCACTTGCGAACATTGTGGGAGGTCGGACTGCCGATGGTGCGGAACGGCCTCGTCGTCATCTTCATCGTCAATTTCGTCGCCGCCTGGGGCGAATATCTCTTGGGCGTGACGCTGATCGACGACGAGGCCAAGCGCACCATGCCGGTCGTGCTCGCCGCCGCGCAAGGCGGGCAGGGGCAATGGGCGTGGCCCAACCTGGCCGCGGTCTATGTGATCGTCGTGACGCCGGGCATTATCGCCTTCACCTTCGCGCAGAAGCTCTTCTTCAAGGGCCTTTTAGAAGGCGCGCTGAAGGGCTGAGATCATGGATGGAGGCGAACGGGCCGAGATCCGCTTGGCCCACCGCCAAGAGCTGCGCCGCCGTCGAGGCGGCGATCACCGCCGGCTCCTTGCCGGCGATGCCCTTGAGCCCGATCGGGCAGACGAGCTTCGCCAGCATCGCCTCGGACAAGCCCGCCGCGCGCATCTGGCTCAAGAAGCGCGCGCGCTTCGTCGCCGACCCGATGAGCCCGACAAAACCGAACCGCTCGAGACGCAGGGCCTCGGCCACGATCTCGAGGTCGAGCGGGTGCGAATGGGTCATTACGACGACGAGCGCGCCGGCTGGCGCGTTCATAAGCTCCGCCGCCGGCGCCGGCGCCGGCGCATGCGCCATGGCGACATTGGCCGGAGCGTAGGCGGGGAAAGCCTCCGCCCGCGAGTCGATCCAGCGCACCGCGAAGGGCAAGGGCCCCAGCGCCAGCGCAAGCGCGCGCCCGACGTGTCCCGCGCCGAACAGATAGACGGGCCGCGCGCCCTCCCCGAGCGGCTCGGTCCACTCTTCCCGTCCCGGGCCCGCCTCGCAACCGCCGGCGGCGGCCTTGGCGCGAACCATCCGTTCGACCCTGCCCCCACTGTCGACCCAAGCCGCGACCGAGGCGCCTGACCCGTCCTCGGCGGCGGCGAGATTGGCCAGCTCCGCGGCGTCCCGCCGGTCGAACGTTTCGATCCGCCACTCGACCCGCCCGCCGCAGCATTGGGCAAGTTCGGGCCCCAGCGCCAGCGATCGGCGCACAGCCGGCCCCCTGACCCGCTTGAGCTCGGCTTGCGCCGCGGCCAGCGCCTCCCATTCGAGCGCGCCGCCGCCGATCGTGCCGTGAAAGCCGCCCGACGGCCGCACCACCATGCGCGCGCCCGCCTCGCGCGGGCTGGAGCCCTCGACGCGCGTCAGCGTCACCAGCGCCGCCGAGCCTTCGGCTTCGATCGCCTCGACGAGGCGGCGGAAGGCGCGCATCTCGCCGCTTCAGGCCGCTCCTTCAAGGGAGCGGACGGCGTTGAAGATCGACTCGGGGGTCGCCGGCGCTTCGAGCTTCGGCTGCCCCTGCGGGCTCGTCGCGTGGACGGCGTCGAGGATCGCGGAAAAAACCGAGATCGCCAGCATGAGCGGCGGCTCGCCGACCGCCTTCGACCGGTAGATGCTCAGCGTGGGGTTGGCCCGCCTATGCAGCCGCGTGTTGAAGATCGGCGGCGCGTCGGAGGGGACCGGAATCTTGTAGGTGGCCGGCGCGTGGGTCGTGAGCCGCCCCTTGGCGTCGTAAACAAGCTCCTCGGTCGTGAGCCAGCCCATCCCCTGAACGAAGGCGCCCTCGACCTGGCCGATGTCGATGGCCGGGTTTATCGACGCCCCTACGTCGTGCAGGATGTCCGTGCGAAGGACGCGCATCTCCCCGGTCATCGTGTCGATCGCGACCTCCGAACAAGCCGCGCCATAGGCGTAATAGTAGAACGGCCGGCCGCGGGCGTTGGCGCGGTCCCAGTGGATTTCCGGCGTGCGAAAGTAACCGGCGTGCGACAATTGCACGCGCGCCGCGCGGCAGGCCTTCGCCAGCTCGCCGAAGCCCATCGAGGCGTTGCCGGCGAAGACGCGGGCGTCGCGGAACTCGACCCGCTCCGGCTCGACGCCCCACATCTGGGCGGCGAAGGCGGCCATCCGCTCCCTGATCGCGCCGGCCGCGATCTTGGCCGCCATGCCGTTGAGGTCTGTCCCGGACGAGGCGGCGGTCGGCGAGGCATTCGGGATCTTGGCGGTGTTCGTCGCCGTGATGCGCACGAAATTGAGCGGCACGCCGAACTCCTCCGCCACGATCTGCGCGACCTTGGTGAACAGCCCCTGCCCCATCTCGGTGCCGCCGTGGTTGAGATGGATCGACCCGTCGGAATAGACGTGCACCAGCGCGCCCGCCTGGTTCAGCGGAATCAGCGTGAAGGAGATGCCGAACATGACCGGCGTCAGCGATATGCCGCGCTTGATGATGGGGCTTGTCGCGTTGAAGGCGGCGATTCGCTCCCGCCGGGCGCGGTATTCGCACGTCGTCTCGAGCTCGTCGACGATTTCGCGCAGCGTCTCGTAGTCCTCGACCGTCTGCCCGTAAGGCGTGCGGTCCCCGCCCGGCCGCAAGAGGTTGGCCTTGCGCACGTCGAGCGGATCGAGCCCGCGTTCGCGCGCAATGGCGTCCATCACCCGCTCGATCGCCAGCATGCCCTGCGGGCCGCCAAAGCCGCGAAAGGCGGTGTTGGAGACCGTGTTGGTCTTGAGGCGGCGCGAGGAGATCGACACGTCCGGCAGCCAATACCCGTTTGCGGCGTGGAACATGGCGCGATCGACGACGCCAAGCGACAGGTCCGCCGAGCAGCCGCAGCGGGCGTTCAGCGTCACGTCATAGCCGACGACGACGCCTTTATCGTCGTAGCCGGCCCGCCAGTCGGCGCGAAAATCGTGGCGCTTTCCGGTGAGCATGAAGTCGTCGTCACGGTCGAGCCGGACCTTGCAGGGATGGCCGGTGACGCGCGCGGCGAGCGCCGCGAGCGCCGCCCAGGCGCAGGCCTGGCTCTCCTTACCGCCGAAGCCGCCACCCATGCGGCGCGTCTCGACGGTGACGAAAGCGTCCGGGATCCCGAGGATGCGCGCGACGATGTGCTGCGTCTCGGTCGGATCTTGGGTCGAGGCGTGGACCGTCATCTCGTCGCCTTCGCCGGGAATGGCGAGCGAGGCCTGCCCCTCGAGGTAGAAATGCTCCTGCCCGCCGATCGAGAATTGCCCCTCAAGCCGATGAGGCGCCGTCTCGATCGCAGCCGCCGCGTCGCCGCGGCCGAAGGCGTAGTCGTCCAGCACGCGCGCGCCGGCTTGCAAGGCGTCGGCGATGGTGACGGACGGCGCCCTTTCCTCGATGTCGATCCTGGCGAGCCGCGCCGCCCGGCGCGCCTCGTCGCGCGTTCGCGCGACGACCGCGAACAGCGCTTGCCCGTGGAATATCACTTCGTCGTACGCGAGCAGCGGCTCGTCGGCCAAAGCCGGCGCGATGTCGTTCCTGCCCGGGATGTCGGTCGGCGTCAGCGCCGCGACGACGCCCGGCGCCGCGCGCACGGCTTCAAGTTCGAGCGACTTCAGTTTGCCGCAGGCCTTGTCGGACATGCCAACGGCGACATGCAGCGTTCCCTCCGGCTCGCGGATGTCGTCAACGTAGGCCGCCGAGCCCTGCACGTGCAGGCGCGCGGAATCGTGCGGCAGCGGCTTGTGGACGACCGAAGTCGGCGACGCCCCGGCGGTTTCGTCAAGCAGCATGAAGCGCTCCGATCCGGGTGGGCGCGCTTGACCCCGCGATCTCGATCAGCGCCTTCTCAAGAACGTTTTGCGCGACCGACATGCGATAGGCCGCGCTGGCGCGCTGGTCGGTTAAGGGCGTGAAATCGTTTTCAAGCGCGGCCAGCGCCGGGAGCCAGCTCGCCCGGTCGTCCAGACGCGCCCCGACGAGCGCCGTCTCGGCGTTTGCGGGTCGCTTCGGGGTTGCGGCCATGCCGCCGTAGGCGAGCCGCGCGCTCAAGATGCGGCGGCCCTCGACGTCGATGCGCGCGCCGAGCATCACTGCGGAAATGTCCTCGTCAAAGCGCTTGGAAACCTTGATTGCGCGATAGTGCTGGCCGTCCATCAGGCGCGAGGCTTCGACCGCCAGCACGAATTCGCCCGCGCGCCGATCCTGCTTGCCGTAGGCGATGAAGAAGTCCTCGAGCGGCAGCGAGCGGATCGCGGGGCCCTTGCGCAAGACCACGCGGCCGCCGAGCGCAATGAGCGCCGGCGCGAGATCGCCGATTGGCGAACCGTTGGCGATGTTGCCGCCGACGGTGCCGCTCGCCCGCACCTGCACCGAGCCGAACCGTCGGAGGAGCTCGTCAAGGTCGGGGTGGATGTTGGCAAGCAGCGGCTGCGCCGCAGCGAGCGTGACGCCCGCGCCGATGGACAGCCGCTTGTTCGACTTATCTTCGACTGCATCGAGGCCTGCGACCCGACCGAGCCAGATGACGCGCTTCGGATCGCGCAGCAGTTTGGTGATCCAGAGGCCGACGTCGGTCGCTCCGGAGACGAGCGTCGCGTCCGGGAACCTCTCATAAAGCGCCGCGAGCGAGTCGAGGCGAGCGGGCGCGGCGAAAAAGCGCGCTTCGTCGCCGACGAACAGGTCTCGCTTGTCGTCGAGCGCAGCCAGCGCGTGAGCGCGCTCATCGTCAGTCCGCGCGTACCGGTCGGCCCGCGTTCCGTTGCAGGTCTCGATCGCCGCGGTCAGGATCGGCCGGTAGCCGGTGCATCGGCAAAGGTTGCCGGCGAGCTGGTCGCAGAGGCTCGCATGCGTGGCCGGCGCGCCCGAGTGGTAGGCGGCGAACAGGCTCATCACGATCCCCGGCGTGCAGAAGCCGCATTGCGAGCCATGATGATCGACCATCGCTTGCTGGACCGGATGCAGCGCGTCCCCCTCGGCAAGGTCCTCGACGGTAATCATCTCGGTCCCGTCGAGTTGCCCGATGAGGAGATTACAGGCGTTCACGGCCTCGTAGACGAGCTTGCCCGCACGCAGTCTGGCGAGCACAACGGTGCAGGCGCCGCAATCGCCCTCGGCGCAGCCCTCCTTGGTCCCCCTCGCGCCGGCTTCCTCGCGCAGCCAGTCGAGCGCGGTCAAGCGCGGGGAGAAGCCATCAAGCGCCACCTCGCGCCCACGAAACCGGAAACACAGCGCTCGCCGGGTCTTTGTCGCCTCTTCCGCCGCAGCCATACTCGCTCCTACCCTGAGCCCCTTTATGATGGCGCTTTTACGGGCGAAACGGAAGCGGCGGAAGAATTTGGCCGGCATCGGAAAGTTCTCGACGAAAGCCTGGGCGACCAAACGCCCAACGACCCGGGCAAGGGTTCTCCTCGGCAAGCTCGCCCGCTTCGTTGGCTTTTCCGCCCTGGCGCTCATCGGCCTTTTTGGCGGGCTGGTCGCGCTCTACTCCGTCGCGCCTCCCGTCTCGACGCTGATGATCGCTCGCCTGGTCGAAGGCAGGCCGTACGAGCGGGTCTACGTGCGGCTCGATGACGTCTCGCCGGCCGCCGTCGCAGCGATCGTGGCGTCGGAGGACGCGACCTTTTGTCGAAACGACGGCGTCGATTGGGGCGCGCTAGAGGAGGTGCTCAGCCGCGGCGGCAAGCGCGGTCCAGACCGGGGCGCCTCCACCATCACCATGCAGACCGCGAAGAACCTCTTTCTGTGGCCGGGCCGGTCAATCATTCGTAAGGGCGTCGAAATCGGCATGTCGCTCGCGCTCGGCAAAGTCTGGTCGAAGCGGCGGACGATGGAGATCTATCTAAACGTCGCCGAGTGGGGCGACGGCGTCTTCGGGATCGAAGCGGCGTCGCGGCGCTATTTCAAAAAAAGCGCCCGCGAGCTTAACTTGCGGGAGGGAGCGGCGCTGGCGACGTCGTTGCCGAATCCGTTTAAACGCAATCCCGCGCATCCAACGCCGTTCCACCGCCGTCTCGCCGCCGTCGTGGCCGCTCGAGTCATCCGCAACCCCGAATTAACGAGCTGTCTCAGGCGGTAGATCAGCCGAAGCTGGATTAAAATCTAAGAGACGAAGTTGAAGCGCCGCCGTTCCCCACGGTTGCGTACAACTAACGCTTGTTTACATAGAAAATCCTGTTGCGTTTTTGTTGCACGTTGATTACGGATACTGAGCGCGGACGGGAATTTCGTTTTCATCCTGGTGTATCGGCGGCTCTCGAGCAGACGCCGCCGCGATATTTTACGCATGGGGAGCGCTATTCTGAGACTCAGCCGGCG
>Ga0209040_10002943_pt1 | contig 13109 bp, 11 predicted proteins | sample BogFormECP12_OM3_FD_188240 | JGI IMG/M metagenome (GOLD analysis project Ga0209040, IMG submission 188240) | Bog forest soil microbial communities from Calvert Island, British Columbia, Canada - ECP12_OM3 (SPAdes) (version 2) | ecosystem: Environmental > Aquatic > Freshwater > Wetlands > Bog ... | reverse complement strand
GGCTGCTGCATGAGCCCACGATCCGTCTGCGCAGCCTGAGCAGCGATCGGGGCCACGCGAGCCTCGAGATCGTCCGCGAGCTGTTCGGCTTGCGCGAGGATCCTCACCCTGAGGAGTCGCAGGCGGCTGAGTTGGCAGAGGTGCACGAGCTCCGCCAACGTCGCGAGCGTTGATGCGCATCGGCACGCGGGCGAGCTCGCTCGCGGTGGTGCAGGCAGAACATGTCGCCGAGCTGCTCGGCGCGGACGATGTCGTCCCGATCTCGACGAGTGGCGACCGCGGAGCCCCCGCGAGCGACAAGTCGCGCTGGGTGGCCGAGCTCGAGCAGGCGCTGATCAAGGGGCGCATCGACATCGCCGTGCACTCCGCCAAGGACGTGCCCGGCGAGCTCGCGCCCGGGCTGGAGCTGCTAGGGAGCCCGCAGAGAGCGCCCGCCGAGGACGCCCTCTGCGGCGTGGAGAGCCTCGCTCAGCTGCCGCCCGGTGCGCGCGTGGGCACGAGCAGCATCCGCCGGGCGGCCCAGCTGCGCGCGTTGCGCGAGGACCTCGAGCTGCTGCCGCTTCGCGGGAACGTCGACACGCGGCTGGCGAAGCTGCGGGACGCCAGCGACGGCGTGCGCGCGCTCGTGCTGGCCCGCGCCGGACTGCAGCGCCTGCGCCGCGAGGACGCGATCGGCGAGGTGCTCGATCCGCGGCGCTTCGTGCCGGCGCCCGGACAGGGTGCGCTGGCGCTCGAGGGGCGTGCGGACGACGACAGCGTGCGCCGCGCGGCGCACGCGTGCAGCGATCGAGCGACGTTCGCCTGCCTGCTCGCCGAGCGCTCGCTCGCGCAAAGCCTGCAGGCGAGCTGCCATACGCCGCTGGGCGCCCATGCCGCGCCGGCCGGCGCGGGAAGGCTCCTGCTGCGCTCCTGGGTCGGTCTGCCCGACGGCTCGGAGTGGATCGCCGACGAGCTCACCGGCGAGCTCGCCGACCCGCGGTCGCTGGGAGAGCACGGCGCCGAGCGCCTGCGAGCCGTCGGCGCCGCCGAGCTGCTGCGGCGGGCACAGGAGATGGCGGACGTTGCCGTCACCTGATCTCGACTCCGGACCGGTCTATCTCGTCGGCGCAGGCCCGGGTGATCCGGGTCTCATGACCGTGCGCGCGCTGGAGTTGATCGAGGCTGCCGACGTGATCCTCTACGACCGGCTGATCCCGAGCGCCGCCCTGGATCGCGCGCGCCCCGACGCCGAGCTGCTGTTCGTCGGCAAGGAGGGCGGTGGGGAGTCGGTCCCGCAGCAGCAGACCGAGGCCCTGATGATCGATCGCGCTCGCGCGGGACGCACGGTGGTGCGCCTGAAGGGAGGCGATCCGTTCGTGTTCGGACGCGGTGGCGAGGAGGCGCTGGCGCTGCGCGAGGCCGGCATCGGCTACGAGGTCATACCCGGCGTCACCGCGGCGGTCGCGGCGAGCGCGTATGCGGGCATCCCGGTGACACACCGCGGTCTCGCTAGCGCGGTGGCACTCGTCACGGGTCACGAGGACCCCGACAAGGACGAGAGCTCGATCGACTGGTCCGCGCTCGCGTCGTTCCCGGGAACGCTCGTGTTCTACATGGGTGTGCGCCGCCTGGCGCAGATCGCGGACTCGCTGATCGCGGCCGGGCGCCCGCGCGAGGAGCCGGCGGCCGTCGTCGAAGCCGGGACGCTGCCCGAGCAGCGCACGATCGCGGCCACGCTTCACACGATCGCACGGGCGGTCGAGCGCGAGCGTGTGAAGCCGCCCTCGATCACGATCGTCGGTCCGGTCGCGGCGCTCGCCGAGCAGCTCTCGTGGCTAGGGCCGAGGCCGCTGCTCGGCCGTACGGTGGCCGTGACCCGAGCGCGCGCGCAGGCGAGCGGGCTCGCGCGCAGGCTGGAAGGGCTCGGCGCGCGCGTCGTGCAGGCCCCGACGATTCGCATCGAGCCCCTGCCGGGCCCGCCGCTCGACCCCGCGGGATACGACCTCATCTGCCTGACGAGCGCCAACGGCGTCGAGTGCCTGTTCGCGCGACTCGCGGCCGCGGGCCGCGACGCGCGCGCCCTCGCGGGGGCGGTCATCGCGGCGATCGGGCCCGCGACGGCGGCCGCGCTGCAGGCGCACGGGATCAGCGCCGACGTCGTGCCCGAGCGCTTCGTCGCGGAGTCGCTCGTGCAGGCGCTCGCGGGACGGCGATTCGAGCGAGTGCTGATCGCACGCGCCCGCGAGGCTCGCGACGTCCTGCCCGAGGAGCTGCGGCGCACGGGCGCGCAGGTGGACGTCCTCGACCTCTACGAGACGGTCGCCGAGCCGCTTGCGCCACGCGCGCTCGCCGCCACGCGGAGCGCGGACTACGTCACGTTCACCTCGTCCTCGACGGTGCGCTTCTTCCTCGCCGCCGCGAGCGCCGACGGGCAGGCCACCCCCCGCGCAGGCCTCTCGCCGAGCACGCGGGTCGTCTCGATCGGGCCGGTGACGAGCGAGACGCTGCGCGAGCATGGCCTCGATCCAGACGTCGAGGCCGAGCGCCACGACGTCGACGGGATCCTCGATGCGATCCTCGCCGATGCGGCGAACCGAGGGCGCGCGTGAGCGCGCTCGGGAGCCCGCGCGTGCATCTGCGCCTGACGGACTCGACCAACGAGCGCGCCAGGGAGCTCGCGATCGCGGGGGCCCCGCACGGAACGCTCGTCACGGCCGCCGAGCAGTCGGCGGGACGGGGCCGCCAAGGCCGGCGCTGGACGGCGCCGCGCGGCCAGGCGATCCTGATGTCGCTCGTGCTCCGTCCTGTGCCGAGGCTGCTGCCGCTGATGGCCGCGATCGGGGTGTGCGACGTCGTCGGCGAGCAGGCGCGGATCAAGTGGCCCAACGACGTCGTCGTGGCCGCGAGCGCGAAGCCGGGCCTCGCGAAGGTCGCGGGGATCCTCGCCGAGGGACGCCCGGGCGAGGGCTGGGCGGTGCTCGGCATCGGCCTGAACGTCGCCGTGCGCCTGCGCGACCTGCCCGCGGAGCTACGCGGGCAGGGGCCGTCCGGCGCTCTGCCGGCGGCCACTATGAGCCGCCCCGGCGACGAGCTCGAGCCCACACTCGAGCTCCTGCTGGCGGCGCTCGAGACGCGCCTGTCCGCCTCGGCGAACAGCACGCTGACGCACTGGCGCGAGCGGGACGCCCTGCTGGGGAAGGAGATCGCCTGGAGCGGCGGGCACGGCCGCGCCGAGGGCATCGACGGCGATGGGCGCCTGATCGTCTTGCTCCCGCAGGGCGGGCAAACCGCGCTCAGCGCGGGCGAGGTTCACCTCGAGTCCGTCGCCTGAGGCTGGCTCTCGGACCCGGCTGCGCCGTCATCGAGCGCCAGCGGCTCGCGCCCGTCGGGCGACGGGCGCGATCCGTTCGCCGCGGCGCCGTTCTCGGAGCGGGTCTCCAGCGCGAGATCGCGCTCGAGCTCCGGCGCGGCGCCGTTGGCCACCGCCTTGGCGCCCTTGCGCCTGCGTCGTGCGTTACGCGCGCGCCGCTTGGGGAAGTTGCGCAGCAGCTCGCGCGCGAGCGCGGGAGGCTTGCGCGCCATGCGCGTGCGGGCGCCGCGCAGCGCCTCCTCGGCCTCCGGCGTGTGGGCGAGCGCGGCGGCCAGGAGCGCGGCGGCGAGCCGGCGGTCCTGCTTGCGCGCCGCGTGGATGAGGCGCCGTGCGTTGCGCGCGTGGGCGCCGCCGGCGGAGTTGACGAGCAGGCCGAGTAGGCGCTTGGTCTCCGGCCAGCGCTGAACTGCATACTCCTCGTGTACGTCGCGCGTGTACTCGGCCAGGCGCCAGATCCACGCGTTCGCCTGGTCGCGACGGCCGATGCGGCGCTCGACGAGCGCGCGCAGCATGATCTTCGTGGCCTCCTTGCGCTCCTCGCGCGGCCACCCGCCGATGATGTCGATCGCGGTGTCGAACGCGTCGGGGTCGCGCAGCGCGGCGATGTCCGCGAGCGCACGCAGACGCAGCTGCGAGTTCTTGTTGCGCTGCACGGCGGTAATCAGGAAGCGGCTCTTGAGCTCGCCCGTGCGGTCGAAGTGAAGCATCGCGCGTGAACGCCGCCAGCCGTTGGGGGCGACCCGCGCGCCGGCGAGCGCGGCCCATACGTGCTGCTCGCCGTAGTCGAGGTGCTCGACCGCGATCCGCCACAACTCGCGCTCGAAGACCGCGAAGCGGCGCTCCTCCTCGGCGCACACGGGAAGCACGCGCCGCTCGACGCGCATGCGGCGCCCGCGCCCGCGCCGCACGGGGCCGACCACGATCGCCCCGCCTCGATATACGTCGCGGTCCAGCAGCGAATGCAGCGTCACCACGGGGTCGTCGTGCTTCGTGGCGGGGTGCACGAAATCGACGACCAGGCCGGCCTCCTTGCCGGGATGCCTGCGCGTGACCCGGCCAACGCGCTGCTGGTAGATGCGCTTGGAGGCCGTCGGCGCCAGGTGCACGCAGACCGTCGCGCGCGGGCTGTTCCACCCCTCGGCGAGCAGTTGGGCGTTGATGAGCACGTCCACGTCGCCGCGCTCATAGCGCGCGAGGATCTCGACCAGCTCTCGCTTGGGCGTCTCGCCCGAGACCGCCTGGGCCTTGATCCCCTCGGCGCGAAAGGCTTCGGCGAGGTTGTAGGCGTGGCGCACGCCGGCGGCGTAGACGACGCCGGGCACGCCGTTGAAGCGCGTCTTGTAGAGGTTCGCCACGGCGAGGTTGAACGGCTGCTGATCGAGCAGTTTCGCAAGCTCGTCCTGGTCGAACTCGGTGTCCACCTCGCCCCGTCGCAGAGGCACCTTCGCGATCGTGCGCACCCCCACGCCGGGCGAGATCCGCACGCAGCGCAGCGGGGCAATCACGCCGCGCCGCGCGGCCTGGGCGAGGTCGAAGCGCGACGTCTGCGTGGGGAACAGGTCCGTCACGTGGCGCGCGATCAGCGCGCCCGTGGCCGTCATGCCGATGAATATCGGCCCGGTCCAGTTGCGGATCGCCGCGCTCGTCTTCTCGCCGAGCGCGGTATGCGCCTCGTCGCAGATCACGATCGTGTAGGCGCTCGAGATCTTGCCGGCGTTGCGCACGAACCACTGGTAGGTCTCGACGGTCACCGGCCCCTTGACCGAGTCCTCCCCCTTGAGCAGCGGCCGGCTGAGGCGCTTGGCGTAGCCGCGATCGCGCAGCTCTCCGTTGAACTGGTCGACGAGGTTGCGCCGATGGGTGAGGATCAGGATTCCGCCGGTGTGCGACGCCTCCACGAACCCGAGCGCAGCGACCGTCTTGCCAGCTCCCGTCGCGTGCTCGAACCAGAAGCGCTTGGCCGCGTTCGGATCCTCGGGCAGCTCGCCGAGGTCGCTGTCCTCGTCCTCGACCCAATCGCGGGGCTCCTCGTCGGCATCGCCCTCCTGCTCTATCTCCTCCTCGTCGGGCTCCTCGTCCTCGTCCTCATCCTCGTTCTCGTCCTCATCCTCGTCCTCTTCTTCGTCCTCGTCGGGCGCCGCACGCTGCACCGGCCCGAGCTCGTCGTCCTCGTCGTCGAACTCGTCGAGCTCCTCCTCCTCGGGCTCATCCTCCTCGTCCTCGTCCCCTTCCTGGCGCTCGGCAACAGCCTCGGCAGGAGCAGCGAGCGCGGCGTCCTCCTCGTCGTCGGGTCCGAGGATGTCCGCCGAGGCCAGCAGCTCGGGCGAGGCCGAGGCGCCGCCGCCATTGGCGCCGGCTGCGGTCCGCTGGGCCTCGGCGAGCAGCGCGGTGAGCGTGCCGGAGAGCGCGTCGACCTGATGGGCCGAGAGCACCGTTCCGTCGGCGAGCGTGGGCTCGTCGACGGACAGCAGGCGCTCGAGGCCGAGCAGCAGCGAGAACTCCCTGCGCCAGGCGGTCGACGGGTGTTTCGCTTTGGGGTCCTGCTCGAGCTCGGCCAGCGCGCGGTCCAGCGCCCGCCGGCGAACCGAGCCGGGGGCCAGCGCGACGGTTGGGTCCTCGCCGTCGTGCAGGAATCGCTCGCGCACGAGCTTCTCAGCCCGCGCGATTTCAGCGGAAGTTGGAATGGTCGTGGCTGCGAGGGCCACTGAGGTGGACTCGGCCATTGAGGCTCTGGACTTCGAGACAAAGCCGCCGACCAAAGACATCTTCGGTGCGGCTCGGAAGGTGGTGGCGCCCGATTGGCTTCCACCGCCGGTGCCCGTTGCGGCCCGGCTCCTACGTGGCTTCAGGATATAGCACGACGGGGTCGCCTTGAAGTGGGACGCTTTCTGGCACCCTTAGCGCGATGACGCCGGTACGACTGCTGCTCGCCGCTGCCGGGATCGCGCTGCTCATCCTGCTCGTCGTCGGCCTCACGCAGCTGCACAGCTCGACCGCAACCCCCACCGTGAAGCTCTCCCTGGCGCAGATGCGAGCCCAGCTGGCGGGGTCCTCGGGGCCGCTCGCGGCGCTGCACGACCAGGCGAGCGAGCTCCTACCGGGCGGGCTGGGCGCCCTGCGAGCCCGGCTTGCGACGCTGCGCGGGCGGCCTATCGTGATCAACAAGTGGGCCTCGTGGTGCGCGCCCTGTCGCGCCGAGTTCGGCGCCTTCCAGCACGTATCGCTCGCGCTCGGCCACAGCGTTGCGTTCCTCGGGATCGACTCGGGCGATGCGAGCCGCGCCGACGCCGCCGCCTTCCTGCGCACGCTCCCGGTGAGCTATCCGAGCTACTACGACGCCAGCGGCCAGGCCGGGCTCGCGATCACAGATTCGACGTTCACGCCGGTGACGGTCTTCTACGACCGCAACGGGAACGACTACATCCACCAGGGCCCCTACGCCAGCGCGGCCAAGCTCGAAGCGGACGTGCGCCGCTACGCGCTCGACGGTTGACCTTGCCGGAGTTGCGGATCGACCCGCTCAGCGGGCACAGGACGATCATTGCGGACGAGCGCTCCCGACGCCCCGGCGGCGCCCCGAGCTGCGCGGCGCCCGAACCGATCGACCGGGAGCGCGATCCGTTCGCCGAGGGACACGAGGACCGCACCCCGCCCGAGCTCTACGCGGTGCGCCCCCGGGGCGGGCCGGCCAACTCGAGCGGCTGGATCGTGCGCGTCGTGCCGAATCTCTACCCGGCGCTCTCGCCGGAGTCGAGCGCGTCGGGCACCCACCAGGGCTCCGACGTGGACGGCATCTTCACGTCGCTGCCCGCGACAGGCGCGCACGAGGTGATCGTCAACGGCCCACAGTCGGTGCTCTCGCTGGCGGAACTGCCGCTCGAGCAGGTGCTCTCCGCGGTCGAGGTCTGGCGCACGCGGATGCGCGAGCACGCGGCGAGCCCGTACGTGCAGCTGATCGTCAACGAGCGCCGCGAGGCGGGGGCCTCGCTGCCGCACACGCACGCGCAGCTCTACGCGCTCGACTTCGTGCCGGCCGCGGTCGCTCGCGAGCGCGAGCGCGCCGGCGCCTACACGGCGCGAATGATGGGCCAGAGCCTGCTCGGCGATCTCGTCGCCGAGGAGGTCCGCCGCCGCGAGCGTGTGGTTGCGATCGACGAGGAGGCGGTGCTGCTCGCGCCCTTTGCCTCGCGACTTCCCTTCCAGCTGATGCTCGCGCCCCGCGTACCGCGCGCCCGCTTCGAGGATCCGGGGCCCCTGGGAGCGGCGCTCCTGCACGAGGGGCTGCAGCGACTGGCCCGCCACCTGGGCTCCAGCCCACCTCTGAACATGTGGGTGAGAACGGCGCCGGCCGGCATCGAGGACTTCTGCTGGCGGATCGACGTGCTGCCGCGCCTGACGCATATCGCGGGCCTCGAGCTGTCCACCGATCTCAACCTCAACATCGTCGCGCCGGAGGACGCCGCGGCCGCGCTGCGCGCCGCCTGATCGATGCCTCCCGTCGAACGCCTGCTCCCGCGCTTCGCCGCCGAGCCCCCTCAGGAGGACCTGCCCTACGGGCGCTGGGAGGAGCGACTCGCGGCGGAGTTCCTCGCGGCGGCCGCACAGCTGGACACCGACGGCGAGGATCTCGGCGACCCCGGCGTGCTGGCGTGGCACCCCGATCGCAGCTGGCATGGCTGGACCTACGTGCCCGTGACCGCTGCGACCGCCAACGACTACGAGCTGTTCGGCTATGTGCGCTTCGCGCGCAGCGGCGAGGAGGACGAGCCCCACTCCTTCTCGGCGCAGGTCGACTACACGACCGAGACCGCGGAGCGCAACCCGGACTGGCAACTGGACGTCTGCGAGGAGGCGATCGGCACGTGGCGCGGGCAGTTCGGCGCGCAGGCGACGATGACGCTCGTGTGGGGCAGGCCGCTCGTCTCGGGCGGCCGCATCGCCACGGCCGAGCTGGCCGATCTCGCGGTCGACCAGTGCGAGCTCGTGCACGAGCGCTTCACGCTGATCGCGCCCGATGACTACCGCGGCGATCTGCTCGAGATCAAGCTGTTCGACGTCAAGGGCAGGGAGATCGCCCGCGAGTCGCTGTACGCGGGGGACGAGGACGAGGGCGAGCAGACCGAGCCCGACTAGGCGCGCTCCAGCCGGCTCGGGCGCCGCGGAGCGCTCACCCGGCCTGCGTCTTGCGGCACCCAGCCAGGGCCTGTTCCTTGGCCGTGCCAGCGGGCAGCGAGGAGCTCTTGATGACTTCTTCGCACACTTCCCGGGCCGCTTGGACGACGGCGGCGTGATTGCCGCTGGCGGCTTTCTGGCAGATCACTTCGAGCCTTCCCCTGACGGTTGAGGAGAGCGACGTCTGCGCCTGGACCGCCTGCTTGCACGCCGCCAGCGCCGCTTCGGCGTCCGCCGGGGAGACGGCGTGTTCGCCGGAGGTCGACGGGGATGAGGGCCCGCCGCCGGCGGCGCCCGACGTCGTGGCGGCCGGCGAGGGGCTGCTCGAGCTCGAGCTGCTGGAGCTGCCGCCGCAGCCGCCCAGCAGCGCTCCCGCGGCGAGCGACGCGGCGAGCCAGGCAGATGGCCTTGCGATCATGTGTCCCCCTGCGCGTTGAGGATTGCCGCCGCGCTCGGTTGCAGGCGCGCCGAGGAAGCCCACGCTACATGGACTCGCGGACGGGCGCTGGAAGAAACGTACGCCCACAACGACCCCGTAGGCGCCCACCCGAACAACGAATTCATGAGCCACCTGGTGCCCTTCCTGGAAGGGCTCCAGGCCACTGAGGGCGGCGCTAGCTTTCGCGCAGCGCTGCCGCGCCGAGCAGCGCGGCCGAGATCGCGGTGCCGCTGACGAGCGCGCTCGTCACTTTCGGCAGATAGCCGCCCCGCCCGCCGGCGATGCCGGCAAGCGCGTCGGCCACGTCGCACGCGAGCCCCGCGAGCAGCCACTGCCGCTGCGTGTCGCCCTCGCTGCCGAGCGCGCCCCAGGCGAGCGCCACGTCGCGCACGCCGAACAGGCGCGCGAGATAGGGCGACTGCGGATTGGCCGCTGCGTCGAGACCGAACAGCTTGCCCGCCATCCGCGGCGTCGCCCAAGCGCCGACGCCGATCGCCAGCCTCAGCCCGGCTAGATTCCTGATCGCGGTCCGCTGATCCATACCAGCGACTGTACCGCCTCGCGCGCCCAGCCGCCATCGCGAGTCGCTCGCCTGCTCGCGCCCGCAGACGACGGCTGACCGGTGAGGCGACGCCGAGCGGCTAGTCCTCGGTCTCGTACTTGAAGGAGATCCCCAGGCGCACCCTGTAGTTCTTGATCGAGCCGTTCTCGATCGAGACGTCCTGCCTGAGAACCTCTGCGATGCGCAGATCGCGAACGGTCTTTCCCGCTGTCTCCACGGCATTGCGCGCCGCGGCCTCCCAGGACTCGCCACTGACACCGATCACCTCGGTGACTCGATAAACCGCGTCGGCCATTTCCCCATCCTCTCCTCGTCGTCGGAGCGTTGACTCTTGCACGTCTGCCGCCACGCGTCCACCTCCGCCGATTGGCCCTACATCATCTGCCTAGCCGCCTCGCGGGCCGCGACTGAGGCGTCTAGCGTGACCGACTACGGCCGCGGCGCGAGCGTGGGCGCAAGCGTTAATCGACCATCGGGGGCGGACATGGAGTTCCTGCAAGCGGCGACGCACCCTCTCATCCGCCGGCGCACCGTGCTGCAGGCCGGGCCGCGGACTCGGCGATGGGCGCCGGCCGGCGCCGCGCTGCTCGCGCTGTTCGTGGCTGTGGCCGTCCTCGAGGGCTCGAGCACGGGCCGCTCGGCGGCGCCCCCCGCACACGCCGGGCTCGCGCCCCGTGCGGCCTTCTCGAGCCTGCCGAGGGCCTTGCGGGCGCTCGCGTCGGGCTCCTTGGCGGCCACCGCTCCCTCCTTCGACGTCAGCGCTGCCGGCGGCGCGTTCACCGCCCAGAACGCCGGCCAGGGACTACGCGCACGCTTCGACCGCGCGGGCGTCGAAGTCGTCTCCGGCGGGACCCGCGTCGGGCTGCGCCTGCGAGCCGCGGGCTATGGCAGCTCGCTCAGGCCCCTCGCCGCCGTCAGCCCACTGGCGCGGGCCAATCGCGTCAGCTATGCGCGCGCAGGGCTGACCGAGTGGTACGCGAACGGGCCCCACGGCCTGGAGCAGGGCTTTACGCTCCCGCGGGCACCGGCCGGGCGCGCGGCGAGCACCTTGACGCTCTCGCTGGCCCTCTCGGGCACGGCCCATCCTGCCCTGGCCGCCGATGGGCGGAGCGTGCTCTTCGGCCGGGCCGGCGCCGCCTCGCTGCGCTACGGCGGGCTGCTCGCAAGCGACGCGCGCGGGCGCGCGCTGCCGGGCCGCCTGCGCCTGAGCGCCGCTGGGCTGTTGCTGCAGATCGACACGCGCGGAGCGCGCTACCCGGTGCGCGTCGACCCGCTCCTACAGCAGGGCAGCAAGCTGACCGCCCACGAAGAGATCGGCAAAGCGGGCTTCGGCGACGGCGTGGCGCTGTCGGCAGACGGGCGCACAGCGCTGATCAGCGGCCCCGCAGACAACGGCGAAACCGGCGCCGTATGGGTGTTCGCGCGCTCCGGCTCGACATGGACCGAGCAGGCGAAGCTCGTGGCGGCCAAAGGCGAAGAGGCCGGCAAAGGCCGCTTCGGCAACGCCGTTGCGCTCTCCGGCGACGGCAACACCGCGCTGATCTCGACCGCCAGTGAAGGCGTCCTCGGATCCGCATGGGTGTTCACGCGCTCCGGCGCGACCTGGACGCAGCAGGGAGCGAGGCTCAAGCCGACCGGAGAAGTCGGCAACGCTCGATTCGGCGGCAGCGTCGCCCTTTCCGGCGACGGCAACACCGCGCTTATCGGCGGCGCCGGCGACAACGGCGAAATCGGCGCGGCGTGGGTGTTCGCGCGCTCGGGCGGCGCGTGGGCGCAGCAGGGCAACAAGCTCTTAGCGGGAGCCGGCGAAGAGGTCGGCAAAGGCAGCTTCGGCGCGGCGGCGGCGCTCTCCGGCGACGGCAACACCGCGCTGGTCGGAGCGCTCAACGACAACACGCGTGTCGGCGCCGCGTTCGTCTTCACCCGCTCGGGGGCGACATGGAGCCAGCAGGGCTCGAAGCTGATCCCGGAAGCGGGCGAAGTCAGCGGGTTCTTCGGCGACAGCGTGGCGCTCTCGGGCGACGGCAGCACGGCCCTCGTGGGAGAGGAGGGGGAAAAGAGCTTCACGGGAAGCGCCTCCGTATTCGTGCGCTCGGGCTCGACCTGGACCCAGCAGGGCGCAAAGCTGGCGCCGAAGGCCGGTGAAGAGGTCGGTGGCGCCTTCTTCGCCGAACGCGTCGCGCTGTCCGGGGACGGCAACACAGCGCTGATCGGCGCTCGCGACGACAACAACGAGATCGGTGCGGCCTGGCAGTTCGCGCGCTCGGGCCCGACCTGGACCGAGCAGGGCGCAAAGCTCGTCGCCGCGAACGGGGAAGAGAGCAGCGAAGGCGACTTCGGCAACGACCTCGCGATCTCGGTCGATGGCGCCACGGCCTTGATCGGAGGTCCCTCCGACAACGGGGAAGTCGGCGCGGCGTGGGTGTTCGTCAACCCGCCGACGGTGTCCACCGCCGCCGCCGCCGCGATCACGAGCCGAGCTGCGACGCTGACCGGCAGCGTGGGCCCCGACGCTCCAAGCGGCGCCTACTTCCAGTACGGGACAACGGGCGCATACGGATCTTCGACCGCGGCGCAGAGCGTCACCGTGTCCACCGCGGCCACCGCCCTGAGCGCCCTCGCGGCCGGGCTCGCCCCCGCGACGACCTACCACTTCCGCGCCGTGGCCGAAAACTCCGGCGGCGTCGCCTATGGCGCCGATCGCACCTTCACCACGCTCGCGGCCGCGGCGCCGACGCCGCTCATCACCGCCGCGAGCGAGTCCCACCGAGTCTGGCGCGAGGGCAGCCGGCTCGCCGCATACGCGCGAGCAAAACGGCCTCCGCTCGGCACGAGCTTCTCCGTGTCGCTCAACGAGGCGGCGAGCGTAACGCTCTCGTTCAGCGAGCGCGCCGGCGGGCGCCGGCTCGGCCGCAGGTGCCTGGCGCCAACGCCCCGCAACCGCCGCCGGCCCGCCTGCAAGCGCATGATCACGGCCGGCACGCTGACGTTCGCGGCCCGCGCCGGGCTCAACAGGATCTCCTTCCAAGGACGCATCTCGGCGCACAAGCGGCTGGCGCTCGGCAGCCACACGCTGCTGATCAGCGCCGACGCCTCCGGCCAGCGCTCGGCGACTAAGAGCCTGGCGTTCACGATCGTTCGCTAGCTCCCATGCCCCCGCCAGGAGTCGAACCTGGATCTACCGCTTAGGAGGCGGCTCGGCAGCCTGACCGAAACAACGCTGGCCCCTCGATTACAACGGAGTCTCCCGGTCCGGCGCCGTTGCGGATCAGGTCCGATTGGGCTGGATCCGACCGAGTTTGGGCAGCGGACGGTGCCTGCTGCCCAAACGACGTGCGACGCGCGAACCGCGAGGATCTATCCTGACCCTGGTGGCCAAGATAGGTGGTAATGGCGGCGTATCATGGGACACCCTGGGGTGACCCGGACGACGTTTGGCCTCTGATGGTGGACGAACACGGCAGCACCCATGCCGTCAGCGCCAGCTCTCCGCGGCAGCGTGAGGTCTAGCTTTGTCCGCCGCAACCGCCTGCCCGGCTTGCGGAGAGCAGAACGATTCGGCCCAGCGGTTCTGCGGCAGCTGCGGT
>Ga0209040_10002942_pt1 | contig 13110 bp, 6 predicted proteins | sample BogFormECP12_OM3_FD_188240 | JGI IMG/M metagenome (GOLD analysis project Ga0209040, IMG submission 188240) | Bog forest soil microbial communities from Calvert Island, British Columbia, Canada - ECP12_OM3 (SPAdes) (version 2) | ecosystem: Environmental > Aquatic > Freshwater > Wetlands > Bog ... | reverse complement strand
AATGTCGCCGAAGCCCTTGTTCGCCAGATGTCCTTTCAGCGCCGCCAAGGCCTCGGCAGCCGTCATATCCGGCACCAGCCGCAGGTCCATTTTCGCCACCGCTTTGCCAGGAAGAATCGTCTTTCCTCCCGGCCCGGTGTAGCCGCCCACCAATCCTTCAATATTGATCGTCGGCCGCGACACCAGGAGCGTCAGCGCCTCTTCCCAGCCCACGTCATGCACCCAATGCTCCACGCTCAGTTGCTTCTTCGCGTCGCTTTCCTTCAATCGCTGCGCCGCCATTGCGATCATCTTCTTCTCTACATCCGAAACCGGCCGCACCTTGTCCGCATAACCGGGAATCGCCGGATCGTTTCCGTCAGGGGTCACCAGCGTCGCCAGCGCCTCCACCAGATGCCACGCGGGACTGTCCAGCTCGGCCTTGGTGCTCGAATGCACGTCGTGCTTTGGACCCCGTCCCCACTTTTCCCCGCTGGAAATCAGTTCCAGCTCCACCACCCCCTTGGCGCCCAGGTACATCGACACGTCGCCATTCAACCCTTGCGACGCATAAGGCATGAACACGCCTTCGCACTTCTTCAGCGCCGCCAAAACTTCCGGTTTGCGCACCACTTGCGGGAAGTGCGGCGAGCCAATCTCCTCTTCGCCCTCCGCCACAAACACCAGATTCACCGGCAGTTTTTTCCCCGTTCCGCGAATGGCATGCAGCGCCGCCAGAAACGACGCCTCCGGCCCTTTCTGATTCACCGCGCCGCGCCCCACCACCGCCTTGCCCAACCCGGGCTTCTCCACCAGCGCGGCGTCCAGCGGGGGCGAGGACCATTCCGCCGGGTCGAACTGCTTCACGTCGTACATATAATAAATTCCCAGCGTCTTGGGCGCGCCGGCGTCCAGCGTGGCAAACACTCCCGGCTGGCCATCGGTGGGCATCTTGGTCACGCCGCTGAATCCCGCCTCGCGCAGCATGTTCATCATCAATTCGCAGCCTTCGTTCATGTTGCGATTTTCTGCGGCGATGGAGGGCAGCTTGATCCAGTCCTGCAAACGCTTAAGCGCCTCATCGTGGCGCTTGGCAATTTCCGCGCTGATCGCGTCCATGTCGCCAGGCGGAAGCGCCGGGGCATTTCCTGCTCGACTCGCAGTCTTCGCGAACGCCATGCCCGGCGCCGTCCTCGCGACCGCCGCGGTCACCGCCGCCGCCGCTGCCTGCCGCAAAAAGGTCCGCCGTTCGCCATCTACCGGCGCGTGCTTAAACTTCACTTCCTCCGCCATCGCCATCCTCCGACCCGCACTGGGAAGTTCAAAAATTACGTTTTCCTGCAGCGCGCAGCCTACACCCGTCGCGTGACTTCATCAACGGCAACTCCATTAACAGCAATCCTGCAGGCCGCCTGTCCCTCCGTACCGTAACCGCCTATCGAGATTCCCTTACGATGTGTTTGACCATTCGTGGTAAACAGGACATCTTGGTTACTGGACTGCCGCTATGTTCGGACTCAGCCACCTCTTATATCCGTGGGGTATCCTCGTGCAGGTCGCGGCCATGATCCATTTCTTTCGCCGCCGCCCGGAGACTTACTGGTTTTACGTCATCATCTTCCTCGGCCCCATCGGCGCCGCCGCATATCTGGTCATCGAAGCCGTCCCCGACTTGGGCCTGCTTCCCGGAGTGTTTCAGGGTTTCGGCCGCCGCAACCGCATCAAAATCCTCGAAACCCAAATCCTCGACAACCCTTCGCCCGGCAACTACGAGGAACTGGGCGAATTGCTGCTCGAACAGAAGCAATATGCCAGGGGCCGCCAAGCCTTTAACCAAGCCATCAGCGCCCGCGCAGACTCGCCCCACGCCTTCTATCACCGTGCGCAGTGTTCGCTCGGCCTGGGCGATTACGCCGCGGCCATTCCGGACCTCGAACGCGTGGTCTCCAAGGACCCCAAATTTGACTATTACCGTGCCCCAGGCCTGCTCGCCGATGCCTACGCCCGTTCCGGCCGCCTCGACTTGGCCGAACCCCTCTTCGCCAACGTCACGCAGTTCTCCACCACGGCAGAAACCCTCTACAACTATGCCAATTTCCTCAAACTCCAGAACCGCCCCGCCGAAGCCCGCGAATGGACGCAAAAACTCCTCGCCAAAAAGCGCACCCTCCCCCGCTACATGCAGCGCGTCGAACGCCCTTGGTTCCGCAAAGCCAAATCCCTGGAGAAAGATCTGGCCCGCGCTTGACCAATGGACTCTACGACCACTCTCTATCGGCCTACGGGCATTCATGAACTGGAATTGATTGCCGTGTCTGGTTGCCAATCTATCTTCTATCCGGTTCTGAACGAAGAATACACGACACAAATCGCGCGGGATTGGAATGCGAAGAATTCAGAATCAGGGGTTGGAATTGTTACGAAGTTCAGCGTGAAATGTCCTGATTGAAGTTCATTGCCGAGTTTCGCGGGAAATACAAAAACGCCCCCGATTTTGTCGGAGGCGTTTTTGTTTTGCCGAACGGGTCGTGCGGATGTTTTTAGAGGTAATCCCTCGAAGGGCCCTCAAGGAACGCGCGCAGCTTGCGCGAGCGCGATGGATGCCGCAGCTTGCGCAGCGCCTTGGCTTCAATCTGCCGGATGCGTTCGCGCGTTACGGCGAAGGACTGGCCGACTTCTTCGAGCGTGTGCTCGCTACCGTCATCCAAGCCAAAACGCATCTTGATGACTTTTTCTTCGCGCGGCGTCAGCGTCTTCAGCACTGAAGACGTCTGTTCCTTCAGGTTCAGGTTGATCACAGCATCCGAAGGTGATACCACCGCCTTGTCCTCGATGAAATCGCCCAAATGCGAATCTTCCTCTTCGCCAATCGGCGTTTCGAGGGAAATCGGCTCTTGCGCAATCTTTAAAATCTTGCGCACTTTGGACACCGGAATGTCCATGCGCTTGGCGATCTCTTCGCTGGTCGGCTCGCGCCCCAGTTCCTGCACCAGCTGGCGGCTGGTACGCACCAGCTTGTTGATGGTCTCGATCATGTGCACCGGAATACGGATGGTGCGCGCCTGGTCGGCAATGGCGCGGGTAATGGCTTGACGAATCCACCACGTCGCATAGGTCGAAAACTTGTAACCGCGGCGCCATTCAAACTTGTCCACGGCCTTCATCAAGCCAATGTTGCCTTCCTGAATCAAATCCAGGAATTGCAAGCCGCGGTTGGTATATTTCTTGGCGATGGAAACCACCAGGCGCAAGTTGGCTTCAATCAATTCTTTCTTGGCCTGCTCGGCTTCCGCTTCCCCGCGGTGAATGAACGTCAGCGTGCGCTTCAGCTCCGTCAAACCCACTTCGCTGGCGTCTTCGATGTCCTTCAGTTCTGTGCGCCGCGTGCGCAATTCCTTGCGCGCTTCCGCCGCCACGTCGCCCTTGGCCACGTCCGCGCGGCGTTCCAGCCGTCCGGCTTCGCGCTCCAGCGATTGCAAACGCTCCACCGTGCCGCGCATCTTGTCGATCAGCCGCTTCTTCTCGAAGAGGTTGAAGTCGATGTCGCGAATGGCCAGCGAAATTTCCACGCGCGTTCGCGCCACTTCCCACTTGGCTCGGATGTAGGGCTTCTTTTTCGCCTTCGGCGTTTTGTCCAGCTTGACCGCTTGCTTCAGCGCCAAATCGTACAGCTTCGCAATCTTCTCGATGTACTTCAGCGTCTGCTTGGTCTTGTTGGCGATTTTTTCTTCGGTCAGCTCTTCATCGTCAAAGATGACGATTTCTTTGATGGACCGCGCGCCCTGCCGCAAATCCTCGCCAACGGCGATCAACTCTTTAATCACAATGGGCGAACGCGTGATGGACTTCATCACCACCAGTTGCCCGCGCTCGATGCGTTTGGCGATGGTCACTTCGCCTTCGCGCGTCAGCAATGGCACCGTGCCCATTTCGCGCAAATACATGCGCACCGGATCGTTGGTCTTTTCCAGCGAGCCCGGAGTCAAATCCAGTTCGCTGCTGCCCTCGTCCGAGTGCACATCGTCCTTGACCACTCCATCGCGCTCGCCCGCTTCCGTGGACACTTCCACGGCGCGCGCCGCTTTCGCCGAGGCTGCATCTTCGTAAATCTCGATGCCGTTGCGCTCGAAGGTCGTCAGCAGATCGTCGATCTCTTCCGAAGAGTGCACTTCCGCGGGCAGCGAATCGTTCACTTCATCGTAAAGCAGATAACCGCGCTCTTTGCCCACGACAATCAGCTGCTTTACCGCTTCATATTTTTCTTCCAAACCTACTGCGGCCACGAAGCCCTCCCGTCTTAAACCCCATCATCCCAAGAATTTCGATAATTCTAATCAGTGCCAGGGCAATTTCCCTGCCACTCGCCATGCTGAAAACAGGCTCGCGCACTCATCCGCGAATCGCCGATGAACTTCTCTTCCGATTGTTCGTGAAGAGCATGCCCTGCGCCAAACGCCCGCCCATTCCGCCGCGCCAACTCTGTGGTCGCGCCCGTGCCCGGAATCACGCGGAGAAGCACTTCTATATAGATGCATTTAGGAACAAAAACGATACTCGCGAAACCCTATTACGCTACACGTTTCAGTTGCACTCCGTCAACGTTTTAATTTGCGGAAATCTGTGTATTTCCGGCTGCCCCGACCCGGCAGTCGCTTTCTATGGGTTGGCGCGCCTTGCGATGATTGCGGCTCGCAAGGAATCGCTGGAAACGATTCGGCGAGTCTGCAGCATCCCAGTTGCCACTTTGCGCCAATTCCTCCTCCTCCTTGTTTCCTGACCGGTCATCATGCCCCGTCATGTCACGACGTACACCTTTGACTCTAATCGCCTAGTGCACATATCATCTGCAATCACGAGGCTGCAGCACCAGGTTCACCAGCAAGGGCCCAGCGGCGCGGCGCAACACCGTCCCGTGGACTTCGCGGCATAATCATGATCGGTCAAACGATTTCCCGCTACCGTATCGTCGATAAGCTCGGCGGCGGAGGCATGGGCGTCGTCTACAAAGCCGAGGACACCGAACTCGGCCGCTTCGTGGCCATCAAATTTCTTCCGGAAGAAATGGCCCAGGATCCCGCCTCTCTCGAACGCTTCCGCCGCGAAGCGCGCGCCGCCTCGGCCCTCAACCATCCCAACATTTGCACCATTTACGAAATTGGCGAACACGAAGGCAAGCGCTTCATCGCCATGGAACATCTTGAAGGCGTTACACTTAAGTATCTTATCGCAGCGGGCACGCTGGACGTCCCGCGTATCGTGGAAATTTCCATCGACCTCGCCGACGCCCTCGACGCCGCGCACTCCGAAGGCATCCTGCACCGCGACATCAAGCCCGCCAACATTTTCATTACCAAACGCGGCCACGCCAAGATTCTGGACTTTGGCCTCGCCAAAATGATCAAGCCCCAGCCCGGCTCCAGTTCCGCCGCGCCCTCCGACGCCACCATGACCATGGGCGTCGACACCCAGCATCTCACCAGTCCTGGAACCGCTGTCGGCACCGTCGCCTACATGTCCCCGGAGCAAGTGCGCGGCAAGGACCTCGATACCCGGAGCGACATCTTTTCCTTCGGCGTAGTGCTCTATGAGATGGCCACTGGCGTCCTGCCGTTTCGCGGCGACACCACCGGGGTCATTTTCGCGGAAATTCTGAACCGCGCGCCGCAATCGCCTCTTCGCTATAACCCGGACATGCCCGACGAGCTGGCCAACATCATCAGCCGCGCCCTCGAGAAGGACCGCGACCTGCGCTACCAGCATGCCTCCGAATTGCGCTCGGAACTCAAGCGTTTGCAACGCAATGCCTCGGGCCACACCTCAACGTTCACTGATTTGCCCGACGGCCCGGAGCCGCAGGATGCTCCACCCAGCAAAACAGCCGTACGCCGCCCGTCGTCCAAGAGCCAGCGCGCCGCCTCCACCGCTACGGCTCTTAAGACTTCTACTTCCGTCAAGACCGCCGTTAGAGCCTCGTCCAGTAAGACCGCCGCCCGCACAGTCGACGCTGGCGACGAACTCGACGAACTTGAGGAACTCGTCGCGGAAGAACCTCCGAAGAAGTTTCCCTGGATGATCCTTGCCGCGGCTTTGGTGTTCCTTACCGTCTGCATCAGCGGCGGCATCTATTGGTTCCTGCACCGCAGCACCACCGGCAAATTAAGCAATCGCGACACCGTGGTCCTGGCCGAATTCGCTAACTCGACGCAAGAGACCGTCTTTGACGACACCCTAAAGCAGGCCTTGGGCATCCAGTTGGGCCAGTCGCCGTTCCTCACCGTGCTTTCCGATCAAAGGGTCGCCGCCACCCTCAAATTAATGAATAAGCCCCGCACCGAACAGCTCACCCAGGACGTCGCGCGCGAGGTTTGCGTGCGGACCGACAGCCGGGCCGTTCTCGCCGGCTCCATCGTCAGCGTGGGCAGCCAATACCTGATCGGCCTGAAGGCGATTGACTGCCAGTCTGGCGACGTCCTGGCCAGCGCCGACGCTCAGGCCGATAACCGCGACCGCGTCTTGAAAGCTCTGGATAAGGCCGGCGACGACCTCCGTCAGAAACTGGGCGAATCGCTAGCCTCCGTCGAGCGCTTTAGCAAGCCCCTCGACCAGGCCACCACTTCCTCCCTCGAAGCGCTGAAAGCCTTCAGCGATGGCCGCCGCAACGCCCGAGAAAAAGGCGAATCCGCCGCTCTGCCTTTCTACAAGCGCGCTCTGGAGCTCGACCCCAATTTTGCGCAAGCCTCCGCCGCGCTGGGCACCGTCTACAGCAACTTGGGTCAGCCCAACCTGGCCACTGCGGCCTTTAAGAAGGCCTACGAATTGCGCGACCGTGTCAGCGAGCGCGAACGCTTCGACATTGAAAGCAAGTACTTTACGATCGTGACCGGCGAGCTGGATAAGGCCGACCACAGCTATTCGGAATGGGCGCTGGACTATCCCGGCGACTACCACCCCCGCGGCAACCTCGGCGTCAACTACAGCACCCTGGGGCAATATGAGAAGGCCGTCGAGGAAACCCGCGCCTCGCTCAAGATCCGGCCGGACAACGCCGCAGCCTACGCTAATCTCATCGGCGGTTATTGCGCTCTTCTCCGCCTCGAAGACGCCAGGGCCGCCTGGGATAAGGCGCAAGCGCAAGGCCTCGATGGCCCTGTTCTGCGCCTGGCCCGCTATGAGCTGGCCTTTCTGCAAAAAGACCAAACGGCCATGAAGGAGCAGTTTGAGTGGGCCGTCGGCAAGCCCGGTGCTGAGGATATGTTGCTCTCGGCGCAATCCGATACTGAGGCCTATAGCGGCCGCCTCGCTGCCGCAAACGACCTATCCAAACGGGCCCTGGACTCCGCCAAACACGCTGACGCCATGGAGACGGGAGCCAATTGGCTCGCCAACCAGGCCTTGCGCGAAGCTGAATTCGGCAACGTATCGGCCGCCAAGCAGGCAGCCAACGACGCTTTAGCCCTCGCCGACGGTCGCGATACCCAAATCATGGCTGGCTTGGCGCTGGCCCGTGCCGGGGACGTCGCCAAGGCGCAGCAGTTGGCGGACAAACTGGATCGCGCGGCTCCCCTAGACACCATGCTCCAGGGATATTGGCTCCCCACCATTCGCGCTGCCATCGCCCTCAGTAAGGGCGACGCCAAGAAAGCTGTAGAACTCCTCCAGCCGGCATCCGCCTATGAGCTTGGCCAGCCTCCCCAGTTCCAGCTCTCCACCATGTATCCCGTCTACGTACGTGGTCAGGCTTTCCTGAAACAGGGCTTGGGGCAGCAGGCGGCCGTCGAGTTTCAGAAGATTATCGACCATCCTGGGCTGGTCGTGAATTTTCCGTTGGGTTCGCTGGCGCGGCTGGAACTGGGGCGAGCGCGGGTCGTCGGGGGCGATAAAGCTGCGGCAAAGATAGCCTACGACGAGTTCCTAAGTGCTTGGAAAGATGGCGACCCCACAGCCCCGGTTTTGAAGGAAGCCAAGGCGGAGTCCGCGAAGTTATAGCCGACTCGCGTTGGGACCTAAATTGCACAATTTGGGCAGTTTTTGGGGACTTTCAGGCCTCTCTAATCTGCGTACTATTACTTGCAAAATGTAACTCGTGGTACCTGCATTTTTCATTGACACTAGGTGGAACTGGTATACCCTATCCCCTGTATCAAATCCGTGGAGAAAGTTGTGTACGAATTTATGCGATATTTACGACCAGCATTACTAGCCGCCCTTGTGTTAATTTTTTCCGGTGCAGCTTTCGCTGACGATATTCATGTGATCTTCGATCCGCAGCCGGCGACGATTGGTGATTTCAACCTACTTCAGAGCACGGGTGTAGAGTACACCGTAAACTGGACGAGCTGCAGCGACCCGGTATTCGCCAACACGAGCTTTAGCGGCGACAATGCTTGCCTCGCGTTCATCAACCAGACTGGGGCATCCATCGGCGCGCTCAACTTCACGTTTACAGTAAATGCCGCGCTGGTCGGACAGACGATTGCCTGTGACAACGTGCCGGGCGATACGCACCTGAACGGCAACGACTGCGCCTCCACACCTGGACCGTTCACCCTAGGTCAGGTTGTCGACGTGAACTTTTTCGGTGGCGACCCTATCCCGAACAATTTCGCTTTCTACATCGCTGAAAACGGCGTGGCCTTGGCCGATGCGCCTCCGGTAGGCGTCGAAGTGCCCGAGCCGAGTTCACTGACGCTTATGGCGTCGGGCATGGGCTTGCTGGGCTTGGCTCTAGTTCTCGCGAAGCGCTAACCCGCTCCTCGACGAATCTTTAACACCTTTGTGAGGCTCGCTGTCATTTTGGGCAGCGAGCCTTTTTGTCTTAGGTGTGAGAATGCGCCGCCAGCCTTCGCATCAATTCCTGTTTCCGTTGCAGCAAACCGCGTAGATTAGCACCAGCGGGCTGTGCCTCGATGTCGCGCTGTATCTCGGCCACGGCGCGTTCCACCTGCCTGCGCTGCAGGGTCGCCAGGCAGCTTTCCGCTTCTTCCCAGGTGGCCACGTCTTCCTCCTCGAAGAGCACCTCAAAAAATAATCGCCGGTCGCGCTCGTCCAGCGTCGCCGCCACCTCGCTGGTGGTGACCGGTTCAGGCGCGAGATTCGCGGCGATCATCGCAGCGATGATTTTCTCGGCTTCCATGCCTTCGTACAGCCGCTCTTGCTTCAGGCGTCGCGCCAGCTCCACCTTAAAATCCTCGGCATCCGCAAGCATGCGAATCAGGCGGCGCTCCACCGGTTTGGCCAAGCGGCTGAGCATTTCCGGTTGCGCCTTCAACTCGCTGCGCCGCTCTTTCGCCGCCCGGCTCAGTTCCGCGCGCAATACCGGCTCATCCAGGCGAAGCTGCTGCGCGATGCGCGTGGCCCACTCCGAACGCAGCAATCTGTTCGGGATCTTTTGCAGGTAGGGCAGCAGGAAATTCACCGCCCGCAGTTTCCCTTCCCCGGTGGCTAAATCCATCTTTCTCGCGCGAGCGATCAGGTAGTCCACGTACGGAGGCGCAAGCTTCAGTAGCTTCAAATATTCTTCTGCGCCCTTTTCACGGATGAACAAATCGGGATCGGCTTTCTTGTCCCCGATAGGCGGCAGGGCCAGCACCTTCACTTCAAAATCGTGTTCCAGCAGCAGCGCTACGGAGCGCTCCGTGGCGGTTTGCCCCGCGCTATCCGGGTCGTAATTTACAATCACCCGCTTGGTGAAGCGCGCCAGCAGCTTGATTTGCGGCTCCGCCAGGCTCGTCCCGCAGCTTGCGACCACGTTGCTTATTCCCGCGCGGGCCACGGCGATGGCGTCCATGTAGCCTTCCACGAGAATGGCGAAATCCTGCCGCCGCAAGGCCTCTTTGGCGCGATCCAGGTGATACAGCACGTTGCTCTTGGAATAGATGGGCGTTTCGGGAGAGTTTAGATATTTAGGGGTGTCGTCACCCAGCGCCCGGCAACCGAAGGCCACAATCTTTCCGCTGTCATTGGCGATGGGGAACGTGATCCTCCGCCGGAAGCGGTCGAAGAGCCGTCCGCTCTGGTCGCGCGAAATCAACCCCGAATCCACCAGCAGTTTTTCGTCTTTGTACTTGGGTCGCAGAAAGCGCAGCAGCGCATCCCCGCCGCTCGGTGCATAACCAATTCCAAACTGCTCGATCGCCGCCATATTCAGGCCGCGGTCTTCGAGATACGCGCGGGCCACGCGGCCCTCCGGCGTGCTCTCCAGTTGCTTGGTGTAAAAGCCTTGCGCGGCGCGATGCATTTCCAGAATTAGCGCGCGATGCTGATTTTCGCGGCGCTCTTCCGGAGAATGTTCGCGCTTGCTGGGCAACGCGATGCCACATTTCTCCGCGACGATCCTCAACGCCTCCGGGAACTCGCATTTCTCCACTTCCCGCACAAAATTAAAAACGTCGCCGCCTTTGCCGCATCCAAAACAATAAAAAATCTGCTTGATGGGTGACACCGTAAACGACGGCGTCTTCTCCTGATGAAACGGGCACAGCCCGCTAAAATCCTTCCCCGTCTTCTTCAGGCGCACGTATTCGCCCACCACGCGAACGATGTCCGCCTGCTGCTTCACGCGCTCCGCAAATGATCCCGCTTCCGCCATGAAGAGTGGTTTCTAGGTGCGCAGTTCCACTACAGTGATGGCCCGCCCCCCGTGCTCCTCGGACTCGAAAGAGCTGCGCTCCACAAGTGGATGGCCGCGCAGAAACTCCGCGATACCTTTGCGCAGCGCGCCGGTGCCGTGGCCGTGAATAATTCGTACGCGCGTGTGATGCGCCAGCGCCGCTTCGTCAAGGTATTTATCGACGCGCTCAGTGGCTTCCTCCACCCGCATACCGATCACGTTCAGCTCGCCGGTGCCACTGTCCTCGCTGGGCGATGAATTTACGCTAACATTCCGCAGGGTCGGCGCAGCGCCGATAATCTTCCCCGCCGCGACCGCTTCAACACCGATAATCTCATCCACGGCAATTTTCATGCGCAGCGGACCTGCTTCGATTTCCGCGCTCGATCCCTCCACGCGCCGCAGGACCACGGGCTTGTTAAATCCGCGCACCTGCACACGCGACCCCGGCTGCAACATCTCCGCGGATATCACACCGGCCTTTGCCGGCGTGACTCCCAGATCGGCCTGGGACTCGGAGATGGTTTGCACCACCGCGGCGTTCAGCTCCTCACGGGCTTCCCCGCGAACGTCCTGCACCTTGCGACGCACACCTTTTTCCAGAGACGCGCGCAATTCCCGTTCTTTGACGCCTTCCACCACGCCCGCAACATTTTCGTCGAATCGCTTCTGCATGTCCGCAAACTTCGCTTCCAGCTCCTTGATTCTTCGCTGCTGCCGCTCCAGCCATTCCGTCCGAAGTTTGCCGCGTTCTTCTTCCAGTTCCCGGCGTTCCTGGACCATCTGTTTTTGCATGCGGTCGAGTTCGTCGCGGCTGCGGTGCAGATAAGCAATCAGGTCGGCAGCCTCGCGAGATTCTGGGGCCAGCAGTGCACGGGCGCGGTCGATGATGGTTGTCGCGAGACCTAGACGTTGCGCAATGGCGATGCCGCTCGATCCCCCGGGCACGCCCACCATCAAGCGATACGTCGGCCGCAAATTCACATCGTCGAATTCCACCGCGGCATTCACCACTCCCGGCGTGGTCGAAGCATATGCTTTCAACCGGTCGTGGTGCGTGGTAGCCAGTACGATACAGCGCTTCTCGCGGAATTCATCCAGTAATGCTACCGCCAGCGCCGCACCCTCTTCCGGGGCCGTGCCCGTGCCCATTTCGTCCACCAGCGCCAGGGAATGTTCGGTGGCTATCGCCAGAATCGATTTCAGGTTCAGCATGTGCGAGGAAAACGTCGACAAATCCGCGGCAATGGATTGCTCGTCGCCGATATCGACCAGAACGTGGTCAAAGAGCGGTAGCAGCGCACGCTCCGCCGCCACGGGAATTGCCGACTGCGCGGAAAGCGCCGCCAGTCCCGTAGTTTTCAGCGCTACCGTTTTGCCGCCGGTATTGGGTCCGCTGATTACCAGCACGCGCTCCTCGCCGCCCAGCGCCAGCGTCATTGGGACAATCTCGCGATTTTGGCGGCGTAATTTATCTTCCAGTACGGGATGACGCGCGCGATCCAGTCGCAGCTCCGCGGCATCCGAAAATTCCGGGGTGGTGGCGTCAAAGTCTCGCGCAAACCGCGCGCGCGCAAAGACACCGTCTAAATGCGCGATGGTTTCCGCCGCTGCCACCAGCGCCGGGCGCACAGCTTGCAACCGTCCGGTCAGTTCCCGCAAGATGCGCAATACTTCCAGCGCTTCCTCTTCGCTGAGCTGCACCAATTGGTTGTTGCTCTCCAGCGTCTCCAGCGGTTCGAGAAACACGGTCTGACCTGTGGCGCTGGCGCCGTGTACGACGCCTGGAATACTGCGACGATTCTCCGCGCGCACCGGTATTACGAAGCGGTCGTTGCGCAGCGTCACGTAATCCTCGCCGCCTTCCGCGTTTCGTGAACGCAAAATCTGCTTCAGCGCTTTTTGAATTGCGTCGCGCGTTTGTCCAATGCTGGCCCGAATGCGCCGCAGTGCCGTCGAAGCGTCGTCACTAATCTCGCCCCCAGGCAAGACGCAACGTCGAATGGCCGCATGCAGCTCACGAAAATCTCCCACCGCGGCGGCCCGTGCGCTCAGCAGCGCAAATGCCGCCGCTTCTTCGCGAAACTCCTGCCGCAGCCAGCTGGCCGTCTCCAGTAGCGTTACCGCGTCCAGCAATTCCTTCGCTTCCAGCACCACCCCCAGGCCCGCGATTTTTTCCAGCCATTCTTGCGGATCGCTGAGCCCGCCAAAGCCCAGCTCCCGCGCCGCGCGCAGCCATTCCCGCGCCTCGCGAATCAGCGCAAACTCCGCCTCCAGCGCCGTCCGATCCTGGCTGAATTGCAGTCCATCGATGGCCCGGCGCCCGGGCGCACTGGTCGTGCGCATCCGCAGCAATTCCCGAAGCTTGTCAAATTCCAGTACGTCTTCTGCTGTACGCGACATTTTCAGACCAACCGCGAAGCTTCTTCGAAATATTCCGCCACTTCTCGAGTATTTAGCACGATCTCTGGTTACTGTTGCCGGCTGTTTCAGTGATGTGCCGGCTGCTTCGTTGCGCTCGC
>Ga0209040_10002941_pt1 | contig 13119 bp, 9 predicted proteins | sample BogFormECP12_OM3_FD_188240 | JGI IMG/M metagenome (GOLD analysis project Ga0209040, IMG submission 188240) | Bog forest soil microbial communities from Calvert Island, British Columbia, Canada - ECP12_OM3 (SPAdes) (version 2) | ecosystem: Environmental > Aquatic > Freshwater > Wetlands > Bog ... | reverse complement strand
GGCCGTTCCGAGCCCACCAGCGCCGCGAAGCGTCGCGGGTCGAAGACCGGGAGGCAGAGGTTGGTCAGGGCCAGGCGCAGGCAGAGGGTCTGGGTGCCGTGCGTCCCGATCAAGGTGGGCAGGGGGATCGAGTGGAGCAGCTTGCCGCCCCGCTCGATCGGCGTGAGCGGGTGGGCCACCATCGCGCTGCGGTGGGTGGCCGCCACCCCTTTGGGGAGCCCGGTTGTCCCCGATGTGTACAGGATGTCGGCGAGGTCCCCGGGACCGACCTCCACCTGGAAGGGTGACCGGTCGCCGCCGGCCAGGTCGTCCCAGTCGGCCTCCCCCGGTCCGCAGGCCCCCGGGGCAACGAGGAGGGCCCGGGCCCGGGCGGGGATCTCCCGGGCCCGCTCGAGCTGGCCCGACCCGGCCACGATGGCCCGGGCCCCGCTGTCGGCCACCAGGTGCTCGACCTCGCGGCGGGAGAGCCGGGGATTGACCGGCACGACCACGGCACCGGCCCGGAGGACGGCGAAGTAGGCCACCTGGTAGAGGGGTGCCTCCTCGTTGTTCACCACGAGGGCCACCCGGTCCCCCCGTGCGACCCCGCCGGCCACCAGGCCCCGGGCCACGGCCGAGGCCCGGCCGTCCCACTCGGCGTAGGTCATGGTCCGGCCGTCGGCCATCTGGAGGGCCACCCGGTCACCGAACTGCCCGGCCACGACGCCCAGCCTGGTCGGGAGCAGGTCCACGCCCCAAGGCTCTCACTGACGGGGACGTCAGTAAACTGGGCCGCCGGCCCGCCGGGCGGATCGCCCGGGGTCCCGGGGTTGCCGCCCTGGGGCGGCCCCGGGGCGGCAAGGAGACCAGCGAATTGTCCAGCGCACCGGCACCGATCCTGATCGGGGTCCTCTACGACTTCCCCCAGGCCGACGGGGGCGCCTCGTTCGAAGAGGCGGTCCGCCTCGGCTTCGACGAGGTGGCGGCCCGGGGGCGGATCGACCGCCCGGTCGAGCTAGTGGCCCGCCACGCCCGGGGCCTGCCCGGGGGGTCGGCCCACGAGGTGGCCACCACCTTCGCCGAGCTGGCGGACCTCGGGGTGCTGGCCTCGATCGGGCCGTCCATCAGCGACAACGGGCTGATCGTCGGGCCCATGGCCGACGACATCGGCCTCCCGTGCATCAACTACACCGGGGGCGAGCAGACCCGGGGGCCCTCCATGTTCCACTACCCGGTCGGCTCGCTGGGCGAGGAGCCGGCCGTGCTGGTGCGCCACCTGGTCGGGCGCGGCTGCTCCAGCCTCGCCGCCATCTACGACAACACGCCGGTCGGCCGCGGCTACGCCGACTTCCTGCGCGAGGCCTGCGAGTCGGCCGGTCTCGACCTGACCGGGTCCGCCGCCATCTCGGCCCTCGCCGAGGACGTCGGCCCCACGGTGCGCCGGCTGCGTGGTGCGGGGCCCGAGGCCCTGGTCTACCTCGGCCTCGGGGTGGCCGCCCGGGCCGTCGCCCTGGCGGTGGCGTCCGAGCGGTGGGACGTGCGGGTGGTGGCCAATTCCTCGCTCATGTTCGGGTACACCCGGCGCGACTGGCGGGAGGGATGGGAGGGCTGGGTCTATGTCGACACGCTCGCCGACGACAACCGCGAGCGTCAGCGCCTGAGGGAGAAGTCCAAGCGCACGGCGGCCGGCCCGGTGGGCGTGGCCGCCTACGACATCGGCCGCCTGCTCGGCGAGGCGGTGGCCCGCTCGGCCCACCTGACCCGCGACGGCATCCGTGACGCCCTCGAGCGGGTGAAGCAACTCCCGGCCGCCTCCGGGCTGGAGGGGACCACCATGGGCTTCGGCCACTACGACCACGGCGCCCTGAAGGGCCGCTACCTGGTGCTGCGAGCCTGGGAGGGCGGCCGGACGGTGCAGGTGGCCGACCAGTAGGCCGGCCGGTGCGAGCTCCAACCGGTGCCGGTCAGGGGCCCGCGTGTTCGACCAGCCGGCGCATGCCCTCCTGCCAGGAGAGCTCGGTGCGTCCCAGGACCTCGTGCATGAAGGTGACGTCGGGCCAGAGGGGCCACGGCGCGCCGGGGTCGTAGCGGATTCTGACCTCGGTCCCCACCAAGCCGGCCAGGTAGCCGCAGTACTCCTCGGCGCTGACCGTCTCGCTGCCGGCCCAGTTGACGGTGAGCGGCGGTACCGTCGACACGGTGAGGGCCCGGATCCCGAGGCGCACGTAGTCGTCCTCGTAGATGGGGTTGTAGTGGTTCGGGGCGTCGGGGTGCAGCACGACCTCCTTGCCGGCCAGGATGCGGCGCAGCCGGTCGGCCGGGGCACCGCCCAGGGGCCCGTAGGTCGAGAAGATCCGGATGATGGTGACCGGGACCGAGTGCTCGAGGGCGGCGAAGCGCACGACCGCCTCGGCCGCGATCTTCGACAGGCTGTAGACGCCGAGGTGGACACCGGGCAGGTCGTCCTCGCGCAGGGGCCGCTGGCCCTGGTAGGCGTAGGCCGACCCGGTCGAGCAGAACACGAAACCCTGGACGCCGAGCGATGCGGCCACAAGGCGGCCCGACGCCTGGGCGTTGACCTCGAAGCTCCGGGCCCAGTCGGCCTCGGCCGAGCGCCCGATGCGGGCGGCGGCGTGGAACACGTGGGTGAGCCCGCTCGGCAGCAAGGCCATGTCGAAGGTGCCGATGTCGGCCACGATGGGCTCGACCCCCGCCGCCCGCAGCCGGGCCTCGTCCCCCTCCCGGCGGCACCGGGCCAGGCCGAACACCTGGTGGTCCTTGGCCAGGGCCCGGGCGATGGGGAAGCCCACCCGCCCGGTGGCCCCGGTCACCAGCACCCGCCAGCGCTCACCGGGCGGCACCAGGCGATCCCCGTCCACGGCCCGTCGGCTCAGGCGCGCAGGTCGATGGCGACCTTTATCGCCCCGGTCTCTCCCTGGGTGGCGATCGTCGTGAAGGCCTGTCGCCATTCGTCGAGGCGGAAGGTGTGGGTGAGCATGCCGGTGAGGTCCACCCGGTCCTGGTCGACCAGCTGCAGGTAGTGGGCGATGCCGTGCATGCGCACGCCGTCGGCCTCTTCGATCCCGAAGGCGTTGGAGCCCACCCAGGAGATCTCCTTGAAGTAGAGCGGGCTCCATTCCCAGCGACCCGAGGCGTGCACGCCGCTCTTGACCAGCGTCCCCCGGGCCTTGAGCACCCGGACCCCCACCTCGAAGGTCTCGGGCTTGCCGATCGTGTCGTAGACGACGTCGATGCCACCCGGGTGGGCCATCGGCAGCCCGGCCATCGGCGTGTGCAGCACGCCGCCGGACCAGGCCGCCAGCTCCTCCACGATGGCCAGGCGGGGCTCGTGGTCGAGCACCTTGTGGGCGCCGAGCTTGCGGGCCAGCGCGGCCTGGGCCTCGAAGCGGGCGATCACCGCCACTTCGACGTCGGGGTACAGAGCGCGCAGGACGGCGACCGCCGCGCTGCCGAGCGAGCCCGCCCCGTAGACCACGACCTTGCCGCCCGGGGGCGGCGGGTGGCGGGTCACCGAGTGGAGCGACACGGCGAACGGGTCGGCGAACACCGCCTTCTCGTCGGGGATGGAATCGGGCACCGGGATGAGCATCGAGTCGTGGGCCGCCATCAGCTCGGCGTAGCCGCCGGTGACGTCACCGGACACCCCCGTGTGGATCCCCGGGCTGATGTCACCATTGGTGAAGTTCCAGCAGAGGCTGTAGTCCCCGGCCACACAGGCGGGGCACGCGGGCTCGATGCCCCGGGGACCACACGAGAGCCAGGGGTTGAGGACGACCCGCTGGCCCACCTCGAGGCCCCGGGCCTTCGGGCCGAGCTCGACCACGTCGGCCACCACCTCGTGCCCCATCACCTGGGGGAACGAGCAGAAGGCGGACATGGCGTTGTCGACGTCCCCCTCGCCGAAGTCGAGGAGGATCTGCTTGGAGTCCGAGCCGCAGATCCCGGTCAGTCGCGGCCGGGTCACCACCCAGTCGGGGTGCAGGGGTCGCGCGTCGGGGACCTCCATCAACCGCACCGGGGTGCGGGCCAGGCCCTGGAGCAGCGGGTTGGCGTCCGCCGGGACCTCGTAGGGCTCGTGCTCCACCCCGAACACCAATGCCTGCATCTGCACCCCTCGATCGACCGGGCGGACCCGATCGCCCGAACGGGTCTCCCCGGGGAAGCTACCACCACGCCGAGTTCCCTGACACGGCAGTCAGGGAACTGGAGCCCTCGGCGGGTCCCTCAGCGGGGCCGCTGGATGTAGATCTCGATGCGCTGGATCAGGCCGTCGTCACCGATGTCGACGACCAGCGCCTCGCGGGTCTCGGTGTCCACTCCCCCGATCTCCATCGACTCGGTCAACTGGGCCACGACCACGTTGCCCTGGGCGGTGATGCGACCGGGCCGGAGCTCGTAGGCCCGCAGCGTCGGTAGCAGGGCCGAGATGAAGTCGAGGTAGGCCCGGCGGGGGGTGTACGTGTCGCTGAACGGCCCGACCCGGACGACGTCGGGCGAGCAGAGATCGGCCAGGCCCTCCCAGTCGTGGTCCACCAGGCAGCGCAGATACTGCTCGACGACAGCGGTCGGGTCGGGTCGCACCGCGACGAGTAGACCACGATCGGCGCATTCCCCGCCCGGGACCGGCCTCGTTCCCGGTGGCGCCTGGTTCGGAGGTCCCGGTGACCGGCCGTGGCTACGGTTGGCCCGTGCGAGGGGACCGACGACACCGGCTACCCCGACGACACCGGCGACACCGTGGACCAGTGCGGCGGGCGGGCGGGTCGGCGGTCCAGATCGTGCTGGCCACGCTCCTGGCCGCCGGGGCGGTGTCCTCCTCGGGTGCCGCCTCGGCCTCCGGCGCCCGGGGGGACGCCCCGGCGCTGGTGGCCGATCCGGCCGCCCTGGTCAACCCGCTGGCCGGCACGGGCACCGGGGCGGTCACGCCCGGCAGCATTGGCGAGTTCCCCGGCGCCGACGTGCCGTTCGGGATGCTGCAGTGGAGCCCGAACACCGTCCCGGACCGGAACACCGGGAGCGGCTACTCGTACGCCGACCACCGCATCTCGGGATTCAGCCTCACCCACATGAGCGGCACCGGATGCGCCAGCTACGGGGACATCCCGATCCTGCCCACCACCGGGGCCATCGGCAGCGACCCGAACGGCGCCACCGAGTCCTTCTCTCACGCCGCCGAGCACGCCTCGCCCGGCCGGTATTCGGTCGCGCTCGGGTCGCCGTCGATCGCCACGCAGTTGACGGTCACGACGAGGACCGGCCTCGGCCGGTTCACGTACCCCGGCGGCACGCCGGCCAACGTGCTGTTCAAGGTCTCGGACAGCGCGGCCGGGTCCAGCGCCTCGGCGGTGCGGATCGTCGGCGACGATGAGGTCACCGGCCAGGTGACGAGCGGGCAGTTCTGCCAGACCGGCACGGACTACACCGCCCACTTCGTGGCCGTCTTCGACCGTCGGTTCACCTCGTCGGGCAGTTGGGACGGGACCACGGTCACCCCCGCCGGCACCCCCTGCACCGGGCCGGCCTGTGGTGCCTACGTCACCTTCGCGCCCACGGGCGGTGCAGTCGAGATGAAGGTGGGCCTCTCGTTCGTGAGCGTGGCCAACGCGGCGGCCAACCTCGCGGCCGAGGACCCGGGGTGGTCCCTCAGCTCGTTGCAGTCGAGGGCCACCAGCCGGTGGAACGCCCTGCTCGGCCGGGACCGTATCGGGGGCGGCACCCGGGCCGAACAGCACACCTTCTACACCGCCCTCTACCACTCGCTCCTGCACCCCAACGTGGTGAGCGACGCCGACGGCCAGTACGCCGGTGAGGACGGTCGGGTGCACCGGAGTGCCCGGCCCCAGTACGCCAACTTCTCGGAGTGGGACATCTACCGGTCCGAGATCGAGCTGATCGCCCTGCTGGCCCCGGTCCAGGCCGGGGACATGGTCCAGTCGCTGGTCAACGACGCCCAACAGGCGGGGTGGCTCCCGAAGTGGGCCGTCGTCGGCGGCGACGCCTCGCAGATGAACGGGGACTCGGCCGACCCCATCATCGCCGCGGCCTACGCCTTCGGGGTCCGGGCCTTCGACGCCCACGCGGCCCTGGCGGCGATGGTGAAGGGGGCCGACCAGGCCGAGTCGCCCCACGGGCTCGAGATCGAGCGCCAGTACCTGAGCCAGTACCTCGCCCAGCACTACGTCGACGCCGGCTCGCTCGACCTCGACTCCATCGACTACTCCATCGGGGCGTCGGTCACCCTCGAGTACGCCGTCGACGACTTCTCGATCGCCCAGCTGGCCCTGGCGGAGGGTGACCGGGGCCTGTACTCGGCCATGATGCAGCGGGCCCACAACTGGGAGTACCTCTTCAACCCGGCGACCGGGTCCATCCAGGCCCGGGGGGCCGACGGCAGCTTCCCGGCCGGCCCGGTGCTCAACCCCGCCCTCTTCGAGGACGGGGGCCAGCAGGGGTTCGAGGAGGGGAACCCGGTCCAGTACACCTGGTCCGTCCCCCAGGACCTCTTCGCGCTGGGCAGCCTGATGGGGGGGAGCGCCAGCGCCGTGAACAGGTTGAACGCGTACTTCACCCGGCTGAACGCGGCCCGCTTCGCCCCCTACGACTGGGCCGGCAACGAGCCCAGCCTCTGGGTCCCGTGGGAGTACGACTACTTCGGCGCCCCCTGGCGTACCCAGAAGGTGGTCCGACAAATCGTCACCACCCTCTACGCCGACGCCCCGGTGAACGAGCCCGGGAACGACGACCTGGGGGCCATCTCGTCGTGGTACGTGTGGGCGGCCATGGGGCTCTACCCGGTGACCCCGGGCACCGCCAACCTGGCGTTGGCCAGCCCCGTGTTCCCCGACGTGGTGGTCACCCTGCCCGACGGGCGACGGCTCGTCGTCCACGCCCCGGGTGCATCGGCCACCACGCCCTACGTCGACTCGCTCACCGTCGTCGGCGTCGCCCGCCCGCCCGCCGACGCTTCGTGCGCCGGGCGCGCCGCCCGGGCGTCGGGCGCCGCCACCTTGGACCGACCCTGGCTTCCGGCGAGCGTGGTGACGACCGGGGGCACACTCACCTACCGGCTGGCGTCCACCCCCGACCCCTCGTGGGGTTCGGCCCCCGCCGCTGGCCCCCCGTCGTTCGCCACCGGCCGGATCCCCGCCGTCGGGTTCTCCACGCCGAGCGGCGCCGTCTCGGTCCACGTCGGCGTGCCCACGACCCTTCGGGTGGGCGTCCAGGCGATCGTCGGCGGGGCGCCCGGGGTCGAGTGGCAGGCCTCGACGACCGGCCCGGTGCGTCTGGGGACGGGGCAAGGGACGTTCCGGCTCCCGGCACCGGTACCCGGTGCCGGTTGCGCCAGCCCGGCCCCGGTCAGCCAGCCGGTCATGGTGACGGCCTCGGCCCCGGGGGAGGGCACCATCACGATCGCCCTGCGCACGGTGACCGGCCAGGCTCTGCCGCCGGTGGTGGTCGACGTCGACGCCTCGTGAGATCCCCCGAGAAACCCCAGCTCAGAGCGATGGCGGGAAGAAGTTGGTCAGGGTCTGGAACAGCAGGTAGAAGCCGGCGATCCAGATCGGGGCGAGGATGAGCCAGCCGCCAACCTGGCCGTAGAAGGCGGCCAACCGCCGGTTGTACAGCCCGAGGGCGGCGAGGAGCCCCACTTCGAGCAGCACGACGGGGAGGAGGGCCCAGCGCCAGCTGGCCGTCGCCCCGTTGACGATCTGGTACGGCACTGGCGTGGCGGCCGGGGGCAAGGCGTGCCGGGAGCCCTGGGCCAGGAGCTTGCCCACCACGATGAGGCGCTGGGAGGCCGAGAACTCCGGGTTGCAGGTGGTCAACGTGATGCGGTCGTCCCCGAAGTTGTCGAGCACCGAGACATCCGACGGTGAGACGGCGAACGGGGTGGCGGCCACCACGTAGGTGAAGTGCTGGTCGCTGGTGTTGGTCAGGATGATCGGCTCGCCCGGTTTGAGCTCGGCCAGGTGATTGAAGGGAGCCCCGTGGGTCGTGCGGTGCCCGGCAATGGCCACGTTCCCCGCCTGGCCCGGTGCCGCCGACCCGATGTAGTGCCCGGGACCCTTGGCCAGATCGTCGGTCGCCGTGCCCGAGACCACGAACTGGTTGAGGCCGATGGCCGGGATGTTGAGCTCGGCCACCACGGTGCCTTCGGGCGGGTCGGGCACATGGGTGGTGATGGGGATGAGCGACCGTCCCCCCGCGTTGGCGGGCGGGTGCGAGTGCACGAGGGCCTCGAACTGAGTCCGCAGCGACGCCTGGGCGTGGTGCTCGGCAATGGCGGTACCCCAGAGCTGCCAGGCGACGAAGAGCAGGATGATGGCCCCGATGTTGCGGACCCAGGTGAAGACGGTCGGGAGATGGTGATGGGTCGCCCGACGGATCGCCACCGGCACGGAGTCTCGGGCTCCCACGGCCGGCACGACGACGGTCGGAACCTCCCCGTCGTGCTCCCGAACGACCGTCTCGGTCGGGGGGCCGTTGAGCTCCTGGTCGGCCGGCGGGACGACCGGGACGACCTCGGTCGGGTCGGCATCGGGTTCGGCGTTGATCACGATGGACCCTCCGAGCGGCGCTCCCTCGCACAAACCGGAGGGGCCCCGCCGTCGACGGCGTGCTTCTCGCCCCCTGGCTTCCCGCGAGAGACTATCGCCTGGACCCGCAAGCGTTCCCTCGAGCCAGACTTCAGGCGGGCAGCCGACGGCCCGCCGTCACCGGGCCCCCGCGGCTCGCACGAACCCGGTTCATCCGAACCTCCCGTGGACGTAGTCGGCCGTCCGGGGGTCGATCGGGTCGTTGAACACCTGTTCGGTGGGGCCGGCCTCGACGATGTGACCGGGCTGGCCTTCGCCGTCGACGAGGAACAGAGCGCAGTTGTGCGACACCCGCTGGGCCTGCTGCATGTTGTGAGTGACGATCACGATCGTCACGTCGTTGCAGAGCTCCCGGATCGTCTCTTCGATGACGCTGGTCGAGATCGGGTCGAGGGCCGAGCAGGGCTCGTCCATCAGGAGCACCCGGGGGTGCACCGCAAGCGCCCGGGCGATGCACAGGCGTTGCAGCTGGCCCCCCGAGAGCGCAGCCCCCGATTCGTTCAACCGGTTCTTCGTCTCGTTCCACAGTCCGGCCCGCTCGAGGCACTCCCGCACCCGGGCATCGGGATTGGCCACCTTGGTGCCGGAGAGATGCAGCCCCGAGAGAACGTTCTGTGCGATCGTCATCGACGGGAAGGGGTTGGGGCGCTGGAAGACCATTCCGATCCGGAGCCGCGTCTCGGTGACCCGTAAGGTCGGTCCGTAGACGTCAACCCCGTCGAGCATCACCGATCCCGAGAGGGCGGCGATCGGGATCAGCTCGTGCATCCGGTTGAGGATGCGGAGGAAGGTGGACTTCCCGCAGCCCGACGGGCCGATCAGAGCGGTCACGATGCCTGGTTCCATCGACAGGGACACCCGTTCGAGCACCTTGTTGGTGGCGAACCAGGCGCTCACGTTGTTCGCCACCAGCGTGGCCGGCGAGGTCGGGGCCGAACCCGGGGCAGGAGGCTCGGAGATGGGCCCAGGCTGCGGGGGCGGCGCCGGCTGCGCCGGCTGGTGGACGGTCGTCATGGCACCACCCCGAGGTGGAGGAAACCCCGCAGGATGACCCCCAGGATCCCGCACCACACGGCGACCGCCATCGCCCCCGGCCAGCGGCGGTAGCCGCGGCGCCGGGCCCGCTCGGCGAAGCCCAGCCCGACCACCGCCGAGAGGGGGAAGATCAGGGCCAGCGCCGCGAACAGGACGGCCCACTCGAAGCTGGCCCTGCCGGGCGGAGTGAGGGCCTCGGGAAATGGCCGTTCGGGCTGGGCGTGCGTGGTCACGACCGGGCCCGGCGGCGACGCAAGGCACGTCGCGACAGCTCACCGGCCACGACCAGGAACGCCCCGAGGATCGTGAGCGGCACCACGTTGGCGCCGGTGTAGGCCAGGCCCGAGGACGAGCCACTACTGCCCGAGCTCGACGAGGAGCCAGTCGACGAACTGCCCGAGGACGACGCCGCGGTCGTCGTGGTGGTCGTCGACCCGGTCGCCGCCGTGGTGGTCGTCGTTGACGCCGTGGTGGTCGTGGTGCTGGTCGTGGTCGTGGTCGTGGTCGTGGCGGTGCTCGAGGTGCTGGTCGCGGCCTCGGCGTCGAGCTGCTGGGCGACCTTAAGGCCGGCCGTCACCATGGGCGCGGTCGCCGGCGCCGCGCCGAGAGTCGTGATATCGGCCTGCCCGGTCGAGCCCAGGACGAACCGGATGAATTGGGCCAGGGCCAGGGCCTTGTCCGCCGGGAGCCCGTTGGTGGGCACGACGAGGTAACTCTCCTCCATGAGGTAGTTGTTGTAGGCCGCTGGGTCCGAGGCGTCGGCGTTGAAGGTCACCAGGTTGTTGGTGTCCGGGTCGTTGGTCGACGCCAGGCTGGCGTCGGCTTCGGCGGCCGCCGCCGCCGCGCTCGAGGGGGCCACGTCCTGGCCGGCGGCGTTCACGATCGCCGCCGTGGGGAGGTTCCAGGCCACGCCCAACGGGGCTCCGGTCCAGACCGACGAGACCGGCATCGCCACCCCGAGGTTCCAGAGTCCGGCCTGGGTGCTCGGGGCGTTGGTCAGAGGGTTGATACCGATCAGCTTCCCGATCAGCGGCTGGTCACCGCCGGTGACGTGGCCGTACCCTGCGTAGGGCCAGCTCTCGCTGGGGGTGTCGTTCCTACTCAGGATATCGTTCCCGTTGTTGCCGTTCCCAGTGCTCAGCCCGGCGTCGAAGAGGGCCTTGGACGTGGGATCGCTGTCGAGCAACGCCATCAAGGCGTAGTTCTCCATCGTCGGGTCAAGGTTGGCCCACGTGTCCACACCCACAGAGTAGGGAGTTGTCCCCGGCGTGCTGCACTGGAGCCTCGAGTCGTTCCAAAATTTGAGCGGGTCGCTCGAATCGAAGCCGAAGATCTCACCGAGGTCGCTTAGACTGAGGGGGATGTGCGGGCAGAATTCGGAGGGGTTGATCGAGAGGGTTCCCAGAAAGGTGTCGTTGGGCACGGTGGTGACGACGGCCACCCCTGTAGCGGCGAACGGCACGTAGGCGAACGACCGGCCGTCGGTCTTCGCGGTGCTCGCCTCGGTCGAGGTCAGCGACCGCTCGGAGACGACGTAGTCGGCGTCGAACTGTCCTGAGCCGGTCCCCACGAAGTCGGCGATCCCCTTGTCCAGGGTGACGTTCGTGTAGGCGCCGTAGTCCGGCGCCAAGGCGCTGCCGTCGTCCTTCAGGAGCCTGCTGGTGACCGGCTCGAGGAAGGAGCCTCCCTCGCCCACCACGGTGCCGGCGGTGGTGGCCGCCCCGGCCCCCGGGGTCGAGGCAGCGGAGAGCACGACCGAGCCACCGAGCGTGGCCGCGACCGCCATGAGCGTCGCCAGCGCGGTCCTGATCCGGGAGTGGCGGCTCACCGGCAGCCCTCTTCCTGTCGGGCCCGCAGGATGCGGCGCCGGCCGATCCAGCCCACCCCGAGGAGCAGGAGGCCCAGGACGGTCAGGGGAAGTGGGTTGCCCCCGGTGTAGGCCATGGTCGGGTCCCCCGAGAGCGAAACCCCGGGGTCCACGCCCCCGGCGGCCCCACCGTAGGCGCTGGCCCCGACCCCACCCCCGGTCGCCGAGGCGGTCGAGCCCTTGGCCCCCGCCTTGTTGGCCGTCGCTCCGGAGCCGCCGGCGCCACCGGTCGAGCTCGTGGTGCTGCCGCTGCCGGCGCTGCCGGACCCGCCGTTCCCAGCGTTGGGGGGGGCGGGCGGGACGGCGCCACCGTTGGTGACCCCGCAAGTGGGCGTCGTCTGGCCAGCCTGGACTTCGCTTGGGGTGAGGTCACCGCAGGCGTAGGCCGCCTTTTCGGCGGCGGTCACGGCCACCGCGCCGGGCACGTCGAGGGTCACCGAATTGATGCCGTACTGTTCGAGCGACAACCCGAGGCTGGCATAGCCGAAGCTCGGGGCTTTCTGTTGACCCAGGGTGAGCACGTAGTTGACATAGGCACTCATCGTCGCCCCCTTCGCGCTCGACCACCCCGTGGTCGGCGTCAGGAGGTAGCTGTAGGTGGAAGGGTTGTAGACGTGGGGCCCCACGCCGTTGAAATTGAGCACGTGGGTCCCGTTGGTCTGCTGGGTGGCGTAGGCCAGGGCGGACGCCACGTCGACCGCACTGGGTTGGGTGTACTGGCCGCTGGAGTTCTTGACCGAGGCCACCCCCTTCGCCGGGTTGTTGGTCCCGAATCCGAGGTCGACGGCGTACTGGAGCTGCACCGCACCCATTGCCCCCTGGTTGGCGGCAACGTCGCCGGCGACCTGCGTCGTGGACTGGGTGTCGAGGCCGCCGGCGACGCCGGGCCAGTTGGAGTTGGGCGAAGTGGGTGAGATCGCCACGCCGTCGGTCGGCCCACCGGACTGTGACTCCTGCTGCTGGACGAACGCCGCCCACAGGGCCGGCTGCTCGTCGATGCACCACTCCTCGAGCACGTAGTTGGTGCCGGCCGAGTCGCTCTCGGTCACCGGGGTGATCTTGAGGTTGGGCAGCGACACGCCGGGGTTGTCCCCGGCGATGTGCGAGTCGTTCCAGTTGGTGATGCCGCCGGTCATGATGGCGCAGGCCGTGTAGCTGCTGAGCTGAATGGTCTGGCTGAGGCCCGGGATGTTGTACATGAAGGCGATGCCGCCCGCGGTGATCGGCACGAAGATGAAGGGGAAGCTCGGCGGGGTGGTGTCGGTGCTGCCCACGTAGCCGATGTCGCTGACGGCGAAGTCGGTCGTCTGGTTGGTGAACTGGTACCGCCCGTCACCCGAGTTGCTGCTCGTGTAGTTGAGGCTCAGGCTGTAGGGGGCGTTGCCGACATCCTGATTCCAGGTCTCGATGGCCGGGGCGGCGAACGACGAGCCGACGCCATTGAGGGCGGCGCCGGCGAAGGGGATCAGCGCCGTGCCGCTCCGCGATGGGCTCGGGAGCGGCGTGGGATTGGTGGTGGTCGTCGAGGTCGACGGCGCTGTCGTCGTGGTGGTCGACGGCTGTCCGCTCGCTGCCGTCCCGTCGGTCGATGTGGTCGTGGACGACCCGGCGGTCCCGGGC
>Ga0209040_10002940_pt1 | contig 13119 bp, 13 predicted proteins | sample BogFormECP12_OM3_FD_188240 | JGI IMG/M metagenome (GOLD analysis project Ga0209040, IMG submission 188240) | Bog forest soil microbial communities from Calvert Island, British Columbia, Canada - ECP12_OM3 (SPAdes) (version 2) | ecosystem: Environmental > Aquatic > Freshwater > Wetlands > Bog ... | reverse complement strand
AAGTCCCAGATCGCCCAGGTGGCGTCGATCTCGGCGGCCGACGGCGAGATCGGCGAGATGATCTCCGAGGCCATCGACAAGGTCGGCAAGGACGGTGTGATCACCGTCGAGGAGTCCCAGACCTTCGGCATGGAGATGGACCTGGTCGAGGGCATGCGCTTCGACAAGGGCTACATCTCCCCGTACTTCGTGACCGACCCCGAGCGCATGGAGGCCGTTCTCGAGGACGCCTACGTCCTCCTCGTCGGGTCGAAGATCTCCGCCGTCCGCGACCTGCTGCCGGTTCTCGAGAAGGTCATGCAGGGCGGCAAGCCCCTGGCCATCGTGGCCGAAGACGTCGAGGGCGAGGCCCTGGCCACCCTGGTCGTGAACAAGATCCGGGGCACGTTCAAGAGCGTGGCTGTCAAGGCCCCCGGGTTCGGCGAGCGCCGCAAGGCGATGCTCCAGGACATGGCCATCCTGACCGGCGGCCAGGTGGTGACCGAAGAGGTCGGCCTCAAGCTCGAGAACATCGGCCTCGACCTGCTCGGTCGGGCCCGCAAGGTGGTCGTCACCAAGGACGAGACGACCATCGTCGAGGGCGCCGGCACCGACGCCGACATCAAGGGCCGGATCAACCAGATCAAGGCCGAGATCGAGAACACCGACTCGGACTACGACCGGGAGAAGCTCCAGGAGCGCCTGGCCAAGCTGTCGGGCGGCGTGGCGGTCATCAAGGTCGGCGCGGCGACCGAGGTGGAGCTGAAGGAGAAGAAGCACCGCATCGAGGACGCCGTGTCGACGACCAAGGCGGCCATCGAGGAGGGCGTGGTGCCCGGTGGGGGCGTGGCTCTGCTCCGGGGCCAGTCGGCCATCCTCGAGCGGGCCGACAAGCTCGAAGGGGACGAGGCCACCGGGGCCCGCATCGTGGCCCGGGCGGTCGAGGAGCCCTTGAAGCAGATCGCCGTCAACGCCGGGCTCGAGGGCGGGGTCATCGTCGACAAGGTGCGCAACCTCAAGGGCGCCGAGGGCCTGAACGCGGCCACCGGCGAGTACGGCGACCTGTTCAAGGACGGCGTCATCGACGCCGCCAAGGTCACCCGCTCGGCCCTGCAGAACGCGGCCTCGATCGCGGCCCTGTTCCTCACCACCGAGGCGGTTATCGTGGACAAGCCCGAGAAGGAGGCCCCGGCCATGCCCGGCGGCGGCATGGACGACTTCTGATCCGTCCCGACGGTCGCCGGCCCGCCGGCCGCCCGTCGAGCACACCAGGACCTCGCCGAGGGGCGCCCGACCGGGCGCCCCTCGGGCGTCGTGCCCGGCATCCGTAGACTGGCGGACGTGACCCCATCCGACGGGACCGCCGGCCCCGGGGCCCCGGGGCCGCACCAGCCGCTGCACGCCGGGCCGCCACACCCCCAGGCGATGGCCCCGGCCACCGGCTGGGGGGTCCTGCACCTCTTCTGCCGGGCCACGGCGTCCCTCGCCCCCGAGGCGCTGGCCGACGCGCTGGCCGTCACCGAGAAGGCCGGCAACCACGTGGTGGCGGCGAGCATCCTCGGCCACAAGGCCGACGTCTGCCTGATGGTGCTGGGGCCCGATCTGTGGACGCTGCGCGACTTCCAGAACGCGGTGACCGCCGCCGGGCTCGAGCCCGTGGCCAGCTACGTGTCGCTCACCGAGGTCTCCGAGTACGCGGCCGGTGTCCCCGAGGAGATGAAGCAGGCCCGGCTCTTCCCCCGCCTCCCGCCCGACTCCATGCGCGCCTTCTGCTTCTACCCGATGTCCAAGCGCCGGTCGGCCGACCACAACTGGTACGCCCTCGGGTACGAGGAGCGCAAGGACCTGATGACGGGCCACGGCAAGGTGGGCCGCACCTTCTCCGGCCGGGTCCTCCAGGTGGTCACCGGCTCCACCGGGCTGGACGACTGGGAGTGGGGGGTCACCCTGTTCGGGGTCCACCCCGACGACCTGAAGGAGTGCGTCTACCAGATGCGCTTCGACGAGGCGTCGGCCCGCTTCGCCGAATTCGGACCCTTCTACACCGGCATGGTGGGCGACCTCGACGAGGTGCTCGGCGGGCTGGGCGGCCAACGGGGGCGGCAGTGAGCGCCGAGCTCTCCGCCCTCGAGGGGGTGCTCGACGAGCTGGGGCCCGTGGTGGTGGCGTTCAGCGGCGGCGCCGACTCGGCCTTCCTGGCCCGGGTGGCCCACGACACCCTCGGCCCGTCGCGGGTCCTGTGCGCCACCGCCTTCTCCGCCTCCCTCGCCCCCGAGGAGGCGGCCGACTGCCGGGCCCTGGCGGCCGAGTGGGGGTTGCGCTGGGTCGGGGTGGCCACCGGCGAGCTCGAGGACCGAGGCTACGTGGCCAACGGTCCCGACCGCTGCGCCCGCTGCAAGACCGCCCTGATGGGTGCGCTCGGGCCGCTGGCCGCCGCCGAGGCGGCCACCGTCGTCCTCGGGGTCAACGTCAACGACCTGGGCGACCACCGGCCGGGCCAGGCCGCCGCGGCCGGCCTGGGGGCGGCGTTCCCCCTGGTGGCCGCCGGGTTCACCAAGGCCGACGTGCGCCGGTGGTCCCGCCGGCTCGGCCTGCGGACCTGGGACAAGCCGGCCGCCGCCTGCCTGGCCTCGAGGGTCCCCTACGGCACCCCGGTGACCCTGGGCACCCTGGGCTCGGTGGCCCGGGCCGAGTCGGCGCTGCGGGCGCTGGGCCTGGGCCAGCTCCGGGTGCGCCACCACGGGGACGTGGCCCGCATCGAGGTCCCCGAGGACGACCTCGGGCGGGTGGTGGCCCGGCGGTTCGCGGTGGTCGAGGCCGTCCGCCGGGCCGGCTACGCCTACGTGGCCCTGGACCTCGAGGGGTTCGTCTCGGGCAGCCTGAACCGGGTCCTGGCCGGCGCCCGCAGCGCCGGGGGGCAGGCCGGCTCGTGATCTCGGTCCGGATGAAGCTCACCTTCCCCGAGAACCTGGTGCGGACCCCGATCCTGGCCCGTCTGGTCCGCCAGTTCGACGTCGAGCCCAACATCCGCCGGGCCAACGTGGAGGAGCACCAGGGCTGGATCGTCTGCGAGCTCGACGGTGCACCGGCCGCGGTGGAGGGGGGGCTGGCGTGGCTGCGGGCCGAGGGCATCGAGGTCGACCTCCTGGGCGACGTCCTCGAGAGCTGACGTCGGCGGGCCGGGAGCCGCCCGCCAGCCCGGCCGCCGGGGTCGGGGCTCCTCGGGGGCCGGTCAGGGCCGGTCGCCGGCCAGCCGGGCCAGCATGACCATGTCCCGGCGCTCGCCGCCCACCACCTGGAAGCCCCGGAGCACCCCCTCGGCCCCGAAGCCGTTCGCCCGGGCGACCCGGATCGAGGCCTCGTTCCACGGCTCTGCGTAGAGCTCGAGGCGGGGCACCCCGAGCTCGCCCAGGGCCCACCCGGTCAGCGCCCCGAGGGCGCTCGTGGCCGCACCCCGGCCCCGGGCCGAGCCGACGACCCAGTACCCGACCGAGGCGCGACCCAGGTCGAGGTCCCGGAGCCACAGCCCGATCGACCCGACGGGCCGGCCGGTCGCCCGGTCCCGCTCGACGATGACGAACGAGTAGCCGAAGCCGTCGCGCAGCCGGTGGCGCTGCCGCTCGACGAACCGGCGTCCGGCCTCGTCGCTGAACGGCGACGGGACGGTGGAGATCAGCGGGATGATCGGGTCGGCCGCCGCCTCGCGGACGAGGTCGAGATCGCCGGGCTCGAAGCCCCGGAGCTGGAAGCGACCCGTCCCGAGCACCGGGAGCCGGTCGGCGTCGCCGTCGCGCTCGGCGGGCACCGGCCGGGTCAGGCGGACCCGCCGGGCGGCTCGTCGTCCCTGGGGACCTGCCAGCCGGCCGAGGAGACCCGGCGGGGCTCGTAGAACACGCAGCCGTCGGGGCAGGCGAAGGGGAGCGGCTCGTTGGCCCCGACCTTGCAGCGCTCGAGCTTCTCCCCCCGAGGGGTGCTCTGCATCACGTAGTGGCGACAGTCCTCGTTGACGGGCACGGCACATTGTGGTCCACCGGCGGACCCCCCTGGGTGCGGCCACCGGCGCGGTCGCCCTCGGTGGGGGCGAGGTAGCGTCAGGCCCGTGGACCCCTCCGTCTCCACCCGGACCCTGCTGCGCTGGAGCGAGAGCCTCGCCGCCATCGCCCGGACCGGCCTGGGCTTCACCGAGAGCCTCTACGAGCGCGAGCGGTTCGAGGAGATCCTCCGGGTCGCCGCCGACATCCGGTCGGTGGCCGACGGCGAACCGGGCGAGGTCGCCGACGCCGAGGGCCTGGTTGAGGAGTGGCTCGCCCAGGTGGGCAGCGGCATCCCGGGCTACGTGACCCCCAAGGTGGCCGTGGGCGCCGCCGTGGGCAACGACAAGGGGGAGCTCCTCCTCATCCAGCGGGCCGACTCGGGGGTGTGGCTGTACCCGACGGGCTGGTGCGACGTCGGGTACTCGGCGGCCGAGATCGTGGTGAAGGAGGTCGAGGAGGAGACGGGGATCGAAGCGGAGGCGGTCCGGCTCATCGCCGTGCTCGACGGGCTCCGTCTCGGCTTCACCCGCGTGCCCCTCTACTCGCTCGTGTTCCACTGCCGGGCCATCGGCGGGAAGCTCGAGCCGCACCCCCTCGAGTGCCGGGACGTCGGATGGTTCAGCCCCGACAACCTGCCGTCCCCCCTGGTCGGGGTGGAGCGATGGGGTGACCACGTGTTCGCGGCCATCCGGGGCGAGAAGCGCGACGTGCTCTACGACCGGGTGCGCCAGCCGATGTGGCGGGGGGAGCCCGACCGCGGGGCCCCGGCCACCGAGGCCGCCGGCGAGGACCCCGCCCCGGTCGGCCCGAGCGAGCCCGGCGGCCCGGCGTGAGTGGCGACGAGGGGGACGGCGTCAGTGTCGAACGGGTGGTGGTGGCCGACCCCGAGCTCTTGGAGGCGATGACCGAGCTTTTGCCCCAGCTCTCGTCCAGCGCGGCGGCGCCCGAGGCCTACACCCTGGAGGACATCGTCGACTCACCGTGCACGACCCTGTTCGCGGCCCGGGATCAGGGGCGGATCGTGGGCTCGTTGACCCTGGCCGTCTTCCGGGTGCCCACCGGGGTGCGGGCCTGGATCGAGGACGTCGTGGTCGATGAGTCGGCCCGGGGGGCCGGGGTCGGGACGGCCCTGGTGCAGGCGGCCGTCGGATGGGCCGGGCACGTCGGCGCCCGCACCGTCGATCTGACGTCGCGTCCCGACCGGGAGGCGGCCAACCGCCTCTACCAGCGGCTCGGCTTCGAAAAGCGCGAGACCAACGTCTACCGGCACCACCTCGGGACCCCGGGTTAGACGCACACACTCGGCCTGAGTTGGTTACAGGCCGTCGCTACCGTGAGCCTATGGCGCCAGACTCCATTCCCCGGCTGCGCCTCACGGGCATCCCCGAAGCGGCAGTCTTGGTCGTGCGGGGCGACGAGCTCGATCCGGAGGTGTTGCGGGCCGACGCGTCCCGGTTCAGGCGCCGCTTCGAGGCCTGGGGTCGCTACGGATCTCAGCCTACGTGGCCGCTGACGATGACGAGGTGGAGGCCCTCTGCGAAGGGAGACTTGAGCGGTCTTCTACTGTCTTGGTTTTCCGGCGTGCTGATCTCGTCGTAGCTGGCATCGAGGTGGTGCCGACGTTTCGACGCCCTCATGTCACACTGGCGAACGCTGATCTCGGGGCCCCGGTTGCTGGAGTCATGCGAACTTAGAGAGTTGAGCAATCCCCATCATCAAGGGGTGAGGTAGGTGGCAATGACCGAGAACGGCGAGCTTCCGATCGACCTGACGGTTGACTCAACAGCGAGGGTGATTCCGGCCTGCTGTGGACCTTCCTGGACGAGGCTCGTGATCCGGTCCTCGTGGTGGAGGGAGCGTGGCTGGTGATCGGGGAGGGGTCGGCCAAGGCGGTGGCCCAGGTCGTCGAGATCGATGACGATGTGGTTCGGGTCCGACCCTTGCCGGGTCCGGCCGATCGGCACCGGCAACTACTCGCGCACCGGGTCGCTTGACGCGCGGGTCGCGGAATGGTGGCGTCGTCAGGGTGAACCACCGCCGCCGATAGTCCAAGAATTGCGGACGTGCGTGGCGCACTTGGAAAGTACCTGGGCACCCGGCAAGCTGCTCAGCGCGCCGGCTGGGCGCTCGCCCGAGGCCACCGCTGAGACGGCCGGGAGAATAGGCTCCCGTTATCCTGTCGCCCCGAGGACACGCGGTTCCCACTGGCCGGATGCATGCCGACGAGTTCGACATCGACGCCGGATTGGTCGGCCGGCTGCTCGCCTCGCAGTTCCCCGAGTGGGCGGAGCTCCCCCTTCGGCCGGTGCCCTCCGCCGGCACCGCCAATGCGTCCTTCCGGCTCGGTCCCGACATGGTCGTTCGACTTCCCCGGATCCCGGGGGCGGCCGAGGAGGTGGCCAAAGAGCAGCACTGGCTGCCCCGGCTGGCCCCGCTGCTCCCCCTGGCCATCCCCACCCCGCTCGGGGCCGGAGTCCCGGGCGAAAGCTACCCGTGGAACTGGTCCGTCTACGGCTGGCTCGAAGGGGAGACCGCGACGAGGGAGCGCATCGTCGATCCGTCTGTGGCCGCGACCGACCTGGCCGAGTTCGTGGTCGCGCTCGAGCGCATCGATCCGACCGGCGGCCCGGGCCCCGGGCCGCACAACTGGTTCCGCGGCGTGCCCCTGGCCAGGCGCGACCGCCCGACCCGCCAGGCCATCGGCGAGCTCGTCGGCACGCTCGACACCGGGGCGGCGACGGCGGCGTGGGAGGCGGCGCTGGAGGCACCCGAGTGGCGGGGACCGCCGGTCTGGCTCCACGGGGACCTCCAAGAGACGAACCTGCTCGCCACGGGGGGCCGACTGAGCGCGGTCATCGACTTCGGGTGCCTCGGTGCCGGGGACCCGGCCAGCGACGTGATGGCGGCGTGGACCTACCTCTCGGCTGCGACGCGGGACCGCTTCCGCTCGATGCTGTCGGTCGACGACGCCACCTGGGCCCGGGGCCGGGGATGGGCGCTGTCGATGGGGCTCGTCGCCCTTCCCTACTACCGGACCACCAACCCGGTGTTCACTACCGGACCACCAACCCGGTGTTCGCCCGGATCGCCCGCAGGATCATCGACGAGGTCCTCGCTGATCCCGTGGGACCGGCGTGACGAGGCCACCGTCACCTCGGTGGGTCGGGGCACCGTCGGGCGAGGGTGGCGTGTCGGCGGGTGACGGCTCGGCGGCGGCCCAGGCCCCCCACCAACGAGGTGGTCCCGTCGCGTCGGGCTCGTCACGATGAGCGATGTGTCGCAGGGCCCTGGGTGGTGGCTCGCCTCCGACGCCAAGTGGTATCCGCCCGGGCTTCATCCCTCGGAACAACCAGAGTCCCCCAGCGCCGACCGGCCAGGTGTACCTGCGCTACCCGCTCGACGCTTCCGACGGACCATTCGACTCCTGTGGGCAGCAATCGCGGGACTCGTGGTCGTCGGGGTCGTGGTGCCACTCGTCGGGGGGAGCAGTCCGACGCACGGGTCGTCCGGTGGTCCCATCGTGCCCCTTCCGCGCATCAATGTCCCGGCCTTCCGTCCCGGATGTGTGAGCGGCCAACCGGTGGCGGGCGGAGTCACCAGCGTGTCCATGAGGGTCCTGTCGTCGGGCGGGTTGGACTTTGAGTTCGTGCCGGTCTGCGTGGACGGGGAGGGCCCGTTCCCGTTCATTCTCGACACCGGTGCATCGCGCTCGACAATCGACGCCAGCTTGGCGCACGTGCTCGGGCTGCCGGTCGACGGCCCCTCCGGCGTCGCCAGTGGCGCCAATTGCGCCACGACGTTCGAGCCGACGACCGTCCATTCGTGGTCCCTCGGCTCCCTCCCCCTTGCTCCCCAGGTGCTGCCGAGCATCCGCATTCCCCTTTTCGGGGCCACCGATGCCCCCGCCGGGCTCCTCGGTTCGGACGTGTTGAGCGAGTTCGGGGCCGTCCGGCTGGACTTTCGCCGCCAGACCCTGGTCCTTGTCGGCCCCGAGCGGTCGCCGCCCACCGGGCCGGAAGGCCCGCCGCCGCAAGGGTTCGCCCCCCGACCCTTCGACCCCGCCGACGTGTCACCCAGCCTCCTCCGAGGGGACCGCTACCACGCGGTGCCGATGCTCGTCGAGGGGATCCCTGGGAGCGCTGTCCAGCTGCGGGTGGAGGTGCGAATTCGCGGCGCCCGGCGACCGTTCATCCTCGACACCGGGGCCGGTCGCACCTCGGTCACCCGTGCGACCATCGCCCAGACGTCCATGCGGCCGCTGCGAGTACGGGTCGTCGTCGTCAGCATCGGCTGCACCTCGACGGTGCGACTCGTCCAGAGCGGGGCCTGGTCGCTCGGGCCGGTCGCCCTCCCGTCGCAGCCGATGCTGGAGGTCTCGCTGGGCGAAATCCCGGCGTCCGGCCTGCTCGGGTCGGATCGGCTGGGCAGGTTCGGGTGGATCGTCGTGGACTATCAGGACGGAGAGCTCCTCTTCGGCTGAGCCGCGCCCCTGTACCGGCGTCGCCGGGGGGCTGGAGGCCGTCGCTGAGCCCCGGGGAGCGGCGGCGAGGCACGGGCGTGCAGTGACCGGGGTCGGCCGATGGGCGCCGCCCGGTAGATTCGGGTGGCCGGGGGGACCGCACGAGCGAGGAGGAGCCGGCCGATGGACCTGACCGTCGCCGCCGTGCCCGTGTACTTCGGGTCGATGGGGGCCGAGTACCGCTGGCTGCGGCGCCACGCCGAGGAACGGGGCCCGACGGCCGCCGACTACGAGCGGCGCGACACGATCGCCAGCCTCTCGATGGGGGTCGCCAGCCTGCTGGCGCCGATCGTGGTTCCCCGGGTGCTGCGGTCGGTGACGCCCGGGAAGGGACGCCGGGCCAAGGCGCTGCTGGGCGTGGCCGCCGGTGCGGCCGTCCTGGCCACCGTGGCCGACGCGGTGGCCCGGCGCAACGACCTCGAGGCGGGACGGCTTCCGGGCGCCCCGGTCGGCGGGCCGGTCCCGGTCGCCGAGGGGACCGAGGGTCCCGACGCCAACCGGGCCCGGCGACGTCGCGCCGCCCGGGTGGCCCGAAAGGTGGCGGGGAACGCCGCCGTGGCGGCGATCGTGGCCGGCGGCACCGTGGCCACCACCGGATGGGCGTCCAAGACGACCGCGCAGCGTCTGTTCGGGCACCGCATCGTGCGCGACCTCGGATCCGGACCCGCCGCCGCTGCGCTGGCCGTCCTCGCCTGGGACTTCATCTACTACTGGAACCACCGGTTCATGCACGAGTTGCGCTTCATGTGGGCGATCCACGTGGTGCACCACTCGAGCGAGCGCTACAACCTCTCCACCGCCCTGCGCCAACCGGTCGCCGACGCGTTCGGGGTCTTCGTCCCCTACGGCCTCCTCAGCCTCCTGGGGATCGAGCCCCAGCTGATCGAGACGGCGCGCGGCATCAACCTGCTGTACCAGTTCTGGATCCACACCGACACGATCCGCAGCCTGGGGCCGGTGGAGCGGGTCTTCAACACCCCCTCGCACCACCGCGTGCACCACGGCAGCAACCGCCAGTACCTCGACCGGAACCACGGCAGCATCCTGATCGTCTGGGACAAGCTCTTCGGGACCTTCGAGCCCGAGGACGAAAAGGTCGTCTACGGGCTCACCAAGAACATCGACTCGTTCAACGTGGTCAAGATCGCCACCCACGAGTACGCCGAGATGTTCGGCGACGTCGAGCGGTCCACCACCTGGCCCGAGCGGATCGGCCACGTCGTGCTCGGGCCCGGGTGGGGCAGGGCACGGCCCGCCCTCGCCGAGGCGTCCGCCCGCCTCACCCGGTGACCGCCGACGGTCGGACGTTGCGGGCGGGGGTGACCAGGTCGAAGTCGCCGAGCTGGGTCACCTCGAACCGGACGGCGTGGGCCGTGAGCCAGGCCTCCAACTCTGCCTCGGTGGTGGTGGAGCTCTGGAGGAACTGGGTCGTTCCCACCTTGGCGGCCAGGTCGTCGAAGCGCCCCGGGTGGACGAAGAGCCAGCCGGCCCTCGGCGCCTGCTCGACCACGTGGTCGTCGGCCGGGTTGCGGTCGTTCTGGTAGGGCATGACCCGGACCCGGCCACCCGAGAGGTAGGCGAGCTCGTAGGCCACCCAGTAGCCGGCGTAGACGGCGTCCACCCGCCTCGACTCGAGGCCGGCGGCCAGGGCGTGGATGGTCGCGTTGGGGTCGGTCGACCACCGGGTGAGCTCGGAGGGTGAGGAGACGGCCCCGTAGCCGGCGTTGAAGGCGACCAGGGTCGAGACCAGTGCCGCCACCACGACGCCCGACCCCACGGCGCGGGCCCACCCCTCGGGGACGGCGGCCCACAGGCCCCCGCACAAGAGCAGGGCGAGGACCGGCGTGGCCCAGATGCCGTAGCGCCCGTCGTTCCAGAACCAATTGGACGGGAAGGCGGCGTAGAGGAAAGGGAAGGTCACCACAAACACGGTCAGGAAGCGCGCCATCGGGACGCGCCGCCACACCACCACGGCGGCGGCCACGACCGCGGCGGCCACGACCGCGGTGACCACGACGGCGAAGGTCGTGGGGCCCTCCCACGCGCCCGCTCCCTCGATCCGGGTCCCGAGGAGCATCGGCACCACGTGGCTGAAGAACGTGTCGAGCCGGCGGTGATAGGTGTTGTGGGGGACCGGAGAGGTGACGAAGTGCAGGGTGGCCCAACCGGTCTGGGCCGAGACCCAGATCCAGGGCAACGAGCCGACGGCGAAGGCGACCAGGCCCGCCGCCACCTTGCCAAAGAGCGCCAGGGACCGCCGACGGAAGAGCCCGGTGACCAGGAGGAACGCCGTCGGCAGGGCCACGTAGGCCACCTCGGGGGTCGCCCAGCAGCCCAGGCCGGCCGCCGCCCCGAGGAGGAGCCAGTCACCGAGCCGGCCCGAGCCGGGCGCAGGGCGGTCCACGATCCGCAGCGCGGCGAGGAGCACCACCATCGCCAAGAGCAGGCCGACCTGGTGGAAGCCGGACTCCCGGGTCGAGTTCCACAGCGTCGACTCCGACCAGATCCACGAAAGGACCCCGGCCGCCATGGCGGCGGCCGGGGGGAACAGCCTCCGGCCGATCCGCCACACCACCAGTGCGGTGGCCAGGGCCAGCACCGACGCCGTGAGGTTGAGCACCTGGGGCGACTCCCCGAAGACGAAGAACATGGCGGCGACCGGGTAGGGCTCGACGCCCCCGTAGTGCTGACCCCAGTAGAAGGCCTGGAGATGGCCGTCGCGGATCCCCTGCGCCATGAGCCCGACCACCGCCTCGTCGGCGTCGAGGGCCGAGTGGAAGACGATCCAGACCCGCACGAACCCGGCAACCAGGGTCGCCATCACCAGCACGGCGATGAAGCCGACGTCCAGCCCGGCGGCGGTGGGCCCCCAGGTGGTGGTGCGAGGGGCGTCGGGGTCCTGGGTGGGGGGGGCGGGGTCGGCGGCCGGAGCAAGCACCGATCCGCTCAGGGCCACCGCCCAATCGTAGGGCGCGGGGACCGGAGACCGGGGCGCCCGGTCTCCGGTCCCACCGGACTGCTGGCCTCAGAGCTCGAGGGTGGGCAGGCCGGCGTCGAAGCCGGCAGCCCGCAGGGCCTTGGTCTTGGTGCGCCGCAGGACGTCCCGGGGTGCGGCGCACACCCGGTCCACCACGGCGTTCACCGCGGTGGCGAGGTGGTCCGGCTCCACGACTTCGCCGACCAGATGGACGTCGAGCGCCTCGGTGGCGGTGAGCTCTCGCCCGCCGATTGTGAGCTCGCGGGCCACCGCCCCGCCGACCAGGTCGCGCAGCGGCGCGTAGACGACGTCGCCGAAGGTGCGCTCGGGATGTGCGAAGCGGGCGGTGGAGGTGGCGACGCGCAGGTCGCAGAGCACGGCCAAGTCGAAGCCACCGGCGATGGCCGGGCCGTTCACGGCGGCGATCGTGGGGAGCGGGAATTCCAGGACTGTGCGGTGGTAGCGGTCGCTCGAGTCCCACAGCGCCTCCGAGTACGCCCGGTCGGCGGCGGCACGGTCGAACTCGGCGAGATCGAACCCCGAACAGAAGGTGTTGCCGGCGCCGGTGATGACCACCGTCTTGAGCGTGCCGTCGGCGGCCAGCTCGTCCAAGGTGTCACTGATCGCGTCGCGCAGTGCGATCGAGAGGGCGTTACGGCGCTCGGGCCGGTTGAGGGTCAGCACGGCGTGCGCACCCGAGCGCGCCACCTCGAGTTCAGCCACCACGGCCCCCGGGGGTGGGGTCGACCGAGACGCCTCCCTGTCGGAGCATGGCGGCCATCCCGGCCAGCATGGCGTCGGGGTCGCGGGTCTTGGCCTCCACGAAGGCCGACATGTCGGGGACGTAGTGCTCGAATCGGTCACTCTCCATGGCCGCCACGATGCCCTCGGCCATCTCGTCGGGGGAGATCTTCGGGCCCGAGTAGAGGGGCTCGTCGTTGCCCGGCAGGTCCCAGATCTCCGTGTCGATGGGCCCCGGGTTGACCAGGCGCACCTTGACCCCGGTGTCCCAGAGGTCGACGGCGGTGGCCTCGCTCCAGCCGCACAGGGCGAACTTGGAGGCCGAGTAGGCGGCCTCGTTGGCGTTCCCGAGCCGGCCGGCCACGCTGGAGACGTTGACGACCATCCCCTCCCCCCGTTCGAGCATCCGGGGGAGGACGGCCAGCATCATGCGGGCCGGGGCGAAGAAGTTCACCTGCATCACCCATTCGAGCGTGTCCCCGTCGAGCCGGGAGGTGTGACGGCGCATGGGGACCCCGGCGTTGTTGACCAGGCAGTCGAGGTGGCCGAAGGCCTCCCAGGCCTCGAGGGCCACCGCCTCGGCCCGCTCGGTGTCCGCCAGGTCGGCCACCCACATGCGGGACTCGGGTGACGTCCGGCGGCACTGGGCCAGGACCTCGGCCAGTCGCTCCTGGCGCCGGGCGACCAGGCCGACGACGGCACCGCGCTCGGCCAGGATCTCGGCCAGGGAGGCGCCGATCCCCGAGGAGGCCCCGGTCACCAGCACCCGTGCACCTGCGATCTGCATCTCGGCCCTCCCGTCGCCGGCACGACCCGGTCGGGTCGGGCACCGGCCCTCAGCGTCGCGCCCGACGACGCGCCCCTCAAGT
>Ga0209040_10002939_pt1 | contig 13121 bp, 11 predicted proteins | sample BogFormECP12_OM3_FD_188240 | JGI IMG/M metagenome (GOLD analysis project Ga0209040, IMG submission 188240) | Bog forest soil microbial communities from Calvert Island, British Columbia, Canada - ECP12_OM3 (SPAdes) (version 2) | ecosystem: Environmental > Aquatic > Freshwater > Wetlands > Bog ... | reverse complement strand
ATGGCGACCATTCTGCAAGGCCTGCTGGTGCTAATTGCCGGAGGCAGCGCTGTGTCGGTGACCAACGCCACGCTCGATTGGCTCGGCTCGGCGCATCTCATGACGGTGTCGGTCAGTATCATCCTGTGGGCGGTGGTTGCCGGCGTCTGCCTCTTCTGGCTGCACGGGACACGCCGCGGTTCGCTGGTCTTTGCGATCGGCGCCAACCCCATTGTGAGCCGATTATCGGGCGTGCCGATTCCTCGAGTCACATTGGCGATCTATGTCTTGTCGGCAATTTGCGCGGGGCTCGCCGGCCTCCTGCTCCTCTCCATGAACGGGCAGGGCTACGTCGGCATCGGCGACCCCTACCTCTTGTCGTCGATTGCGGCGGTGGTGCTCGGCGGCACCTCTATCCTCGGCGGTCGGGGCAGCTATCTCGGTACGATCGCCGGTTCAATCCTGCTCGTGACAATGACCGCGCTAATCACCGTTGTGAACGCTTCGGAGGGCTGGCGCAGCGTCATCCTGGGCTGTCTCATTCTCGGCATGCTGCCGCTGTCGGGGCGAGACCAATCGCGTTGACGAGCAAATGTTTGAGCGCGGAGGTCAGCGAGCGGCGCCGTATGAAGGATGGCGAGGAGGAGCCGATGCTTGGACAAGTTTTGCTTCAAGGCGGGGCGCGGCCAGCAAACGGCTATATCTCGGTATACTTCTTGGCCCACTCGACGCCGTCCCAGGTGAGCATCTTCGTCGGAACGATCTTGATCAGATAGCGCGGCCGGTCGTAGGTCGGCACCAGGTATTCCGGCCCCCGCTTGCCGAGGAAACGCAGCGCCATGCGGTTGGCGACGTCCAGGCACTGACCCTGCATCGGAGCCGGGCCGAAGACGATCTCAGCCTTCCCCTGCGCCGTGATGCGCGTGTAGGTCCCGCTGTCTTGCGCGCACGAAATGGCGACATTCGGATTCTTCTTGATATGCGCGACCCAAGCCGACCGCTCGCGCGGGACGATCCAAAAGGCTTCGCCGTCCCATTCCTGCCAGGTTGGGGTAACGTACGGCGTGCCGTTCTCGTCGATGGTGGCGATCCGCGCGACCACCGGCCCGGCGAGAAATTCATCGATTTCCGCCGGTGTGAGCTTGCGGTTTTTACCCATCCATTCGGGGGTTTGTTTGTCCGTCATCTCAACCTCGGTCACTGCGCCGGTGTCGATTGACTGGTCGGTAATTGCGCCTATTCGACCGGGTCTAGCACAACCACTGGAATCTCGCGTTCGGTCTTGAGTTGATAATCAGCATAGGGCGGCCAATACTCGAGCGCCTTTTTCCAAAGTCGGAGGCGTTCCTCGCCCGTCGCTGTTCTGGCGTGCGCTCTTACCTTCTCGGTTCCGACTTGCACCTCGACATCCGGGTTGGCGAGGATATTGCGGTACCATCCAGGATGTTGGGGCGCGCCGCCCTTTGAGGCGACTACGAAGTAGCTGCCGCCTTCCGTTCCGTAAAACAGCGGGAATACATACTTGTCGCCGGACTTGCGGCCGGTGGTGGTCAGCAGCAGCGCGGGCGCCGTGATCTCGCCCCGCCCCGGCACGTTTATCTTGTACATATGCCCCTCGGTCCCGCCGCTAGCGAGATAACGGTTAGCGTGCTCGACCATCCAGCCCGGCAAGTTCGGAGCGAGTTTCGCTTCAGCCATTGATGCTCTCCTTCAAAACTAAAGGAACATAGCGCCGCGCAGCGGGTCGCGCCAATTGGCGGACTAAGGTCTACCCGCGCGCAGAGATCTGGCACGATATGCGTGCCCTAAGCTGTTTGTCTGCGCTATTGTCTCGGGCGTCGGTTCACTAAGCTCGGCGACGCCGGAGGGCGGATTCATGCTCAAGGTGGGATATAAGGCGTCGGCGGAGCAATTCGGGCCGATGGAATTGCTCCGGTTTTCCCGTCTGGCGGAGCAGTCGGGATTTGACTCAGTTTTTGTCAGCGACCATTTCCAGCCATGGAAGCATCAAGGCGGTCACGCTCCGTTCTCGCTCACCTGGCTCGGCGCCCTCGGGGCGCTTACCTCGCGCATCACCATCGGCACGAGTGTGATGACGCCCACTTTTCGCTATCACCCTGCCGTCGTGGCCCAAGCCTTCGCCACTCTTGGGGTCATGTTTCCCGATCGGATCGTGCTCGGCGTCGGCACCGGCGAATCGCTGAACGAGGTTCCGTCGACCGGCGTCATTTGGCCCGATTTCAAGGAACGGTTCGCACGTCTGCGTGAGGCTGTAACCCTTATGCGTCGGCTCTGGACCGAGGAGCGAGTGACGTTCGAAGGCGAATACTATCGCACCCACGACGCCACCATCTATGATCGGCCCGCAACGCCCGTTCCGATCTATATCGCCGCCGCCGGCGCGCAGATCGCGAAATATGCTGGTCGAATGGGTGACGGCTTGATCTGCACCAGCGGCAAGGCGGGCGAGCTCTACACCGAAACGATATTGCCAAAGGTGGCGGAGGGGCGAGGCGAGGCCTGCTCGCGAACGCCCGACTATACCCGGATGATGGAGGTCAAGGTCTCGTTTGACACGGAGATGAAACGCGCCGTGGAGGACACTCGCCACTGGGCGGCCCTCGCCTTAACTCCGGACGAGAAGACTTCGGTCCACAGTCCCGAAGAGATGGAGCGCCTTGCCGACGGCCTATCGGTCGAGCGCGCCGCCAGCCGCTGGATCGTCTCAACCGATCCAGACGAGCATGTCGAGCGGATTGGCTACTATGTCGATCTCGGCTTCAACCACCTGGTCTTTCATGCGCCGGGGCCCGACCAGGAGCGGTTCATCCGGCTCTGCTCGGAGCACATTCTGCCTCGCCTCCGTCGTCGCTTCGGCGAAGCGAAAGAAATGCCCGAGGACGCATGACCTCTCTCGAGGTCGTTGCCTTGCAGGGGCTGCCATTGATCAAGGCCGGGGATGACCTCGTCGAACTGATTGCGTTAGCCCTCAAGCGCAATGGCGTTACGCCGAGCGCCCGAGATGTGCTTGTCGTTGCGCAAAAAATCGTCTCGAAAGCTGAGGGTCGCATTGTGGATCTCGCGACCATCGAGCCTTCCGCGAAGGCGATCGCGCTCGCGGCGGAGGTCGACAAGGATCCGCGGCTTGTGGAGGTCATTCTATCCGAGTCGGTTCGCATCGTGCGGGCGCGCCGCGGCGTGTTGATCGTTGAGCACAGGCTCGGCTTCATCATGGCGAACGCCGGCGTTGACCAGTCGAACGTGGCGCCCGCCGATGGCCGCCGGCGCGTGCTTCTGTTGCCGGAGAATCCGGATCGCAGCGCGAAGACGCTGCGCCGCGGGCTGGCTGCGCTGACCGGGATCCATGTCGCGGTGGTGATAAACGATAGTTTCGGGCGTCCCTGGCGCTACGGAACCGCCAGCGTCGCGATCGGCGGCGCAGGCTTGCCCGCGCTGATCGATCTGCGCGGACAGCCCGACTTATTTGGCCGAAGGCTCGAGGTCAGCGTCATCGGTTTCGCGGATGAGGTCGCTGCCGCCGCCTCGCTGTTGATGGGCCAGGCGGACGAGGCGCTGCCAGTGGTCCTCATTCGCGGGTTGCGCTGGTCCGCTCCCGAATCGACGGCGGCGAGCATCGTTCGTCCCTCAAACGAGGATCTCTTTCGATGAGTCGCGATCTTGTGGTTGCTCTCTCCGGAGGCATCGGGGGCGCCAAGCTCGCACTGGGCCTCAGCCGGATCGTGGCGGCGGACAATCTACTTGTGGTGGCCAACGTCGGAGACGATTTCGAGCATCTCGGCCTGCATATCTCGCCGGATGTCGACACATTGATGTACACCCTTGCTGGCCTCGACAACACGAAGCTCGGGTGGGGTCGGCGAGACGAGACCTGGTCGTTTATGGAGACGCTTGCAGCGCTCGGCGGCGAGGTTTGGTTCCGCCTTGGCGATCGCGATCTCGCGGTTCATGTCGAGCGCACTCGTCGGCTGCGGCGGGGCGAGACATTGTCCGCGATCACAGCTGATTTCTGTCGCCTTCTGGGCGTCGGTCCTCGCGTGCTGCCAGCGACAGATGATCCCGTCCGCACAAGATTGCGAACCGATGAGGGCTGGTTGGATTTTCAGGATTATTTCGTGCGGCTTCAGTGCCGCCCGGTTGTGCGCGAGCTCGCCTTCGATGGCGCGGAGAATGCGAACCCTCATCCTGACCTTCTGGCGGCCTTGCGCAACGACCGGCTGCGCGCGGTGATCATCTGTCCGTCCAACCCCTTCATCAGTGTCGAGCCTATTCTGGCGACGCCAGGGATGCGTGAGGCTCTTTCCGCCTGTGCAGCGCCAGTCGTTGCGGTTTCCCCCATCATCGGCGGACGTGCGATCAAAGGTCCAACAGCCAAAATCATGACGGAACTCGGGATGACGCCGAGCGCCGCTGCGGTGGCCAATCGCTACGGCGGTCTGCTCGATGGTTATGTGATGGACATCGGAGACGCAGACGAAGCGGCTCATGTGGCGCCGAGGGTCACGCTTGCCTCCACGCTGATGACGAACATGGCGGAGCGCGAGGAGCTGGCTCGTGTCGTCCTTGAAGCGGCGGCCGCGCTTGCCTCTTTGAAGCGCAACCGAGACTTCTTCGCGTGAGCGGCGTGTGGGCCGTCGTGCCGGTTAAGGAACCTGCGAGCGCCAAGCAACGGCTGTCGTCATGCTTGACCGATGAGGAACGCCGCGTGCTCGCGACGATCATGTTTGAGGATGTGCTCGACGCCTTGAGCGCGGTCCCGCAGCTGGCCGGCGTCCTTGTCGTCACGGTCGACCCAGTCGCGGCAGACCTCGCCAGCAGCTACGGCGCGCGGTTCGTCACGGAAGGCGCGCGGGAAGGCCACACGGGCGCCGTTAGGGCCGCCGCACGCCTGCTCTCCGGGGAGGGTCAAGCCGGCATGATGACGATGCCCGGCGACATTCCGCGAGTGTCGGCGGCGGAGATCGCCGCGACTCTTGCGGCGCATCGGCCCGCGCCTGCCTTTACTATCGTGCCGGCGCATGACGATCTCGGATCAAACACGATCCTCTGTTCGCCGCCGGATGTCGTTCCGCTTCGTTTCGGCGAAGACAGCTTCTACCCACATCTTGAGGCGGCACGAGGCCGTGGGATCGACCCGCTCATTATCCGCCAAACTGGCATTGGGCTGGATATCGACCATCCCGCCGATCTTGTCGCGTTCCTGAAACTGTCGCCGCCTACGCCGACCAGAACGCTTGCCTTCCTCAAACAATCGGGTATCGCCGACCGCCTTCTGACGCCGGACCAAGATCTTCGCTGAGGCTATTCCGCCGCGATGAGTTTCCGGGGCGGCGTCAGAACGACAGGCGCCAGAGCGGGCGCATTCAGCGACGCCGCCCGCCGTTCGGCCGGGGCCTGGCCGTACAGCGTGGTCCGTTGCTCAGGAATGCGCTGAAGCGACCGGATGAGCTTCTCCATGGCCTCGGGCGGAAATTCCTGCCCGTGCTCGGTGCCCGCAGCGCGGGAGATGCTCTCGTTCATCAAAGTGCCGCCGAGATCATTGGCGCCCGCGTTGAGGCACGCCGCTGCCCCCTGAGGTCCCATCTTGACCCAGGACGTCTGAATATTCGTGATGTGGGGATGCAGCGCCAGTCGGGCGACCGCGTGCATCAGCACCGCTTCCCGGAAGGTCGGCCCGCGGCGCGCCGCGCCTCGCAGATACATCGGCGCTTCCATATGCACGAAGGGCAATGGCACGAACTCCGAGAAGCCCCCCGTCTCCGTTTGCAAATCCCGCACGGCCAGCAGATGCCGCGCCCAGGAGATTGGTTGCTCGATATGCCCGTACATGATCGTGGCCGTCGTGCGCAGGCCTAGGCCGTGCGCCGTCCTGACGACATTCAGCCACTCTGCCGTGGTCACCTTGTCCGCGCAGATTAAGGCGCGCACTTCGTCGTCCAGAATCTCGGCGGCCGTGCCCGGCAAGGTGTTCAATCCGGCAGCCATGAGCTGCGCCAGAAACGACCGGATCGGTGTTCCAAGCGTCCTTGCGCCCTGCGTGACCTCCAATGGCGAGAAGGCGTGGATGTGCATATCCGGAACCGCCGCCTTGATGGCGCGGCAAATGCCGAGATAGGTTTCGCCGGTGTAATCCGGATGGATGCCGCCCTGGAGGCATACCTCCGTCGCGCCTCGCTCCCACGCCTCTTTCGCGCGACGCACGATTTCCTGGAGCGCAAGATCGTAGGGCGCGCCGCGAAGCGTCTCATGCGTCCTGCCCTTGGAAAAGGCGCAGAACTGGCAACGATAGCGGCATATGTTGGTATAGTTGATGTTGCGGTTGACGACATAGCGGACAACGTCGCCGCTCGCTGCTCGGCGAAGCTCATCGGCTGCGGCGACGACGCGTCGGTAGTCGGCGTCGCGCGCCGCGAACAGCCCTACGATCTCCGGCGCATCCAGGCAGTCGCCAGCCTGAGCGCGCTCGATAATGTTCTCGATCGCGGAATCAACCGAGTGCGCGTGGATCGCCGGCATCCGCGGAGGCACCCTCGTGCCCGGAGCCCAATCGTCGTTGCGCGCCAAGCCCTCGGCGTCGCTCAAACGGCGCACCTGCGCAGCAATCTCAGGCGACGTCCAGGTCGCCAAGTTGCGCACGTACGAAGGATAGATCGGCAGCCTGTGCACGAGCAGCTTGTCAAGGACGCCCGTGCGCTCCGCAAGCTCCGTGATCGCCGGCCACGGCGCCTCCGGATTGACGTGATCCGGGGTGACGGGAGAGACGCCGCCCCAATCGTTGATCCCCGCCGCAACGAGCCGAGGATAGACGCCCGGCGATAGATTGGGGGGAGCTTGAATATTCATCGCGGGGCCAAATATCAGACGTGCGGCGGCGATGCTCCAAAGCAGGTCGTCCAGATCGGGCTCCGCGGCCTTGGCGAGCTTGGTGCCGGGCTTGGAGCGGAAGTTCTGAACGATGACCTCCTGAACATGCTCGAACCGGCGGTGGAGATCGCGGATGGCGAATAGCGCCTCGAGGCGCTCGGCGCGTGTCTCACCGATGCCGATCAGAATGCCGGTCGTGAACGGCACGCGCAGTTCGCCTGCCAGCTGCAGCGTCTGAAGGCGCGTCTCGGGCCGCTTGTCGGGCGAGCCATAGTGAACTCCGCCGGGCTCGCACAGACGCGTGCTGAGCGATTCCAGCATGACGCCCTGACTGGCCGACACCGTCCGCAGGCCGGCCATCTCGGCCCAGCTCATGATTCCAGGATTGGCGTGCGGCAACAGTCCGGTCTCGCGCAGCACGAGCGCGCACATCGCCCGGAGATAGTCGATGGTGGTTTCGTATCCGAGCGCCTCTAGGGCGTTCCGGGCGGCGCGGTAGCGCAGCTCCGGCTTATCGCCGAGCGTGAAAAGCGCCTCGGTGCAGCCGGCGGCCGCCCCGGCGCGGGCGATGGCGAGCACCTCGTCCGGGGATAGATACGCAGACCGTCCCGCACGTGGCCGCTCAGCGAAGGCGCAATAATGGCAGACGTCCCGGCAAAGATGGGTGAGAGGAATAAAGACCTTGCGCGAATACGAGATGTGGCGGCCGTGCCCCTCATCGCGCAGACGTCCGGCCGCATCGATCAGCTCCTCAAGCGGAGCCTGTTCGAGCCAGATAAAAAGCGCGTCGTCGCTCGAATCACCCATCCATAACCTTTGAAGCTGTTTGGCGCGAGTCCGCGCCACATGTGGAAGCGGACGACGGATGATGTGTCATCTCTGCGGCGGATGCAATCGAGCGGGACAGGACGCTGACTAGCCCAAAGCTCCCATCATGCTCCTCGGCGGAGCTGAAGCGTCGACAGGGATTGTCGACAAATCGAGGAGCGGAGAGATGCTGACCAACATGGCGAAGTTCGCGACGAGATTCTGGCGGTGACTCGACGAACCCAATGTCGCCATCGTTATCCACCCCGCACGTTCAGAGCGGCGCATTCAGGGAGTTTGCGTGATGAGGGTTGGGAAGTGTTTTCGGTGCGATGGGAGCCGCCCTAACCCCAATAAGCGTCGAACGATTTTTGGGGCGGGGAAAAGGACCCCGCTCGCGCGGACTTCCTGGTGGCGGACGCAGTCGTCGAGAACCAGTCTCTGTAAGGCGAGTCCCTGCTAACAGGGAAAAGAACAGGGAAACACTCGTTTTTGGAGCCTTTCGCGAAGTTGGATGCCGCTAAAAGCGACGCGTGTTCAGTCACTTACCAACAAAATTCCCTAAGCGCGCGAACAGGGAATTAATTTGGCCTATCAGGGAAGCAAATCGACGCGATCGGCTCCTTTCAGGGATCTTTTCGGTTCGCTGCCGTATCCTGATCGGCGTTCGTTTGGAAGACGGGCGTGGAAGTGAGCGAAGCTTTTCTTTATTTTTGCGCCGATTCGACTAGGCGACGACATTGAACGACCCCGAGGATGAAAAGCCTAAGCGTCGACGACCAAGAGCTGCCTGGCTTTGGTCAGGCGTTGCAGCGGGCCCCGACCTTTCGTCCAACCGGGGGCAGGTATCGGCGGCGATTGATCGATTGCCGAGAACCCGGTCGGCGCGCGAGTCCCTTGAGGATCATATCCTACAGCTTGGCGCGGAGTTTTTCCGGAATCTCCATCAGGAAGAATTCGGTCCTACGCGCGCGGATCGAAGCGCCGGACTGAAGTTGCTGGCGACGCCGTTGACCTCCACCCTGCGGCAACTCGGAGATTCCCCTAACGCCATCCATGAGCAATTGAACGCGGCACTCGCCACAATTGGTGGAGAGCCAGAGCCGCACGAGCCGACACCGATTACGGCTTTGAGCCAGGAACTCGCCGCCGTTGATTTCCTCGGTCGGGCGATCGAGTTGGCGCTCATCCCCGTGCCTGGCTGCGGAATCGTCGGTCTCCGACATTTGAATAGGCTGCAACAGGCCGTCGAGAAGTCCAAGGTTCTCATCGAAGTGATCGATATAACTTCCGAATTGGAAATCCTATTCGCGACTGTCGAGCCAGGCATTGTCGCCCTTCGCACCGAACCGGACAAGACCGACTCACTCGAAGCTGTCCGAATTCGATTGACCCGACTGCAGTCCCGAATTGTGTCCGTTCGCAAAACTCTCGACCGTAAGAAAGGGCCCGACAAGAACGCCTCGCTTACATTTTTCGTTTGGCAATTAGCCGATCTGTGGCTCGAAGAGACCGGAGAGATCGCCACAAGTAGCGACTCTATCCTCACGGAATACGTTGGGAGGCCTCAGTCCCCGGCGGGACGATTCATTGTGGCCGCCGTCGAAGCGGTGCGAGCGCCCGATGCGTGGTTCGAAGAGCACTTGTCGATGGCGGTAAGCAAGAGCGCTGAGATCATGATGATGCGTGGACCAGGTGCACGCGAACTGGCGATCAACACCGCGTTAGCTGAGTACGTTCTTTCATCGCTGCGCCGAGGAGGCCCCGCAAAAACGCGTGCATACTCTCTGAATGCCTGGGCCGCCTTCGTGCGGCTATTCGTTGAGGCATGACAAACGAAACACGCTATCCCGATCCCAGGCCGCTCCCGGCCAAGGCCAAGAGCACCCCCTCCTCCCCAGCCCCGAAATATCGGTCCCAGGGTCAGACGCGCAGTCAAGCGCCGCGCGGCCTGGCCGAACGCATCGTGACAAAGCGAATCGATTCGCTGCGTCCTTTCCCCAACAATCCCCGTCGCCACCCGCCATCGCAGATCGCGGCCTTGATCAAGAACATCAAGCGCGTCTGGACCAACCCCATCCTCATCGATGAGCAAGGAACGATTCTGGCCGGTCACGGTCGGCTGGAGGCCGCTAAGCGCCTAGGCATGACAGAGGCGCCGACGCTTACAGTCTTCGGCCTCAGCGAGAGCGAAAAGCGCGCCAGCGTCATCGCCGATAATCGCCTCCCGGAGCGCGCGGTGTGGGACTTTGAGCTCCTGAAGGGACACTTTAAAGAGCTGATCAATATCGACTTTGAAGTCGAGCTCACCGGATTTTCGACCGGCGAAATCGATTTATTGATCGACGGCCGCGCTCCTCCCCCGCCCGCCGATCCCGCCGACGAGTTGACCGGCTTCGCTGTCGATGGCCCCGCCGTTTCCCGGCTTGGCGACATTTGGGAGCTCGGCCGGCATAGAGTGATCTGCGGGGACGCCCTTCAAGGCGTCTCCTACGAAGCATTGATGCAAGGCCAGCGGGCGCAGATGGTCCTAGCCGACCCTCCCTACAATGTGCCGATCAGCGGCCACGCGATGGGACGCGGGAAGATTTGTCACCGCGAGTTCCCGATGGCGTGCGGCGAGATGTCCGAAGCGGAATTCGGCGCGTTTCTCGCGCTGTACATGCGCTGGGCGATCGCTTTCAGCCAAGACGGCTCCATCCACTATCATTTCATGGATTGGCGTCACCTGCCGGAGCTTCTGAGCGCGGCGCGTCCGCTTTACGCCGAATGGAAGAACCTGCTGGTCTGGGTCAAGACGAACGGGGGCCAGGCAGCTTTTACCGGTCGCAGCACGAACACATCGGGGTTTTCAAGAACGGCGAGGCGCCGCACGTAAATAATTTTGGTCTCGGCGCCACCGGACGCTATCGCACTAATGTTCTTAACTACCCCGGGGTCAATGGCCTTCACCCCGCGCGGTCGGGCGACCTCGAGCTTCACCCGACGGTAAAAAGCCTTGCTCTCATCGGGGACCTCATCCGGGACTGCAGCCGCCGCCGTGGACTCATTCTGGATCCGTTCGGCGGGAGCGGGACGACGCTCCTGGCCGCCGAGCGCACCGGTCGGACAGCGCGGCTAATCGAGCTGGATCCTCTCTATCTCGACGTGACGATCCGGCGCTTTGAGAAAATCGTCGGTCTCCGCGCCAGGCACGCGCAGAGCCGGAAGACTTTTGCCGAGCTGACGGCAGAACGAGGGGCGCCCAGACAGACATAGAGGTCGAACGCCGCGACGGAGCGGCGCGCAAGAATGTCAACAGAGGCTAGGCGATGGAAATCCATAAGGTCGGATACGCAAAACCGCCAAAGTCGAGGCGCTTTGCAAAAGGCCGCTCCGGCAATCCGAAGGGGCGTCCCAAGGGCTCGCGCAATCTCGCAACCGATCTTGTCGCGGAACTGGAAGAAAAGATCACCATTCGCGAAGACGGAAAGCAACATAGGGTCAGCAAGCAGCGTGCGTGGATCAAGGCGCTGATGGCCAAGTCGCTTCAGGGCAACGTTCGCGCGAGCGTTGCCCTGCTCGCGCTCTATGGACGGCTGCTTGCTGAACCACTTGAGGACGAGGCGGCGCCGATTGATGACGCCGAGCTGCAGGTTCTACGCCGCTTTGCACCCCGTCTGCTCAAATCCCTGAACCAGAAATGATCGAGCGAGCCGAAGCGAGCGTCGTCTATCGCCACAACTTCGGCGCCTTCGTGCATGCGGCGTTCCAGGCGCTTTACAAGTATCCGTTGGAGGCGAATTGGCACATCGATCACATTTGTTTCCAAATCGAAAAGACTGTCACGAACGCTGACCGCGGGCGGATCGTCGTCAGTTTGCCGCCGCGCAGCCTCAAATCTTTCATCCTGTCGGTTTGTCTGCCCGCTTGGCTTCTCGGCCGCGATCCCGCCGCCCGCATCATTTGCGCCTCCTATTCCGAAGATCTCGCGTTCAAGTTCTCACGCGATTGTCGAGCATTGATGGCGAGGAGGTTCTACAAAGAAGTGTTTCCGCAGTCGCGACTGAACCCGAGGAAGGCGACCGAGGGCGAGTTCGAAACTACCCGGCGCGGCTACCGTCTGGCGACGTCCGTGGGCGGCACTTTGACTGGGCGCGGCGGCGACGTGCTCATAGTCGACGATCCCATAAAGGCCAAGGATGCAGGGTCCGAGACCGCGCTGGCGGCGGCGAACGAGTGGTTCGCCAGTACGGCGCTGAGCCGCCTCGACAGCCCGAAGCGCAGCAAGATCATTGTCACCATGCAGCGATTGCACGTCGACGATCTTGCCGGCGTGTTGATCGAACGCGGCTGGCCGGCGATCCTCTTACCGGCGATCGCAACGGAGGAGGCGCAACATGCTCTCGACACTACCGACACCTATCATCGGCCAATTGGGGAGTTGCTTCAGCCGCGGCGTGACAGCGCCGAAGCGCTCGAGGAGCTGAAGCGAGAAATCGGCGGCCGGATATTCGCCGCGCAATATCGGCAGGATCCTACGCCCCCTGACAGCAATATGATCAAGGCGGCTTGGCTCGCTCGTTACGGCGCCGCCAAAGCCTTTTCAGCGTATCGACGCATCATTCTATCATGCGACCCAGCCGGCAAAGCCAATGAGCGGTCCGATTACACGGCGATCGTGGTGTGTGGCTTGATCGACAAGCAGGTTCACATCCTTCACGTTTCGCGTGGCCATTGGACGGTCATGCAGATGCTTGATCAAATTGTCGCGCTCACCGCCGATATGAACGTTGACCTCGCGATCGTCGAGGATACGGCGAGCGGATCGGGGCTCTTGCAGTTTCTGAAGGAGAGAACGCGGATCTCTGCCATTGGACGACATCCCGATGCCGATAAAGAGACGCGGCTCGCTCGCCATCAGGGTAGGTTCGAGGCGGGACGGATTCTGTTGCCGGATCAGGCGCCCTGGCTTGCGGAATTCGAGCGCGAACTACTCGCATTTCCGAATGGTCGCTACGACGATCAGCTTGACGCCTTGCTGCAGCTGTTGGATTGGCTGGTCCCAACTGAGCGCTACATGAACGTCCCGATTGTCGCACCGATCATCATAACCAGAGCCGATTGTGGGATGCACTGGTCGGAAGCGCTTTCCCAAAGTGGGTGGTGAGTAGGCGCTAGGAGCATCCCACTGTCCTCCTCTTCACCAAGCGCGGCGACATCGTGCTCGACCCTTTCCTGGTTTCCAGGTCGACACTCATCGTCGCCGAAAAGACCGGTCGCTTCTGCTGCGGCATCGAGCTTTCTCAGCCCCTTATGAGGCGGCAGACATTCGCGAACCCATCGCCGAGAGCATCGCAGTTCGAATCCCCTTTGGCCCAGACGAAAGTCCGAGCCCGGCTCGACGCTGACGGCCGCGCCGGGCGGCTCAACGGGTCGCCGCCTCGTCTTGTCGCCTTCTCGCCTTCACCAGA
>Ga0209040_10002938_pt1 | contig 13122 bp, 14 predicted proteins | sample BogFormECP12_OM3_FD_188240 | JGI IMG/M metagenome (GOLD analysis project Ga0209040, IMG submission 188240) | Bog forest soil microbial communities from Calvert Island, British Columbia, Canada - ECP12_OM3 (SPAdes) (version 2) | ecosystem: Environmental > Aquatic > Freshwater > Wetlands > Bog ... | reverse complement strand
CTTGCGCGAAATGTCGCCACCGTAGCACTTGGCGATTACGTTCTTTCGCATCGCATGCACGGTTTCGCGGGCAATCACCTTCGCGCCGATAGACGCCTGGATGGCGACCTCGAACATCTGCCGGGGGATGAGTTGCCGCATCTTGGAAACCAGCGCCTTGCCGCGCTCGTAGGCGAAATCGCGGTGCACGATGATGGAAAGTGCATCCACCGGATCGCCCGAGACCAGGATGTCAAGCTTCACCATCGGCGATTCCCAGGAGCCGCTCAGGTGGTAATCGAGTGAGGCGTAGCCGCGTGAGACGGTTTTCAGCCGGTCGTAAAAATCGAGCACGATTTCATTCAGCGGCAATTCATAACTCAGCATGACGCGGGTCGAGCTGACGTATTCGAATCCCTTCTGCTTGCCGCGCTTCTCCTCCACCAGTTTCAGAATGCCGCCAACATATTCCTCGTTGCTGAGGATCGTCGCCAGGATTACGGGCTCCTCGATCCTGGTTATCTCGCTCGGGTCTGGCCAGCGCGATGGATTGTCCACCTCGACCACGCTCCCATCGGTCAATGTGACTTTGTAGCGGACGCTGGGAGCCGTCGTGATCAATTCCAGGTTGAATTCGCGCTCGAGCCGCTCCTGGATGATTTCCATATGGAGCAGGCCCAGGAATCCGCAACGGAATCCGAAACCCAGTGCGGTCGAACTTTCCGGTTCGAAGAAGAACGAGGAGTCGTTGAGCCGCAGCTTTTCCAGCGCCTCACGCAGCGCCGTGTGCTCGTGCGCATCCACCGTGTATAGCCCGGCGAAAACCATCGGCTTGAGTTCCTCGAAGCCCGGTAGCGCTTCGATCGCGGGATGGTGGTCGTCAGTGATGGTATCGCCAATCTTGCTGTCGGCCACGTTCTTTATGTTGGCGCTGAGGAAACCGACCTCGCCGGCAGTCAACTGCTCCACTTCCACCGGCTTTGGAGTCAAGACTCCGAGCGTTTCTACGTCGAAGGCGCGGCCGTTCGACATCAGGCGGATGTGTTGGCCCTTGTACAGCGTGCCTTGAATGACACGGGCGAGCACGATGACGCCACGATAAGAATCGAACCAGGAATCGAAAATCAGCGCCTGAAGCTGGTTCGTCGAGCGCCCTTTCGGTGGCGGAATCCGCTTGACGATCGCCTCCAGCACTTCGGGCACGCCCTGCCCTGTTTTCGCGCTGATCGCCAGCGCGTGCGAGGCATCGAGCCCCACGGCGCCCTCGATCATCTCTTTGGTGCGCTCGATGTCCGCGCTTGGCAAATCAATCTTGTTGATGACCGGAATAATCTCGAGGCCATTGTTAATGGCGATATAAGCATTCGCCAGCGTCTGCGCTTCGACGCCCTGCGAGGCGTCCACCACCAGCAGCGCGCCTTCGCACGATGCCAGCGAGCGCGAGACCTCGTAACTGAAATCGACGTGGCCCGGCGTGTCGATCAGGTTGAGCTGGTAAGTTTGGCCGTTCGCCGCTGGGTACATCATGCGGACCGAGTGTGCCTTAATGGTGATGCCGCGCTCGCGCTCCAGGTCCATGGCATCGAGCACCTGGGCCTGCATCTCGCGCGCGGTCAACGAGCCGGTCAGCTCCAGCAGCCGGTCGGCAAGCGTGCTCTTCCCATGATCAATATGGGCGATGATCGCGAAGTTTCGGATGAGTGCTGGATCCATCGGGCTAGCCGGGCGCTACTTCGATTCTACAGGAGAAAGCATGGTGTACCGTTGGCTGGCGTAAGGACGATCGAGCGATGAGCAGTGCTCCCGCCCCGCTGAAAACCCCACTGCTCATGCGATTCGCAGAGCGGATCGTTGCTATCAGCATCCCGCCTGCGCGCGGCACGTATAGCAGAGTATCTTACGCACCCTTTTTCCGAATCAAGTAGCCATTGGCGTCAGTACGCGTGCTGAGTTCTTCTCGGATGACGCGACGAAGTGTGGCTTCCAGTGGCTCATGCGCGCGGCGAATGTGCTGCCTGAGAGCATCATTGATCAAGCTCTGATAGTTGCCGCCGCCGGCACGGTCCACCTGCCGCCGAAACCAGTCGAGAACGTCGTCATCGAGCCGAATCGTAATTCTCGTCTTGCCTTTCGGCACGGGCACTATAGGTCCGCGTTTTGCATCGGTAAAGTCGTATTCACGTTTCATTGTTTTCCTCATATTGGCGCCTCTCCCGCGGGGTCGCCGACCGGGCCGAGATGAGCCGAATTCCGTCACCGCGCCAGGTGTAAACCACCACTAAGACTCTGCCTAAAGCGTCCATCCCGATCGTGATCCATCGCTCTTCGTTCCCAAGGTACGGATCGCGAATTGTCAGCGCAAAATCATCTTCAAAGACAACTACGGCATCGGCGAAGTGGACTCCGTGTTTTACAAGATTTGTCGCGGCCTTGCCCGGATCCCACGCGACCTGCACAGTTTCATTGTATGCACATTTGTGCACCAACGTAAAGACTGAAGCTGATAGAATCCGAGCCTGGATGCCGCTGATCCTTGCCTCCGCTTCGCCACGTCGGTCTGGGCTTCTGCGCAACGCCGCTGTCGCCTTTACGGTTGAGCCCGCGCAGGTGCCCGAACATCCCCTCCCGAATGAGAAGCCAATCGATTACGCGCAACGGCTGGCCCGTGACAAAGCCCGCGCGGTATATGGTCGGAATCCGGATCACTCCGTACTGGGCGCCGACACCGTGGTAGTCGTTGACGAGCATTTGCTGGAGAAACCTGCCGACGAATGCGACGCCGCGCGCATGTTGCGCCTGCTCTCCGGGCGAAGCCATCAGGTCATCACCGGCGTGTGCCTTGCGGCTCCGGGATTCGAGCGGACGGAGGGTGAGGTCACGCAGGTCGTCTTCAGTCCGCTGTCCGAGGATGAGATTGCGTTCTACGTCCAGACCGGCGAGCCCATGGACAAAGCCGGAGCCTACGCGATTCAGGGAATTGCGTCGCGATGGGTGGAGCGGATTGAGGGCTGCTACTTCAACGTCGTCGGGCTTCCTTTTCCGCGGGTGTATCGGATGTTGCGGGCAGCCGAAGGAGCTATCGGAACCTCGCTGATTTGAGGCGAAGCTGACGGTTCAGCCATAGCGCAGGAACTCGATGGCGGGAAAAACAGGTGCGGATCAGAACCTCGGAGTTCTCCAGGGTTCGAGGGCCCAGAAGAGCGCTTTGGAGAATTACTTCTTGTCGTCAGGCGTGGTGTTGTTCGCCGAGCCTTCGCCGCTCATGGACGACTTGAAATTGCGGATGCCTTCGCCGAGTCCCTTGCCAAGCTCACCCAGCTTCTTCGGCCCGAAGATCAACAGGGCAATAACCAAGATGACCGCTAGTTCGGGCAAACCAAGTTTTCCACCAAACATAAAGTCCTCCGCTGCCCGGTTCGTCTGCGACTCCGCAAAGGGATAGCGGGCTTCTGCCCAGATTCTAGGCTTTCATCGGGGGCGCGTCAAAGCGACCGGCCTGTGACGACGCGGCGCCGGTCCAATTCAGACCAGCTGATTACTAAGAACAAGGTCTTCAATTGTTTAGTTGTTAGCATGGTACCATGCTGTCACGCTGGACTGGCAAAACGTGCGATTTCTATGATCTAAGTCATTATTTTACAATATGTTACATATAAGTCTCGTAGAATCAAAATTTTGCGCGTAATTCATAGCGTAAGTCATTGGTTCTACACAAAACCTCGGGAGGGGAGGTTTTCCACCGACTTCCGACCGTTTCGGATGTTGGTTTCTGCGCCGCGATAACGCTCTCGAAGCTAATCGATGGCTTCTATCAATCCCGCTAACAGCGCCGCGCGACGCGGTAAATCGGCCGCGACCACGGACTCGTGCATCGCATGCGCGCCCTCGCCGACTGCGCCCAATCCATCGAGAGTCGGAACGCCAATGCCTGCTGTGAAGTTGCCGTCGGAGCCGCCGCCAACTGCGACCTCTTCAAGCGTGAAGCCCAGATCGCCGGCAATTCTTCGTGCCAGCTTGAACAACGCGAGCACCTGTTTCGTTCGTTCCAGCGGAGGCCGATTGATACCGCCTTCAATCTCGAGTTTGCACTTCTTGTTCACCGGGCGCAGTTGCCGAACCTTGCGCTCCATGATTGGTCCATCGCCTTTGTGCGCGATGCGAAGATCCATTTCGGCTACCGCTTCAGCAGCGACCACGTTGGCGCGCGTGCCGCCCCGAATGACTCCGACGTTCAGCGTAGTGCCTCGCTTCAGATCGGTGAGCTGCGCGATGGCGAGAATCTGATGCGCCAGTTCGAGGATCGCGCTCTGGCCTTTCTCAAAGTCCAGTCCGGAATGTGCAGCTTGGCCCGTTACCTTCACCGTGAACGAGCCGACACCCTTGCGCGCGGTCTTCAGCGCGCCTCCGGGACCAGAAGGCTCGCACACCAGGACCGCTGCGCATTGCTCGGCAACAGCCTCGGTAATTGCGCGCGAGGTGACGCTGCCTTCTTCCTCGTCGGAAACCAGCAGCACCTTCATCGGACGAGGCAGGCCGCCTCGAACTTCGTGCAGTGCAGATAGCGCAAACATCATTTGCACAATACCGCTCTTCATGTCGAAAACGCCTGGTCCGTAGAGCCGTCCGTTCTCCTCGCGCCATGGCATGGATTTCAGTGTTCCCGCGTCATAAACCGTGTCGAAGTGTCCCAGCAGCAGCAGTGGCTTACAGTCCGCGGTGCCGCCAAAATCCACTTGCAGATGATCGCCTGCAATGCCCTGGCGATGAATCTTCACCCGTCCACCGATGCGCTCGAATTGCACCTCCAGGTAAGAGCACAATTTATCGCAGGCCAGTTTGTTGTGGGTGGGCGATTCGCGCAACACCAGCTCTCGTACGCACGTAACCATTTCGCGCCTCCGCGCTGTCAGCCATCGTAAAACTTCGCTGAGGTCGTTGCTGGATTCGGGAAGCTTCGTCTTACCCATCTCTATGATCTTGGCCATGCGGATGTCCCACTCCTGCGGAATGTATAATCGTGACTTTCACGGGACCCTCATGAGCGACATGGTGAACGCGCCGGACAGCGGCAACAATCTTACTCTCGACATCGAGGAAATACTGCGAATCCTGCCGCACCGCTATCCGTTGCTGCTGGTCGACCGGATCACCCATATCACGCGCACTAAGCGTATTGTGGCGATCAAGAATGTTACCGTCAATGAGCCGTTTTTTGTGGGGCATTTTCCCGATCACCCCATCATGCCAGGCGTGTTGGTGGTGGAAGCCATGGCGCAGGCCGGCGGCGTTTTGCTGTTGACCGAGTTTCCCGACCGAAACGAAAAGCTGCTGCTGTTCACCGGCATTGAGCGCGCACGTTTCCGCCGGCCAGTCAGGCCGGGCGACCAGCTCCGCATTGAGGTGGACGTGCTGGCCTGGCGCGGGACCGCCGGCCGCATGCAGGGAAAGGCTTATATCGGCGAGAAGCTGGCGTGCGAAGCGGTTGTCACCTGCCGTTTGCTCAATCGCTCGGCGAAGCCATCGGAAGCTGCCTCCTCGGAGTCGTCGTAATCTCCAGATGAACATTCACCCGACGGCCATTGTCGACCCGTCCGCAAAGATTCCGGCGTCGTGCAGAGTGGGGCCGTATTGCACCGTTGGCGCCGAAGTGGAGATGGGCGAGCACTGTCAGCTGGTCTCACATGTCGTGCTGGACGGCCCCACCAAGCTGGGCAGCAACAACAAGATTTATCCCTTCGCCGTGGTCGGAATGGACCCGCAGGACGTGACCTTCGCTGGCGAGACCACTTGGCTTGAGATGGGCGACCACAACGTCATCCGCGAGTATGTCACCATCAACCGCGGAACTGCGAAAGGTGGCGGAGTGACCCGCATCGGCAGCCACGTTCTCATCCTGGCTTACACGCACGTCGGCCATGACTGCTTCATCGGCGATCACGTGATGCTGATTAACGCCGCCACGCTCGCGGGTCATGTCACCGTCGAGGAGTGGGCAGTGGTCGGCGCGCTTTGCCCAGTGCATCAGTTCGTCCGCATCGGCGCGCACTCCTACGTCGGCGGCGGGACGACGATTACTCAGGATGTGCTGCCGTACTCCATGACCAGCGCCGCGCGCGACACGCATGCTTACATGCTCAACAAAGTCGGGCTGCAGCGGCGCGGGTTCTCGCCGGAGCGGATTGCGAAGCTGCACCACGCGTTCAAGGTTTTGCTGGCGTCGAAGCTGAATACCTCGCAGGCGCTCGAGAGACTACGCTCGGAAGCTGAGCAGGGCGAAGATGTGGCGATGCTGTTGCGGTTCATCGAGTCGTCGCAGCGAGGGATCATCAAGTAGTCAGTCGCCAGTAGTCAGTAGTCAGTGGTCAGTCGTCAGTCGTCAGAGCCAGTTAAAAATGCGAAGGCGGTGGTGGGAATGGGCAAGTCATATCGAGATCTCGTTGCGTGGCAGAAATCGATGGATCTCGTGACCGCGATATACCAAGTCAGCGCGTCTTTCCCCAAGGATGAACTATACGGGCTTACCTCGCAGTTACGCAGGGCAGCAGTCTCCGTGCCGAGTAACATTGCGGAAGGTCAAGGTCGCCGCGGCATAGCTGAGTTCAGGCATTTCCTGCACCTGGCTAGCGGGTCGTTGATGGAATTGGAGACGCAAGTGTTGATCGCTGAACGATTGTGCTATCTGAGTTCGGAAGCAGCGAACGAGGTCTTGCGCAGCTCAGCCGAGTTGGGGAGAGTACTGAACGGCCTGCTGAATTCGTTGAAACCAGCGTCTTAACCGACGACTGGCTACTGACTACTGGCTACTTTCGTCCCATGTCCAAACCATTACAGGAACGCTTAGGCCTAATTGCGGGCAACGGCAAGTTCCCGTTCCTGGTGCTGGATGCTGCGCGCTCGCAGGGCATGCAGGTGGTAGTTGTCGCCATCAAGGAAGAAACCTTCCCGGAGATCGAGCAGCATGGCGCTGCGGCGGTGCATTGGCTGTCACTGGGAGAGTTGTCACGGCTCATCGAGACCTTCAAGAGCGAGGGTGTTACGCGCGCCATCATGGCGGGCCAAGTCAAACACAAGCAGATATTCAGCAGCATCAAGCCTGACTTGCGGCTGGCGAAGCTGCTGCTTTCGCTGGCCACGCGCAATACGGACTCGCTGATCGGAGCCATCGGCAAAGTGCTTGCCGACGAAGGCATCACGCTGATGAGCTCTACGGCACTGCTTGAGCCCATGCTTGCCGGTGAAGGCGTGCTAACGCAGCGCGGGCCGACCGACTCCGAGCAGACCAACATCACGTACGGGCGCGCCGTCGCACACCACCTTTCGCGCTTCGACATCGGCCAAACGGTCGTCATTGCCGAAGCCGCCTGTGTTGCGGTCGAGGCGATGGAAGGGACCGACGCAACCATCCTGCGCGCCGGCGAGATCATGAAGTCGCCATCGCTCGGCCAAGAGCCGTCAACGTTGAGCCGCGCGCTCACAGTGGTGAAGGTGGCCAAGCCGAACCAGGACATGCGCTTCGACGTGCCAGTTGTGGGGCTGAAGACGATCGAAACCATGAAGCAGGCTGGCGCGAGCTGCCTGGCCCTCGATGCTGGGCGGTGTCTGCTGCTGGACAAAGAGGCGTTGATAGCGGCTGCCAACGAAGCCGCTATCTGTATCGTGGCCGAGACGCTGGTCAGCCATATCCCGCATCACAGCGTATGAAAACTTCCCAGCGCCAAATTGCGACGCATGAGTAAACAGGACGCGCACACCGACTTCCGCTACTCTCATCCGGATCGGCGGGTATTTCTGTCTAAGCCTGGAGCAGCTTGCGAGGCGGAGATCCTCGAAGCCTCGCAGCGTAGCGAGAACTTGCATCGCCCCTGGGTTTTTCCGCCACGGAGCCATGAACATTACGAGTCCTACCTGGAACGCGTTCACAGTGGACGTACGATCGGCTTTTTGGTCCGGCGCAAGTCCGACGAATGTCTGGCAGGAGTCATTAATGCGAGCGAGCCGGTCATGGGAGTCTTTCAGAGTGCATATCTCGGGTTCTACGCGTTCGCCGGATTCGAAGGGCAAGATTATATGACGGAAGGCTTGTCGCTGGTGCTCGACCACGCATTCGCGGAACTTGGCTTTCATCGCCTCGAGGCCAACATTCAGCCGGCCAATGTTGCCTCAAGCGCGCTGGTCCGGCGTTTGGGTTTCCGTAAGGAAGGCTTTTCTCCGCGTTACCTGATGATCGACGGCGCGTGGCGGGACCATGATCGCTGGGCCATCCTCAGCGATGAGTGGCCCAGTCATCGCCTGCGGTTTTTTGCGTCATGGCTCGCGGATCGGCGAGAATCCTATCATGCCAAACACTAGGGACGCGCTGCGCGTCGGCGTCGTCGGCGTCGGTTCTTTCGGTCGCAATCACACTCGCGTTTATCGTGCGCTACAGTCCGATCCGTCGCAAAACGTGCACTTGCTAGGCGTCGTAGATGCCGACTTCGCGCTAGCCCAGGCGGTCGCCAAGGAGTTCAGTACTTCAGCGTTTCGTTCAACCGACGAATTGATCCAGGCTGGCGTGCAAGCCGTGTCCGTAGCGGTCCCCACCGCTGCTCATCTGGGCGTTGCCCGCCAGCTCATGGAAAAAGGCATTGACCTTCTAATTGAGAAACCTCTGACGGCTACGTTGGCTCAGGCTGACGAGATGATCGGGTTGGCCGAGCGCTATGGCTGCCTCGCTCAGGTTGGCCACCTCGAACGCTTTAATCCCGCGGTGCGGGCGACGCTCCCTCTGCTGACGCAGCCCATGTTCTTTGAGGTGCATCGGCTCAGTATCTTCACACCGCGCTCGCTGGACGTGGACGTGGTGCTCGACCTGATGATTCACGACATTGACATCGTGCTGACCTTCGCGAAGTCGCCGGTGAAAGAGATACGCGCAGTCGGCCTGCCCATCCTCTCCCAGAAAACGGATATTGCGAATGTGCGGATGGAGTTCGAGTCCGGCTGCGTGGCCAACTTCACGGCTAGCCGAGTGAGCACGGAGAGAGTCCGCAAGTTGCGGTTCTTCCAGCCCCACCAGTACGTCTCGATTGATTATTCACGTCAGGACGTGTTGGTCCTGACCATCAACAATCTGACGCCCGAGCCCGCCGGCCTCGATCCGTTCAATCCCGCCAGTGTGGCTGCCAGCGCGATGCCCGGCATCACACCGTTCAAGCCTGCGGTCGAGTCGCAAGAACCGCTGCGCGCCGAACTGATGAGCTTTGTCCGCGCGGTCCGGGAACGCTCAACGCCCGAGGTCACTCTGGAAGACGGTCGCCGTGCGCTTGCGGTGGCGATGCAGGTGGTCGAGGCCATCGCCGAACACAGCCATCGAGTGCGTCTGCCGGAATTGACTCGCGCCGAAAGCTAGCCTACGCTTCTTCAATCAGCGATGCCCGAAGAACTGGTCACCATTGCGAAGTTTTACAGCCTGGGCGAGGCCAAGCTGGCGCAAGGAAAGCTCTCCTCTGAAGGAATCTCCGTCTTCGTCTGTGACGAGCACATGCACGCCATCGGCTGGCATATGGGCGCGGCGTTTGGCGGGATTCGCCTGCAGGTACCCGACAGCCAGGTCATTCGTGCTCTGGAAATCCTCGAAGGCTTCGAACCTGACGAACGCGAGGATGAAGAAGAGGAGATCGAAGAAGTTCCGTGCTGCCCCGAGTGCGAATCCATTGATATTCGCGAAGTGCCCAGCGCGAATCCCCGCCAGATCTCCCTCTGGTCGACGGCCATTCCATTTCCGGAGCCTCCGACCCGGACAACCCACCGCTGGAAATGCCTTATTTGCGGATACCAGTGGCAGGAAGCGGGCGAGTAGCCGAACCTGCGGTAACTCTCATGGAATCAGCAGCAAAGAAGCGGGTGTTTAATGCGGGCAAGAGCGACCTTTGTGCCTTGCACAACGTCTAATCCTGAATTCCGAAGCTCCGCGTTTTGTTTTCTCGTAGACATCTGAGACAACAGGAGGATGAGACCAGATGCGGCGGGACAATTCAGTCCCGCGCGAGATCAGCGCCCTGTTGTCGAACCAGCGGCTGATTCTGCGCGAGACTCGCCGTGCCGTAACCCCGCTGGGCGGGGTTGCGGTTTTTGTGCTCGAAGCAGGGCGTCTCTTCGAGTATCAAGGCGATCGTGACGGAGGCTCGAAACCGGGAGCTCCGGGTAGCGGAGTGTCAGATGCGACAATGGTCTAAGTGGCTTAGACTACGATACTTAGCTATTGACTGCCTTCAACTGGTGCAATCCTTCCCCAGCAAACGCCGAAATCAGCGCCCCCAAGACCTTCTTGAGATCGTCGGAACTATAACTGGCACGGAATTCAGAACGCTGAGCCAGCACGGGATCACGTAATAAGCCTTTGGTCATGCCGACGAACGCCGCGCGCAGCGCCTCCAGATTCAGATCTGAACTGATCTGGCCTTGATCGCGCATTTCGGCCAGGATCGCGTACACGACCTCAGCGAACTGCTGAAAGCCATGGCTTACGATCACGTCCCGATTGTCCTTTCGCACTCGGCCAGCCTCAAGTACCATCAGATTCCTTAGGTCGGAATCGTTCTCCAGTTCGATGATGACCGCTTCCAGAACGCGGAACAGCCGATCTGCTGGAGGAGCATTGGCCGGCACCATTTGCACGCGTGCAGCGATGCCTGTCCAACCGCGATCCAGGATGACACTCAGCAGACCTCGCTTGCTTCCGAAATGTTTCATCAATTGGGATTCGCTGGTGCCCGCTTCGCGGGCGATCGCAACCGTGCTGGTGTTTTCATATCCGTTGTACGCAAACAGACGCTTCGCCGCCATGAGAATACGGTCATGGGACGAGAGTGGAGGCATGGATTTTACGTTAGCTGTATCGGGCATAAATATTCAGTCCAAGGAACCCGACTATGTGGCAGAAGTTGTGGCAGTCATCATCCAACGGGCAGGGTGAGCGGACGGGCCAGCCGCCGACCAACTTCATCCAAGAGTGTCGCAGATGATCGCCTGTTATGCAAGCGTGTACTTCACTGTCGGTGACCTTCGAATCGAACCCAAGTAGGGGAATCCCCTATGCGAGCCACAAAAACGAAAGCTCGCAGCTAGCTTCCTCGCTGCAATTTCCGACAGCTATTGGCTATGGGAAGTCTTCTGGCTGCTCGCTGTCTTGTGCTCCTGCGGGGTTTCGCCCGCTTGTTTCATCACCTGCTCGATCAACTGATAGAGTTGGGTGCGGTCCACGACCTCCACGAACGGTGCCCCTCGGGCGCTGTTGCTGACGACGTAGATCGTCGGGGTGTGATCCAGGGGAATGCGTTGGCCAAGCTGGTAGTCGGCCTTAACCTTGGCGGCCAAATCTCCGGTTGGATCGACCACGAACGGCAGAACGACCTTGTTCTGCTCGGCAAACTTCTCCGTGTAACCGCGCAGGTTCTGCTTGGTGATGTACGGCTGGTTCTGGAAGATATAGAGGCGGTAGTCGTCACCTATTTTCTTCGACTTGGTATCGAAATAGCGGGCATTCACCGCCGCCTCGAAGGACCACGGATGCATGGGCAGCGGGAAATCATGCTGCACCAGGGGAATGTTGTAGGTCTTGGCCGCGTCATGCAGCAGCGGCGCCGCACGAGCGCAGTCGGGACACTCCAGGTCTTCGAAGACAACGATGGCGACCTTGGATCCGGCGGGAGGCCGCAGCATAGATGTGTCGCCGCCCCATGCGATCGCGGTGCCAAGCACCAGCAGAACAGGAAGGACGAATTGCGAAAAAAGAGTACGTTTCATTCCGAGTTTTCCTTAGATGCTGTGCCGGTTCGTCCGGCAGGTTTGTGCAGGAATGTCTTTAATAGTAATGGAAAGCGGCCTTGCGAGTCTCGCCGCCAGAATGCAGTGCCATCCAGGCAGTGGTGCAGTTTGAAATCCGCAGGGCTTGAACGCCCGAGAGGGCAGTGTAAACTGACGGCATGGCAAAGAGAACGACCGACATCCAGATCGTGAAGGGCATCCTCGACGCGATGGAAGGGCAGAAGAATCAACTCAAAGCTGACAGAATCGTCAGGGATCTGGGCAAGCGCATCAGGCTGCGATGCCGCAAGCGTGCAAGGGCGACCGCGAAAGCCACGCGAAACTCGGCGGCGGAACATTGGCAAAACTAGCTTCAATCGCTGGGCTACTTCTCTTGACCGGCTGTTATTCAGGTCCACGGTTTACCCACGTGGACGTTGACGGTCCGCCTCCTTATGTGTTTTTTACCAAAAAACAAAACAGATGTGTTGGGCAGATAGCGAATCGCACGGCGGCAAAACGGTGACAATCACCTTAAGGCTTCACGGAGAGGCAGTTGAGACCTCGATGCCGGTTTGTAAGGATTTGGAATAGTTCAAGAAGATCAAACTGCACTACTACCGCCATCCACACGCATTTGGGACAGAGAAACTCGGTGTGCTACGATTCTAGGTTTGTTCAGCTTCAACATGCGCAAGACGGCATGGTTCCCCGCCTTTTTTGGGGCCGTACCAGCACGCGACTGGGCGCTGCTTCCGAGGAACATCGCCTCTGAGAGACTTGCGGAGTTACCAATTGCCTGGGGGATGCGCGGTGTTGCACGGCTCACATCGAAGGAGTCATAGGTGAAGAACTACGAAGGCGCAAACATCCGCAACGTCGCCCTGGTCGGGCACTCGCACTCCGGCAAGACTTCGCTTGCATCGGCCATACTGTTCACTGCCGGCGCCACGCAGCGTCTGGGCCGCGTGGACGAAGGCAACACTGTAACCGATCATGACGACGAGGAGATCTCGCGGGCAATGTCCATTTCGGCGGCGACTGCGGTGATCGAGTGGCGCAATACCAAGATCAACCTTATCGACACGCCTGGCTTCAACATGTTCATTCATGAAGCCGAGATGGTGCTGCCTGCTGTCGAGTCTGCCCTGGTTGTGGTGGACGCCGTCAGCGGCGTGGAAGTCGTCACTGAGCGCATCTGGCATTATTGCGACAAGTTCGGCCTGCCGCGCGCGATTGTCTGTACGCGCATGGACCGCGAACGCGCCGACTTCACCCGCGTGATGGAATCGCTGACCTCGGCATTCGGGCGAACCGTCGTTCCGGTGCAGTTGCCCATCGGCTCCGAGAAGAATTTCA
>Ga0209040_10002937_pt1 | contig 13123 bp, 11 predicted proteins | sample BogFormECP12_OM3_FD_188240 | JGI IMG/M metagenome (GOLD analysis project Ga0209040, IMG submission 188240) | Bog forest soil microbial communities from Calvert Island, British Columbia, Canada - ECP12_OM3 (SPAdes) (version 2) | ecosystem: Environmental > Aquatic > Freshwater > Wetlands > Bog ... | reverse complement strand
CCCGCACTCTCGCGCCCGCTCCCGCAATCGCTGCAGTCGCGGCCTGAGCCGCCAATCCAAACCGATCGTGCGCGGCTCGGGCGTATCTCGGATGCTTACTGTTCTACGCACTACATTGTCGTAGCATCTGCGTAGCGCGGCTAGACTGACGGGTCGAACACCGGGCCTGCACGCCCGGTCGCCGCGTCATCGATCCGTGCAGCATGGACGTGCAGCCATGCCCATGCCACCTGCGACCGGTGATCCGGCTTCGGCACTAGCGCCGTGAGCGAGACTCGCAAGCTCGCGGCGATCTTGGTCTCCGACGTGGTCGGCTACTCGCGGCTTGCGGGTGCGGATGAAGATCGAATCCTCGCTCGACTTCGGACCCTACGAAGCGACCTGATCGACCCGACCATCGCCGTCCATCACGGCCGCATCGTCAAACGCACCGGCGACGGCGCGATTGTCGAATTCCGCAGTGTCGTCGACGCAGTGAACTGCGCCATTGAAGTCCAACGGGCGATGGTCGAGCGCAACGCCGAGGTCGCGCCCGAAAAGCGCATCGATTTTCGGATCGGCATCCATCTCGGCGATGTCGTCGAGGAGAGCGACGGCGATCTGATGGGCGACGGCGTCAATATTGCCGCACGCTTGGAAGGGCTCGCCGAGCCAGGCGGGATCTGTTTAACCGAAGACGCCTATCGGCAGGTGAAGGCGCGGCTCGACGTTCGGGTCGCTGATCTTGGTTTGAGGCAGCTCAAAAATATCGCCGATCCCATTCGAGTGTACGCGGTTCGGGTCGGCGAGGCAGTCACGGTGGTGCCGCCAGCCCCGCGGCTCACTTTGCCCGACAAGCCGTCGATTGCGGTGCTGCCTTTCCAGAACATGAGCGACGATCCCGGCCAGGACTATTTCGTCGACGGCATGGTTGAGGACATCACTACCGGCCTTTCGCACATTAAATGGCTATTCGTCATCGCGCGCAACTCGAGCTTCACCTACAAGGGCAAGTCCGTCGATGTTCGTCAGGTCGGGCGCGAACTTGGCGTGCGATATGTACTGGAAGGCGGCGTGCGCAAGGCCGGCAACCGCCTTAGAATCACAGCTCAGCTTGTTGAGGCCGAGAGCGGGGCGCATCTTTGGGCCGACAAATACGACGGAGCGCTCGAAGACGTTTTTGACCTTCAAGACCGGATCACCGATAGCGTGGTCGGCGTCGTCGAGCCGAGCGTCCGGCGCTCCGAAATCGAGCGATCGCGACGAAAACGACCGGACAGCCTAGACGCCTACGATCTGTTCCTCCGCTCCCTGCCGCATATGCAGGCGCGCATGCCCCAGGGAGCCCGAATCGCCATTCCGCTCTTGGAGAAGGCGCTCGAATTGGATCCGGAGTACGCTGCCGCTCACTCGCATCTCGCCTGGTGCCACGAATGGTGCTTCACACGCGGGGGCTTTGATGAAGCGGACAAGAAAGTCGCTCTCGTCCACGCACAGACGACGATTGCCAGCGACACGGACGACGCAGCCGCCCTCGCAGTCGCTGGATGGGTCACAATCGTCCTTAGGGGAGAGCACGAGATGGCATTGAGCGCGATCGAACGCGCGCTGTCGCTCAATCCATCATGCGCCATGGCCCACTACTATGCGGCGCTTACGAACGCCTTCGCCAACCGGCCGCGTGCCGTGGCGTTCCACGCCAATCGTGCGCTCAGGCTGAGCCCACTCGACCCCGCGAACTTTGAGGCCCATTTGGCTCTCGGGATGGCGGCCGTGGGCGAGGGAAGGTTTGAAGAAGCCGTTGGCTGCTTCGCCAAGGGGTCGCAAATCAACCCACGACACAGCGTGATGCCGTTTTTCCACGCCATCGCGCTGGCGCTCGCGGGACAGGCTGAGCAGGCCACACCCTCAGTCCAGCGTGGGCTCGAACTCGAACCCGGATTCCGAATTCGAGTTTTCTCCGAGTATGGGATGGCCCCTCCGCTTGCGAACAAGTTAATGGAAGGCGCGCGCCTTCTTGGACTTCCGGAATAGGGGTTCGGAAGTTGCCGGTTAGTCCTCTATGACCGCCTGCACGGCTAATAGTCCTTGAAGCCGGTTGTACCCAGCCCTCGCTCTGCCCGGCATTGCAGTGAACTCTCCAAAGGTCGTCGATGCAATTTGCGAGTGCATGTCGACGAACATGCGCCGTCGTTCAGTCGGAAGGAGCGCGCACATTCTCGGCGGCTTCACTGGACCGCGCTGGCGAAAAACTGGCGCCTCAAATCACCAAGGTCTAGGTGTCCGAGCCAACGCAGTTGTCGATGCCCGAGTGACAGCTCGCGACCCTAAGCGGGCCTTAACGATCGGTCCTTTGAACGAGCGATAAGCGCGAGGAAGCGGTCCTCGGCAAGATTGCAGGAATCGACAGAGGCTGTGTAAAAACTCCACGAGAGATTCGGGTATAGCCGCGAAGAGTGAGAATTTGCGATTTTTCGCTCTGTGGGACGATAGGTCCCGAAATTTGGGGCGCCCCGGACCCCGTCAGAGTTTTCACGCGGCCTCCATCATTTCTTACCCGTTCCTGGAGCTTCTGCGCGGCGGGCATCTCGCCCGCGCGCAGCAAGGCGGCGTTGTGTCTTCGGGGATGCGGAACGCTGGTGGGCTCATCTGCGCGAGGCGCACCAAGCAGGACTGTTCTTTTACGCCTTCACCGCGCTGATCGTTGCCGGAGTGAAGCGCTGAGACGCGACTAATGGCTCGCGCGTTCTCCTCAGTGCGAGAGGTCCGGTATCACGGTCACGGTTTGCTCAACTTCAAATTCAGGCAACGGTCGGCGCAGCACGTGCGAGGATCAATAGGCCTGCATCGCCCGATTCGTCGTTCCTGTCGTTGTCCATCCCCCTATCCGCCGCGCCGCTGGGTCCCCATATCCAGGTCATGCTGAAGCAAACGAGGGGACTGAGGCGTCGCGCTTCGCTCCTGTTCGCGGCCATCGCTGCACTGTGCCTGGCACTCGGGCCAGGGCTCGCCGACGCTCGCGCCGGCTTCGGCAGATCCTTCGGCAGCCGCGGCGGCATGACATGGTCGGCGCCCCCCTCGACCAGCACCGCCCCGTTTGGCGCCCAGCCGATGCAGCGGAGCTTCACCCCCAGCCCCGGATACGGCTACGGCTCGCCTTACGGCGCCGGCACCGGCTCCGGCTTTGCGTCCGGCCTCATGGGCGGCCTCATCGGCGCAGGCCTCGCGGGGCTGCTGTTCGGTCATGGATTCTGGGGCGGCATGATGGGCTTTGGCGGCTTCCTCGGTTTCCTGCTGCAAATCCTGCTGCTGGTACTTCTGGCGCGCTGGCTCATCCGGCTGTTCCGCGGCCCCTCGCCGATCTTCGCCGGTGCCGGCGCCGGCCCCGGCATGTTCGCCCGCGCCGGATCTGCCGGCCTCGGCCCGACGGGCGCAAGCGGCCGCGCGGCGCAACCGCCAATCGCCCTCGACCCCTCCGATTACCGGGAGTTCGAACAGTCACTTCAGGAGATCCAGGCCGCCTGGAGCGCCCATGACGTCAAGGCGCTCGGCGCCGCGGTCACGCCGGAGATGTTGAGCTACTTCGCCGAGCAGCTCGCTGAGCAGACCAGCCGCAGCGTCCGCAACGAGGTGACAGATGTGCGCTTGCTTCAGGGCGATCTCGCCCAGGCGTGGACCGACCACGGCCGCGACTACGCCACCGTCGCCATGCGCTTTTCCATGATCGACGTCACCCGCGACAGTATCGACCGAATCGTTGCAGGCAGCCCCACCGAGCCCGTCAGCGCCACGGAGCTCTGGGCCTTTGTCCGAGGGCCTGGAGGGCGATGGATCCTTTCGGCCATCCAGCAAGCACGGTAGCCGCTCGAGCGTGGTGCCGATGCGGCATCGGCGCCACGGCTGCTATGAGCATGTTTCACGCCTGGACGCGGTATAGGCTCGGCCCGTGCGGGCTCAGTCCCAGCGGTTGGAGTTCTCAGGGAAACCGGGGCGCTGGACCCGCACGACGCAGAAGCGTTGACCGGTTGGCGCCTCCATCACCACCCAGCGCTCGCGCTGGCTCGCGATCCTGGCACCCAGCTTCTCGAGCCGCGCGACCTCGGCGGGGATGTCGTCGGTCTCGATGTCGATGTGGACGCGGCTCTCATGCTCGACGCGCTGAATCTCCACGATCGGCTCGTCGGGCGGCGTCTCAAGCATACGGTAATTGCCGCGGCTCATTGGATGCGCGCCGTCGACGGGGCGGCCCAGGGCCTCCGCCCAGAAGCGCGCCGCCTCGTCTACGTCGTCGACGTTGCAGTCAATCAGCACGGCGCAAAGGCGGGAGTGGTGCATGCCGGTTTCCTCGATCTCCATCGAACGTTGACGATCTGTGCGCCCGGGGCCTGACGCTGTCCACCGCCGGGTCGATCGCGTCGGCGATGAAGTCGCAGACCGAGAACGTTTGCCGCAATTAGTAATGCCCCGCCAGCGTTCGAAAAAGGGCGCAACCTGTGCTTCCGCCACTCGTTGGCTTTTCGCGGCCCGCCTTATCATTTGACGGACAAGCGCAAGAACTGCACCAAATGGAAGTGTGCTGGGTTTAATCGGCCCCGATTTTCGACCTGACCATTTGCGTGAACTGATCAGCGCACATTCGCGCAATAACTATCGAGGTTCAGTCGAATTTTGGCCACGTCGATGTCTTAGCCCTAGACGACCTGGGGATTCTGCGGGCGTAGCAAGCAGTGGCTAGGATCTGCCGCCGGAATCTTTCCAGACGATCAAGCGGTTCGCTTTTAATAAACCGGTCCACCCGGCCTGACGATAGAAATGCATAGGGAGGAACGACGATGAAATACAGCAGGACCCTCACGACGGCGCTCCTATCAGCGCTGGCCGCCTTTTGCGCCGCGTCCGCGTCCGCTCCGGAGACCAAGGGTCCCGCCACCGATGATATCGGGGTGCTCGTGATCCCCAAGGGGGCGCCGATCCAGTTTGGCGCCTATTGGGTCATGTCGGGCGCCGATTCGGCGCTCGGGATCGACGAAAAACGCGGCGTCGAAATCGCCATTAAGGATCAGGGCGCAACGCTGGTCGGACATCCCATCAAGCTGAACGTCGAGGATGACGGCTGCAACGCCGAAGGCGGACAGACTGCGGCCACGAAGCTCGCAGCCAACCCCAACACCGCGATCGTTCTGGGGCCCGCCTGCTAGAGCGCCGCGACTGCCGGGGCGCCTATTCTCTGGAAGGCCGGCATCACCGATATCGCCACGGCGACAACGGCGCCGAAGCTGACCGCGCCGGACCGAAAACCCGAATACGATGGCTTCATGCGCACGGTCTACAGCGACATCGATCAGGGCGCCTCCGACGCAAAATACGTGCACGACGTCCTCAAGGCCCAGAAGATCGTGACCATCCACGACGGCAGTCCCTACGCACAACAGCTCGCAACAGTGATGGGCGACAATTTCAAGAAGCTCGGCGGCACAGTCCTGTCCCAGGAGGCGGTGGCGCCGACCGATGTCGACATGCATCCAGTCTTGACGCGCATCGCCACCGAAAAGCCCGACGTAATTTACGCGCCGGTCTTCGTCGCCGCCGGAGCGCAATTGCTGCGGCAGGAAAAAGAGACGCCCGGCCTCGAAAAGGTTCCGCTGATCGGCAGCTCAGGCCAGATGGCGCCCGATCTCATCGAGGCGGCCGGCGACGCTGTCGTCGGCGACAAGATCACCTACCCGGACGTCTCGCCGGAGGCGATGGGCTCGGGCTATCCGAAATTCGTCGACGAGTACAAAGCGGCCTACGGCGAGGCGCCGATCTCGGGCTTCCACGCCAACGCCTATGACGCCGCCGAGCTCGCCTTTAAGGCGATCGAGAAGGCGGCGAAGACGGACGCGAGCGGCTCAACCTATATCGGCCGCAAGGCGTTGCGCGACGCCGTGCTTTCGATCAAATTCGATGGCGTCAGCGGTCCGATCGCCTGCGACGAGCATGGCCAGTGCGCCAAGTTCAAGCCGGCGGTCTACGAGTTCACCAACGGCGATCCCAAGACGTTCAAGATTGGCGTGAACCCGAAGAAGATCTGGCCCTGACCGTTCCAGCCCCCGCCAGTCCATGGCGGGGACAACGCCGCGCCGAGCCCACGTAAGACAGGGTATGACGCGATGACCGACGTCGCGAGAGGGCGGACCTTGGTCCCGAAACTGAGCTCGCTCTCCCGCTTCACCTTTGTCGACGTCGTCTTGTGGGCGTTGCGCATCGGCGTCGTCATGGTGGTGGTCGGCGGCAGCGTCGGCACTTTGATCAGGGGCCGATACGGCGCCGTCCAGTGGTTCGAGTTCCTGGTCTTCGGCGTCACGATGGGCAGCGTCTACGCCCTAGTGGCGCTCGGCTACACCATGGTCTACGGCGTCCTGCGCCTAATCAATTTCGCCCACGGCGACATCATGATGACCGGGGCCTTCTCCGGATATTTCGTCGCCGCCGCGTTCGCCGGGAGCGGATTCCTCGACCGCGAGCGCGTCCTTGCGATGCTCGCCATTATGGCGGTCGCCGTCGCGACCTCGACAACCATCGCTCTCTTGACAGAGCGGTTGGCGTATCGACCGTTCCGTCATGTGCGCGGGCTGGCGCCGCTGATTTGCGCGATCGGCGTGTCGTTCTTCCTCGAACAGACCTTTCGCGGCGCGTTCGGCGCGGGAGTCCGGGCCTATCCGGATCCAAAATGGCAGAGCGGGACCCTTTCTGTTCTCGGCTTCGGCGTACCGATCCTCCAGATCATGGTCGTAGCCGCCGCGCTCGTCTCAATGGCCGTCCTGTACGTCATCGTACAGCGCACGAAGATGGGAACGGCGATGCGGGCGGTTTCTGAGGACGCCGAGGCCGCCGCCCTGATGGGGATCGACGTCGACAAGGTCGTGGTGTTCACATTCGCTCTGGGCGGCGCGATGGCCGGGGTCGCCGGCGTCTGCTACGCTTTCATCTTCAAGCAGGTCTATTTCTACATGGGCTTCACGCCCGGCATCAAGGCGTTCGGCGCGGCGGTGCTTGGCGGCATCGGCAGCGTGCCGGGCGCGATGCTGGGCGGGCTGTTTCTCGGGATCGTCGAATCCGTCGGCCCGGCCCTCTTCCTCGACGGCATCGGCATTCCCGCGCCCTACCAGCTGCGCGACCTGATCGCCTTCACCCTCCTTATCATGGTCCTCATCTTCCGGCCCTACGGCATCCTGGGCGAGCGCATGGCCAAAAAACGCGCATGAGCGCCGCGACAGTCGATCTCGCCGATCGGGCTTGTCATCGCGAGCGCTCGCCGTTTCGTCGGGCGCTCGGCGTCGGTCTCGTCCTCGGCGTCGTTGCGGTCTATGGCGCGACCGTCGGCATCCTGCCACTGATGGATGCGCGCTGGGTCATTGTCGACGTCGTGTCGCTCGGCGACGCAGCCCTGATTGCAATCGGGCTCAGCGCCGGCGCCGCGGTCGCGGCGCGCACGACCTCTTCGGAATTCTGGCGGCTCGCGCCCCCGAGCCTGCTCGCGGGCGGTGTCGCGGGTGCCCTTGTCGCGCTCCTCACTCTGGCGATGCAAGTCCTTCCGCTTCGCCGGATCTTCATCGCGCTCTCGCCTGATCTGCTCAAGGCGCTGAACTTTGGCTTGGGCGCGCCGCTCGGCGGCGCGGTTCTGATCGTCTCAGGGGCGTTGCTCGCCGTGCTGGGCGCCGCGCTGACCCGGGCACCCGAGGGCTTGCGCAAGCCGGTGATCGTCGGCCTCGCTTTCGTCGTCATCTTCGGTGTATTTCAGGAACTCATCCAGATCATGATGCCGTCCGGCGGGGCGATCGATGCGTTGCGCCAGTCGGTCTACACTTGGGAAGGCCTCACGCTCGGAGGCGCGCTGACGATCTTCCTCCTCGCGTCCTTCGGCGCCTTCGTTTGGACGGAGTGGCTGCGCGGGAGAGCGCGCGAGCGCGTCCGGCGGCTTTCGCCCGCGCAAAGGCGCCGTGCCAAGGCCGCGCGGGTCTTTCTTTTCGTTCTGCTGCTCGTTCTGCTCCCGATAGTCGCGGGCTCGTATATCGGGCAGGTGATGATGCTCGTCGGGCTCTACATCCTGATGGGGATGGGGCTCAACCTCGAGGTGGGACTGGCGGGCCTTCTCGATCTCGGTTTCGTCGCCTTCTTCGCGGTCGGGGCGTACGCCACCGCGATTCTGACGGCCGACAGCTCTCATGCGCTCGCCAGCTACACCGCGATTCCGAGTCTTTCGTACTGGGCGGCCATGCCGATCGCGGTCCTCGCATCGGTCGTCGTCGGGGTCCTGTTCGGGATTCCCGTGCTCGGCGTGCGCGGCGACTACCTGGCGGTCGCCACCATGGGCCTGGGCGAGATCGTGCGCGTGGTCGTGCAATCGGACATGGCCGCGCCGCTCCTGGGCGGCGCCCAGGGGATTCTGCAGATTCCCAAGCCGAGAATCGGTGGCCACGAGCTCGCCGACCCGGTCCAGCTCTTCTATCTGACCCTCGCGGCGTCGGCGGTCGCCGCCTATTTCGCTTGGCGCCTCGAGAACTCGCGCCTGGGTCGAGCCTGGATGGCGGTTCGCGATGACGAGGACGTGGCGCAGGCGCTCGGCATCAACCTCGTCAAAGTCAAGCTGCTCGCCCACGGCCTCGGCGCCGCCTTTGCGGGGCTGGCAGGCTCGATCTTCGCGGTCATGCTGACGTCGGTCTATCCCAGCAGCTTCCAGCTTCTGGTCTCGATCAACGTGCTTGCCCTGATTATCGTCGGGGGCATGGGCAGCCTGCCGGGAGTCATGGTCGGCGCGACCGCGCTGGTCGGCCTGCCGGAACTGCTGCGCGAGTTCGGCGAATTCCGCTTTCTCTTCTACGGCGTCGCCCTCATCGTGATGATGCGGGTGAGGCCTGAGGGCTTGTGGCCTTCGGCGACCCGCAGGAGGGAGTTGCGCGACGAGGCGGGCGAAAGCGCGCTCGGCGAACCCGAGGAGGCTGCGGCTCTAGCCATGCGCCGCGTCTCCGACCTCCAAGACTGAGAGCCGGTAAATGGCGCCGGCGCCGGAAACAATCCTGGCCACAGAGGGGCTGACGATGCGCTTCGGCGGTCTTTTCGCGGTCAACGAACTCGATCTGAACGTCCGTCAGGGCGCGATCCACAGCATCATCGGCCCCAACGGCGCCGGCAAGACGACCGTCTTCAACTGTATCACGCAGAACCTGCAGATCTCAGGCGGGAAGATCTGGTTTCGCGGCGAGCGGGTCGACGGCCTGCCCCCCGACCGCATCGCCGCCGCCGGAGTGAGCCGCACCTATCAGAACATCCGGCTGTTCCGGAACGTCACGGCCATGGAAAACCTTCTGGTCGGCATGCATCTTCATCTTCGCTCCCATTGGTGGGGAGCGCTGATCAATTCTCCCGGCACACGGCGAAGCGAGAGGGAGGCGCACGACGAGGCGCTGAGACTCCTGCGCTTCGTCGGGCTGAGGGGCCGCGGCGACGTTCTCGCCCGCAATCTACCCTACGGCGAGCAGCGGCGGCTCGAAATGGGACGGGCTCTCGCGACGCGGCCGAAACTGCTCCTGCTCGATGAGCCTACCGCGGGGATGAATCCGCGCGAGACCTCCGAGATGATGGCCTTCATCCGGCAGGCGCGCGAAGCCTTCGACGTCACCATCCTTCTGATCGAGCATCAAATGCGCGTCGTGATGGGAATGTCGGACGTGGTGACGGTGCTGGACCACGGGGCGAAGATCGCCGAGGGCCCACCCGCCGACATCCAGAGCGACTCTAGGGTGATCGAGGCCTATCTCGGCAGCCCCAACGCTGCTCGCGCAGCTCGACGGCGCGCGATCGCCGGAAGCAGCCAGTCGCCGGCGCCCCCGAACCCAAGCGGATAGCCAGACGGCATGGCTCTTCTCGAGATCGACGACATTCATGTGTTTTACGACAATATCGAGGCGCTTAAGGGCGTCTCGATCAACGTCGAGAGGGGACATATCGTGTCGCTCGTCGGGGCGAACGGCGCTGGCAAGACAACCACGTTGAGGACAGTCAGCGGGCTCCTCCATCCGCGCCTGGGAGAAATCCGCTTCGCCGGCGAGAGCCTGCGCGATGTCCAGCCTCACGAGATCGCCGCAATGGGCGTGCGGCATGTGCCCGAAGGGCGGCGCATTTTCGCGCGCCTGACGGTTGCCGAAAACCTGGCGATGGGCGCCTTCGTCCGGCGGGGGCGCCGGGAGATCGCCGAGGACCGCGAGCGCATGCTGACACTTTTTCCGGTCTTGCGGGAGCGCCTCGGGCAGATCGCCGGGACGCTGTCCGGCGGCGAACAGCAGATGGTCGCGACCGCGCGCGCTCTAATGGGGCGACCGCGCGTGCTTCTGATGGACGAGCCCAGTATGGGCCTGTCGCCGGTCATGGTCGAAAGAGTGTTCGAAACGATCAAGGCGATCAACGAACAGGGTGTGACGATCCTGCTCGTCGAGCAGAACGCAGTGATGGCGCTCGACATCGCCGACGAGGCCTATGTCATGGAGAGCGGCCGAATCGTCCTCGCCGGCCAGGGCAAGGATTTACTCGATGACGAGAACGTGCAGCGGGCGTATCTTGGCTGAGTCCGGTGGGACCGTTTTAACCATCGCGCCCGAATCGCAAGGCGTAAGATCATGCGGATAGTCGTTCTCGGCGGAGGCGTGGTGGGCGTCACCACCGCCTATCAGCTGCAAAAGGACGGCCATGAGGTCGTCGTCTTCGAGCGCAACAGCGAGGTCGCGTCCGAGGCGAGCTGGGGCAACGCCGGCATGATCGCGCCGGGTCATTCCTTCGTCTGGTCGTCGCCCAAGGCGCCGATGATCCTCTTGAAGTCGCTGTTTCTCGAACATCAGGCGTTGCGTTTCAAGTTTTCCGCCGATCTGCGGCTCTATTCCTGGTCGTGGCTATTCCTGATGGAATGCACCCCCGAGAAGGCGCGCCGCAACACTCTGCTCAAGCATCGTCTCGCCGCCTATTCACAGACCGTTCTCAAAGAGGTCGTGGCCGAGGAGGCGATCGACTACAATCGCAGCGAGCGCGGCATCCTCTACTTCCACCGAGACCAGCAGGCGCTCGACCGGGGCGTCGAGCACATGAAGCTGCTCGAGTCCGATGGCCAGGTGATCAAGGTGCTCGATCGCGAGGGGGTGATCGCGCTCGAACCGTCGCTCGCGTCGGCAAAGAGCAAGATTGCCGGCGGGATCTATTGTCCGACCGACGAGACAGGCGAGTCCGCCAAATTCAGTCGAGCCCTGGCGGCCAAGATCGTCGCCCGCGAGGGCGAAGTCCGCACCGGCGCGACCGTCACTGGGTTCGAGACGGACGGCGACCGCATCGCGCAGGCGCTGACCGACAAGGGCGCTTTCAAGGCCGATGCCTTTGTCCTCGCGCTCGGGGCCGAGAGTCCGATTCTCGCGGGGAAGCTTGGAATTCATCTGCCGATCTATCCGATCAAGGGCTATTCGCTAACCATACCGATCGGCAACCGGCTCAAGCCGCCGACGATCGCGTCCGTCGACGAGCACAATCTCGTTGCTCTCTCCCGCTTCGGCGACCGGATCCGCGTGACCGCGACGGCCGAGTTCGCTGGCTACGATGTGAGTCACAAGCCGTCCGATTTCGCTTTCATGAAGAGCGTCATCCAGGACCTTTATCCCGACGGCGCCGATTACGACCGCGCCGAGATGTGGGCAGGTCTGAGGCCGATGACGCCCAACAATCTCCCTTTCTTCGGGCGGCGGCGATTTCGCAACCTCTTCCTCAACACCGGGCATGGTCACATTGGCTGGACGATGTCTCACGGCTCGGCCAGAATCACCGCGGACCTCGTCGCCGGGCGCACCCCTGCAATATCCATGGACGGTTTTTTGACCGGATGAACCAGGGAGGAAAAATCCATGTCGCTCATCGAAGCCGCCGCCTTCCCCACGCACTTCGGAACGGTCGATCTCGGCGTGCTGCCGTCCGAACTCGACGGCGGCGTTGCCTCGCGCGCTGCGATCGGGCTAGTCGTCCTGGCCACCGACCAGACGATGGAGCACGAATTTCGCATCCTTGTTCGCCAGCCCGGCGTCGCGTTTTACGAGTCCCGCGTCTTCAACGACCACGACATCACGCCCGAAACATTGCGCGCCATCGGCGCGAGGATCGCGCCGAGCGTGGACCTTATTCTCCCGAGCATCGAGCTCGATGTCGTGGCGTTCGGCTGCACATCGGCGACCCTGACTCTCGGTGAAGAGGCGGTCTTCGCTGAAATCCATAAGGTCCGGCCGAATGTCTCCTGCACGACCCCGGTCACCGCAGCGCTTGCGGCGTTTAGAACGCTGGGGGCAAGGAGGATCGGCTTGCTCACCCCCTATGCGCCCGAGATCAACGCGAGCCTCGTCAGATATTTCGGCGATCGCGGTCTCAATATCGCCGCGGTCGCCACATTCGATCGGCGCGACGACCGCGACGCGGCCCGTATTACGGTCGCCTCGATCGAAGACGCTTCGCGCCGCCTCACCGGGACGCAAGCTATCGACGCGATTTTCGTCTCCTGCACCAGCCTGCGTGTCGCCGAGGCCGTCGAGCGGCTGGAGCAGCGCGTCGGCGCGCCCATCACCTCCAGCAACCACGCGATGGCGTGGCATTGCCTGCGGCTTGCCGGAATCGACGATGTCGTCCCTGGAGCAGGAAAGCTCTACGCCGTCTCGCCGAGCGGTTAATTTTTGTGGGGCACGAAACCCAGCTGCCCCGACCACCGCATCAATCACAGATCTGGTTCAGCCGGCGGCTCAACTTTTGAGCGTCGCCAGCGTCTGGTAGGGCATCTTTGCGTCAAGGGCAGATGATCGGCAAACGGGCTGGAACTCCCGCTTTGGGCGGTGAAGCGTACTCCACGCTCGCACTGGAATGCCGGCTTTCGTCCAGACTCCGGTCCTTCCCGAGGCGATCCTTTTAGGCCCGGTATCCGCCCAGTTGAGGCGTTCAAGGCCGCGGTCTGCTACGTCCGCAATACGCGTCGACTCCAGCCGTCCGCTGTGCGCAAATACCGGCCGTTCGCCGACGCCTTGGCGAACGAGTCATATCGGACCCTTTGCTGCCCTTCCCGGTCGGTCCCGGTACGTGAGGAGAGCGCCAG
>Ga0209040_10002936_pt1 | contig 13124 bp, 15 predicted proteins | sample BogFormECP12_OM3_FD_188240 | JGI IMG/M metagenome (GOLD analysis project Ga0209040, IMG submission 188240) | Bog forest soil microbial communities from Calvert Island, British Columbia, Canada - ECP12_OM3 (SPAdes) (version 2) | ecosystem: Environmental > Aquatic > Freshwater > Wetlands > Bog ... | reverse complement strand
GCGCTCCAGCGCGGCGGCACCGACCGTTTCGGAGACCTGTGGGGCCATGGCGGCGAGCGTGTGGAACACCTCGACCGTCACTTTCAGTACGCGCGACGGTTCGACGGCTCGCATGCTGGCGGGCAACGGCGTACCGAGCGTCATCGGGATCTCGCCTCCGACTTCGCCTGGAAGCCGGACGCCAATCACCTGCTCGACGCCGTTCACCAGCTTTGTCAGCTCGGTCTTACCTTCCACCGTGATCGCCAGGGACCGGGCTTCGCCCTCGTGGCCTACGTACTCCCCGGCGATGAGGTGGATGTCCTCCACGGCGCCGGCAAGGTACTCCAGTTCTTTCTCCCCCAGCGTGGAGAAGAGCGGAATTGTGGCCAGCTCCTCGATAGTGAACATGACTGCCTCCCAAACTCTTTCGCGGAGGAGCCGCTGACTCACGACAGCGGCTTCGCGTGCGGTGCCGAAATTTTCTATGCAGGAATCGTCCACCGCACACCCATGGCGGCACATGAGGCATCCGCCCCAAAAATGTTGGGGATCGACCTCAGCCGGCGGGCGTTCAGCTGGTGTAGCAGTAAGAGTCGCTGGACGCGTCGCCGCCTTGCAGCCGGGTTTGATGCACCCGTAGGCCGCGGAAATCGTCGCCGTGCGGGAAGAATCGGACATCGGGGACAAGGCCGCCCGCGTCGACGTCGGCGTCAAGCTTGGCCATCCATGCGCCGACGCCGTCGGGGTAGAACACCTCGTCCCACGCCGCGTACAAAGAGTTCGTGACATAGACCCGGCGGCCGTCCCGGCTGATTTCGATCATCTGCGAGCCACCGCTAAGTGGTAGGTCCGGAGCTGCGGGATGCGGTGCGCGCCGGACGATCCCTCCGAGCCGAACCGATGCCGTCTCGCGCGGTTGGAAGGGGTCGCTGACATCGTACTGCTTGAGTTCGCCTGTACCCCAACAGGATACATACAACCAGCGATCATCGACCGACAGATCGATATCGGTGACCAGCGGTGCCACGGCACCAAAGGGCTTGAGCAACGGTGGCAAGGCGTCGGCGTCGGCCGGCTCCGCGGGGATAGTGATCACCTTGTCGACGGCCCACTGGTCACCGTCCTTGTGCCACAGCCACACCGACGCCGAAAGGTCTTCGGCGTTGGTCACTACACCAACGAAGCCCCACGCCTTGGCCGGATCGTGTGCGGGCCGTAACTCCAGCACCATCTGGTGCTGGTCGCCGAGGTCGACGCGCTGGGTCAGCTTTCGATCGGACATGCTCCAGAAGTTCACGTGGTGTCCGAACTTCCTTCCGAGCAGGTCCTCGGGATTAACCCCGTTCTCGACCATCGATGGCGTCCCCCACTCCGATGTGACCACGGTGTCGTAGTTCAGGTGCCACCACACGTCGTAGGACAGGAATTGCGGTCCGCGGTCGACCTCCCACGGTCCGATGACCGCGAACGTATCGTGGTCGATCAGTGCGATGCCGCCGGGACCGTCGTCGCCGTTGGGGCCACCCAACGCCGACATGAAAACGCCGCCCGGACCACAGTGCACCGTGTGCGGGCGGGAATATCCGGCCTTGGCTGCCAATTCACTGGCGTTGATTGTGTGCGTCAGCACTGGGTGGCGGGGGTCCGGTTTGGTGTCGAGGACATAGATGTTCGACGAGCGGATGCCGGGGAGAAGTAGATAGCGTCGTTCGAGGGGCCGCAGGTGCTTGTCGCCATGGTCGCCATGGCCGTCGTGGCACAGTGCGCTCGAGCATGCGTTCCATCCGAAGTGGTGCAGCTCGTTGCCCGCCGTCGGCAGCTCAGCCCAGCCGACGACGGCACCATACGTAGCGGAATTCGGCTCGCAGTCGACCACGGCGAGCGCATCCCTCGCCCGGCCCGCCGGATCGAACGCGGCAACGTAGGCGATCTGCTCGGGCGCGGCCGAAACCGCGGCGGCCGGGCTGCGGTAAAACGTGGGATCTGTTGCAGGCATGATTCCTGCCTCCTTGCGGACAATTCGTCGGGCCGCCATCTAGGTACCCGGTCGGACGCAGTCTCGATCCTTCTCCGCGAGTGCGCGGCTGTCTATTTCCCTGGGCATCCTCTAATGTTCGGGACCGCGCGGCGATGACTGCGGGGCGCCGTCGAACTTGGTGGGCACGTAGCTGGTCAGCCCACCGTCGACGACGAATTCGGCTCCCGTCGCGTATGCCGACTCGTCACTGACCAGGAACACGACGAATGTGGAGACCTCTGCGGGTGAGGCTCCCCGGCGCATCGGAATGGGAGTCATGAATTCCTCGGTGACGCCCTTGCTCATCGGGGTGTGCACCAGACCGGGGTGGATGGAGTTGACCCGAATGTTGTGCTCCGCCAGTTCCACCGCGGCCGATTTGGTGATGCCGCGCAGACCGAACTTGGCGGCCACGTAGCTGTGCAGGTGGGCGCTGCCGGCCAATCCCTCGACGGACGAGATGTTGACGATCGAGCCTCCGCCGCCGGCGATCATTGGTTCGATCGCGGCTCGCATACCGAGGTAGGCGCCGGTGAGATTGACGTCGAGGACCCGTTGCCAGTCGGACACCGAGGAGCCACGCAACGAACCCAGCTTGACGATCCCCGCATTGTTCACCAGCGCGTCGAGCCGTCCGAACCTGTTCACCGACGCGTCGACCGCTCGGTCCCACTGATCCGGATCCGCGACGTCCAAATGCACGAAACAAGCCAATTCGCCGAGCTTTTCGGCGACCGCGTGCCCGTCGTCGTCGAGGATGTCGCCGATGACCACCCGCGCACCCTCCGACACCAGCGCCTGTGCGTGGGAAGCGCCCATACCCCGGGCGCCACCGCTGATCAGCGCCACCTTGCCCTTGACGCGTCGCTCTCGTCCCATGGACGGTTACCGTACGCCCGCGGCCGCACGAAGTTGATCGAGCAACCGGTCATCGTCATAGCCGGGCACGAGGTAATGGCACACCGAGAGGCGCACCAGCGCCATCGCCACGACCTCCGGGTTGTCGAGTGCGCTGCGAGTATTGGCCGAGGATCCGGATCTACAGGATGCGTTGCGCGGCAACCGTGATCGCATTCCGAACTTCGTTGAGGAGATGCTGCGGCTGGAGAGCCCGATCAAGAGCGACTTCCGGTTGACCCGCGTCGCGACGACACTGGGTGGCGTCGAGCTGCCGGCGGGCACGACCGTGACGCTGCTGCCCGGTGCCGCGAAACGAGACCCGGCGCACTTCGACTGCCCGGCCGAACTATGGGTGGACCGGCCAAATGCACGCCAGAACGTGGCGTTCGCCCGCGGGGTGCACAGTTGCCCCGGGGGGCCACTTGTCCGAATCGAGGGTCGAGTCACCATCGGGCGGATCCTGGACAGGCTCAAAGACATTCGGATCGACGAAGCCCAGCACGGACCGGCGGGGGATCGTCGTTTCGACTACGTGCCGCTACATATCCTTCGGGGCCTGGAAGCCCTGCACATCGAGTTCACCGCAACGCCATGACCATGTGTAATCCGTTGCAGGCGTGGCTCGACAAGCTGGCCCTTACCGAATTGTTGGCAGTGTTGTCCGCGGCCGTCGATCGCGGCGACCGAGAGGCGATCATCGGCTGCTACGCCGAAGAGTCCTACGACGACCACGGCGCCTTCAAGGGATCGGGTCGCGAGTTCGCCGAGATGATCTGCGCCCCATCGGGTCCCGGACGCCAGATGACGATGCACCATCTGTTGGGCCAGTCGGTGTTCGACATCGAAGACGACGACGCCTGGGGCGAGACCTTCTTCGTGATGCACGCGGTCCTCGGGGACGGGGCTGGGCGGACGATGGCGTCCTTCGGACGATACGTCGACTATTTCCGGCGCATCGACGGAACATGGAAGCTCGTCTACCGGCGGGTGGTGCCCGATGCCACCCTTCCCGGCGACGACGCGAATTACTGGAGACCGAGTCGTGACCGCTCCGATCCCCGATACGACCGGCTGACGAAGCCCCCGGGCGGCTAGTACTCTCCAACGCCATGGCGGCGACGCGATGAGCGCGGGTCTTTTCGGACTGCTGGACGACGTCGCGATGCTCGCACGACTGGCCGCTGCCAGCGGCCGCGCGACCGTCAAGGCCGCCGGAGTGGTCATTGACGACACCGCGGTGACACCGCAATACGTCCACGGGATCGCGGCCGAGCGCGAGTTGCCGATCATCAAACGCATCGCGATCGGATCCCTGCGCAACAAGCTCCTGGTGATCCTGCCCGTCGCAATGCTGCTCAGTCAGTTCGCGCCACGGCTGCTGACCCCGATCCTGATGCTCGGCGCCGCGTACCTGTGCTACGAAGGCGCCGAGAAGGTCTGGGGCAGCATCCGCGGTCATGACGCTCATGCCGCGCCGGCCGGCGAGGACGAGATGGTGACCGGGGCGATCCGGACCGACTTGATCTTGTCCGCCGAGATCATGGTGATCGCCCTCAACCAGGTGGCCGATCAGGGGTTCGTGCCGCGCCTGGTCATCCTCATCGTCGTTGCCCTGGTCCTCACCGCCGCGGTGTACGGCGTCGTCGCCGTCATCGTCAAGATGGACGACGTCGGCCTGCACCTGACCGAGACCTCATCCCGAGTCGGGCGGCTGGTCGGCCGCGGCCTGGTCGCCGGGACGCCCGTACTGCTATCAGCGCTTTCAACGGTCGGAACAGTGGCGATGCTGTGGGTGGGTGGCCACATACTGCTGGCGGGCAGCGACCGCCTCGGCTGGCAAACTCCGTACGACTTGGTCCACCATGCTCAGGATCAGGTTCGCCACAGTGTCAAGCCTTTTGGCGCGGTCCTGAGCTGGTTTATCGAAACCGCAGCGTCTGCGGTGATTGGTTTGGTCGTCGGAGCCGTCGTCGTCGTAGTCGTGCACCTGCTGTCGTTCGCTCGGCGAGGTCGCTCCACCGCGTAGACGTCAGCACCGGCTATCTTTGCACCGCAAGATGAGGATGTGAGAGCCTCACATATGGCTCTGCTTCGGCGGGTGCTGGAATATCAGGTCAGCATCGCGGCACTGATCGAGGTGACGCTGTGGCTGGCGGTTCCATACTTGTGTATTGGCCTGGTGTGGGCGGTCTTTCACTCCGAGCAGGTTCAGCAGATTCAGACGCGACTAGAAAAGGTGTCGCCAACGGGCGCCGACGTCGCGGCCTTCGGGTTAACGGCGGCCTTATGGCCGGCTTCGTTACAGATCGCGGATGCGTGCCCACCCTGATCAGAACGGGTACGGGCCGAATCGTCCCCAGGCGACGACGGCCGCCATGATTGCCAGCAGCATGTTGATGGCGACGTTGGAGTACTCGCCTCGGCGGGCGTGGGTGACCATGGCGCCGATCATCGTGACGAGCAGTCCGCAGGCCGCGATGGCGGTCAAGATTGGCGCAATGTGCACCAACGGGGGCACGATCAGCCCTACGGCGCCGAGCAATTCGGCGAGGCCGAGAGGCTTGAGGAGCGCGGCGGGAAAATCGTAGACCCAGCCGCCGAGAGTGTTCGCGAGTTGGTCCCGGGGCTGGATGAGTTTGATGGCGCCGGCCGCGGCGAAGACAAGGGCCAGCACGATCTGCAGTATCCAGAGCAGGGTATTCATCGTGGTCCGTTATGCATTGACCGCAGCCGGTGCTGCCCAGGAATGCATGCCGCGCACCTGGGCGATGATGTCGGCGCCGTCGGTGGCGTCGGTGCCGCTCCAGGCGATATGGAGATCCGGACGGATCAACACCAGCCGGTGCTGGTAGAGGCTGGCCAGGTCGGGGTCGGTGAGTATCAAATGCCGGATGGGCAGTCCGACCTGGGCGGCCTCGCTGAGCAGCCGGGAAGAGTGGCTGTTGTCGTCGAGCGCGTCGACGAGGGTGAATCCAGGGCCGAATTGGTCGAACAGCGTCTCCTGGTCGCCCAGCAGGACATTTGGGGCGCGGTGGCCGGGTCGCACGGTCGGGACGAAGGTTCGGCGGTCGGACGGTGGGGCGGTGCTGCCGTCGGGGACCACCACCGGCGATTTGTCGTAGCGCACGTCGAGTTCGATCCCGAGGCTGAGGTTTTCGGCGTTGTTGGTGGCCAGGAACTGCGCGACGTGGTCGCGGTGCGCCTGCCCGGCATCGGTGTCGTCGTCGAAGAGTTGTGGGTCGACCATGTCGCGGTATTGCAGGATGACCATCGCGTTTTCCACACACGCGGTGCGGTTGCGTTCTCCGATCGGGCGTCGTTCGAGCTCGTAGCTGGCCAGTAGCGTTGCGCCGCCCCAACCCTGGATAGTCGCGGCGATCTTCCACCCGAGGTTGACGGCGTCGCCCAGTCCGGTGTTCATGCCGTATCCCCCGGTGGGGATCATGGTATGCACCGCGTCCCCGGCCAGCAGGATCCTGTCACGGCCGTAGGAGTCGGCCAACAAGGCACTGGGCCGCCACACACTGGACGCGAGGACTTCGTCAATGACGATCGGCCGGCCCAGGGCGCGGGCGACGAACTCTCGGGGATCACCGATCGGATCGGGATCGTCAACTTGTGCGCCCAGGTCTTGGTGCAGGGTCCAGGTGTCGATCTCGTTTTGGGCGATGAGTGCTGCGCCGTTGGAGGTGTAAACATGCCAGAACTGGCCCAGGCCATGCAGATTCGTCAAATCCAATGACCGGAAATGCACCAGGGCGAAGGCGGTGAAGTCCTTCATCCCGTCCATTCCGATGCCCAACTCGGTGCGGACACGGCTAGACGCCCCGTCGCAGCCGACGAGATAGTCGGCGTGCACGGTGACAGTGTTGCCGTTGCAGTCGGCCAATTGGGCGACCACCAGGTCGCCGATCTGACGGCAAGCTTGCAGCCGCCACCCCTGCCGGACGTCGACAAGAGGATCGCGGTGGGCGCGGTCCATCATCATCGCTTCGAAGATCGCCTGTGAGCAGCGCTGCCAGGGCTGACCCGGCACGCTGCCATCGGCGGCGGTGGCAATGGTGGCGCGCTGCTCGTCAACCGACGGCAGTCGCCAGCGTCCATGGACTGGCCCGTTGAGGCCGGCGGCGAAGATCACGTCGAAAGAATGCTGGGGGCCCACCCCGGCCGCGCGCAGATCGGTGTCGACACCCAGCCGACGGAGCAGTTCCATGCTGGCCCCGTTGGTGATGTCCATCTTCGGGAACTGGGTCGTCTGCTCGTTGCGTTCGGCCAGCACGCTGGCCACGCCGTGACGGGACAGCTCGGCGGCCAGCACCAGGCCGGTCGGTCCTGCACCGGCAATCAGGACGGGGGTGTGCATGAGCTAGAAGCTAGCGATAAAATTGCTGACTGTCAATATAAATATTGCTGGATGATCTGCCATAATTTGACACATGACCACACAGGTGAAGTCGGAGCGGCCGCGCGGGCGTCCGAAGGCGTCGGATTCGATGCCAATCGAAGAGATCCTGGAGAAGGCGCTGAATATGTTCGCGACCGTCGGATACGACGGCATGTCGCTGCGGACCCTGAACAGGGAGCTAGGCGTCAGCCACAACCTCATCCATCAGCGCTTCGGCACCAAGGAGGAGCTGTGGCGGGCGGCGGTCGACTACGGCTTCGGCCGACTGATGCGGCACATGCAGGGTCTATTCGACCCGACGATTAGTGACCCGCTTGAACAGCTGCGCCATGCCGTGCACTGGTTCTTGGTGTACTCGGCGGATCATCCAGAGCTGGTCGCGTTGATGAACATCGAGGGCCGGCAGGAAACCGATCGTCTGGCCTACATCTACGACACCTACATCGAGGTCATCCTCAAGGATGTCGCTCGATTGCTCGTCCATCTTGCTGAGCAGGGGATCATTCGGCCAATTCCGTTGCGCACCTTCCACTTTCTGCTGGCTCATGGCGCCACCGCGCCTCATGCGCTACAGCCGCTGGCGACGAAGTTCGACCCGACGTCCCCATGTGAACCCGCCGCCGTCGAGGAACACGCGCGGCTGGTGTCGACCATTCTGGTGGAGGGCTTGCGGCTCTGACGTCAGTACAGCGGAATCCAGACACCGAAGTACCAGAAACCCCAACCGCCGAAGAACGGATTGAAGACCGGAGTGACGGTGAAGGTGTCGTAGGCAAACGGGCCGAAATCGCGCTGCGCGACGACGACGTCGCGTGGCGGCCCGTCCCACCGACGGTTCCAGCCGCCGGGAGGCGGCGGACCGTCCCAGCCACCCGAAGGAGGCGGGCCCACCCAGTTGGGTGGCGGACCGCCCGGGGGTGGCCCGTCATTCCAGCCGTGCCCCCGCTGCGGCGGTGGTGGTGGAGCGCCATGGCCCACGATGCTGAATCCGGCACGCACATCAGCGGGGCCGCCCACTTCCGCAGTGCCCCCGACGTAGGTTCCGCGCGGAGTGTATGGCGGGTGAGGCGGTTGGGTCGTCGGAGCCGCCAGCGCTGACGTAGTAGGCGAACCCGACGTCGGAGTGCTCGGCCTGCCCGCCGGGCTAGTCGGCGTTGCGCTGGGGGCGCTCGGCGCGCTCGTCGGCGTGCTCGCCGGCCCTGTGTGTGGCGTGCTCGGCGGCGTCTCCGGCGCGCTGCTCGGAGCGCTCGGCGGCGCTGTGGTTTGTGGGTTTTGCGGCTCGTGCGTTTGCGGGCTTTGCGGTGCGTTGGTTTGTGGGGGTTGCGGCGCGTTGGTTTGCGGGTTCTGCGGCTCGTGGCTTTGCGGGCCCTGCGGCTCGTGAGTCGGCTCGCCGCCGGGAGCGGGACCGTGCGTGCAGTTCGGACACGGCCCCGGCGTTGGGTCCATCGGGGCCGCGGCGGAGAGCCCTGTGCTCAGCGTCAGGGCTGACACGCTGATACCTGCGGCGAGCGCCGCGGCGCCGACGGCACGTTTCGTAGACATATCGCTTGTCCTCCTAGCCTGCGCTATGGGCAGGTCACGTCCATTTCGAACGACTTCGTCACCTGCTGAGGCTGCTGCGGGTTGCTCATGTCGACGCCTGTCGCGGTGCCCTTGATCGAGTACGACTTGCCACTCTGTGCGGCCCCGGCGTTGCCGCCTTGACCCGGTGCGGCGTCGGAAAAACCCAGCGTGATGCCGTTGACGATGCCAAGGCCGACCGCATGGACAATCGGCGGGTTGGCATTGCTGACCACCGCGCCGAGTCCGTTTGTCGCATCACCGATGCCGATGTTGGTGTTGTCGCCAGCCGCGGTGCAACTGACCTGACCGGTGATGTTCTGTTTCTGACCGTCGATGATGACCTGCGGGCCAGCCGCCGCCGGTGCGGCCGAGCTCGATGCGCCGGGATTCGACTTGTTGCTCGAACACCCGGCCAGCGCTGCCACGACCATAGCCACGCCGGCTACGCCGGCGGTGATGCCATGCTTCACCACGGCCCCCCTTCGTATCGCTGGTGCGGGCAGCGGATACCCCGCGCCGCGGGCTGCAAACACTAAGCGTCAGGCGTCCGGATCAGAACCCTGCAACCAGATTGCTGTTTTGCGGACAGTACGCGCGGACGGAGATGGCCACAAAGTCATCGGCGTTGTTACTGAACGCGGGACTGCTGGTACGAAACGCCGCCGCTACCTCTTGCACCGTCATCCCTTGACCGATGTTCTGACACACCGTCTTGCCGTTGTAGATGGCCGCCTCGGGGTTGGCGAACGAGATGCCCTTGTCTTTTAGGGACTGAAGATACTTATCGTCCTGATCTGGTGTGGATGCGATTGACGATGGGGCAGCAGCCGTCGCTGACGCCGTCGTCGTTGCGGTTGGAGCCGGCGTCGGCTTCGCGCCGTCGGTAGGAGAGTGCGCCGTGGTTAACGCCCAACGCCCCAAAACGATGGCCCCGGCCAATACGAGGCCGGCCACGAGTAGCGCCCCGGCGATGCGCAAGGTAGCGCGCCATGACTGGCGGACATCCGCCGGTTCGCTTCGGACGTCGCTCTGGATCCCGGTCGGGATGTCTTGCTCGAAGTCGCCTTCCTCGCGGCGCGACCACGCAAGTTCAACGGCATCGGTAGGCGTCGGATTGGGCACAGAAACGGTCTTGCCCGCGGCGGTTTTGTCGGCAGCCCGGCCCGGCTCGGCCATGAGGGTCATGGTAGCCATCGTTTCGACTTCCGGCTGTGCTTCATGTCAGGCGGCGGTCGCGCCAGCGTCTGATGCGCCCAGTCGGCAACTGAATCGCATCCATCACCGCGCTCATCGGCGATGCCACCGACTTCGCGCGTGCCTTGGGCTCGGCGACTGGGGGGCCATCACCTTCCCACCACGTCGGCTGCAGCAGCGCCGTTGTCACCGGAATCGCCCAGTCGACGCTCTTGTGACCCCACCTGCGCGCGCGATCGATGGCCGCGACGGAGGGCGCCAAATTCACCGGCGACAATGTCGGCTCGAATCGGACGAGGTGATCGGCATACGGCAGATTGCGCACCATCTGCAATTGGATCGCCTGGGTGATCGGGACCAACCACAGGTGCCGCGGGTCCCATTGCGGATGGAAGCAGTCGAAGGCCAGATAGCATGCGTTGCGGGTGCCGAGCTTCCCGTCGCGGACCCGTTTCCACGCGAGTTCGACCGGGACGTTGCTCGCCGCGCCGCCGTCGACCAGGGCCGCGATGTCTTTTTCGGCGAACAGGGCGTCGAGGATCGGGAGCATGCGCGGGTCGCTCGTTTCGTGGTGCAGCACACCGGGGATGGCCGACGCGAACGACGCCGCGTCGACGACGTCAAAGTCGCGGGTCGGGTCGTCACCGCTAATGACGATCGGCTCGACGACCCGCAAGTCGATGAAGGCGGCCACCTGCCACATGCGAGCCGCCACCTGCGGGCCGATCCCAATCGGACGGAACGGGAGCGCCCGCAACTGCAGTGCAGCCACTGCAGGACGGCGGAATCTCGACGGCAGCGCCGTATACGGCTGCCTTCGCACACCGGCGGCGACAATGTCGAGCGGAATCGCCAAGTCCGACATGCGCATTCGTTCGCCGTCAGCACGGCTGAACATGGCGTGGGCGAACTGGTCGAAGCGCAACGCGAACAGGCCGGCCAGGCCATGGCGGCGGCGCAGCCGCTCGCGTCCGAGGATGGCGCCATACGACACCGTCTTCGCCCAGGCGACGTACTCCTCGACCGGCACCGGTAGTGCGCGGCCCATGACGCTGGCCAAGATCGACCCGAACGACGAGCCGATCATGTAATCGGGCAGCTGGCCGGCCTCCAGTAACCGCTCCATGCCGCCGATGTAGACGAAGCCCGCGCCGCCGCCACCGCCGAATACCGTGACGAGCTTCTTGTAGCCGACCTCGGCGTCCAGTTCGGCGGGGGAGAAGTCATTCCCGTGGCGCTCGATCAGCACTCGCCGCTGATCGTCCTGGTCGTCGGCCAAACCGGCCAGCACGTCGCGCGCGGCGGTCAGAGCCGAGACCGGATCACGCTCCTCGCGCAGCGGTCCGTACAGAGCGTCGCAGACCCTGGAACGCCACGGCGCGATTTGGGCGCCCACCGAGATGTCCCCGCGTCCGCGGCTTCCGCCCGGGCCCGCGGCGCCCGGTTCGAAGTCGGCCAGTCTGGCGAAGTTCAGGATGTAGCGCAGCTTGCGCAGATCCTCGCTGCTCAGCACGTCCGGGTTGGCTAGGTGGTGCCGGACGAGCCGGTTCTCCATCTTTTGCAGCAGCAGGGCCGGCTCGCCCGACAGCAGGTCAGCTGGCTCGACGGTGTCATCGGCCTCAGAGGTCTCGTCCTCAACTTCCTCGATGAGGTCGAGCGCCACTGCGCGGCGGGCGCGGCGGTTGCGCACACCGTCGGCGAATGGGACCTGCATGAGGATCAACCTTCTCATGGGCGCAACTGGCGGTTCGGTTAGGCTGCGGGCCATGCCGATTGACCGTGCCGCGCTCGTCGCGGGAAGCATCCGACTCGCCTCGGGCATCCAGTTCCTCGTCGACCCCCTTCGTGCAAACCGGCTCTGGGGGGATCCGGAAGTGCCGTCGCCGACGGCGCAGCTGCTGCTGCGGTCGATGGGTTATCGCGACGCATTGATCGGTGCGCTGCTCTTGAGGTCTGGGCTGCGCGGCAAGAACACCCGCGGGTGGTTTTTGGCGTCCGCCGGCGCCGATGGGTCCGACCTACTCGGCGGGTTAAGCGTCCACGACGAGATGAAACGCTCACAGCTCATCGGCCTTGGCGGTGCTGTCATCGGCATCGGAGTTGGGCTCTGGGGCGCGCTGCGCCGGACCGCCCGATCAAGTGAAGCGCCGGCACCGGATTAGCGGGCAGCAGCTTCCACGAGCGACCAGTAACTCCGTTCGCGCTCGGTTAGCTCGTTCGACGTGATCGCACCGAAGGTGGCCGCCTCGCGCACGAACCGGGCCGGGGCATCGGGCGCCGCATCCGGACCTTCGAGCCGAAAACAACTCGGTGCGAGGGGACCGAACAGCAAGGCGCGGCGCAGCTGCGGCCAGTTATCCAGCTGCGGCTCGACCCCGGCGGCGCGGGCGAAGGTCAAAGCCACCAGGTTCATCTGCGTCTTCTGCGGCATCCCCCGCCTCGAGCGATAGGCATCGATCGCCAACCGCTGGTTCGTCTCACGTGCCGCCGGGATCGCACCGCCCCACGTGTACGCGATCCACCTGGCCTGAAGTTCCAGAGGCACGAAGTATCCGCCCGACTGGTCCCACATGCCCATGAACGCCAGCCCCGGCAGGTCGGGATGGAAGGTGTAGCGGTCGGCATCCAGGTGCACGGCATCGAGGTCGAGGGTCGCCCGGATGTCTGCGCTCAGAAACGGCATGCTCAGATCGAATCCGGTGCCGAGCACAATCCCATCGAACTCCTCGGCGCACCCGTCGGCGAAGGTCACCGTCGAGCCCGCGATGGATTCCATCCACGGGCGCACGGTGATTCGGCCCTCGGCCACGAGCGGTAGGTACCCCTGGTTGAGGGTGACCCCGGCGATGAAGAGCGACGGGTCGGGAGCGGGTGCGCCGTACTGCTCCGGGCTCCCTCCGGCCTCGACCACGATTTCCTTCAGCTGCCGGTCGATCTCGGCCGGGGGGAGGGTCTGGTTCGCCAGGCTTCCGTATCGCGTGAAGATCCGGTGATCGGAGGGAACTCCGGCGGCGAACTTCGGCAGCACGTACCGCTGCCGCCGCTGGGTCACCACGACCCGCG
>Ga0209040_10002935_pt1 | contig 13124 bp, 13 predicted proteins | sample BogFormECP12_OM3_FD_188240 | JGI IMG/M metagenome (GOLD analysis project Ga0209040, IMG submission 188240) | Bog forest soil microbial communities from Calvert Island, British Columbia, Canada - ECP12_OM3 (SPAdes) (version 2) | ecosystem: Environmental > Aquatic > Freshwater > Wetlands > Bog ... | reverse complement strand
AGAGGTCTTCACCGCGTTGGTGGGCTCAGTGATCATCCAGCAGTGTCAAAGGAAACGGTTGACCGACAAGCTTCTGCTGGCGCAAGAAGAGGTCCAGCGAATGGCCAAGACCGCGGAACGCGAAAGGATCGGGCGCGATCTCCACGACTTGCTGGGACACACGCTCTCGGTGATCGTACTAAAGTCCGAGCTGGCGTCAAAGCTTACGGCGAGCGATCCTAACCGCGCGGCCCAGGAAATTCGCGATGTGGAGCGGATCTCGCGCGAGGCGCTGGCGGAGGTTCGCAGCGCCGTGCAGGGCTATCGTTCGGGCGGGATCGGCCGCGAGTTGGCCGAAGCCCGCCAAACGCTCGAGATTGCCGGCATCCGCATGGAAGCTTCGATTCAATCGCCTAAGCTTTCGCTAGCCCAAGAAAACGTTTTCGCCATGGCGCTAAGAGAGGCGGTGACGAACGTGGTGCGCCACGCGCAGGCAACCGTTTGCCAGCTCAGCCTGCGGCAGAACGGACGCTGGTGCGAGTTGGAGATCGCCGACAACGGGCGCGGAGGCACGGCGGAAGAAGGGAACGGACTCAGCGGCATGCGTCAGCGGGTGGAAGCGTTGGGTGGCGTGCTGGAGCGGAACGGGTCGGCTGGAATGCTGCTTCGGATTCGGGTGCCGGTATGAGCATCCGCGTCGTGATTGCCGAAGACCAGGCGATGGTGCGGGGCGCTCTCGCAGCGCTGTTGGCAATCGATACCGGCATAGAAGTCGCCGGCCAGGCGCAGAATGGACGCGAAGCGCTCGAAATGGTTCTAACCGTCCTTCCGGACGTACTGATCACCGATATTGAAATGCCCGAGCTTACGGGACTCGAACTGGCCGCTGAGATCAAGCGCCGGCGCTTGCCGGTCCGGGTGGCAATCCTCACCACCTTCGCGCGTGCCGGTTACTTGCGGCGGGCATTGGATGCCGGCGTTTCCGGATACCTGTTAAAAGACGCCCCGTCTTCGACGCTGGCGGATGCCATTCGCCGCATCAACGCCGGTGCGCGCGTGATCGACCCGGAACTTGCCGCGGAAGCTTGGAATGAAGCAGGCCCGCTCACCGATCGCGAACGTCAAGTATTGCGTTACGCCGGCGAGGGGGCGACCGGCGCCGAAATCGCAAAACGCTTGAGCCTGTCGGAGGGTACGGTGCGGAACTACCTGTCGGAGGCCATCGGCAAAATGGGGACGTCGAATCGCACGGAAGCGGCGCGAATCGCCCGCCAGAAGGGCTGGCTATAGGGCAGGTTTACTGCGAACCCCGGCGCAGCAGCATGGTCTTGGCGGTGTGAAAAATGATAAAGAAATCGAGCGCCGGCGACATATTCTTGATGTAGTACAGATCGTACTCGAGCTTGTTCATGGTGTCTTCGATGGTCTCGCCGTATTTGTAGTTAATCTGCGCCCAGCCGGTAATCCCGGGCTTCACGCAATGCCGCTGGCTGTAGTACGGAATCTTCTTCTCCAACTCGGTGACAAACTCCGGCCGTTCGGGGCGGGGACCAACCACGGACATCTCGCCCTTCAGTACGTTAAAAATCTGCGGGAGTTCGTCCAGACGCAGCACCCGCAGCCAGCGCCCGGCCGGGGTGACGCGCGGGTCGTCCTTTTTTGCCCAAACCGCGCCGGTTCTCGCCTCGGCGTCCACATACATGGAACGGAATTTGTACAACGTGAACGGCACATCGCTCTGTCCTACCCGCTTCTGGCGATAGAGAATCGGACCCGGCGACGATACCCGCACGGCCAAAGCGACCAACAGCATAACGGGCGAGAAAATTACCGCCCCTACCAGCGCCAACAGCAGCGAATAGGCGGTCTGAAAGGTCACCTGTTTCGGATTGGGGCCCAGTTCGCTAGTGAAGATCAACTGCGAGGGGCGGATTTCACGGATGCACACCCGTCCAAAAGTCGACTCGTATGTGCTCTGCACTTCCTGGATGTGAATGCCGGAAAAACGCAGGCGTAGTAGTTCTTCCATGGGGAGCCGCTCCCGGCGTTCCGCCATGCCGACCACAATCCGGTCCGGTTTGATTTCATTGACAATACTGGTCAAATTGGCAACCGGACCAATCACCTTGCAACCGGGCAACTCGGTGCCGGGTTCGTCCAGATCGTCCACATAGCCAGCACAACTCAGGCCGGACTCGGGATGGTCCGCCAGGTATGCGGCGATTTCCCGGGAAGCGGACGAGCTACCGAGAAACAATAGACGTTCCGATCCCAGCGCGCGAAAGATGACCGCGCCATACAGCAGGCGCCACGCCGGCAAGAGCACCAGTGTGAGCCCGCTCCCGTAAATCATCTGCCACTTGGGAAGCGTCCAATCCGGCAGTTTGAGGTAGCTGAGCAGCGCCTGGGTCAGGAACGCGATGCCCACGATCAGGCAAAGCTGTTGAACCAAGAGGATTCGAGACTTGATTCGAAACTGCGTATAGAGATCGTGCAGATAAATGCCGATCATCAGGCCAGCGACCACGATTGTCAGCCGCCAAATGCCGTTGTCGTAAAAGAAGAAAATTCCAGGATCGATATCGAGGGTGAAAAAGCTCGCGACAATGTAGCAAGAGTAGATGAGAACGATTTCCGATGCCAGCAGGGCGATCACGCTGGCGGGAACAAACACGTTGAAGATCCGAATCATCGGTGCGTACTAAGCGGGAGCGAAACAGCGGGGCGAATCATTAAGTGAATCATCGGCAATGTCTGGCTGGGATGTTAACCCGGCAGGCGGCAGTCGGGGCGACCGGCAGAATTTCTTACAATCCCAGTACTTAGTATGACATGCCTGGGCCGCTTGCCGAGGCCTCTTGAAGTCGGGCTCGGATAGTGACTTGCATATTAGAATCAATAACTTGTAGAGAGTTGAGTGCTCGCGGAAAACAAACGTGTAAAACCAAGCCGAACGGCCTGGGCTACACTGAAGATTAGCCCCGAACGTCAGTGAGGGGAAGGGCGCTGGAGAAAATGGAAGCAGTCAAAACAGTAGTGGAGACGCTGGAAGAGCGCATAAAAAACCGGACGGCCCGCGTCGGCGTGGTTGGTCTTGGTTATGTCGGGTTGCCTTTGGCGATAGAATTCGCCAAGGCAGGATTCGATGTCACCGGCATCGACGTGCTGGCATCGAAAGTGGATCAGCTCAACCAGGGGACTTCCTATATTCAGGATGTGCCCTCTGAAGAGGTGCGGCAACTGATCGAAAGCAAGCGGTTCCGCGCCACCACGGACTTCTCTGTCATTGCGGACCTGGATACCATAAATATTGCGGTTCCTACGCCTTTGCGCAAGACCAAAGACCCGGACATGAGCTTTGTGGTCAATGCCTGCCAGGAAGTGGCCAAGTACTTCCGCCCGGGTAAGCTAGTGATCTTGGAATCCACGACCTATCCCGGAACTACGGACGAACTGCTGTTGCCGATGCTGGCGCGGCCGGGCCTCCGCGTCGGTGAGCACTTCTTTTTGTGCTTCTCGCCGGAGCGGGTAGACCCGGGCAATCCCAATTTTCAGACTCTGAATATCCCCAAAGTGGTCGGCGGCATTACGCCGGCCTGCACCAAGATGGGAGCCCTGTTTTACTCGCAGGCGTTGCAAAAGGTGGTTCCTGTCAGCTCCACCCAGGTGGCGGAGATGGTGAAACTGCTCGAAAACACCTTCCGCATGATCAACATCGGTCTGGTCAACGAAATGGCGTTGATGTGCGATCGCATGGGGATCAACGTTTGGGAAGTGATAGACGCCGCCGCAACTAAACCGTTTGGATTCATGCCGTTTTATCCCGGCCCCGGCCTCGGCGGCCATTGTATACCGATCGATCCGTTCTACCTGTCCTGGAAGTCGAAGCAGGCCGGCATTGAAGCGCGCTTCATCGAACTGGCCGGGGCAATCAATGGCCAGATGCCTCATTTTGTCGCCGACAAGGTCCAAAACGCACTGAACGACCACTCGAAGCCGGTGAAGGGCTCGCACATACACATTCTGGGCGTGGCCTACAAGCGCAACATTGACGACGTGCGCGAGTCCCCGGCTCTGGATATTATCCTGCTACTCGAACGCAGGGGCGCGCGGGTCACCTTCAGCGATCCGTTTGTCCCGTCCTTGCGTTTGGATCATGGAGACCGCGAAATGACGCGCGAAGATCCCCTGGTGAGCGCCGCCGCCGCGGATTGCGTGGTGATCGTGACGGACCATTCCGACTTCGACTACGCCGCCATCCTCGAGCGGTCGAAACTGATCGTCGACACACGCAACGCTTACCGCAATCTGTCTTCACCCAAGATTGTCCGGCTTTAGCAACTACCAAATCTCAATAGCAACCACCGCCGGCAACGACCCGAGAACGAACACGCGAATATATTCGCCGGACAGACGTCCTTCCAGAAAGCCAACGCGTTCTGAATCCGAAGTACCGGGCGATGTCAGCAACTGCGTCCCGACCTGATAGCCGTGGCTCGCGAGCAACGCCTTGTAGTATCCGGTGGTTTGGTCGAACGTGAACGGCGCCGAATAATAACCGTCCAGGTACCTCCGGCGGGTGGCAGCATCGATGTGGGGAACGCCATATTCCCGGAACTGGCTTCCCGAGATTGGATTGAGCCAATCCGGCCAGCCAGCGGAGATGGAATGAAACGGCACGGGAACGTCGATCACGAACATAGTCTTGATGGAAGTGCCGCTGTCGCTTTCCCGGATCTGAACCAATGCCGCCCGCTTGGGAATTTGCACCCGAATAGTCGTACCCAAGCCGTCGTAGTTAGACTCGAACGCCACCCCCGCATCCCTAAACTGATGCTCGTAGTGCGCGATCACGTCGGCCACTGCAGCGCTCGTCGAATACGAGCTTTCGTTACTGGTAGGATTTGCGGCGACGCCTGTGGAGGCCGCATCGGGAAACGGCGCCAGCCACGACGGATTCTCGAGATTTGGTTCCTCGGCGTTGGCCACCGCCATCCCGAGAGCCGCCACCACTACCAATCCCCGCGCAAAATGCATCTGAGCGCATATCGGCGAGTCGAGAGATATGCCTTAGCGTTCGATCCTGGCCATGAAACAGGCGGAGTCAAACGGTTGTCTTGCGCTTGTCACGGAACTTCGCGCGGAACTTTTCCACCTTCGGCCAGACGATCATGCGGCAGTACGGCTGATTCGGATTGTTGACGAAGTACTCCTGGTGATAATCTTCGGCCACATAGAACGCCGTGGCCGGCTCCACCTCGGTAACAATCGGGTTCTTGAACTCCGGGCGTAATTCAGCGATCACTTGCTCAGCCGTCTGCTTCTGCTCCGCCGAATGACAAAAGATCGCGGACCGGTACTGCGTCCCAACGTCGTTGCCCTGCCGGTTCCGCGTGGTCGGGTCGTGGATCGCAAAGAAAACCGCCAGCAGTTCGCGAAAGCTCAGTTGCGCTGGATCGAAATGGACCTGCACCACTTCCGCATGGCCGGTTCTTCCGGTGCAGACCTGTTTGTAGGTCGGGTTGGAAACTTCGCCGCCCATATAGCCGGATTCCACCGAGCGGACTCCGTCGAGTTCATCGAAGACGGCCTCCAGGCACCAAAAACAACCTCCGCCCAAAGTGACAACTTCTTCGTCCATACAACGATGATAAGCCGTTGTCGCGCTGACCGCAGCACCTCCCGTCTAACCCCGAACGTAAGTGAGGGGATTTGCGACGCACGATTACGAGGAAGTCCACTACAACCTGCCGCCGTTCGCCAACCCCGCACCAAGAGCCTGCGTTGCGAAATCCGTGAACTCCAGCAGCCCGGCTTCGGACTCGAACGGGACGTGTCCTCCAATCGCCAGCTTCGCGATTCCGTGAACCAGCGACCACGCGGTCAGGGCAAGCGCTTGCGGGTCCACTGCGGGGAGATGTCCAGGCTCTTGCGCCGCTACGATGCTGTCCAGCAAGATCTGGAATGCCCGCTTGCCCGCAGCCGCGTATTCGGCATGATTTTCCAAACCGTCGCAATAATCGAACATCACCAAGAAGTGGTCGGGGTTGCGAACCGCAAACTTTACATAGCCCCGGCCGTTCAGCAGCATGCGTTGACGAGGGTCCAAGGCCTCCGCGGATTCCGCCAACATAGTGTCCGCCAAGCGATGAAACCCGTCGCCCGCTATCGCGGCCAGCAAATCGTCCTTGTCTCGAAAATGGCGATATGGCGCATTGTGCGAGACTTTGGCTTGCCGGGCCACTTCCCGCAACGTAAAGGCGCGCGGACCAACTTTGGCGATCAGTTCCAGACCCGCCGTCAATAATTCTTCTTTCAAATTTCCGTGATGATACGGCCGGATGGCTTGAGCTTTCACTTGAATCTTATTTTACATTAAATATGTTGACAAGAGCAACATCCCCACACTACAATGTTGACAATGGCCACATTAAGCTACAAGCAACAGACTCTCGAAGACAATTGGGACTCGATCGTCATCGGTTCCGGCATAGGAGGCCTGACAGCGGCCGCGTTGCTGGCCAAGCACGGCGGCAAGCGCGTGCTGGTGTTGGAACGCCACTACGTCGCCGGCGGCTTTACCCATGTTTTTCATCGCCCCGGCTACGAATGGGATGTTGGCGTGCATTACATCGGAGAAACGCGAAGCGTGGCGTCACCGGTGCGGGCAGCCTTCGATCACGTGACCGAAGGACGGCTCAAGTGGAATCCGATGCCCGACATCTACGACGAGTTCCGCATCGGGGATCAGGTGTATCAGCTTCCGAGCGGCGCCAAGCGATATGAAGAGATGCTGAAGACCAGGTTCCCGGCGGAATCCGCCGCTATTGACCGCTACCTCGCCGCGATCCAGGCCAGCGAACGCGCCAGCCAGCTCTACCATGCGGAGAAAGCGATTCCTTCGGTGGCCTCCAAGGTAGCGGGTTCCTGGATGCGCTCCGGCTACCTGAAATGGGCCAGCCGGACCACGGCCGAGGTGCTGGGTGAACTGACCAGCAATCGCGAGCTGATCGCGGTGTTGACGGCGCAATGGGGCAATTATGGGCTTCCCCCATCGCAAAGTAGTTTCTCCATGCACGCGACCGTAGTGCGCCACTATTTTGAGGGAGGCAGTTTTCCCGTCGGCGGCGCCGCGCGCATCGCCGAATCCATTCTGCCCGTGATCGAGCGCGAGGGCGGCAAGGTTGTCATCAGCGCCGAAGTGGAACAGATTCTCGTTGAACGCGGACGGGCTACCGGTGTACGCATGGCTGGCGGCCGCGAGTTCCGTGCCCCGCTGATTCTCAGTGACGCCGGAGCGGCGAACACATACAACAGGTTACTGCCCCCGCAAACGCCTGGCGTGGACGCCATCCGCGCCGATCTCCAGGCAATTGGTCCTTCCATGTCTTATATCTGCCTCTATGCCGGGCTCGACCAGACCGCCAGTGAACTTGGTTTCACGGGAACCAATCTTTGGGTGCACCCTTCGTCCGACTTCGAGGGCAACCTGAATCGGTTTATGGACAACCCAACCGGACCCTTTCCCTTGCTGTTCATTTCGTTCCCATCGGCGAAAGACCCGGAGTTCGAATCGCGGCATCCCGGGCACGCCACCGTCGAAGTGATCACCGTCGCGCCATATACGCTCTTCGAACGCTGGGAGAACACCAGTTGGAAGAAGCGCGGCGAGGATTACGACCTTCTGAAGCGCTGCTTTGCCGAGCGGCTCAGCGGCGAATTGCAGCGGCTGCTGCCGTCCACCCGCGGGCACATCGCTCACGCTGAACTCTCAACGCCGTTGTCCACACGCAACTTCGCGAACTATTCTCGCGGCGAAGCCTACGGCATCAAAGCGATTCCGGCCCGCTTCCAACTACGCACGTTGGGAGCCCGCACGCCCGTGCGCAACCTGCTTCTCACCGGTCAGGACGTCGCATCGCTCGGAGTCACCGGCGCGCTGTTTGGAGGCGTGATCGCCGCGTCCGCGGCTTTGGGCCGCAACTTGGTGTCCAAGGTGACCAAGGTTGCTCAAAGCCGGGCGGCGTAGATCAAACGTAAGCAATATGCTAACATTAACCTAGGTTGAACGTGATCAGCAAGTCTGGTCTTCTGGAGTTGGCCGAGAAGCACCCGGAAGCGCTTCCCGCCCTGACGCTTTGGTACAGGGTGGCAAGGAAGGCGGTATGGCGTGGCTTACACGAGGTCCGCGGAGCGTATCCCTCGGCGGATCAGGTTGGTGATGTCCTGATATTCAACGTTCTGGGCGGAAACTTCCGGCTCATGACACGTGTCAGATACGATCTACAAAGGATCTACATAAAGGCGCTTCTGAATCATCGCGAGTACGACCGAAAGGAGTGGATGAAATGGGCGTGAGAGCATTGGATCCGGTCGCCTACGGCAAGCTGCTGGCCTTGGAATTGCCCCAGCCGATTCAAAACGGCCGGGAGTTCGACCGCATGGTGGCGCGGCTCGAAGAGTTGGATTTCGCCGAGCGAAAGCTGACGCGGGAAGAGCAGGCTCTGCGGGAAATCTTGGCCGCGCTAATTGAAGTCTATGACGACGAACGCCATCACCTTCCCCAACAGCCTCCTCATGACATGGTCAAGTACCTAATGGAGCAACGCGGGCTGAAGCAGGCAGATCTTGTTCCGCTGCTCGGTTCGCGTGCCCAGGTGTCCGACCTGGTAAATGGCAAGCGCGGCATCAGCAAAACGCAGGCTAAGAAGTTGGCTGAGTACTTCGGAGTCTCGGCTGAATTGTTCATATAGCCGTCAGTCGACTCCCTCACTGCTTTCCCTCCGCCTCCGCCAGCGCCTGCGGCATAAGCCGGTAGTTGCGAAAGGAATCGTCCTCGGTGGAACTCTCGTTCAGGAACCCCAGCGCCGTCGCGTTCACATTCACCCGTAAGCGCTTGGGCAACCACAAATTGTCGTTCACCGCTTCCTGCTCCAGCTCAAACCGCGTCCCCGGACCCACTTTCGCGAAAAACGCGAGGATCGAGACTGTGCGGAATACCTCGGCCTCGACCTTCACCCATTGATAGGTTGCTTGATCCACCCAGAGCGTTCCCCGCATTCCGGTCAGCATCTTCGTCTCATTGTTCGGAGCCACATATCCAGGCTTCGGCGTGGCTTTCAGAACCCATACTATGTGGCCGTCGAGCGTCGTCTCCCCGGTCACCTGATACTCAAAGCCCTTGGTCATTTCGTTGAGCATGGCGTGGTCTTGATTACGCTCGCGTTCGTACTTGGCCACGCGATGTTTGCGGTCCCGCGCGGACTCGCCGCGCCGGTGCACAATCTCCCTCTGAAGCTTGCGGTCCTCCTCCGCCAGCATCGTTGCGGAGAGCGGCTGGTCGTTCTGCGCAACTAGTTTGTTGTACGGCGACCCGTCAATCATGAAAACCTGGAACGTCTTGATGGTCTTCGCCGAGCCGTGTTTCGAATCCGCGTCCCGCTCCAGGAAAGAATAGGCCGGCGCCTGCTTCCAATCTTCCTGGTTCGCCTGAACCGAGCGGGCAATAATCTCGTGCACATCCGGCTTCGACGCAGCGCACAAGAGCGCCGGGGCCAGAGCGAGTATCCGCCACATAACCTGGCCAATAGCACATTTCTTGCCAACGCCGGAAGTCACTGATCCGAAAAGAAATCCTGGTGGATGTCACCAGGTAATACATTCAAGCTTGCGTCACCCTGGCGGCAAAACACACGTAGTGGCCGCCCGGCTCCTTGAGCAGAATCTCTTTCATACCGTAAAACGTTTCGCGTATCGGCATGACCACTTCAAAGGCCGCGGTCCGGCGGAGCACGTCGTCAAAATCTTCCACTTCGATGAACAGATGCGAACTGTTCTCCTTGGTGTGATGGGCGGCATCGCCCACGTCGGCGTGCGCGCTGCGGTGAGTTTGTAGCATCACCTCCCCGCCACCCTGGTTCAGAATCACGAATCCCAGCCGGTCGCCATCCGGAACTTCCACCGTTTTCGTGAATCCAAGCGCATCCACCCAAAACTTGAGGCAGGGTTCAATGGCATCGACAAACAGAATCGCCGTAATCTTCATACGCCTAGCGTACGCGGGTTCTCCAAAACGGGATTGGAAAAATCGGCCATTTGGGCGAGTCGGCGGTTCTGCCAGGCAGCGGGAGAGTACCCGCCGCTGAACTCCCGGAACTCATTGATGAAATGGGCCTGATCGTAATAGCCGGCATCCAGCGCCAAGCTGGCAAAATCGGATTGCGGCGCTCGCGCCATTTGCTGAACCGCGCGCCGAAAACGGAGAACCCGATATAGATGCTTCGGGGAAAGCCCAGTCTCGGCCAGAAATATGCGCCGCAGTTGCCGAACACTCAATCCCGCCTGGCGGCTGAGTTCATCGATTCGTAGGTTTCCAGCCCTGTTAGCCAGGCGTTGCACAGGTCCGGGATCCTTCACCATGCGCAACCATTTCTCCACCGCGGCAATGCGTTTTTCGCCGCTGTTCGCTTCGCCGATCTGGCTGGCCAGCATCCTGGTGCCGTCGGCGGGCGCCGTTTTGTCGGTCAACTCGTGCCAAGGCGCTCGAACAAACAGCGACGCCATGGCGGGCCGAAAGCGGACCCCAAATAACTCAGTCCCCGCATCGAATGCAGAGCTTTGGGCCGCGGTCATGCAGCCAACCAACTGAAGCTCGGGCGTGGGCACCGCGCTCGAAAACAGCAGATCCGCGCAACCATCGGGTAGCACGGGATACGCGGGATCGTGTCGAGTGGCTCGAATCGTCCAATAACACTCGATATACGGCAAGAGCGCCTGCGACGGCGCGATCTCGCGATAATCCAGGCCGTTCCCCATGTCTGGTTCTACTTTACCCGAAGCATCTTTACACGACGGATCGCCAGCCCCACAGCCAGCGCCATCAGGCTCACTCCAAAGCCGGCCAGCGAATCCACTGCATAGTGGTAGCGGCCGTAAATCACTGCGAGGGCCACGCTGACCGCGTAGATCAGCATTCCTCGCCCCAGCCATTTTCGCTCTGGCACGAACAACATCAGCGCCCAAGCGCCCGAGAACGCGGAGGACACATGCGCACTGGGAAACACGCTGGAATGAATTCCATAGCCGTTGACCAGGAACAGGTTCAATCGCCGGAACGGGCTAACGTAATGCGGCAGGTCGCTTGCGCCAAACAGCTCGCGGGGCGGCACGCTGGGAAAGAACGGAAATAACGCGTAGGACAGTAGTGTGCCCAACAGCAAAACCGTTAACACCGGCTCGATCCGGTCGCGTCGGTGCGCGAAATAGAGCGCCGCCACAACAAATGGGCCGTTGGCATACACCAGCAAGTAAGTGAACTCGAGGAATGCCGGCGCCACCGGCCCCAACACCTCCACTGCGCCTTGAAAGCCCCAACGATAAAACAGCACCCGATCCCACTCGATCCAACCAAGCTCGAAATGATAGTCGCGTTGCAGCGGCGCGAACCAGTCCATCTCGCGATAGGCCGTCAAAATCAGCGCCAGAGGCGCCCAGTCTCGCGCATAGTTGAACTGTGCCGTTACCGCGAGAAAGGCCGTCACTGCCAGCGCCAGCAACACGGCGTGGCCCGGATGCGGCAGAAAGAAAGGAGCGATCGCGGCAGTGTACCAGAAGTAAGCCAGCAGGATCCACTCGTGAAAACGCGGCATTTACGTCAGCGGTATAGCAAGTAACGTTCCCGGACTCTTAGAAACTCCCGCAATTGCGGCTGGAAAGTCGCCTCGATCGCCTCCAGGCTCTCGCCTCGCTTCAAACCGGCAGCCACATCGCCGCTGCCCAGCAGCCGCATGGTTTTATCGAGATCGAACTTGCCCGGGTGGAACTTCAGCGTAGCCGCTACCAAGGCCAAGCCGGTTCGCACTGAATTAATCGACTGCCGGTCTAACAACTGAACCTCCACTCCCGCACACTCCCGATCCTTGTAAGGCGCCGCCGTGGGCCGAAAACGCCGCGCCAGAAAACTCACGCCGGGTAGATGCAGTGCGTTGAGCCAATCCGCAACCATCTTCGCCTGAAACCAAGGCGCGCCGACGATCTGGAACGGCGTGTCCGTGCCCCGCCCAACCGACACCTGTGTGGATTCGAGCAAACACGTGCCCGGATAGAGAATCGCCTCGGTAAGATTTCGGAGGTTCGGCGAAGGCTCGATCCACTCCTGGCCAGTCTCATCGAAAAACATGCTGCGCCGCCAGCCCTGCATCGCGATCACATGCAGATCGGCGCCGAGTTTGTTCTCGCCGTTGAAGAGTTGCGCCAGTTCTCCCACCGTCATCCCGTGCCGAATTGGCATCCGCATGTAGCCAACCATGGAGAAGTATTTTGACTCGAGCACGGGACCTTCCACCGCGACCCCACCTATAGGATTCGGCCGGTCCAGCACATAGTACGCAAGGTGATTGCGCCCCGCTTCTTCCAGCGTGTAACCCAGCGTGGTGATGTACGTGTAGAAGCGCGCACCCGCATCTTGAATGTCGTAGACCAGCGCATCCAGGCCGTGCAGCATCTCTGGCGTGGGGCGTCGCGTCTTTTCTTGGTACAGGCTGTAAACCGGAAGCCCGGTGGCCGCATCTTTGCCTGGTGCGACGCTTTCTCCCTCGCGCGCGCCCGTCAAGCCATGCTCCGGAGTGAAGATCGCTACCAGCTTCACCTTGCCCGAATTAGCGAGAACGTCGATCGTGCGGCGGCCCTCGTAGGTCAAGCCGCTGTGATTGGTGATCAGCCCGATGCGCTTGCCGGCCAGCGGCGCGAATTCCTGTTCGATGAGAACATCGATCCCGTTCTTGACGGCGCCGCTCAGGCGGAAAGGCAGCGACAGGAGAGTAAGCCAAAAGCACAGGCTAAAGCCTGTGCCACGAGCCACCGCAAAATGCTTGTTAGATGGAGCATCGGTCACGCCTAGTTGCGCGATAGAAGGTGCACCAACTATTGCCAATTGCTTATTAGAAGGTGCACCAGGTACCGCTAATGGCTTGTCAGAAGGTGCACCAACTACTGCCAACTGCTTATTAGAAGGTGCACCAGCTACCGCTAATGGCTTGTCAGAAGGTGTACCAATTACGGCAAAATGCTGGAGCAAACGTGGCACAGGCTTTAGCCTGTGCTGCAGGCCACTAGTGGACAACTTCTGCCCCAATCGGATCAACAAC
>Ga0209040_10002934_pt1 | contig 13125 bp, 14 predicted proteins | sample BogFormECP12_OM3_FD_188240 | JGI IMG/M metagenome (GOLD analysis project Ga0209040, IMG submission 188240) | Bog forest soil microbial communities from Calvert Island, British Columbia, Canada - ECP12_OM3 (SPAdes) (version 2) | ecosystem: Environmental > Aquatic > Freshwater > Wetlands > Bog ... | reverse complement strand
TCCTCTGGGGTCAGGGTAATCGCGGTCGCGCAAGGGATGGTTCGCATCCAAAGCTTGAATCACGACTCGACCTCCAGCGATAGTGGGTACTAGGGAGGCAGGGCAAAAATTCGGGAGGAGCGATAATGGATAGTCCCCAAGTGATTCCGCACTCAGGAGCGAATCGGCTCAGGGGCGTTCTCGCCCGCGTCATCATCGCCTTCAGCGGGGCGTACGGAGTCGCCGGAGCGGCTAAAGCGGCAGACGTCGCAAACGTCGACGAAGCGCGCATCATCGACAACGCGAAGACAGGCAAAGAGTGGCTGAGCAATGGCCTCGACTACGGTGTCAGCCGGTTCAGCCCGCTCGACCAGATCACGACCGCCAATGTCGGCAAATTGGGCCTCGCTTGGTCCTACCCGCTCAATTCGATTCGCGGCGTCGAAGCGACTCCGATCGTCGCCGACGGCATAATGTATGTCACAGCGCCGTGGACCATCGTGCATGCCATCGACGCCAAGACCGGCCAAAACATCTGGACCTTCGATTCCCAATCGCCACGCGACCAGGGCTACAAGCTCTGTTGCGATGTCGTGAACCGCGGCGTCGCTGTCTATAAGGGCAAGGTATATGTCGGGACGCCCGACGCGCGCCTGATCGCCCTCGACGCAAAAACCGGTCGTCTGGAGCGTTGATGCAAGTCCCGACCGCACGCGCCCCTACACGGTCACCGCCGCGCCCTTGGTCGCCAAAGGCAAGGTCTACATCGGCGCCGGCGGCGGCGAATATGGCGTTCGTGGCGCCGTCAGTGCGTTTGACGCAGAGAGCGGCGCTCTAGCGTGGCGCTGGTACACCGTCCCGGGCGATCCCTCCAAGCCCTTTGAAAACGAGGCCATGGCCAACGCGGCCAAGACCTGGGACGACAAGTTCAAATGGTGGGAGAATGGCGGCGGCGGAACGGTTTGGAACACGCTCTCCGCGGACCCGAGCCTGAGCCTCCTCTATTTTGGCACAGGCAACGCAGGCCCGTGGGCGTCCTCGGTCCGCAACCCGTCGGGCAAAGATAATCTCTATACCTCCGCGGTGGTCGCGCTGGACCTCGACACCGGCAAGTACGCTTGGCACTTTCAAGAGACCCCCGCGGATACCTGGGACTATGATGCCGACCAGGATCTGATCCTGACCGATCTCACGATCGACGGGCAGACTCGTCCGGTCCTTCTGCATGCGGCGAAGAATGGCTTCTTTTACGTGATCGACCGCGAGACTGGCCAGTTCATTTCGGCCAGGAATTTCGTCGATGTGAACTGGGCCAGCGGCTACACGGCCGACGGCAAGCCGATCGAAATTGCTGGGGCGCGGGGAACCGATAAGCCGATCGACGCGGTTCCAGGGCCGTTCGGCGCTCACAATTGGCAATCGATGTCGTACAGTCCGAAGACCGGATTCGCCTATATCCCCGCGCAAAACGTTCCGTTGGCAATGGTTGACGACCCCAATTGGACCCAAGGCAGCGCCGTCGTCGGACAGCCCGCAAATGGCATCGGCTGGAACCTCGGCAAGCGGCTCGGCGCGGCAAAGGGCAAGCCTTTTGGCCGGCTCATCGCGTGGGACGCGGCTCGCCAGAAGGCGGCTTGGGCGCAGGACTACGTTTCTCCCTGGAACGGCGGGACGCTCGCGACGGCGGGAGGTCTCGTCTTCCAGGGGACGGCGGACGGACGGCTTGTCGCTTACGACGCGACGAGCGGCGACAAGCTGTGGGACGCCGCGCTTGGCGTTGGCGTGGTCGCCGCTCCCATGACCTACGAGATCGACGGGAAACAATATGTCTCAATCGCCGTCGGTTGGGGCGGCGTATTTGGGCAGTCCCAGCGCGCCACCGATCGCGCTTCGCCGGGCACGGTCTACACTTTCGCGATCGGCGGCGACGCCAAGTTTCCCGAAGTTGCGCGCTACAAGCAGGGGCCTCTGATCTCTGGCGTGAAATATGATCCAAAGGACGCGCAGGAGGGCGGCGCTCTTTATGTTAGCAATTGCCTTTTCTGCCACGGCGTTCCTGGCGTCGATAAGGGCGGCAACATCCCCAATCTGCCGTCCGGTCATCTTCGGCCGCCCTCGCAATAAGCTTCCGCTCGAAATCCGCAAGCAATTTGCCGGCGCCCCAGCCCTCGCCGCCGCGGCTGGCCTTCAGCGCGCGCAGGACGCCCACGAGGTTGTCGTCGCGGATCCGCTCGAGTTCGCGGATGGAGAGGCCGGCCGCCTGTTCGTCCGACTGGGCGCTGATCTTCTCGATCAGGCCCTCGTCGAGGTCGACCACGTCGGTGAGCCGGGTCCATGGCCATTTGAGGCAAGGGCCGAACTGGGCGAGGAAATGACGCATGCCAGCCTCGCCGCCGGCGATGCGGTAGGTCTGGAACAGGCCCATCTGCGACCAGCGCAGGCCGAAAGAATAGCGGATCACGTCATCCAGGGTCGCGACGTCGCAGATGTCGTCCTTGATGAGCCAAAGCGCCTCGCGCCACAGCGCCTCGAGGAGCCTGTCGCCCACGAAGGCCTCGATCTCGCGGGCGATGACCACGCCCTTCATGCCGATGGCGTCAAGAATGGCGCGGGCGCGGTCGATTGTCGCGGCGGCGGTCGCCCTGCCGCCCACGATCTCGACCAGCGGCAGCAGATAAACCGGATTATAAGGGTGGGCGACGAAGAGCCGCTCCGGGTGGGCGAGGCCCGCCTGGAGGTCCGAAGGCAAAAGACCGGAGGTCGAGGAGCCGATCAGCGCGTCCGCCGGGCAAGCGGCGTCGATCTCGGCGAGCGCGCGACGCTTGAGATCGAGGCGTTCCGGCACGCTTTCCTGCACCCATTCGGCATCCGCAACCGCGTCATCGAGGCGCGCGCAGAATGTGAGACGCCCAGGCGGCGGCAGGGGAGCGCTGGCGAGCAGGCCGTAAGCTCGCTCCGCGTTGGCGATCGTCTCGCCGACGACGCGGTCCGCCTCCGGATGCGGGTCGTACGCCTTCACGTCGACGCCGGCCAGCAGAAACCGTGCGATCCAGCCGCCGCCGATGACGCCGCCGCCCACGCAGGCCGCTCTCGAAATAGGCGCGAGGCGACCCGCAGGGGTGTTTGTCGAGCTCATAGTGGGGCTCCGCAACGCTTCGTCAGCTTGAGCTTCTTGCGGACCTCCTCCGGCCCGACGAGCCGGGCGCCCATGCTTGTCACGACGCGGGCGGCCTTCTCAACCAGCTCAGCGTTGGTCGCGAGCTCGCCCTTGCCGGCGTAGAGGTTGTCCTCGAGCCCCACTCTGACATTGCCGCCGGCGAGCACGGCCGCGGCCGGGTAGGCGAGAGCGTTGCGACCGATCGAAAAGGCGGAGAAGGTCCAGCCTGCAGGCAAGTTGTTCACCATCGCCAGGAACGTGTTCAGGTCGTCGGGCGCTCCCCACCGGACGCCCATGCAGAGCTGGACCAGCACGGGATCCTCGATCAGCCCTTCGGCGACGAGCTGCCGAGCGAACCAGAGATGACCGGTATCGAACGCTTCGATCTCCGGACGCACTTCGAGCGCCGTGATCCGCCGCGCCATCTCGCGGAGCATGGAAGGCGTGTTGGTCATGACATAGTCGCCGAGATTGAAATTCATCGTGCCGCAATCGAGCGTGCAGATCTCCGGGAGACATTCCGCAAGATGGGCGACGCGCTCGGCGGCGCCCGCCATGTCGGTGCCCGCTTGGTTGACCGGAAACGGCGCCTCCACGCTGCCGAAGACGAGGTCGCCGCCCATGCCGGCGGTCAGGTTCAGGACGACGTCGACGTCGGCGGAGCGAATGCGGTCCGTCACCTCGCGGTAGAGATCCCGCCGGCGTGAGGCGGCGCCGGTCTCCGGGTCGCGCACGTGGCAATGGACGATCGCGGCGCCGGCCTTGGCCGCGTCGATAGCGGAGGCGGCGATCTGTTTCGGCGTGATCGGCACGTGCGGGGAGGCGCCCACGGTCTCGCCCGCCCCGGTGACGGCGCAGGTGATGAAGACATCCCGGTTCATCGACAAGGGCATGGCGGGCTCCGAATTGGCGCGCCGAGCTTGACGGGAGACGCGAAGCGTGACGCAACTTGTTGCGAAGGCTGCTTTGCATTCCACGAAGCCATGATCTTTGCCCATTCCGACTCGCCGCTGAACGTCACGCTGCTCATGTTCCCGGGCCTTTCCCTCCTCTCGCTTGCGGCGACGCTTGACCCCATGCGCGGCGCCAATCGCGTGCTGGGCCGACCCGCCTATCGCTGGAAGCTCGTATCGATCGACGGCAAAATGCCGGCGGCGAGTTGCGGCCTGCCGATCCCGGTCGACGGCGCCTTCGATCCCGCCGAGCGGCAGGATGCGCTGATCCTGATCGCGGCCTTCGATGCGATTGAGCAGGGGACGCCGCCGGTGCTGAGGTCGCTGCGTACCGCCGCCAAACGCTCGGCCATCGTCGGCGGCGTCGAATCCGGCCCGTGGCTCATGGGTCTTGCCGGGCTGCTCGACGGACGCCGCGCGACGACGCATTGGGAGGATCTGGAGGACTTCGCCACCCGTTTTCCCAACGTGAACGTGCAGCCGGACCGTTTCGTGGTGGACGAGCCGGTCTTCACAACCGGCGGCGCGACGCCGGCCCTCGATTGCATGCTGTCGCTGATCCGGGCGCGCAACGGCTATTCGGCGGCCCTCGACGTCGCCAGCCTCTACATCTACGAGGAGGCGCGAACCGGCTCGGACGCGCAGCCGATCGTCTCGCTTGGGCGCATCCGTCAGCACGAGCCGCGCGTCGCCAAGGCGATCCGCATCATGGAGACGCATATCGACCGGCCGGTGACGATCGCGGCCATCGCGCATCGGGTCGGCGTATCGACGCGGACCCTGGAGACGCTGTTCTTGAGGGTCGTCGACGTCACTCCCGGAGCCTATTACGTCGCGCTGCGCCTCAGCGCGGCGCGCCGCTTGGTGCTCGACACCAATCTTCCGATCGCCGACGTTGCGGAGCGCACCGGTTTTTCCGCCATCGCGTCGCTGTCGCGCGCCTTCCGGCGACAGTTCGGCGCGCCGCCTTCCGCGGCGCGGCGCGCGAGTCTTTAGGGCCGAAACCCCGTTTGCTAGAGACCGAGAGCGCTCTTCACCGCGTCGACCCCGGGCTTGCCGTCAAGCGTCGTCACGCCGTCGAGCCACTTGGCGACGATCGCGGGGTTCTGTTTCATCCAGGCGCGCACCGCCGCATCGGGCTGCATGCCCTGATCGAGGATATCGCTCATCAGGCGGTTCTCGAGGGCCGAGTCGAACTTCAGGTTGGAGAGCAGCCGTCCGACATTGGGACATTCCTTCATGTAGCCGGCCCGCGTCAGGGTGATCACCGTCGCGCCGCCGTCGTTCGGCCCGAAGACGTCGTTGCCTTTCTCGAGATAGGCCATTGGCAGGTTGACGTTCATGGGATGCGGCTGCCAGCCGAAGAACACGACCGGTTTGCCTTCCTTGATCCGGTGCGCCGTCTCGGCCAGCATGGCCTGCTCGCTGGACTCGATGAGCTTGAAACCGCCAAGGCCGAATGTGTTGTCCGCGATCATCTTCGAGATGGTGGCGTTGGCGCCGCTGCCGGGCTCGATGCTGTAAAGCTTGCCGTCGAGCTTGTCCTTGAAGCGGGCGATATCCGAATAGGTCTTCAGGCCGGCGTCATAGGCGGCCTTGGATGTGGCGAAGCCGATGCGCGCGTCTGTCAGATTGTCCGCGGCGGCGTCTATCTTGCCGGCCTTCACAAGCGGCTCCTGGCTCGGCTTCTGGAGCGGCATCCAGTTGCCGAGAAAGACGTCGATGTCGCCGTTTTCGAGCGACTTGAAGGTGATCGCGACCGACAGCACGGAGATTTCCGGTTTGTAGCCGAGGCTCTTCAGGATCTGGTTGGCGATCTGGGTCGTGGCGGTGATGTCGGTCCAGCCGACGTCGGAGAAGCGCGGTTTGGCGCAGGAGGCGGGATCGGCGGCGTAGACGGCGGACGATGCAAGCGCTGCCGATAGGGCGAGGCAGGCAACAAGACTGCGTTTATTCATTGCGGTTTCCTCCTGTTGGCGATGACGGCCCGCGGACATTTTCGCCGCGGGGAAAGTGTGAACGCGGGCTCGGCGCCTTGCTTGACTTTATTGAAAGCGCAGATGACCGAATGCGAAGATGCGGTTCGGACTGGACCGTTCCGTCTTTCATGCGAGGCAACGGTGAGCGCCAGCCATTTTTTCGCGACTTCCGACTGCGAGGGCCCGCACGGGGCGGCGGCAGGCTAATGGCAAGCGAACTCGATCATATGTTCTCACCCGGCCTGATCGCTGACGCCGCCGAACTGCTGGCGAAGTATCGCGAGGCCGGCCTCAAGATCGCAACGGCGGAGTCGTGCACCGGCGGGCTCGTCGCGGGCCTCTTGACCGAAATTCCCGGCTCGTCAGACGTCGTCGAGCGCGGCTTCGTCGTCTACTCCAACGAGGCCAAGGAGCAACTGCTCGGCGTGCCGGCCGAGGCGCTCGCCGCGCATGGCGCGGTCAGCGAGGCGACGGCGAGGGCGATGGCGGAGGGCGCGCTCGCCGCCTCTTTAGCCGACGTCGCGGTCAGCGTCACCGGGATCGCGGGGCCGGGCGGCGGCACCGCGACGAAGCCCGTCGGCCTCGTCTGCTTCGCATGCGCGCGACACGGCTTTCCGACGAAGGCGCGCGAAGAGCGGTTCGGCGACATTGGACGAGGGAAGGTGCGGCTCGCCTCGGTTCGCGTTGCGCTCGCGCTTCTCAAGGCGGCTGTGGAGCCGCCTTGAGCGGAAGACGGCGAGCCTGGCGCGTCAATTCATCCGCCAGATCGCGAAGTTGAGCGCGGTCGCGAAGCCGACCCAGAGCGCCAGCGGAACAAGGCAAAGCGCCGCAAGCCGGTCGAGCGGCAGGAAGAGCGCGATCGTGAGCGCGATGAGCGCCCACTGCGGAACGATGTCGAGGAGCCCAAGCAAGGGGTTCTGTGCGGTGAAGAACAGGAACGACCAGAGGGCGTTGAGGGCGAGCTGCGCGAGGAAAGCCGCGATCGCCGCGCTGCGGCCGGGGGTCTCGCGCGGCAGCCGCAGGATGCGCCAGAAGGCAAACGCCATAAGCGCGTAAAGCGCGGTCCACACCGGCCCGAAGAGGGCGTTCGGCGGAACGAACGAGGGTTTCCGCAGGCTTGCGTACCAGGGCTCGAGATGGGGGAAGGTCGCGAGCGCGCCGAGGCCTGAAGCGGCGACGACCAGGACGACGGCCAAAACCCCGAACAGCGCGCTGCGCGCGAGCGGCTGAGTTTTGCGAAAGAGGCTCATGTCGCGCGCGGACCCGGCGCCGCATGGGAGCGGCCGCGCCACAGGAATGGCGTGCCTTTCGCCCAGAGACGCAGCGCCTCCCAGTGGATCGCGGCGATCGTCTTCGCTCCCGCGGCGGGCACGGCGAGGCCGGCCGTCAATAGCGCCGCGTCGGTCAGCGGCCGGCGCTCGCCCTTCATGCCCGCAAGCAGCACGGTCCCGGACGGCCCGACCGCTCGGATCGCAAGCGACAGCGTGTCGCCCGGCGGGACGGCATGGAACTCGTAACGCAAATCCATCGGCAGAAAGGGGCTTACGAAGAAGGTTTTCGCGCACGCGCGCCTCCGGTCGCCTGCGGCCGGTATGACGTAAGCGTGATGCTCGCCGAATGTGTTGTGGACCTCGTAGACGATCGCGGCGAGCGCGCCGTCGCTCCGCGCGCAGTAGTAAACGCTGAGCGGATTGAAGGCGTAGCCGAACGTGCGCGGGATGGTCAGGAGTTTGATCGATCCGCCCTGGATATCGACGTCCCGCGCCGCAAGCAGCTCCTCGATCTGCGGCCGCAAGGGCGCCTTTTCGCCGCGCGCGTGGTCGCGTTCGTAGAGCGCGAAGAGATTGGGCCTGTTCAGCGAGAAGAGCCGGAGGCGGCGATCGATCGCGTCGAGTTCGTCGAGGTCGACGAACAGCCAGAAAAGCCGGTAGCGAAAGCGATGCGGCTTCGGCGAGAACCGCCGGTGAAACACTGAGCCCACGTAGAGGCACGAGCCCGTCACGCCGCAGCCTTGAGCGAAGTTCGCGCCGGGCGCGGCTCTATCCAGATGCGCCCAGACTCGTTCGCAACCGTCCACGGCCGTCTCACCCCGCCGAGCTGTTCTGCGACCGCAAGGCCCGCCTGCAGCGCGTCCTCATGGAAGCCCGCGCCGAAATATGCGCCGCAGAACCATATGTTGCGCGCGCCTTGCAGGCGCCAGAGGCGCTTCTGGGCCGCGAGCGCCGCCGCGTCGATGAGCGGGTGGTCATAAAGGGTCGCCATGATGACGCTCTCTTCGCGCGGCCGCCGCGGCGGATTGAGGGTCACGAAGACGTTCGTCTTCGTCTTGAGGTTTTGCAGCCGGTTCATCCAGTAGGTCATGCTGAGATGGGGCGCCGACGCCTTGCGGCCCCCAATATAGTTCCAGCTCGACCAGACCCGCCGGCGTTTCGGCATCAACCGCTCGTCCGTGTGCATGACGGCGAGGTTGCGGCTGTAGCGGAATGCTCCAAGGAGCGCCTGCTCCTCCGCGGTCGGCCGGTCGAGTATGGCGAGAGCATCGTCAGCGTGGCAGGCAAGCACGACATGGTCGAACGCCTCGCGTTCGCCCTTGGCGTCGACGACGATGGCGCCGGCCCCGGTCGTCAGGACGCGCGCGACGCCGGCGCCGTAGCGGATGCGGCCGGCGAGCGACAGGGCGAGCTGGCTCACATATTCGAGGCTGCCGCCGCAGACCGTGCGCCAGACCGGCCGGCCGCCGATCTTGAAGAGGCCATGGTTCTCGTGGAAGCGAATGAAGGCGGCGGCTGGGTAGGCCAGGATGTCGGCGGGCGCCGCCGACCAGATCGCGCTCGCCATGGGCAAGACGTGCCAGTCGCGAAACGCGGCGCCGTAGCCGCCGCCTGCCAGATACTCTCCCAGCGTCAGCGCCTCAACGCGCGAAGCGTCTCGCGGCGCGCGGCGATAAAACCGCACCAGATCCTTCAGCATGTCCCAAAATTGCGGACTTGCGAGGTTGGACGGCTGCGCGAAGAGTGCCGAAAGCTTCCCCGCATATTCCAACCGGCCTTCGTCCAGCGAAACCGCGAACGACATATTCGAGGCCTGGGTCGGAACCCCCAAAACCTTCAGGAGTTCGACAAAATTGGGATATGTTTGTGGATTGAAGACGATGAAGCCGGCGTCGACGGGGATTTCCCCCTCAGCGACGGGCGCAAGGACAGTGTTGGCATGCCCGCCGATTCGATTCGCTCTTTCATGGACGACGACATCGTGGCGCCGACTGAGCAACCAGGCTGCGGAGAGGCCGGCGATTCCCGCGCCGACGACCGCAACACGAAGACGAGTTTCTGAACGCATGCCCCCAACCTTCTGTCTTCGCCGACCTCGCATCGCTCAGATGAAATTACGGAAAACGCCTTGTCTCGGATCAGGGCGAGATGATCCAAAGCGGCGAGCCCTCCGTTTCACACGCGATGGCCGTGCTCGCTCTCACGCGCGTTTTTCCGGCAGCGGCCGCTGGCCCGCGGCCGAAGCCTCGTCCAGGCCGGCGCCCATACGCCGAGGGGGCGATGCAGGATAAGAGCGCGACGCGACGGCGCGACGAGTGGTCGGCGCGGATTGGGGCCATCGCCGAGCGGCAAGACCGCTCCGCCTTCGCCGACCTTTTCAATTTCTTCGCGCCGCGGGTGCAGGCTTTCCTGCACAAGACGGGAACAAGCAAGCAGCAGGCCGAGGAGCTCGCGCAGGAGGCGATGCTCACCGTTTGGCGCAAGGCCGGCCTCTACGACCCCTTGAGCGCGAGCGCGGCCACCTGGATCTTCACCATCGCGCGCAACCTGCGCATCGACGCCGTCCGGCGCGAGAAGCGCGGCGGCGCGGTCCGCGTTGACGAGGTCGAGGCGGAGTTCGCGGCGGACGAAGCGCCTGCGGCGGACGCGCGGATCATCAGCGCGGAGGCGGACGAGCGCGTTCGCCAGGCGCTGAAGGCCTTGCCGCCGGATCAGCTCAAAGTGATTGAGATGTCGTTTTTCGAGGAGCGGCCGCATGGCGAGATCGCCAGCGCGCTGCAAATTCCTCTCGGCACCGTGAAATCTCGCGTCAGACTCGCGATGACGCGCCTGCGCGGGCTTTTGAGTGAACTCAAATGAAGATCGCGCATCACCCCGAAGACGAGCTCCTCGCCGCCTATGTCGCCGGATCGCTGGATCTCGGCCAGCATGTCGCGATCGCGACGCACCTTGCGGCCTGCCCGGAGTGCCGCGCCTTCGTCCGCTCGCTCGAAGGAGTGGGAGGCGCGCTCATCGCCGAGGCGCCGCCCGCGCCGGTCCGCGATGACGCGCTTCAGCGCGCGCTGACGCGGCTGAGCGAGCCCGCCCCGACTCCGCCGCCTCCGCGCCCTGCTTGCGCCGACGCGCCCATGAAACTGCCGGCTTTCGTCAAGCGCTTCGAGTTCGGCCGCTGGCGGCTGGTCGCCCCGCGGGTCGTGCTGCGGCCGATCAAGCTGCCCGAGGCGAGCCCGACGCGGGTATTCCTCTTGAAAGCGCTGGCGGGAACCAAGGTTGTCGAGCACGATCACACCGGCTTCGAGATGACTTGCGTGCTCTCGGGCGGCTTCAGCCATCAGGGCGGCGAGTTCCGCCCCGGCGATTTCGACTTCGGGGACGCGAGCACCTGCCATGCGCCGGAGGTCGACGACGACGAGGACTGCGTGTCGCTCATCGCCATGCAAGGCAAGCTCGTCTGGCGCGGCGTGGTCGGCAGGCTCATCCAGCCGTTCATAAGGTTGTAGCCCGCGCTCGCTGAGCGCCGCCGACGCGGCATTGGCCGCGTCAAGGTCACTTCTCCGGCAGGCCGGCCTTGGCCAGATCGGCGACCTCGCCGTCGACAATCGAGGGGTCGCTGTAGAAATGCCCTTGGCGCCCGACACTGCCGCAGGCCGCCAAGCGTTGGATTTTGACCATTAGCTGCGCCAGACGGCGAAGCTTCTGCCCGGAATTTCGGCCTCGCCGAGCAATGGCTCGCGGCTGAAAGGCGCGCGCCAAGCGGCGTCGCCGTAATTGAACGCGAAGGTCAGCTCGCCCCGCCGGCGCAACCGGACCTCCGGCGGCAGCTTGATCGTCGCGAGGCCGGCCTTCTTGCAGAGCATCGCCATCAGCGCCGCGAGCGCGTTTTCATCGGGCCAGAACGCGACGTAGACGCAGTTGTCCCGCGCGATCAGCGCCGGCTGGCCGTCGGCGAAAACCGCGATCGGCGCCGCACTCGTCTCGACCCGCTCCCGCCACCGTTCCGCGCAACCCGCGACCGCGCCCGTGACTTCTATCTTGGCGCCCGGCCGCAGCGAGGAGACTTCGATGACGCGGAGCGGGACGAAGCGCCGCAACGGCCCCGGGGGCAGTCCCTCGGCAATCGAGAAACGGCTGGTCTTCGAACCCGAGCGCGGGCCGAACGCCACAACTGCCTTCGCCGCGGCGAAGGCCCGCTCCGCTTCATCCGAGACGATCGGCAGGCACGGCGCGAGCACGAGGCGATAGGCGTCGAGGGGCAAGCCGGGCGGGACGAAATCGACATCAAGTCCGAGTCGCCGGACCGCCTCGTACCAGCGGAAAACCAGCTCCGGATAGCGGAAGTCGGCGCCCTGCGGCTCAATCGCCGTCACCCAATGCGCCTCGTAGTCGTAGACGATTGCGACCTCCGCGGGCGCTGTCGCCGGCAGGTCGCCGAGACGCGCAAGATCGCGCGCCGCCTCGGCCGCCTCATGGCCGCCCGGCGACAATTCGTGCGCGTTCGCCAGGTTGAGACCGGCGTGCGTCTGCTCCTGCGCGAACGGCGCCTGCCGCCAGCGGAAGTAGCTGACGACTTCGCTCCCATGCGCATGCGCTTCGATCGTCCACAAGCGGACCATGCCAGGCGCCGGCGCCGGGTTCCACGGCGCCCAGTTCACCGGACCCGGTTGCTGCTCCATCACCCAGAAGCGGCCGCGGCCGACGCCGCGGTAAAGATCGTGGTGAAAGGCCGCCAGGTCCGGATGCGACGTCTCGCGCCAGCGATCGCGCTCGGCTTCCGTCAGCGGGAACGTTTCGACAAGCCCGAGGGGATAGGAATCCCACGCGGCGAAGTCGAGGTCGGCGGAGAGCGCCCAATGGTCGAAGTCGTTGAAGAAGCCCATGAAATTGTGCGTGATCCATCGGCCGGGCGACCGCCGGCGGATGATCTCGCACTGCATGCGGTTGAAAGCGGCGACCCGCTGCGAAGAGAATCGCCAGAAATCCAGCCTCGCGGCCGGGTTCGCTTCCGTGACGGTGAGGTTCGGCAGTTCGACTTCATCGAAACTCTGCACATCCATGGACCAGAACGCAGCTCCCCAAGCCTCGTTGAGTTGCTCGGGCGATTGATAGTTGCGCCGCAACCACTCGCGGAACGCCTTCAGGTCCTCCGGCCCCCACGACCGGACGGTGTTGTGGCAGCCGTATTCGTTGTCGGTCTGCCAGCCGGCGAGCGCCTCGTGACGGCCGTAGCGCTCAGCCAGGATTTCGACGATGCGCGCGCTCTCGCGCCAATAGGCTTGCGACGAAAACGTATAGTGCCGGCGCGAGCCGAAGCCGCGCCGCCTGCCGTGCTCGTCGATCGGCGCGATATCCGGATATTCGTCCATCAGCCACTTCGGCGGCGTCGCCGTCGGCGTGCCGAGGACAATCTTCAACCCGGCGCCGGCGAGCGTGTCGACGGCGCGGTCGAGCCAGTCCCAACGGAAGTCGCCTCGCCTCGGCTCGTAGCGCGCCCAGGCGAATTCGCCGATGCGCACATAGGTAAGGCCGAGTTCGCGCATGCGCCGCGCGTCCTTCTCCCACCAATCCTCGGGCCAGTGTTCCGGATAGTAGCAGACGCCGAGCATCGTCTTTTTTATCCCACGCGCCTCATCCTGAGGAGCGATGCGGAGCATCGCGTCGCGAAGCCTCATCCTGAGGAGCGATGCGCGGCATCGCGTCTCGAAGCCTCATCCTGAGGAGCGATGCGCAGCATCGCGTCTCGAAGCCTCATCCTGAGGAGCGATGCGCAGCATCGCGTCTCGAAGCCT
>Ga0209040_10002932_pt1 | contig 13129 bp, 16 predicted proteins | sample BogFormECP12_OM3_FD_188240 | JGI IMG/M metagenome (GOLD analysis project Ga0209040, IMG submission 188240) | Bog forest soil microbial communities from Calvert Island, British Columbia, Canada - ECP12_OM3 (SPAdes) (version 2) | ecosystem: Environmental > Aquatic > Freshwater > Wetlands > Bog ... | reverse complement strand
ATGCCTGCGGTGCGGGGTCGGACTGCGGCCGCTGCCGGCGTACGGTTCAAGCCATCATCAAAGCCACGGAGGCGGAGGCTCGAGATCTCGCACCGCAGTCGTCGGTCAAACGCGTGAGGAGGTTGTTTCGATGACAGTTCACGGCTACGCGGTCGACACCGGCCTGCTCATCCTGCGGCTCTGCCTCGGGCTGACCCTGGCCGCGCACGGATTCAACAAGTTCTTCGCCGGCGGGCGGATACCGGGCACCGCGCGATGGTTTGAGAGCATCGGCATGAAACCCGGTGGATTGCACGCCCGCATCGCGGCGACGTGTGAGGTCGCGGCCGGCCTCGGGTTGGCGGCCGGACTGCTGACGCCGATCCCCGCCGCCGGCTTCGTCGCGCTGATGCTGGTGGCGGCGTGGACTGTCCACCGCCCCAACGGGTTTTTCATCGTCAAGGAAGGCTGGGAGTACAACCTGGTGCTCGCGGTCGGCGCGGTCGCGATCGCGACCATCGGGGCAGGCCGCTTCAGCCTCGACTGGCTGTTGTTCGGGCACAACTGGTGTGACGGCTGGGCTGGCTTGGTGGTGTCGGTGGCGCTGGGACTCGCCGGTGGTATCGGGCAGTTGCTGATCTTTTATCGGCCGCCGGTTCGGACGGCTGAGAGTTAGGAGAACACATGCAGGGGGACCCCGACGTCCTTCGGCTGCTCAACGAGCAGCTGACCAGCGAGCTCACCTCGATCAACCAGTACTTCCTGCATTCCAAGATGCAGCAGAACTGGGGATTCAGCGAGATAGCGGAGCACACGCGTGCCGAGTCCTTCGAGGAGATGAACCACGCCGAGGCCATCACCGATCGCATTCTTCTTCTCGACGGCCTGCCGAACTACCAGCGGCTGTTCTCGCTGCGCATCGGCCAGACGCTGCGCGAGCAGTTCGAGAGCGACCTGGCCATCGAACTGGAAGTCGCCGCGAGACTCAGGCCCGGCATCGTCATGTGCCGCCAGAAGCAGGACTCCACGAGTGCGGTGCTGCTCGAGCGGATCATGGCCGACGAAGAAACGCACATCGACTACCTGCAGACCCAACTGGAGCTGATGGACAAGCTGGGCGAGCCGTTGTACCTCGCGCAGTGCGTTTCACGCCCACCGAAGTGACCCGAGCGCCCCGCCGACGATCGCGATCAGCCGCTCGAGCGTCTCGAGTGTTTGGGCGTGGTCTCCCTCCAGCTTGGCCAGCAGCGTGGTTATCCCCGCGTCGCGATGCCGGCGCACCCGGTCGGCGATCGCGTCGGGTGTGCCCACCAGGTTCGTCAGCCGGCCCAGGTCGATCGGCACCGCCGCACGTGCTTCGTCGCGCTTGCCTGCCCGCCACAGCTCCGCCACCGCGGCGACTTCGTCCCCGTCACCCAGGCGCGTGAACGGCGTCGTTGTAGAAGTTGCGGCCGGCGGGCCGAGCTCACGGGCGTCATCCATACCACAGGTGGGACAGGCATCGAGAGCAAGGGAATCTTCTGTACTTGGTGCGAGATCATTTGGACTCAGAATTCGTTTGATGAATTGAAACGCGACCCCCGGCAGCAGCGGGCTTGGCGACGTAATCGAGGGGCACGCAGCGACCTTCCATGTTTTAAGGCCGTGGATGACGCGTTCGTGCGAGGGAGCTATCCCGGCCGGCCACCGGCACCGGCGCCCCAGCTGCGCTCGCCGGCGGCCCATCGTCGGGTATGTGGTTGAGGCGCAGGCGCAACTCGTGGGGACCGTCGTGGGGCGACAAAGGCTACTTCTACATGCCTACCAATACATGACCGGTGCCGCGACTACATGACCGGAGCCGCGACCAGCTCGGATAGCTCACCCATCAACGGGCCCATTTCGCCAGTGACTTCTGGGCAGTCGAGCTGGTTTCGTCGTAGCGGCGCACTAGACGGTATCAACGTCCCCGGCCAGCACCTGCTGTGGGATCTGGGAGAACACGTACTCGGCTGGTGACGCTGCGGGCTCGAGGGTGAAGGACCAGATCACATCGAACCGATCACCTGGCCACACGGCAGGGATCTGCGTGCCCGACACGGTCGGCAGGGCAGTACCGATGGCGGGTATGTGCTGGTGCTCCCAGCAGATCAGCACGACGCCGGTGTAGTCGGCGACGACCGCACTGGCGAGCGCGGGCTCCTGGCCTTCGGCGAAGGGAGAGTTGATCGGCACCCCGAGCCGGTCGCTGAGGCCCTGAATGGTCTCGTAGGTCCGGTGCCCCTGCGTCTTTTCCGGGTTCCCGTAGTCGGGTGAGAACAGGGTCGCAGGTGTGCGCAAGCCCGCCTGCAGCGGTCCGACGGCGGGAGCGAAGAGCACGGCCAGCGCGCCGGAGCGTTGCCATCCTCGCGGGAGCAGTGAGTGGATGCCCTGGTTGCCGTTGACGTCAACCCCGAAGGGGGGGCCCGGTGCAGCCGTTGGGGTCGGCGGATCGGCTGGCTTTTCGCCGTGGCGAATGACGTAGATCTGCGCTGGGGGCCCGGCGCCGGTCGGCGAGTGAGGAGTCATCACGGTCTCCGATCGGTGACGCGAGGGGATGGCAGCCTCACGAGGGCGCGGTGGCCCGCTGCGCCGTCCACGCCGCGTAACGGGAGTTGATGTAGTCGTCGTAGTCCTGCTCGGTTGTCAGCGCGGGCATAGCGGAGTAGCCCTGTCCCTGGGCGTCGTTCACCGGCAGCTCGGAGACCAGTTGGGCCATTACCTCCTGGATGTGTGAGGGAGTGCCCGCGACCGGATTGGGGGTCGTCGACCTGGGGATAGTGACGCCGGCCAGAGGGTCGTCGGTGCGCGCCTGCGCCAGGGTCAGCACGTCCCCGACGTCGGGAGCCGCCGCGTCGCGGGCGGTCAGAGGCGGCAAGTTCCAGCGGGTTTCGACGGTCTTGAGGATCGAGGTGTGATCGAGGGGGACAGTTCCTGACGGGCGGAAGACCGTGCCGGGGGCGATGAGAGGCGAGACGAGCACGGCCGGCACTCGAACACCGAACCGGGTGAAATCGAATCCGAACTTTGTGTCGGCACAGCTGTCCGGCGGCACGGCGCCGGTCGGCGGTGGGACGTGGTCATAGCAGCCGCCGTGCTCATCGTAGGTGACAACGAGCAGTGTCTGATGCCATGCCGGGCCGTTGCGCAGGGCGTAATAGACGTCGTGGATCAGTTGCTCCCCGAGGGATACGTCGTAGTTGGGGTGTTGGCTGTTGCCGGAGGACCCCCAGCTGGGCTCCAGGAACGTATAGGCGCCGAGACTTCCCGCCGCCGCGGCCGCCTGGAAATCACGGAAAACGCCGAAGTGCGATTGCGGGGCGTTGGTGGTGTCGGGGAAATCGAGGCGGGTCAGTGGTGCGGCGTCATAGCCGTAGATCGACCAGTCGAGGTGGTGCGCGCTCAGCAACCCGAAGATGCTCTGCGTGGTGTACTTGGCTGTGGAGTCATCCATATGGCCCTGACTGGTTGCCGCGCACAGGAAAGCCCGATTGGGAAAAGTCTCGGTCGGCACGGAACTGAACCAGTGGTCACAGACCGCGAAGCCCCGAGCGAGCCCGGACAGGACCGGCAGCAGCTCGGGGGAGAATATCCGCATGATGTCGGAAGCAGTTGTGCCCGCAATGATTGGCCCGTCGACGTGGCCGCTCTTCAGCGTTGCCGCGAAGTCCGTCACGAATCCGCTGTTGGTGGCCGAGGTCCCCGCAGTCGGGCTGGCCTTTCCGAACAGTTGCATGTTGGTGGCCAGGAAACCTTCGCCCGGGTCGGCCCCAGGCGTGAAGTAGACGTTTGGTGTCCCTTGGGCCAAAGCGGTGACCGGGATGGACGTGCCAGTGGCATCCGAATTGGACTCCTTACCCGTCAGGCCTTCAAAGGGCTGCTTCGTGAGAGGCGAGACGTTTTCGGAGTCGGCATAAAGAAACCCGAGCATATGGTCAAACGAGCGGTTCTCGAGCACGAGAACCACGATGTGCTCAACGGATCCCAGCTGATTAGCGGTGGTCATCACAGAATGTCCTTCCTCGTATGATCCTTCGTTATTTGGCGGATTACCGCTGCGTAGATTGCCGCCATGTTGCGGGTCAACGGAATTGCGATGTCGAGGTCTTCCACCGAGAACGGTGCTGGCAGCGGATGCCGCCGGAAGAATCTGGCGGAGGCTGGGACAGGTTGGTTGGCCAAAACGCGAGCGAGCCGATCGATTCGCCCGATCGGCAACAAGCAGCATCCACGGCAGACGTTGGCTGCGTCACCTAGCTCGGCATGAGTGAGCCACGGGCGTAACACATCTGGATCCTCCAAGGGTCGCGCCATAGCCTTCTCAAACTTGCGTTCATCCGTCGAGATGGTTAATCCCGGAAACGCTGAACCCGGCTGGGCCGGCATCATGGCTTCTCCCCGGCGGGAAGGGATGACACGGGCCGACGACCTGCACTGACCGTCCAACCGCGCCTGGCCCAATCGACGCATTGGCCTAGATCGTCGTGCGTAGTCAGGTTGGGCGAATTATCCGGCCGACTGGTCCACTGGATGGCGGATAGTTGGCCGTGGAGGCTGGCCGAATCCGGCAAATTGAACGGTGTGCCGTTGATGCCGCCATGGTTGTAAACGACCGCCGGGAACGGGCCGGGGTCGGTTGGCGGGCACATCGGCGCATAAATCGTCTTGCCGTCGTTCACGGTGTTGGAAATGACGCTCCACGCCACTTGCGAGACCAGTTCGGTGAAGGATTTGGCGAAATCATCCCCGCGACAGGCTTCCAGCTCTGCGCCGCCGCGACGCGCGCAGCACCGAGCGCGAAAGTGAGGCAGCAAGCGACGACCGTGACCTTCGACAGCACGCGCCGCTTGGCGGTTCCCTTTTTCTCCGCTGCGCGGGGGGAGCAAGTCTGGCCGGCGTGCGTAGGTTTGAATCCGCGAGTGAGCCATGATCTCTCCTGCCGGGCGCCGATCATCCGGGCGCGTCCTTAAATCAACGCGCCAGCGGACTCTCCTGAATCGCACGCCTGGCGCGGGGCACGAAGCAAGTGGTCGGTCCGCTCAGCGGACCGCGCTCTTGCCAAGAACCGGGCCCAAACCGATGGTGAACTTCGATCGACGTTCGACAGCCACTTCTCGGTAGCGGGCTCACACGGCTACCGACGCGACCACAGGGTCCACCACCGGGCAGCGCGACGCGGAAGCACGTCGAATCGGCCCGAGCCAGATGTGGTGACCGAGCTGAGCGCGATGAGAGCCATCTGCTGGATTCACTGACGTCGGCACTATGGTGCGTTCTAACGCTGTTTCGGCGTAATAGGCGTACCGAAAGGGTGGACTTAGCGGTATGACTGAGATACCGACCAACCTTGACATGTCCATAGGCGAACAGCATGAGGTGGAGCTGCCCGGTCTTGGAACAGCCGGCTACGTGTGGGATTCCGAAATCGTGGGGCGAGGCGACGTCATCGAAGTGCTTTGGACCCGAGGCGATCCGCCCGGATCACCGCCACGTCCGGCAGGGCAGAGTGCTCCAGAGGTGGCGACGATCAGGGCCGTGGCGCCTGGAGATGTCGAACTGCAGCTTTATCAGCACCGCCGTTGGGAGTCACCGACCCAGGCAATAGCCCGGCACGATATCCAGGTCCACGTCGAACCGAAGTAGTGATGACCACCAAAGCATCTCGCCTTAAGGTCTCCACCCAGATGCCATAATCGACATGGCGCCGTGTGGCCCACTGCGCGCACACGCTTCTCGCCTCACATCGCCGTGACAAACCAAATTCAGGTAGTCAACTACGCTTGCTGCGGCACCGGCCGCCTTCCTACCCTCAAAGGATCAGAAGTTCGGCCTAAAGGAGGCGGCGATGACGGTTGCACACAAGTCCACACGGGCGCCGAAGAAAGCGGCGCAACGCGCGGGCGGCAATGGGCAAGCCCCGGACTGGTCCCACGTTCGTGGCTATGGCTGGCGGCACCAGCTGCCGGATGCCCGGGACAAGCGGTACGCGGCGAGGGCCACGGCCGCAGTGCCTGCTGAGTATGACCTGCGCCCGCAGATGCCCCCTGTCTACGATCAGGGTCAGCTGGGCTCCTGCACGGGCAACGCGATCGCTGCGGCCATGGAGTACGAACGTGATCGGCAGGGTTTGAGCGACTTCGTTCCGTCGCGGTTGTTCATCTACTACAACGAACGAGCCCTGGAAGGCACCGTGTCCAGCGATTCCGGCGCGGTCGTCCGCGACGGCATCAAGGTTGTCAACTCCGAGGGCGTGTGCCCGGAAACCATGTGGCCCTACGACATCGCGATGTTCACGGTGAGGCCTCCGAAACGCTGTTTCGTCGCCGCGGTGACCGACCGACTCATGCAGTACGAGGCCATCCAGACGCTGGGCGATTTGAAGGACGCGATCAGCTCAAACCTCGCGGTGGTGTTCGGGTTCACCGTCTACGAAAGCTTCGAATCCCCGGCGGTTGCTCAAACGGGCGTGATGCCGATGCCCGCGCCGGGCGAGAACACGGTCGGCGGTCACTGTGTTGCTGCGGTCGGCTATTCCGATCCCAAAAGCCAGGTCATCGTCCGCAACTCGTGGGGATCGTCATGGGGCGACAAAGGCTACTTCTACATGCCCTACCAATACATGACCGGAACAACGACGAGCTCGGATAGCTCTCCGATCAACGGCGCCTATTTAGCGAGCGACTTCTGGGCACTCGAGTTGGTGTCGTCGTAAGCCCCGGGGCTGCGCGGCGATCGCCCGCCGGCCGTCATTGGTAATGCGCGTGGTGAGTGTGGCGTGCGGCCGGTGTTCACGGTGTGGGAATGGCGCTCCACGCCACCTTGCGAGTCCCTGCGACCGTGGTCCAGGTCTGGGCCGCCGGGACGGGCGGCGCTCCGAGCGCCAATGACATTGCATCTTCTGCGCATACGGACACGGCCGTGGGCAGCGGGGGGTTGGCGTCAGGGCCCGGCCCCCGCGATGGCCGGCGCCCGGCCGACACCGGCCGTCCGTGCAAGAAAAACGATGAGAGGAATAACGATGAGTGACAGGTGGCCGGAGAAGCCGACGGAGTTGACCCCCGAAGATTGGGAGATGGTGCCCAACCCGGTCGCCGACTATGTGATTAAGGAAGTCCCGCGCCGGCAGGCGAAATTGGTGGCCGCGACGATCCCCTGACTATGAGCTGGTGCGCCGCGCGGCGGCGCTGTCTACGGGAAACCGCGACACCGCCAACGGGGTGTGAAACGAAACAGCCTGGGCGCGATTGCTTCCTTCTGCTGGTCGCGGCCGTCAGGGACTCGGCTAACCTGCCGCTACCTTCTGAAGTACATCATCGGCGCGTGGGGGCGACCGAGGAAGCACTGGTGGGTGAAGCCGTAGTCTCTGATCAGGGCGACCGCGTGCAGGCCTCCCAGATGGCTCGCACCGAAATCGAGCATCGCCGAGTTGCCGTCGGTCACGGTCCAGTTGTCTCCCAACAGCTCCACCCGCACGGCGGCGAGGTCGAATGCGATCGCGTCCTCTCCGGGCATCGGCCCCGCCGGCGCACTGCCGTTCACCGTGAAGTACATCATCGGGGGATCCGGGCGCCCGACGTAGCAGATGCGGTTGAACCGGTAGTGCGAGATCACCTCCCGGGCACGGTCGGCGTCGGCCTGACTGGCTCCGAAATCCAGCAACCAATCGCTTCCATCGATGACCTTCCGGGAACCGGCGATCTGCTGGACCTCGACCGCCTCGGGATTGATCGCGATGCCGTCCTCATCGAGCGACGGCGGGTCGGCGCCGAGCGCGTGCACGACCCCGGTGAAGCTGGTCGCATTGATGTCGGCCGTGGGGTCGGGGGTCGTGTCGACCGTGCCTGCGGGGCCCTGCTCGAGTGCCCGCGCCACGAACGCGGTTGCGAATCCGCGACTCCTCGCCGCGGCCAGGTCGTACTTGTGCGCGGCAACCATCATGATCTCGTCGGGCGCCAGCCCGAGGCTTGAGATCGCCATCTCGTACACCGCCGGGCTCGGCTTGTACGCCTCGACGGTCTCAGCCGACAGCGTGCGATCGAATGGCAGGCCGGCACGATCCATGAGTGCCGATTGGGTGGCGACACTCATGTTGGAGAGGATCACCAAGGTGAAGTGGTTGTGAAGCGCCCACAGCGAGCTTGGAACGTCCTCCCACGGGTTCAGGCTGCGCCACAGCGCGAAGAAGTCATCGACCTCGGCTGGGGACGGCGTGCCGTACGCGGCCAGCAGTGTCGTCATCGAATCTCGCAGAATCACGTCGGGCGCCACCCACGGGGGCACCGCCGCCACCCCGGGGGCGTACCCATCCGCGGCCTCGTGGGCGAACGTGCTCGGGTCGAGGCCGAGCCCGTACTTGTGTGACAGCGGCACCGCTCCCGATGACAGGCTTCCGAACCAGTCAAACGCCGTGCCGATGATGTCGAACGTCAGAGCTTTGACGCTCATGACGCTCCTTCTTCCCCTGAGCACCTGTCACGGTTGTCGGGTTCCTAAGCCATGCCTCTTCAGTAATTGCTAGCATGGACGGCACATCGATAATACCTATCGAATTCCACGTAAACATCGCATAGCCCTGGTCCGTTCCGTCAATTCCGCTTGGAACTTGCACATTAAGTTGCTGCGCCAACCAAGCCAGAGTTCCGTAGCCACAAAGACTAACGCAGTGATCCAAATTACTATCGGTTTGAAACCCCGTAGCAAACCACCCTGTCTTACCTTCAGTACTTTCCCAGGCTGTCTGTATTTGATCTGCAGCGATACCAATCTTAACAGGTCCTATCGAGATAGCGCTTTGCAATGTCGTGGAATTTGTCCAGTCGACCGACAAATACGGGCCGTCGTCATAGACAGACCCATTCTGAGAGAATCCATCGGTTTCCATGAATTGCAACACTGCTGTGAGTTGAGCGCCCTCAAGCACGTTATGATTTGTGGCCCATGTAATTACTTCGCTGTCGGGAATAAATATTTCCGGATTATTGCATGCCTTGGCGAATGCTTCTTCAGCGGTGACACAATCGCCATGAACGTCGTTGCCCCAGAACGAAACCTGTCCAGGCGCGGTAATGGAATTCGGGGGTGGTGCGGTAGGAGGAACGTGAGGGCTAGCGGCCGCCAAGGCGCTCCTTGGCGAAGGCATTGCTCCGCGTTTTGGTGTAATTGGCATCGTTTTCTCCTGGTGTTAGGCGAAGTAAGTTGGCTATTTCGGCTTAGGTGCCCTGGAATTGCTTCGACTATTTGTCCTCCTGATCAGGGTTGGTCGGTGAAACGGGCTCTGTACCGGGGTGATCACCTGCTTGGTCGCTTTCGGGAATAAACGGCGTCGCACTTTCAATTTCCGATCTGGGTGTCGGAAATGCACCTCGCTTCGGAGTCCGACGGGGGCTCTTCGGTTCACGGCCCTTTTTCATCAGATGCTCGTAAATCTACAAATCACCGGATTCTCCTATCTCTCAAAAGCCGGTGTTCCGGCCTGGTCGTATGTCTGTTTCGTTTGCAGACTCTCGTTGGTGCGCAACGTCGAGTGAACGCCGATGCGTATGTTTGGACAAGAAGCTGGTCCGCTGAGCGGACCGACAACCCGGCTGATTCCCTCGCCAGACGAGTTGGGCGAGGACGAACTGTGTCACGCCGTGACGCAATTCGACTCAGCGGTGCAGCGAGCGGCCGTTGCGGCGGCGCTCGGCCGGGTCGCTTATCCGCACGCCCTCCATCAGCTCGCGCAGCTCGACCCGCGCCGCCGGCAGAACAATCTCGGCCGGATCATCGACCGTCGGCATGTGGTGGGTCATCGGTGTGCATACCCCTCCGTCAGACGTGGGGTATGCGTGGTTGGCGGCCCAGTAGCGGGCCGTCCGCAGCAGCGCCGCAGCCGTCTCTGAGGGGGTCGATCGCTGCTCGACCTCGGACAGCCGTGTGACCTGCCGTGGGGTGAGTCGGTCGGTGAGGTGACGCCAATTGCCGGCGTCGGGGGTGTGGTTGGTCATGGGGTGGCTCGGGGGTTGCCAACCCGCCCCGAACTTCCCAGAATTCTGGAAAGTTGTCCTGATATTGCCCACACGATTCGCACAGCTTGCCTAAACACCGTCTTTGAGCTGCACAAACAACTGTTGCGCCATACTGGGATTGAACCAGTCGGTGCTAACGGCCAGCTGGACGCACCGGAGGGAGGCATATTACGACTTCTCAACAACCTGAAATGCTTGTGCCGCACCCACCATCTGCTCAATACGTTTTGGGGTTGGCGCGACGAACAATTCCCCGACGGCATGGAAATGCTTGGAGGATACAGCTTGCCAGCACGGAGATCTATCCAATAACGAAACCGGAAATGCAGCAGTGAGTAATGCTCCAGAAGCCGTATACCACTGATGGCCGCATAGAGGGTGATTCTCATGAAGACCACGCTTTTGGTAATAGTCGCAATCTTCGTCTCAGTGGCGGTGGCGGGCTGCACCTCGAGTGCCCAGCCGGCGAAAACCATCGGGGTCTCTATGGACGATGTATTGAACCAGAAAGTCATCACCCGGGACATCACGCTGGCGGTCGGCGACACGCTAGAGGTGAGCTTAGGCGCGAATCACACCACCCCTTACAAGTGGACGGCTGAGACACAGATCGGCGATTCCAGCATCGTGCAGCAGACCAGTCACGAATTTGTGGCACCGAACCCTCCTCCCGGCATGGTTGGAACACCCGGCACCGAGGTCTGGACATTCAGGGCTTTGAAGGCTGGGACCACGACGATCGCCACGGAGTACACCATGAGCGCCGATCCCACACCGGCGTGCACGTTCACGGCGAACGTCAAGGTGCAGTAAGTTGACCGTGGTCGCCCCCCGCGTCGGACTGTAGAACTGGAGTCGCCCCGAGCCGTGATCAATGGCCAAGGGCATATCCGTTCCCGCGGGCGCGCTCATCTGGACGCTGGCCGCCGGGCAGACCTATGTGACCGCCCCCGGGCAGCCCGCTGCTGTTCCCCGCAACCGCCACAGTTTGGGGCGTGCCACGGCTTGATCAAATGAAATTTTAACGCTATTGCGGCACAACATGTTTGGCCGATAATACCTTATTATGTCAAGCAGAGGTTGGCAGACTCGTCATCTCTCGGTGCTTGAGCCGAATTGGGTCACGCCTGAGAGCCGATAAGATCCGCGCTAGACGCCGACTACCCGCGTAAAGACGAAACACCGATCATGTTTTGGCCCTCACGACCGGCATAGGGCCCGCCGGACGTGACATCTGATTAACCGGTCTGCCTACCGCCGGCGCGCCACGGCATCCCGTCTCCGTGCAAACGCGCTGCTATTGTGCACCGGCTCTTCGATCACCCCTGTGATTTGGTGATTTCATCACCAATAGGCTTCTTTTGGGTCGGCACCGTGTTGGCGCCCCGATAGGGCTCACCATCATTTGATGGCTGGGCCGAACCGTCGGGTTTGAGTGTGGCGATCGCCGCCACACCGGAGAAGGAGGGCCGGATCGTCGCCCGGCGGCTCCAGGAGTGGCAGCAGAACATGCAGGCCAACCTGGATTGGATCCGCTCGCACACCGAGAGTTGATCAACCGCCCGGGTGGCTGAGGCCCGCCACCAGATTGACGGCGACGGCCAGAACGACGGCGCCGAGCATGTACGACACCATCGCGTGGCGCAGGGCGGTGCGGCGGATCGCCGGGATCTTCAGGTCGGTGTCGGACACCTGATATGTCATGCCGATCGTGAACGCCACGTACGCGAAGTCGATGTAGGTGGGCGACTGGTGTTGGTGGAATTCGATCCCGCCGGCGGGTTCCAGGTAGAACAGCCGGGCGTACCGCACCGTGAAGAGCGTGTGCACGGCAAACCACGCCGCCGCCACGCTCGCCGCCCCGACGACCGCCGCCGCGATCGCTTGTGCGCCCTTGCCCGACCCTGCGATCAGCAGATACGCCACCCCGGCCAGGCTCGCGATGCTGGCCGACAGCACGATGATGTGGGTCATCCGCTGCGTCGGGTCCTCACGGGTCGCGTGCGATGCCGTCGCCTGCGGGTCCATCGGGCGGATCACCGCCCACGTCCACACCAGCCACACCACCGCGGCCGCGATCCATCCCACGGCAGGCGCGTACCGCCAGTCGACGAGTTCACCCACGACTGCCGCCGCCGCGGCGCCGGCCGGCACGGCGATGGCCATCCGGGCCGCGACCGGCCCCTCGCGGCCGAGGAATCCGGGCTTGCCCACCCGCCGAGTTAAGCACGGGGCGGCACTGTCGCGCCGGGGACCAAACCTTGAATCGAAAGCTTGAAGGCGCTAGCGTTTCGGCGGCGTCGATCCATTTCCAGAGTTGGAGTCATGACTATGGATGAACCCCTGCCCGACGACGGTGAAGCACCGGTAATCGTCAGCCTGGCCGATGCGGCGATGCACATGTACACCGCCGCGATCGAGTCGCTGCCCCACTCCGACGACTCGGAGTTCCAGCACCGCGCAGGGGTGGTCCTCGCCGGGCTGCGCAAACTGAAGACGGGGCTGACGGAGGCCGGCCGCCGCGGCAGGTCGACACCGTCGGTGGTCGTCGCGTTGAGCGGGGTCCGTACCTGCTACGACGATCTGATGGAAAGGGTCGCGGCGGCGCCGGGGTCCTCCCTCGGGCAGCAGCTGTACGTGGCGCGCCTGCGCGCGAAGCTGTCGGCGGAAGAAACCGCCAACGGTGCGGGGCTTGACGCCCGCCTCCTCGACGCGGTCGAGGCCGGCGAAACGCCCACCGAGGAGGAGGCCGCCAGGATCAAGACCCTGGTCGCCGCGCTCGGCGGCTGATCGGCGCGGCGGCGTGATCACTTCACCGCCGCGCTGAGCTCGTCGCGCGTCCGGATCCCCAGCTTCTGGTAGACGTGGCGAAGGTGGTACTCCACCGTCTTCGGGCTCAGGAACAGCGCTGCGGCAGTCTCTTTCGTCGTCCTGCCGGACGCCAGCATCCGGGCTATCCGGATCTCCTGCGCCGTGAGCTGCCCGAGGTAGCCCTGGCCGCCGCGGCTGACGTGCTCACCGGTAGCGTTGAGCTCACTGGCCGCCAGGTCGGACCATGGGCGCGCGCCCAGCCGTTCGAATGCCTCCAGCGCCGCACGCAGCTGCGGCCTGGCGGCCACCCTGGT
>Ga0209040_10002931_pt1 | contig 13133 bp, 12 predicted proteins | sample BogFormECP12_OM3_FD_188240 | JGI IMG/M metagenome (GOLD analysis project Ga0209040, IMG submission 188240) | Bog forest soil microbial communities from Calvert Island, British Columbia, Canada - ECP12_OM3 (SPAdes) (version 2) | ecosystem: Environmental > Aquatic > Freshwater > Wetlands > Bog ... | reverse complement strand
GGCTGACGCTGAGCTTCGGCCCCAAGGCCGTCATGAGCGGCATCGACATGCGGTTCCGCCGAGGGACGATCACGGCGCTCATCGGGCCGACCGGCTCGGGGAAGTCCACCTTCCTGCGGACGCTCAACCGGATGAACGACCGGGTCCCCGGGTTCCGCCACGAGGGCGACGTCACCCTCGACGATGTGAGCATCTGGGCTCCCCACCAGGACCTCCTCACCCTGCGCCGGCGGGTCGGCATGCTGTTCCAGCGTCCCAACCCCTTCCCGATGAGCATCCGGGACAACGTCGTCGCCGGGGTGAAGGCCCATCGGATCGCCAAGGGCAGGCAGCTCGACGTCGTGGCCGAGCGCCGCCTCAAAGAGGTCGGGCTGTGGGACGCGGTGAAGGACCGGCTGGGCGACTCCCCCTTCCGCCTGTCGGGGGGCCAGCAGCAGCTGCTGTGCCTGGCCCGGGCCCTGGCCGTCGGCCCCGAGGTGCTCCTCCTCGACGAGCCGACGTCCTCCCTCGACCCGATGTCCACCGAGATGGTCGAGCGCCTCGTGCGCGAGCTCACCCCGGCACTGACGATCATCATCGTGACCCACAACCTCGGCCAGGCCAACCGGGTCTCGGACGAGACCATGTTCTTCTACGCTGGGCGTTTGGTCGAGCACGGGGCGACCCGGGACATGTTCTCTGATCCCAAACAGGACGACACCCAGCGCTATGTCAGCGGTCGAATGGGCTGATCGCCTTGACGACCCGGCCGACCAGACCGACCCAAGCGAGAGTTAGACCAACCACGCGCCGAGGCGCCGACAAAGGAGGAAGCACATCGTGACTCGGATCATCCGAGGTAAGCGAATGGCGATCGGCGCGTTGACGGCCGCCGCCATCGGCACCGTCGCCCTGGCCGTACCCGCGTCAGGCGCCATCAAGCTGCCGTCGAGCGGCGTCGAGACCCCTCCGACCGCATCGCTCTCCGAGACCGGCAGCACCCTGCTCTACCCGCTCTGGAACCTGTGGGTCGCCGGCTACACCCAGAAGTATCCGCAGGTGACCATCCAGACCGCCGGCACCGGGTCCGGGACCGGCATCTCCGACGCCACCAACGGGACCGCCGACATCGGCGCCTCGGACGCCTACCTGTCGCCGAGCGAGCTGGCGGCGACACCCGACCTGCTCAACATCCCCCTCGCCATCTCGTCCCAGATCGTGACCTACAACGTCCCCGGGGTCACCGCGCACCTGAAGCTGAGCGGCAAGGTGCTGTCGCAGATCTACCAGGGCCAGGTCACGACGTGGAACAACTCGGCGATCGCCAACCTCAACAAGGGCGTGACCCTGCCCGCCACGCCGATCGTGACCCTGCACCGGTCGGACTCGAGTGGCGACACCTTCCTGTTCACCCAGTACCTGTCGAAGGCCGACCCCACCGGCTGGGGCACCAAAATCGGCTACAACACCACCGTGCCCTGGCCGAACGCCCCGGGCGCTCTGGGTGAGAACGGGAACTCGGGCATGGTGACCGGGTGCAAGGCCACCCCGGGCTGCGTGGCCTACGTCGGGATCAGCTACCAGACCCAGGCCCTGCAGGCCGGTCTCGGCTACGCCGCGCTGGGCAATTCCAAGGGCAACTACATCGTGCCGACCTCGGGATCGATCGCCACCGAGGCCGCCAGCTTCGTGAACCGGACGCCGCCCAACGGCACGATCTCGCTGATCTACGGGCCGGCCGCCGAGGGGTACCCGATCGTCAACTACGAGTACGCCATCGTCCTCTCCAACCAGCAGAGTTCGGCGACGGCCAAGGCCATACGTTCGGTCCTCGAGTGGGCGGTGAACAAGAACTACGGCAACAAACCGACCTATCTCGCCCAGGTCAACTTCCAGCCGCTGCCCTCCAAGGTGGCTGCGCAGTCGATCGTCCAGATCCTCAAGATCAAGTAACCCGTGACCGTCATCGGTGGCACGACCGGCGACCTGCCCGCCACTCCACCGTCGGCCAAGGCAACGCCCCGGGCGGCACCCGCCCGGGGCGTTGCCAACTTCCTGCTCAACCACGAGGAAGGGATCTGGCGCTGGTCGGCGAGGGTGGCCGTCGTCCTGCCGCTCGCCGCGCTCGTCTTCACCCTCACCGTCCTCGCCGTCAAGGCGTGGCCGGCAATCGTCGTCAACGGGTGGAGCTTCCTCACCGGCTCCACCTGGAACGTGGGGAGCAGCTACGGGACCACCGTCTACACCCACGGCATCGCCCACCCGATGGGATCGTCCTACGGGGCGTGGCCGCTGATACTGGGCACCATCCAGACCTCGACCATCGCGGTCGTGCTGGCCCTGCCGATCTCGATCGGCGCCGCCTTCGCCCTGACCGAACGCATGCCCAGCTGGCTCTCCCGGCCGCTCGGCTTCGCGATCGAGCTGCTGGCCGGCTTCCCGAGCGTGATCATCGGGCTGTGGGGCATCCTCACGTTCGGCCCGTTGCTGGCCAAGCACGTGTACCCACCCATCGCCGACAACATGCCCGACGTGCCGGTTCTCCGGTACTTCCGCCCGCCGGTAGGCCACGGCGAGGGGCTCCTCACGGCCGGGATCGTCCTGGCGCTCATGATCGTCCCGATCATCACCGCCACCACCCGTGACCTCTTCGGACAGGTACCCCCGCTGCCCAAGGAGGGAGCCGAGGCACTCGGGATGACCGACTGGGAGGTGGCCCGCAAGGTCACCCTCCGCTGGGTGCGATCGGGCATCATCGGGGCCACGGTGCTCGGCCTGGGCCGGGCCCTGGGCGAGACGATCGCCGTGTTCATGATCACCGGCTCGATCATCCGGGTGGCGCCCAACATCTACTCGCCCATGTCGACGATCGCCGCCACCATCCTGGGCCAGCTCGACGGCGCCCAGACCGACGGGACCGGCTTCGCGGTCGCCACCCTGGCCGAGCTGGGCCTGGTGCTGGCAGTGATCTCGGTCGTCGTCAACCTCGGGGCCCGCAGCATCGTCAAGCGCAGCGGCCGCCTCGGCGGCCCGGTCGGCCGGGCCTGAGGGGGGACATGGCCGCCACCCCCCGGCCCCGAATGAGTCGACGCCGGATTGCCGAGCTCTCCTTCCGGGGCGCCACCTACATCGCCTTAATCCTGGTCCTGGTCCCGATGGGCTGGATCCTGCTCGGGGTGATCGTCCGGGCGGTCCCCCACTGGCACTGGAGCGTGCTGTGGACCGCCGGCACCGGGACCGCCGGGGGCCTCCGGGGCGAGATCGCGGGAACCCTCATCCTGATGGCCGGGGTGTTCGTGATCGCCGGGACGATCGGGGTCTTCGCCGGCATCCACCTGTCAGAGCTGGCCCGGCCCCACAAGAGCGGCAAGGAGAGCGGGGGGTACCTGCGGGCCGCCTCGGACGTCCTCTCGGGCTTCCCCTCCATCGTGCTCGGCTACGTGGGCTACGTGGCCCTGGTGGTCGGCCTGCACTGGGGGTTCTCGCTGCTCCCCGCGCTCGTCATCCTGTCGATCATGGTGATCCCCTACATCGCCAAGTCCACCGAGTCGGCCCTGCGCCAGGTCCCGACCGGCTACCGGGAGGGGGCCGAGGCTCTCGGGATGTCGATTGGGTACTCGCTGCGCAAGGTGGTGCTCAAGAGCGCCCTGCCCGGCATCGTGACCGGGCTGCTGCTGGCCCTGGCCATCGCCTGTGGCGAGACGGCCCCACTGATCTACACGGCGGGGTTCAGCACCAGGGTGCCGCTCTCGCTGACCCACGCCCAGTTCCCCTACCTCACCTATCCGGTGTTCACCTTCTACAACCAGCCCAACGCGCAGGCCCGCTACCTGGCCTTCGACGCCGCCCTCATCCTGGCGGTGATGGTGCTCGTGCTGCTGGTCGCCTCACGGCTCATCGTGTACCGGACCCAGCGCAACGCCGACCGGTAGGTCCGGGCCGCCCACATGCCGAGCGCGGACCTGGCGAAGCGGACCGGGCGAAGCGGACCGGGCGAAGCGCAGTGGCCGGCCGATTGGCTGGACCGATTGGCTGGGGGGTACGCCGCCCGGCATAGGGTGGGGCACCGCCCGGCACCGGAGCCGCCGGGCCGACGCCCGCGGAGGTGACATGACGCTCGGTGCCGAACTCGGGCCCCTCGAGGGCCTGGTCGGAGAATGGGTGGGGGACCAGGGTCTCGACGAGGCCTACTCCAACCTGGAGAACAAGGTGGTCGAGACCCTCTTCCGGGAGAAGTCCACCTTCAGCCCGTTCGGCCCGGTGGAGAACGGCCCCCAGGTCCTCTACGGCCTCGACTACCGGACGGCCGCCTGGCGGGACGACGAGGAGAACCCCTTCCACACCGAGGTGGGGTACTGGCTCTGGGACGCCGCCGACCGCCAGGTCATGCGCTGCTTCATGGTGCCCAGGGGGAGCACCGTCCTGGCCGGTGGGCCGGCCGGCCCCGGGGACACCTCGTTCCTGCTGAAGGCCGAGGTCGGCTCGGAGGTCTACGGGATCCTCTCGAACCGGTTCCTGGCCGAGGCCGCCCGGGCCGTCCGCTACGAGGCGACCATCACGGTGGGCGAAGGCACGTTCACCTACGCCGAGCAGACCGAGATCGAGCACAGGCGCCTCGACAAGCTCCTGATCCACACCGACAGCAACACCCTGCGCCGGGTCGGGGGGCCAGGGCCCCACGGCGAGGTGTCGGTGCACCAGGACTGACGCCGGCGGAGCCCGGCGACACGACAGCAGCCAGGAGGCAGGCGTGTACGAATGGACCGACGACCAGCTGGCCATCCGCGACGCGGTGCGACGGTTCGTCGACGAGGAGGTCAAGCCCCACGTCGACGAGCTCGAGCACGGTGACACGCCCCCCTATGAGGTGATCCGCAAGCTCTACCGAACCTTCGGCCTCGACCAGCTGGCCCGCGAGAGCTTCAAGCGGGCGCTCGAGCGCAAGGCCTCCGGCCAGGCCCCCGCCCCCCGAGAACCGGGCGACAGCCAGGCGGCGATGAGCCTCATCCCGATCATCGAGCTCTGTCACCACTGTCCCGGGATCGTCACCGCGCTCGGCGTCTCGACCGGCCTCGCCGCCGGGACGATCATGAAGCGGGGGACCCCGGCTCAGATGGAGCGATGGGGACTGGACCTGCTCACCTTTGACAAGATCGGCGCCTGGGCCATCACCGAGCCCAACTCGGGCTCCGACGCGCTGGGCGGCATGCGGGCCACGGCGCGCCGGGACGGCGACGAGTACGTCATCAACGGGAACAAGACCTTCATCACCAACGGGCCCTACGCCGACACCATCGTCTTCTACGCCAAGCTCGACGACGGGAGCGACACCGACCTGCGCAGCCGCAAGGTCCTGACCTTCGTCCTCGACAAGGGGATGGACGGCCTCGAGCAGTCCCGGCCGTTCCGCAAGATGGGCCTCCACTCCTCCCCGACCGGCGAGCTGTTCCTGGCCGACGTCCGGGTCGGCCGGGACCGCCTGCTCGGGGAGTCCGAGCAGGAGACCGGAGGGGGCGGCCGGGAGAGCGCGAAGGACAACTTCGTGACCGAGCGGGCCGGCGTGGCCGCCATGTCGCTCGGGGTCATCGAGGAGTGCCTGGCCCTCTCGGTCGCCTACGCCAAGGAGCGCCTGCTCTGGGGCAAGCCGATCGCCGACTTCCAGCTGATCCAGCTCAAGCTGGCCCGGATGGAGGTGGCCCGCCTGAACGTGCAGAACCTGGTGTTCCGGCACATCGAGATGGCGGCCGCCGGCGAGACCCTGACCCTGGCCGAGGCCTCGGCCATGAAGCTCTATTCGGCCCAGGCGGCGACCGAGGTGGCGATGGAGGCGGTGCAGCTGCTCGGCGGCAATGGGTACATGGCCGAATTCCGGGTCGAGCAGCTGGCCCGGGACGCCAAAGTGTTCCAGATCTACGCCGGCACCGACGAGATCCAGGTCACCCACATCGCCAAGGACCTCCTCAGCCGCTGACCGGGGCCCGGCCGGCCGGCCGGCTCAGTCGCCGACCGGCAGGTCCAGCGCCTCCTTGCCGGTCAGCCAGGGCCGGCCGGCCGCCGCCAGGTCGGTCCACTTGCCGAGGTCCTCGCCGGTCTGGCCCAGCTCCTCGGGGGTCGGCCCGAAGCGGTCGGCCAGCGGCCGCAGGGCGCCGGTGTCGAACCCGTAGCAGACGGCGGCGTTGCCCCCGAGGATCTGGGCGGTCTCCTCGACCGGGATGTCGTGGAAGGCGTTGCGTAGCCACTGCCTGGTGTGGGGCCACGTCCCCTCGGGATGCGGGAAGTCGTTGCCCCACATCAGGTTGCCCACGCCGATCTCGTAGCGACGGGCGAGCTCGCGCCGCCGGGTGTTGGACGCGCCGATGAAGCAGTTCCGGTCGAAGTACTCGCTCGGCCGCATGCTGAGGTGCTCGGTCAACTGCTTGCCCAGCTTCTTCGCCGCGTGCTCGCGGTCGTAGACGATGTCGGAGGTCCACAGGAGGTCGGACGCCCAGAAGGCGCCGCACTCGGTGGTGACGAACCGGAGCGCGGGGAAGCGCTCGAAGGTCCCCGCCCACAACAAGAACCAGAGCGGCCGGGTCGACCACCAGCGGACCTCGGCGACGTAGATACCGACGTGCTCGCCGTACGAGGCGCGGTCGGCCGCACCCGAGTGCACGTGGACCGGCATGCCCAGGTCCGAGCAGGCGGCCCACACCGGGTCGTACCTGCGGTCGTGGTACGGCTCGTAGGGCTGCCACATCGACGGGATCAGGATGCCGCCCCGGAGCCCGGACTCCCGGGCCCGGTTGATCTCGGCCACCGCCGCGTCGACGTCGAAGATCGGCACGATGGCCACCCCGGCCCGCCGCTTCGGGCTCGCCGCGCACAGCTCGGCCAGCCAGCGGTTGTGGGCCCGGGCCCCGGCCATCAGCAGCTCGATCGGGACCTCGGCCGTCGCCGCCAGGCCGGCCCCGAAGGGGGCCGAGGCGCCGGCGGTCACGGCGTCGGCGTCGGGGAAGATGACCTCGCCGACCACGCCGTCGGCGTCGAGCTCGGCGTCCCGGCGTCCGGCGTCCCAGCCGCCCCGGAGCCCCTCGGCGTTCTCCTTCTCCCACTCCTCGGCGAACTCCTCGTTGCGCAGGCCCCGTTCGGCCAGCTCGGCCTCCATCAGGGCCCGGGCCGCCAGGTACTGGTCGAAGGTCTCGCGGTGCTCGGGGTCGAGCCACTCCCGGTACTGCACGTTGGGCAGCCCGGCGTGGCAGTCCGACGAGATCACCAGGTACCTGCTCATCGCTCTGCTCCTCTCATTGGGTCGTCTCGGCGGCGCCGGTCACCCCGGGACCTCGCGCAGGTAGGTCGGGTTGGACCGGGCCAGCATGGAGTCGGCCCGGGCCTGGATCTGCTCGTCGGTGTGCTCGCTCGGCGCCATGATCCAAAAGGTCGCCGACCGTACGCCCTCGACCACCTGGTCGGCCACCTCGGTCGGCTCGGTGTACGACGGCGTGATCCCGGCCGCCGCCATCTGCGCCTCAATGTCCTCGATGGTCGGGTACGGGGTGGCCCGGGGGCGCTCCTTGGCCAGGGCGGCCGGGCGGTTGCGCCACGAGGTGAACAGGCCGGTGCGCAGCATGTGGGGTCCGGGGAAGAGCACCGAGGCCCCGACCCGGGAGCCGGCGTCGGCCAGCTGGGCGTAGAGGCACTCGGTCAAGGTGACCACGGCCGCCTTGGTCACCGCGTACTGCGGCGTCCCCCGCAGCGGCGAGACGCCGCCGTTACCCGACGAGGTGTTCACGACGTGGCCCTCGTCGCCGCCGGCCACCATGGAGGGCACGAAGGCGTTGATACCGTGGATCACCCCGTACAGGTTCACCCCGACGGCCCAGCGCCAGTCGTTGAGCTCGTGCTCCCAGAGCGCCCCTTCGGCCCCGGCCCCGACGCCGGCGTTGTTGCACAGGAGATGGACGGCCCCGTGGGCCTCGAGGGCCCGGTCGCGCAGGTTGACGACCGATTCGTAGTCGGCGACGTCGGTCACCACGCCGGTGACCTCCAGGGCGTCGGCCCGCAGCTCGTCCACCGTGGCCTTGAGGGCGCCCTCCTCCACGTCGGCGGCCACCACGGCCATGCCCTCGCGGGCGAACCGCTCGACCATGGCCCGGCCGATGCCACCGGCGCCACCGGTGACCACGGCGACCCGGCCCGAGAGTTGCTCCACCCCTAGTCCCCCCCGACCGGGGACAGGTCGTCGTAGCGCTGGTGGACGTAGGGCCGGATCCACTCGCCCGGGACCGTGCCGTGGATCTCGCCCCGCTGGACGCTGCTCCGCTCGGCCAGCACGATGCCGCGCAGCTCGTGCACCGGCAGGTCGGCAACCGGGTCGAAGCGGGACTCGCGCAGGGTGAGGGTGCCGGTCACCCGCTCGAGGGTCCGGGTCTTCTCGGTGCGGTGGCAGTAGACGAGGGCCGGGTCCGTGTCGAATCCCTTGCCGTCGGGGGCCGGGAGGAACTTGAAGTAGAAGTCGGTCCGGGTCTCCTCGCCCGGGTCCTCCAGCCGTTCGGTGACCCGACCGGCGATCTCGACGATGGTGACCCCCATCCTCGCGATCTGCCCGTCGACCCGGTCACCGTCGCGCCCGAGCACCACTGCGCCCAGCTTCTTCGGCTCGCCGAACGTCTCGCGCCCCCCGATCACCGACTGCTCGGTGGTCATCGGCATGAGCAGGGCGTAGTAGCCGTCGGTCCCCTCGTGCCGGGCCCGCACCGAGAAGCTGCCGGCCCCGAAGGTCGAGTGACCCGGGATGTCGACGGAGGCGATCGTGACCTTCACCAGGGGCTCGTCGCCCGGCTCGATCGGCGGTGGCAGCACGGCGGCGATGACCTCGGGGTCGGTCAGGTAGGTGGCCACCAGGGTCGTCGCCCAGACGTCCACCGAGGTCGCCTCCACCTCGCGGTTGTGCAGCTGCTCCTCGGTCCTGGCTCCGTACCTGACGCTGCCCATGGCCCTGCCTCCGTGTTCGTTCGTCTTGGTGGTATCGGTCGTGTCGGTGGGATCGGTCTCGGCGCGACGTCGGGCGGGAGCGCGGCCGAGCTCAGCGGCCGAGCCCGACGAAGGCCGGGCAGCGGATGGCGTCGGGCGGGATGTCGCCCAGGGGCAGCGGTTCGGCGATCTCGGCGTGGGTGGGGCCGACGGCGGAGGCGACGGGAGCCAGGGCGACGAGGTCGAACCCGTAGACCCGCGCCGCGTTCACCCCCACCATCTGCTGGACCTCGACCGGGTCCACGCCGGCGAAGCTCAGCCGCAGCGCCTCCCGGCTGTAGGGGAAGCTCGCCTCCTTGTGGGGGTAGTCGCTGCCCCACATGACCTTGTCCAGGCCGACGACGTGGCGGAGCGCCGCTTCGGCCGGGCGCATGAAACTCGACCCCACGTGGCACTGGCGGGCCCAGTACTCGCTCGGGCGCAGCGACAGACCCTCCACGACCGGATGGCCCCACTCGTACTCCTGGGAGCCCACCGCGTTGCCCATCCGGTCCCAGAAGAAGTCGAGGGTGCCGAGGGTCTCGGGGAGCCAGGCCGTCCCCTGCTCGGTGAAGACGAACTGCAGGTCGGGGTGACGCTCCATCACCCCGCTGAAGACGAGGTGCCACAGGGCCCGGTGGGCCCACCAGGTGACCTCCAGCATGAACACGACCTGCTCGATCGGCTGGTCGCCCATGGCCGGCACGGCGCTCCCGCTGTGGTGGTTGACCGGGAGCCCGGCCGCCTCGCAGGCCGACCACACCGGCCCGTAGACCGGGGAGTAGAGGGGCTCGAGGCCCGATCCGGGTGGCGTCCCGGGCAGCAGGATGCCCCCGCCCATCCGGGCTTCGGCCGCCCACTCGATCTCGGCCACCGCGGCGTCGACGTCGTGCAGCATGATCTGAGCGATGCCGGCGCGGCGCCCCGGTGCGGCGGCGCAGAAGTCGGCCAGCCACCGGTTGTGGGCCCGCAGCCCGGCCCAGCGCGCCTCGAGGTCGCCCTCGGTCGCCCCGGGCATCTGCACCTTCAGCGAGTGCTCGGGATAGAAGGGCGGGATGGTGTTGGGGTAGATCACCTCGGCCACGATGCCGTCGGCCTCCAGGTCGGCCAGGCGGCGGTCGCTGTCCCAGTTGCAGCGGCCCTCCTCCCCGAGCAGGTCCTCGTGCAGGACCGGGTAGGCCCGGGCCCACTCGTCGAACTGCTCGTGGTAGCGCGCCGGGAGGTAGGGGCGGTACTCGGCGATGTCGGCGCCGCCGTGGCAGTCGGCCGAGATGATGACGTAGCGGTCACTGCCCGGCATCTGCGTCTGCGCCCTCCCCGGCCTGTCGCCCGCGGTGTAACCCGACGGTCCGCGGCGGGACGCCGGTGCCCGGCGTCCGACCTCCCGCTTCTGTAGCATCGTTACATGAGCGGGGGTCGCGGTCAAGGTCGTGGGCAGGGCCGGGGGCGGGGGCGGAGCCCGGCGGGCAGCCCGCTCACGCGCGACGAGGTCCTGGGGGCGGCACTCGAGATCGTCGAGACCGAGGGTGCCGACCACCTGACGATCCGGGGCCTGGCGGCCAAGCTGGGGGTAGCGGTGACGGCCATCTACTGGCACGTGGGCGACAAGCAGGCGCTGCTGGACGGGGTCGCCGGGCAGGTCATCACCGAGGTGGGTGAGGTGGAGGTCCGCGGCCGCGGGCCCGAGGCGCGGCTGGTCTCGATCGGCCGGTCGCTGCGGCGATCGCTCCTCGAGCGGGCCGACCTGGTGGCCCTGGTCCACCGCCAGGGCCACACCGCCGCTCTCTTCCAGCCGGCCCGCCGGGTCCTCGTGCGCGAGCTGACCGCGGCCGGCCTCGCCGGTGCCGACGCGGCGCTGGCCGCCCGGGCCATCTTGGGCCTGGTCGTCGGGTCGGTCCTCATCGACCGCCAGGTGGCGCGCCAGCCGGCCCAGGTTGACGCGCCGGGCGAGCTCTGGACGGCCGACGACGTCCCCGACGACCCCGAGCTCCTGGCCCTGCTGGCCGAGCCGGGGGACGAGGCGGCGCTGTTCGACTACACCCTCGGGGCGCTGGTACGCGCCGTGACCGCGCCGTCTCCGGTCGAGCCGTGACCGACCCCCCGATCCGGGACGGGATCCACGCCGAGGTCGACGCGACCTTCGACGAGATGGTCGACACCCGCCGCACCCTGGACGCGCACCCCGAGCTCAGCTTCGAGGAGCACGCCACCACGAAACTCGTCAGGGACCGCATGGGCGCACTCGGCCTGGTCGAACGGCCGGTGGCCACACCGACCGGTGCCGCGTTCGAGTTGGAGGGTGGGCGCCCCGGGCGCACCGTCGTGCTGCGGGCCGACATCGACGCGCGCCCGTGCACGAGGTCGACGTGGGCTTCCGATCCCACGTTGATGGGCGCATGCACGCGTGCGGCCACGACGCCCATACGTCTTCCAGCCGGGCGAGGAGGCCCTCATGGGGGCCCGCGCCATGGTCGACGGCGGCCTGCTGGAGGGCCTTGACGGGGCCCGGGTGCTCGGGCACCACGTTGCCTCTGTCGTCCCGGCGGGGTTCGTCGGGGTCCGCGGCGGCGTCACGATGTCCGAGGTCCACGGTCTGCGGATCACCCTGCGGGGCACCGGAGGCCACGGCGCCATGCCGTCCGGCTCGGGCGAAGTGGTCAGGGCCGTCGCCCGGCTGGTCGACGACCTGGGCCTGACGGTCACCGGGCTCAAATTCGAGGGCGTCGACTGCGTCTGCACCGCGGGGATGGTGCGGGCCGGCTCTGCCCCCAACGTGGTGCCCGACCACGCCGAGCTGGAGGGGACCGGACCCTGCGCACCTTCACCCCCGACCAGTGCGTCGAAGCGCTCGGGCGCCTCCGGGCGCTGTGCGACGCCCTGGGCGTCGAGCAGGGGTGGCCGTGGCGCGAGGTGCCGAGCCACGCCCCGGCGGTGGTCAACGACCCGACGATGGCGTCGATGGTTGCCGAGGCGGCCCGGGCCAGCCTCGCGGCCGACCGGGTCCTCGCCTTGCCGCCGGTCGGCCCCAGTGACGACGTCAGCGAGTTCCTGAACCGACTGCCCGGGTGCCACTTCTTCGTGGGTGGCGGGCTCCCCGACGGGACGAGCGGCGTCCACCACGCCCCGACCTTCGCCCTCGACGAGGAGGCCCTGCGTATCGCCTGCACGGTGACGGTCGACGCGGCGCGGGCCATGGCCGCCCCGGGGCCGGCTCCCGCTGGCACCGGTTGAGCCCGGTGGGCCCGGCCGGCGACATCGGATCGACGGGCCCACGCTGCATTGGAGGGTGCCGGCCCGGACGGTGCCGGCCCGGCAGGGGCCACAATGGACCATGACCACTGTGGGCCTCTTCTCCGTCGACTCCAAGACCGCCCTCGTGACCGGCGGGTCGCGGGGCATCGGCCTCATGGTCGCCACCGGCTTCGTCGAGGCGGGGGCCAGGGTCTACATCTCGTCGCGCAAGGCCGAGGTGTGCGACCGGGTCGCCGCCGAGCTCTCCGAGTCCGGCGAGTGCATCTCGCTGCCTGCCGACCTCTCGACCGAGTCGGGCTGTCGCGCCCTGGCGGCGGCGGTCGCCGAGCGCGAGGACCGTCTGGACATCCTGGTCAACAACGCCGGGGCCACCTGGGGGGCGCCCCTCGAGGAGTTCGACGAGGCGGCCTGGGAGCGGGTGCTTTCCCTCAACGTGAAGGGGGTCTTCCACCTGACCAAGTTCCTCCTGCCCCAACTGCGGGCCGCCGGGACCATCGAGGAGCCGGCCCGGGTCATCAACGTCGGCTCCATCGACGGCATGTCGGTGCCCGTCCTCGAGACCTACGCCTACTCGGCCTCCAAGGCGGCGGTGCACCACCTGACCCGGCACCTGGCCAAGAAGCTGGCCCCCGAGGTCACGGTCAACGCCATCGCCCCGGGGCCCTTCGAGTCGAAAATGATGGCAGCGACCCTCGAGGCGTTCGGCGAGCAGATCGCGGCCAGCAATCCGCTCAAGCGGATCGGCCGGCCCGACGATATGGCCGGCACGGCGATCTTCCTGGCCTCGCGGGCGGGTGCGTACCTGACCGGGGCGGTGATCCCGGTCGACGGGGGCATGTCCACGGTCCGCTGAAGGGGAGGGGCGACCGGATCCGGCGGTCCGCCGGGGCACGGCCACCGGTACCGTTGGGTGA
>Ga0209040_10002928_pt1 | contig 13149 bp, 9 predicted proteins | sample BogFormECP12_OM3_FD_188240 | JGI IMG/M metagenome (GOLD analysis project Ga0209040, IMG submission 188240) | Bog forest soil microbial communities from Calvert Island, British Columbia, Canada - ECP12_OM3 (SPAdes) (version 2) | ecosystem: Environmental > Aquatic > Freshwater > Wetlands > Bog ... | reverse complement strand
CGCGCGCAGCCTCGCTGAAACGCCGCGAGTTCGCCTTCAGCCGGACGACGCGTTGGGGTTCGCTGCCCAAGAGCTCCAGCGCCGTGAGCGCCGCGGCTGCAATCGCGGGAGGCATGGCGACGCTGTAGACGAAGCCGCCGGCCGCGCCCTTGAGGTAGTCGACAAGTGTGTTTGGTCCCGCGATGAATCCGCCGCAGGCGGCGAGCGTCTTCGACAACGTTCCCATCCAGATGTCGACCCGCTTCGGATCGACGCCGAAATGCTCAAAGACCCCCTGGCCGCTGGGACCGAGCACCCCGAGGCCATGGGCGTCGTCGATCATCAGCCACGCCTCGCGCCGGTCCTTGATCTCGATCAGCGCGGGCAAGTCGCAGATGTCGCCGTCCATGCTGTAGAGTCCCTCGGCGACGATGAGAACCCTGTCATATTGGCCTCGAACGGCCGCAAGCGCCGCGTCGAGCGCCCCCATGTCGTTATGCGGGAAGGCGCGCCGCTCGCAACGCGCCATCACGGCGCCCATCACGATGCTGTTATGCGCGAGCGCATCATGCAGCATAAGATCTCGCGGTCCCAAGAGCGCGGCGATTGTCGCGACATTGGCGGCGTGTCCGCTCACGTAAGTCAGAGAGCCTTCTTGCCGGTAGTGGTTCGCCAGGGCCTTCTCGAGGGCGCCATGGATCGGCCTCTCGCCGGCGACGAGACGGCTTGCCGAGGCGGAGACTCCATAACGGTCAATCGCGCTTTGCGCCGCGCTTCGGACCGCCGGGCAGTGATTGAATCCAAGATAGTCGTACGAGGAGAAATTGATCAGCGGCCTGTTGTCGATGGTCGTCGTCGCGCCCGCGTCCGCATCGTGAACGAGAAAATAGGGGTCGCGAAGTCCCAAACCCGCCGCGGCTGACCGCAACATCTGTTGTTCCGCGTAACCGGGGAGGGTTGCGAAATCGAGCCGGCGCGAGCGATCGTTCGCTCTATCGGGACGCGCCGACGAGGACTGAGGGCTTTCGCTCAGTCCCGATCGGGCTCGAACCACGCGGTCGAGAAGTTGACGATCGGCCTCCGTCAGGCGCCGCACCAAGCCATTCCCCCGTTTCTGACGACACTCCGCGTCTTCCCGAACCGAGCGTCCGCGAACCAGCGGTCGCTTCTCGAACAGGTCTTAACGACAGAGCCAAAACCTCGATCGTGAACGCCTTCGCATCATGATGGGTTGGCATGGCGTGACACGGCGAATGCGGCGGCGATAAGGCGTTTGCGGCTACGAATGTCCGGCAGAGAAATTTGCAAGTTCAAAGTGTCGTGTAAATCGCCTCGGTAAGTTCGATGTTGTCAAAGACCTTGCCCCTACCATCCATCAGGATTAAAGTTTTTTGACAATATTCTTTGACAAATCCGATGTCATGAATTGCGATAATCATCGCGCAGCTCTTTCTGTTTTGAAAAAGCTCATCATGGCACTTCTGCTGAAATCTCCTGTCCCCGACGAGTATGACCTCATCTATCAGCAAACATTCGAATTGGATCGCCAATGATAGCGCGAAAGCGAGCCGCATGCGCATGCCATTCGAGTAGAATCGCATCTGGAGATTGAGTTGCTCGCCAAGCTCCGTGAAATCCGCCACGTAATCGAATGTTTCCTTGATCGGCGCGTTGTAGAGGCGTGAAATGAACCGGACATTGTCGGCGCCGGTCAGTTCGCCTTCGAAACCGCCGCCGAAGGCGAGGGGCCAGGACATATTCATGCCGCGGTGGATCCGGCCTTGGGTGGGGCGTTGCAGGCCGGACAAAATCTTGATCAAGGTCGACTTGCCCGCCCCGTTCCGCCCCATGATCGCCATTCGCTCGCCCATCCCCACGCTGAACGAAATGCCGTCGAGGACGCGTCGTCTGCCGCCTCCTTCGGTCGGAAACTCCTTGATCACGTTGATGGCGTCGATGGTGCGGCGCGGGATCAAATCGAGAGCGGTTACGGCGCGCTCTTCCGCGGCCGGATCCACGAGGTCCCCCGCGGCGGATTTGACAGGAATCATCCTAGCCTCCGACGTGAGCCAGCGTGTCCTCGACGAACGTCCTGACGATTCGCCAGATCATGAATGCGATGGCGAAGATCCCGAGCGTCCACGATCCGCGGTACGGGTAGGCCCGATAGTCGGGCAGATTGGCGGTGGTGATCGGCTCGACGAAAACGCGCTGCTTCAAGGCGTCGACGCGCGCGCTTTCCAGGGTTGCGAGCGCGGACATGAACGCCTTTTCCGCGAAGGTCTGATTGAGGACAAGGCCCTCATATTCCGCGACTTGCGGCGCCAGCGAATCGCTGCTTCCCGCCAGTTTTTGCCTTTCGACGCCGATCTGCTGCTGCAGCGCGTCGATCTTGTGCTTCAAGGCGGTGACTTGCGGTCCGCCGGGCGTCTCCTTTTCGACGTCCGTCAGCGTTGCATTGGTTTCGGCGGTGGCGAGCGACAGCGATGCTATCGTGTTGAATGTCGCCAGGGACGACTGGGACGGGTCGATCGTGCGCATCCGGTTGCGAAAATCAGTCACCGCGTCCAGTGCCTCATGGGCGCGTTTTTCGGCGGTCTTGACCTCGTCGAGCGCGGAAGCAATCGCGTCGGCGCCCGAGCGTTGGTTCAGGCTGTTGATAAGCGCCTCAGAACGCTCAACCAGAGCCTCGGCGAGGCGCTGCGCATCGAGCGGTCGAAAGGCCTGCACCTTCAGCGTCGCCACCCCCGTGCTGTGCTCGTAATCGACCGAGACGAATCGCAGATAAGGCTTGAAGAGCCGTTCGGCGGTCGGCCTGAACAGGAGGGGTGGGTATCGCCACAGGAAATCCGCTTCTGGACGCTCAAAGGCGTCCATCAATCCTGCGCTTTCGGTGAGCGCGTTCATCGCGTCGCGGGACAGAATGTACTCCCGAACGAAATAGGCGTCATCCGACGAGCGAATGATCGACTATCCCTGTACGAGGCTGCTGAGTTGATTGGTCGCGCTCGTGGCGGGGCTGCGCACGACGAATTTGACCTCGGATTCGTATCGGTCCGCGGCGAAAGCAAAGAAATAGAGTCCGCAGGCGAGCGTAGGCAGGGCGACCAGCAGAAAAAACAGCGCGCCACGTCGAATGCGCGCTCTCCAGCGGCCTTTCGCCGAGCCTGGGATCGAAGCGGCGCCGTCGACTCCGAGGCGCACCAACTCGATCCGTTGAGCGGTGACTATACGTTGATCCTGGCGCACTCTAAATGCTCAAGTCTCCGTCCGCCTCATAGCAGATGCGCTTCCGCTACGGAAGGTCGGCCTATGGCGAAGAGGAAGCGGCGATGATAGACTGAAGCTATGCTGGATACGGAAGACAGGCCTGCACTGCGGATTGAGGCGCTTCCCTCGCGTGAGCAGGCCGGATTCTTACGGCTGCTGCGGCAATGGCCCCTCGCGCGGCGCAATCAGCAGCACCTGCGAGAGTACAGGCCCCAACGAACGTCGCACTGGCGCGCCTATGCCTTTCTCTTCATCGGACTTCTGCCGACTTGGCTGACCGGCGTCTACCTGGCCGCCTTCGCGACCGACCGGTACGTGTCGGTCACGAGCTTCGTGGTGCGAACAGCCTCCAAACCCGCGGGGCCGACGGGATTTGGGGCTCTGCTGCAGATGGTCGGCTTTTCCCGTTCGGACGACGATGTTTTTTCGGTTCAGGATTTTCTGCGCTCCCGGGAAGCCGTCGATCGACTCGGCAAACAACTTCCGTTGCGTGAGATCTTTTCGCATTCGGGCCGGGATTTCGTGATGGCCTTCCCGTCCCTTCGCTATGGGGATACGAACGAAGAATTCTACGAGTACGTCCAGAATTTCGTTGATGTCGTCTACAACAGCACGACCGGAATCACCGCGCTGACGGTTCAAGCGTTTCGGCCGCAAGACGCCTACCGGATGGCCTCCGCTATGCTGGCCCTGGCGGAAGGGAAGGTGAACGATCTGAACGCGCGTATTCGGGACGACGCGGTTCGGGTCGCCAATGGGGAAGTGCAGCGCTCGGAGGCGCGGCTATCGGACGCGATGGTGAAAGTGACGTCGTTCCGAAACCGGGAAATGATGATCGACCCCAACAGGAACTCGATTATCCTGAGCGAATTGATCGGCCGTCTCGGCGAGGATCTCGCCCAAACGCAATCTTTGGCCCGGGAAAAGGCGAGCGGTTCGCCGGAAGATCCTGGTCTTCCAGCGCTTCGACAGAAAGCTGCGGCGCTGCAAAGTCAGATTCAAGCGGAGCGGGGCAAGATCGCCGACGACACGACCGGCCTGGCGGACAAGCTCTCTGCTTATGAGCGCCTCACGATGGAGCGCGATTTCGCGCAGGCGGCGCTGACGCGGTCATTGGACGCCCTCGATCTGGCGCGCGCCGATGCTCGGCGCCAGCAATTGTTTCTGGAACGAATCGTGAGCCCGCAACTGCCCGACTATCCTCTGAGGCCCGCCAGCCTCGCGACGTTCTTCACGGTGCTCGCGCTCAATTTCATCGCTTTGATGGTTGTGTGGCTTCTGCGCACGGGCGTGCAGGAGCATGTTCAATATAACGAGCAGTAGACGCGAATCTGCGGTTTTGACAATCTTGTTGCAGCGACGCTCGACAGGCGCGCCGCGGGGGGCTCAATGGACGCCAGCGTCCTCTATGACGGACACAATCTCACCCTGTCAAAATCGACCGGGATCGGAACCTACGCGCGGACACTCGCCGCGACTGCGGCGAGGATCGGGTTCAAACCAGAAATCCTACTGGGCGGCAACGCGTCGGTTGACAGGAAGGACCCGCAGCTCAGCGAAATTGTCCTGTTTGATGCGCTCACCGCTCTCAAACCCTCGCCCAAATTGCGTCTGGAGCGGTTTCTCGCCAGCCTTTGGGGCAAGCCACTCGGCGTGAGGTCGGCCGAATTCTCCCGCGCCGGCGCTGTCCTCAACGGCGTCATGTCGAGTCTGGACGGCTTCGACAGAATGCACGTCGCTCCGAGCCTGTTTGAGGTGGGCCAGTCCCATTTTCACCGATATGGCGTGCGCGCCGAAGTGAAGCTGTCCAGCGCGCCCTCGCTTTTTCACATGACGTTTCCGACTCCGCTCAGAACGCGGGGATGCCCCAACATCTATACTATCCACGATATTGTCCCGCTGCGTCTGCCTCAGACGACTTTGGACAACAAGAAGCAGTTCTTGCGGCTTGTCCGCCATCTCTGCCGCAAGGCGGATCACATTGTGACTGTTTCTGAGTTCTCGCGGCAGGACATCATTCGGTTTGTCGGGATCTCGGAAAATAGAATCACAAACACCTACCAAAGCGTGCATCTGCCGGCCGTAATCAGCAAGAAAAGCGATGATGAGGTCGCCAACGAGGTGGCTCACGCGTTCGGTCTCGATTTCCGAAGTTACTACATGTTTTACGGCGCCATTGAGCCCAAGAAGAACGTTTCCCGCATGATCGACGCCTATGCCGCGTCCGGCAGCGCGTTTCCGCTGATCATCGTCGGCGGACTCGGATGGCAGTACGAAGACGATGTCGAGAAGATCAAGGACGATCGATTTCTTAATTATCGCCAGGAGGCGGATCGCATTGTCCCCAGTCGACGAGTCCAGCGGATCCCCTATCTGCCGTTTTCACAGCTCATGACGCTGGTGAAGGGCGCGCGTGGCGTCCTTTTTCCATCGCTCTACGAGGGTTTTGGGCTGCCCGTGCTTGAGGCCATGGCGCTCGGAACGCCGGTGATCACCTCGAACGTGGCCTCATTGCCTGAAGTCAGCGCAGGGGCGGCTTTTCTCATCGATCCGACTGACGTCGTTTCGCTGACCAGAGCGATTCGCGCTTTCGATCACGACGACGGCCTGCGCCAGGACCTCTCGCTCAAGGGGCGGAAAAGAGCGGCCTTTTTCGAACCTCAGGCGTACCAAGACCGCCTGGCGAACCTCTATTCGAAACTCGGCGTCGGACCCGTTCCGGTTGAGGCGCCGAGCGCCCCTGTCATGAGTTTGCAAACGACGGCCATATGATCGACGGCGTTGGCGCTCTCTAGAATTGCATGCCGACCGCATCGACCATTGGGCAGAGGCCAATAGTCTTCGACGTCACCCATGTGGTTTCGCGACTGCCGAAACTGGCTTCGACCGGGATCGACAGGATCGATTTGGCCTACGCCTCACATTTCGCGCGGCCCGGCGCCATGGCGGCTGGAGTGCATTACGGACTTCGGCGGCCGCATCTCCTTTCCGTCGAACAGGCTTGGGAGTTCGTCGCCCTGTCAGGGTCATTGTGGTCTGAAGCCGGCCACGCAAATGAGGCGGCCTTCTCGGCGGTTCTGCGCTGGCTCGAATCGCCCCCTGATCCCGGCTTGCGAAAGCCGGGCGGGCATATGCCCGCGACTGCCGCCTCCGGTCGATTGAGGCGGCTTCACCAGTTGAGAGGCCGCATCCTCAACAATAGGGCGCTCAGCGTTCCAGATCGCGCAGCCTACCTCAATGTCGCGCAACACCTGTTCGAGCACCCGATCTTTTTCCAGTGGCTCAAGCGGCGAGACGATCTCTGCAACGTGTTCATGATTCATGATCTTCTGTCTATGGACTATCCGGAGTTTTTTTCCCCCGCCAACCTCGACATCTTTCGCCGGCGTCTTTCGACCGCATTTCTCCACGCGAGCGCCTTCATCGTCTCGACACGGTCGGTCAAGCGACGCCTCGAGGAGGAGCTTCGTCGTCAACGGTCCCGTCCGAGACCTGTGCATGTGCTGCCGTTTCCCTCGCCCCTGGAAGGCAGCGGGCGCGCATCGCAGGCTGACATGGTCTGGCTGGGCCATCCGTATTTCGTGATGCTTGGAACCGTCGAGCCCCGCAAAAACCATCTGCTCTTGCTCCACGCGTGGCGGCAGCTCGTTATCGAAAACCCTCGAGCCCCGCGTCTCGTCATAGTCGGCGCGAGGGGCTGGGAGACCGAGCAGGTCGCCGACCTGCTCGACCGCAGCGCCGCGTTGCGCGGGCACATCCTGGAGCTGAGCGGACTGTCGTCTCCCGACCTGATCGACCTCTTGCGCGGCGCCCGCGCCTTGCTCATGCCCTCCTTCGACGAAGGCTACGGGTTGCCCTTGGTCGAGGCGCTTTCGACCGGCACGCCTGTCGTCGCGTCCGACATTGCGGTCTTCCACGAAGTGACGCAGGAACGCGCGACTTTCCTCTCGCCGCTCAACGGCGAGGCGTGGCGGGACGTCATCGAACGACTGGCGGGCGATGAGGACTGCGCCGCCGAAAAGCGCGCGGAGGCTGCGAAGTTCGAACCGCCGGTCTGGGCGGGCTACTTCGAAGAGGTGGACCGGTTTCTTGCGGCGTTGTGACCGTCAGTCCGAATGCTTTCCATGAAAGAAAAGTAGCCAATCCTCGCCGACATGCTTCGTCAGTATCGCCTTGGAACTGATCGGCGCGAGTTGGCCGGAATGCTCAACGCAAGACATCGACCCATAAAACGAGCTGACTTCGGTCAGAAATCGATCGGCGTCCTTGTAGCGCGCTGCGTTGAATTCAAGGACGAGATCGGGGGCATGTCTGGCCAGGATCGGACGCAGCCCGAAGATAATATCTTCCTCGGCGCCTTCCGCGTCGATTTTCAGGAAGTCGACTCTTCCGTATTCGCGCTCGACCGCATCCGCAGTCCAAAGCGGCACAGTCGATATCGTGGCGATCTGCGGGTCCGCCGTGAAATCCTTTCGTACAATCGTCGCGTTTTTCGGCTCCGACAGGGTTGCGTAAAGATTGACCGAACCTTCAGCCGCCGCGCCCGCCGCCGCTTCGACGATCTGGGTTCGTCCGCTGAAGCCATTGAGGGCGACGGAAGCCCGCAACTTCGGGACAACACGCGGATTTTGGTTCGACAGCGACGAGCCGGCCCTCGGGGCCGACGAGATCCGCCATGAGCAGCGAATAGTAGCCAAAGTTGGCGCCGACATCGATCGCGATCATCCCCGGCTTCAGGCGCCGGCAAATGGCGATGGTCAGCCACATCTCCCAGAATCCATCCAGCAGAATGTTTGAGCCAAAGCCCTGATCGCGCGTGTCGACGTAAAATTTGTAGCGACCGAGAATCCTGCACAGCGCCGTGTAGTCGCCAAGATAAACCGCCTGGGTTTGGGCGCGACATTGACGCTCGAGGGCAAAACGATCCGTGGTGGCCAGCTCTTCGAGGGAGATGATGTCAAAGAGATCGCGCATTGGCCCCGGCAGGATACGCAAGCGTAGGTCTGTCCTTTGTGGCGGCGCCGAAATCGCGGCGTCGAGAACCCTCGTTCATCGCCCCTCGCGCCGACACGGCGATTGAAGCGGCGGTCGGCTGCCAGGGCGGGCGCTAACCGGCGAACCGGTCAAGTGAAAACTCGACGTTTCCAAATGCGAGACGGCCCTCGATCGCTCCGCGATCGGTGCGAACGCGAACCGCGACGGGCTGCGACGCGTCGTGATGAGTGAAGCCAAAGGACGCGTGATAGACGCCCTTGGCTTCCGGAACCATCGTCGCATGCGCCAGCAACTGCCCGCCGACCACCTCAACGGAAAATGGCGTCCGTCTCGCGCCGGCGGAGAAGCCTACCATCATGCGCGCGCTCCACGAGCCCGCCGGCAAATAGAAGTAGGGGCCGTAGTACAAGATTCGCGCGCCCCCGGTCAATTCAGCGACCACTGAAGCCGGCGTATCGGGGCGGTCGCCGGACAGAAACGCTTCGGTCGGCCATACGACCGGCCCGGCGCTTTCGCTGAAGCTCATCTGGATGAGCGGCGACAGCACGCCGCCAATCATTGCAATTTCCTTGGGCGCAAACCGGGTTTGAGCCTCGTCCAGCGGCTCATACCTGTCGACGCGGAATTGCAGCGAGGATTCGAGATCCGAGTCCTTTCCGTTTGGCCCGAGCCGCTTCTGGCGAAGCGCCTGATAGTGTTCCGGAGCAAGCTCGAGTCCGAAATGATCGAGGATCGCATCGAGGAGTTCCCCGGCAGGGGCGTCTGCCAGACGGTGGAGGATGAGAAGCCGGGGATTGCCGCGCAATTGCGCATAAAATGCCGCCGCGGCCGTTTGGAGCCGAAGCGCTTCCACGACGCTGCCGGTTCCCCCTCGCTGGAGATATCTTACGCTGTCGGCCGGATCGTCGAGACACAAGAGAATGGGAGCGGTTCCTTTGCCGCATTCCGCCTGAAGCGGCGGGCTCGGGAAATGCGAGAGATAGATCAGCGGAGCGCGGTCGCCGTCCGGTTCGAGCGGGTCCTCGCGGTCGATGGTCCGGGCCGCCGCACGGTCGGGAATGAGAGCGCACACCTCGCGCAGTAGATCGAACGCCCAGGTCGAGAGCACGCTGGGCGGGCCAAGAGCAATGGCGTCATGCGCGCGGCGAGGCATCGGGTCCGTGGGTTTGCTGGCCAAAGCGTCAACCCAGCATGTCCCGCGCCGCCCGGGCGCGCAACCTCAGGAACTCGACGGCGCCTCGTGATCTGAAATTCGCTCCCGCTCGTCGGTTCGGCTGATGGCAGCGCTTCGCTTTCGCGAAAGGGACGCGGTTGCGACTACGCAAGCGCGGACCTCGCCTCACGATCGTCGAGTCGACATTCTCGAGAGCGTCGCCGGCAAGCCCCCATGCCGCCGCCGGGCGCGGTTCGCCCGCCGCCCTATCCTCAGGTCTGCGGTTGGGGCTCGAGGCCCCCGGCTTCCGGGCCGATCGGCCGCGGCTTGCCCGTCGAGGGCACCGCAGCGCGAGGCGCCGCGGGGGGCTCGCGGTCCGACGCCGATTCGCGCAGCGGCCTCACTCCCTGCAACAGGCCGACGATCTCGTCGCCGGTCAGCGTCTCGAACTCCATCAGGCCGCTGGCGAGCGTTTCAAGATCGGCCCGCCGTTCGGTCAGGATGCGGGTCGCGGTGTCGTGGGCTTCCAACACCAGACGCCGAACCTCCTGGTCGATGGTCTCGGCGGTCGCCTCGGAGATGTTCTGCTGGCGACCGAGAGAATAGCCGAGAAACACTTCGTCCTGGTTCTCGCCGTACATGACGGTGCCGAGCTTGTCGGAAAAGCCGAGGCGGGTCACCATCGCTCTGGCGATCTTGGTCACCTGCTGGATGTCGCCTGCCGCGCCCGACGTCACCTTGTCCTTGCCGAACACCAGTTCCTCGGCGACGCGCCCGCCCATCGACATCGCCAGCATCGCGATCAGCTGCTCATAGCTCTGCGAAATCTGGTCGCGCTCGGGGAGCGATTGAACCATGCCGAGCGCGCGCCCGCGCGGAATGATGGTCGCCTTGTGGATCGGGGTCGAGGCCGGCATCGACACGGAGACAAGCGCGTGTCCCGCCTCGTGAAAGGCGGTCAGCCGCTTCTCCTCCTCGGTCATGATCAGCGTGCGCCGCTCGGCGCCCATCATGATCTTGTCGCGCGAGTCCTCGAACTCCTGACGGGTCACGACCCGCTTGCCCCGGCGGGCGGCGAGCAGCGCCGCTTCGTTGACGAGGTTCATGAGATCCGCGCCGGAGAAGCCTGGCGTGCCGCGGGCGACGACCTTGAGGTCGACGTCGGGCGCGAGCGGCACCTTGCGCACGTGGACCTTGAGGATCTTCTCGCGGCCGATGAAATCGGGGTTGGAGATCACGATCTGCCGGTCGAAGCGGCCGGGCCTCAAAAGGGCGGGGTCGAGCACGTCGGGCCGGTTGGTCGCAGCGATGATGATGATGCCTTCGTTCTGCTCGAAGCCATCCATCTCGACCAGCAACTGATTGAGCGTCTGCTCGCGCTCGTCGTTGCCGCCGCCGAGGCCCGCGCCGCGATGGCGCCCGACCGCGTCGATTTCGTCGATGAAGATGATGCAGGGCGCATTCTTCTTGGCCTGCTCGAACATGTCGCGCACGCGGCTTGCGCCGACGCCGACGAACATTTCAACGAAGTCCGAGCCCGAAATGGTGAAGAAGGGCACATTGGCCTCGCCCGCCACCGCGCGCGCCGTGAGCGTCTTGCCGGTGCCGGGGGGACCGACGAGCAGAACGCCGCGCGGGATCCGTCCGCCGAGCTTCTGGAACTTCTGCGGGTCGCGCAGGAATTCGACGATCTCCTGTAGGTCCTCCTTGGCCTCGTCGACGCCGGCGACGTCGTCGAAAGTGACGCGTCCCTGCGCTTCGGTCAGAAGCTTGGCTTTCGACTTGCCGAAGCCCATCGCCTTGCCGGCGCCGCCCTGCATCTGACGGGTCATGTAGACCCATAGCCCCAGGAACAGGAGAACCGGCAGGACGCTCGAGACGATTGTCAGAAGCCAGTTGTTGCCGTCCGACGGCGGCTTGGCGGTGATCGTCACGTCCTTCTTGTAGAGCGTCTGGACCAGGCTCGGATCGTTCGGCGCGTAGGTCTGGAACGAGCGTCCATCCTTCATGTGGCCGGAGATTTCCGGACCGGCGATGGTGACGTCGCGAACGTTGCCTGCATCGGCGTCGCTCAGCAACTGACTGAACGTGATCTCGCTGTTCGGCGCCTTCTGGCCCGGGCTCTGGAACAAGGTCACCAAGGCCAGGACCAGCAGGAAAATGATCACCCAGAGGGCGAAATTCCGGTAATTCGCGTTCATCGTCTTCCCGTGACGACCGTGGGGCAGGGAATTCTCCAGCCTCTGTCGGTCCTGTCCTCTCCACCCATTTAAGCGCAGGTCATCGAATTGCCAAGAGAACACGGGTTCTCTCAATTCAAAGTGAAAGCCTCAAATGCAGCGTTTTGGCGGCGCTGGCGCTTTTAGCGACGTGTTGCGGCGCAGAAGAGTCAGGCCGTTTTCTCCTCGACGAGCGACAATTCTTGCATCATCGCCTGCCGCATCAGGAATTTTTGCGCTTTTCCGGTCACCGTCATCGGAAAAGCGTCGACGAAGCGCACGTAGCGCGGCGTCTTGTAGTGCGCCATCGAGGCGCGGCAGAAGGCGATCACCTCGTTCTCGTTCAGGCTCGCGCCCTCGCGCCGGCGGATCCACACGCAGAGCTCCTCGCCGTAACGATGATCGGGAATGCCGAATGCTTGGACGTCTGCGACGGCTGGGTGGGTGTAAAGGAACTCCTCGATCTCGCGCGGATAAATGTTTTCGCCGCCCCGGATGATCATGTCTTTCAGCCGGCCGACGATGTTGCAATAGCCCTCCGTGTCGATAATCGCGAGATCGCCGGTATGCATGAATCGGGCCTCGTCGATGGCCGCGGCGGTCGCTGCCGGCTCGTCCCAATAGCCGCGCATGACGCTGTAGCCGCGGGTCAGGAGCTCGCCCCGCTGCCCAGGCGGCACGATCCGTCCCTCCGTGTCGACGATCTTGACTTCGATATGCGGCTGGATTCGTCCGACGGTCGAAACGCGCCGCTCGAGCGGATCATCGTGGGCGCTCTGAAAGCTGACCGGACTCGTTTCCGTCATCCCATAGGCGATCGTCACCTCGCGCATGTGCATGCGCTCGACGACCCGCCGCATCACTTCCACCGGGCATGGGGAGCCCGCCATGATTCCGGTTCTGAGAGTGCGCGGATCGAAGCGGCCGAAGTCGGGGTGATCGAGCATGGCGATGAACATCGTCGGCACGCCGTGCAGGCCGGTGCATCCTTCGGCCTCGACCGCCTCCAGGGTAGCAATCGGATCGAATCCTTCGGAGGGGCTGACCATCGCGGCGCCATGGGTGACGCAGGCGAGGTTGCCCAGCACCATCCCGAAACAGTGATAGTAGGGCACCGGGATGCAGAGCCGGTCGTCGGGCGTCAGCCGCATTGCTTCGCCGATGAAGAAGCCGTTGTTGACGATATTGTGATGCGTGAGGGTCGCGCCTTTCGGCGCGCCTGTGGTGCCGGAGGTGAACTGGATGTTGATCGGATCATCGAACTGCAGCTTCGCCCCGAAGGCGGCGAGCGCCTTGCGCTCCTCGTCCGTCGCGGGCTTCGCGACCTCGTCGAAATTGAGCATGCCCGGCGTCGTCTCCGCTCCGAGCCGGACGACGATCTCGAGTTTCGGAAGCCCCTTCGAGGCGAGCTTGCCGGGCTCCGCCGTGTCGATCTCGGGCGCGCTCGACCGCAGGGAGGCGAAATAGTCGTTGTTCTTGTGGCCGGGGCTCAGGATGAGCGCCCTGCAGCCCGATTTCTTGATCGCATAGTCG
>Ga0209040_10002924_pt1 | contig 13168 bp, 14 predicted proteins | sample BogFormECP12_OM3_FD_188240 | JGI IMG/M metagenome (GOLD analysis project Ga0209040, IMG submission 188240) | Bog forest soil microbial communities from Calvert Island, British Columbia, Canada - ECP12_OM3 (SPAdes) (version 2) | ecosystem: Environmental > Aquatic > Freshwater > Wetlands > Bog ... | reverse complement strand
GGGCCGCAGCGTCGCAGTGCCCGGCGCGCACCTGGTGAACTTCGCGCGCTGGAAAAACGAGGAGTTCGACAAGATCACCGACGAGATGTACGTCACCGATCCCAACAACAAGCCGAAGATGATCGAGCTGTTCCATCGCGCGATGGAGATCTGGCTGCCGGAGCTGCCGGACATCCAACTGGTGCAGAACCACCATCGCATCCCGATGAACACCACCTACTGGAAGAACTGGCCGACCGCCGACAACAACTACGTCAACGGCGCGTCATGGCATTTGACCTATCCGATCGTGCTGTGGAGCCTGCAGCCGACGTGATTGTCCCTCTCCGTCATGGCCGGCCTTGTGCCGGCCATCCACGTCTTCCTTGCATGGATCGGCAAGAGACGTGGATGGCCGGGCCAAGCCCGGCCATGACGAGGAGGGCGATTCGGTGCAAGCGGCGCTGAGCCATGCAGCTCGCCTACATCGCGCGCCGGTTCGGGGTCTTTCTGCTGATCGTCTGGCTGGCCGCTTCGCTGAACTTCTTCCTGCCCCGGCTGTCGGGGCAGGACCCGGTGCGCACCAAGCTGCTGGAATCGGCGCAGCTTGGCGGCTACGTGCATGCCGGGCTCGAGGAGATGGTGAAGGAGTATGATCAGCGCTTCGGCCTCGATAAGCCGCTGTGGCGACAATACCTGACCTATATGAGTGCCACGACGCGCCTCGACTTCAACTACTCGATCGCCAATTATCCGCGTACGGTGCGTGAGCTGATCGCCGAGGCGGTGCCATGGACGGTGGGACTGCTTGGTACCACCACGCTGCTGTCGTTCGGCATCGGCACGCTGCTGGGCGCGCTGCTCGCCTGGCCTGGCGCGCCGCATTGGATGCGCTGGCTGATGCCGCCGTTATGGGCGCTGCACGCCATCCCGTTCTTCCTGCTCGGTCTGATCCTGATGTACCTGCTGGCGTTCCAGGTGCCGCTGTTGCCGATCTTCGGCGGCTATACCGCGGGTGCGATCCCGTCGCTGTCGCTCGGGTTTGTCTGGGATGTGATTTCGCACGCGCTGCTGCCGGCGCTGTCGATCGTGTTGGTCGCCACCGGTGGCTGGGCGCTGGGGATGCGCGGCATGATGGTGACAACGATGGGCGAGGATTACGTGACCTTTGCCGAGGCGAAAGGACTGAAGAGCGCGACGATCTTTCTGCGGTATTGCGTGCGCAACGCGATCCTGCCGCAGACCACGGCACTGGCACTGGCGCTGGGGCAGATCCTGTCGGGCGCGGTGCTGGTGGAGGTGATCTTCGGTTATCCGGGCATCGGCGCGCTGCTGTTCCAGGCGATCCAGGAGAACGACTTCTTCCTGATCCAGGGCATCGTGTTCGCTGTCATCGTTGCGTTGGGTCTGGCAACGCTGATCCTCGATGTGGTGTATCCGTGGCTGGATCCGCGGATTTCGTATCGGAGGGAGGCGTGATGCTGATCGTCATGGCGGGCGAAGGCCCGCCATCCGCGTCTTTGGTGCCGCAAACAAAGACGTGGATGGCGGGCCTTCGCCCGCCATGACGGGGAAAGCCGGCCATGTTCCGGTACCTCCGCCGCAACAAATCCCTCGCCGTCGGCATCGCACTGCTGTCGGTGCTGGCGCTGTTCATCATCATCGGCAATCTCACGGTCGATACCGAACTCGCGCGCCCGCTATCCGTGCGCCCGTTGCAGCCGCCGTCGTGGGAGCATCCGTTCGGCACCGACCGGCAGGGACGCGACCTGCTCGCCGCCATGGTCGCCGGCACGCCGCTCACCCTGAAGATCGGCTTCATCGCGGGCTTCCTGGGAGTCGGCATCGGCACCGTGCTGGCCTTCGTCGCCGGCTACTATCGTGGCATGACCGACACGGTGATCCGCGGCATCGCCGACATCGGCCTGACGGTGCCCGGCCTGCTGGTGCTGATCATCATCGCGGTCTCGGTGCGCGGCGGCCTGACCGTCAACCAGATGGCGATCGTCGTTGCCTCGCTCGCCTGGCTGTACCCCACGCGCACCATCCGCGCCCAGGTGCTGACGCTGCGCGAGCGCGGCTATGTCGAGGTGGCACGGCTGAACGGGATGACCGGACCGGAGATCATCCTGCGCGAGATGATGCCGAACCTGCTGCCTTATCTCGCGGCCACTTTGGTCAACGCGGTATCCGCCGCGATCCTTGCCTCGATTGGCCTGGAAGTACTCGGCCTCGGCCCGGTCGAAGCGCCGACACTCGGCATGACGCTGTACTGGATCAACTTCAATGCCGCCATCCTCAACGGCTGGTGGTGGTGGTGGGTGGCACCGATCGTCATCATCCTGATGGTGTTCCTCGGTCTGTTCTTCCTGACTGCCGGCCTGGACGAAATCGCCAATCCTCGCCTGCGGCAATCGGCATGAATGCCGCGGTGCTGCGCGTCGAGGGACTGCGCGTTTCCTACGACCATCCGCTTGGTGAGGTGCGGGCGGTGGACGATGTGTCGTTCAGCCTTCGCCCGCACGAACGATTCGGCCTGGCTGGTGAATCGGGATCCGGCAAATCCACCATGGCGCTCGCCATCCTGCGGTCGATTCGGCCGCCCGGACGCATCGATGGCGGTGAAGTCTGGCTGGATGACACTAAGCTTTCCGCGCTTTCGGATGACGCGATGCGCAGGCTCCGGCTCGCGGGGATCGCGCTGGTGCCGCAAGGCTCGATGAACGCGCTGAACCCCGTACTGCGCATCCGCTCGCAGGTCGCCGACGCGCTTGCCGATCACGGCACCACGCTGTCGCGCCGCGAGATCGACGCGCATGTGCGTGATCTGCTCGGCCATGTCGGGCTGTCGCCTGATGTGGCGGAGATGTATCCGCACGAGCTCTCCGGCGGCATGAAGCAGCGCGCCTGCATCGCCATCGCGATCTGCCTGCGCCCCAAGGTCATCATCGCCGACGAACCGACCAGCGCGCTCGATGTCGTGGTGCAGCGCCAGGTGATGGCCACACTAGCGCGCGTGCAGCAGGAACTCGGCGCTGCGGTGGTGCTGGTTGGGCACGACATGGGTCTGATGGCGCAATTCGTCGATCGGCTCGGCGTGATGTATGCCGGCCGCCTGGTGGAGATCGCACCGATCGGCGAGATCATCACAGCGCCGAAGCACCCCTACACGCAGATGCTGATCGCCAGCCTGCCGTCGCTGGAGCGCAAGGGGATGATGCAGGGCATTCCGGGTCTGGCGCCGCTGCTGCGCGATCTGCCCTCGGGCTGCGCCTTCCATCCGCGCTGTCCGCTTGCCGTTGCGCGTTGTCGCGTCGAGCGGCCGCAACTGCGAGAGATTTCCGGCGCCGTTCAGGCGGCGTGCCATCTGGCCTGATATGTCGTACCTCGGACGGGCAACCCCATGACGGCTCTGCTCGAAGCGCAGCACGTCACCAAGACATACGGTGGCGGCCTGCTGGATCGCGACAGCACAATGGCGCTCGAGGATTTTTCGCTCGCCATCGACATCGACAACCCTTCGGTCACCGCCATTGTCGGTGAAAGCGGCAGCGGCAAGACGACGCTGGCGCGGCTGCTGCTGGGACTCGTTGCGCCGACATCGGGTCAGGTGCTGTACCAGGGACGTGACCTCCACGCTCTGTCCGGCACCGAACACCGTGCATTCCGGCGCGGCATCCAGGCGATCTTCCAGGACCCGTACGGCGCGTACAATCCGTTCTACCGCGTGGACCATGTGCTCACCACACCGGTCGCGAAGTTCCGTCTTGCCAACACCAAAGCCGCAGCACGCAGCCTGATCGAGGACGCATTGCGCGCGGTCGGCCTGCGCCCCGAGGAAATCCTCGGCCGCTTTCCGCATCAGCTCAGCGGCGGCCAGCGTCAGCGTGTCATGGTGGCGCGCGCGCTGCTGCTGCGCCCCCACCTGATCGTCGCGGACGAACCGGTCTCCATGGTCGATGCATCGCTGCGCGCCACCATCCTGGGTTCGTTGCGTCAGCTTAATCAGGAGCGCGGCATCTCGATCATCTACATCACGCATGATCTCGCGACCGCCTATCAGGTGGCCGACAACATCATCGTGCTGTATCGCGCCTCGGTCGCCGAGGCGGGCGACGTCGAACGGGTGGTGAAGGCGCCGCAGCATCCGTACACGCAATTGCTGATCGCCTCGATCCCGCAGGTCAGCACCGAGCGAAACTGGCTGAGCGAGCCTGCCGCGGGGCAGCAGGAAGTCCAGGCGGCCGGCGGCTGCAGGTTCGTCTCACGCTGTCCGGTCGCCATGTCGGTGTGCCGACGAACGGTGCCGCCGCTGTTCCGGAGCGAACCCCGCCGGGTCGTCGCCTGCCATCAGTTCGCCGCGTCCGGCGACGTCCAGCCGGAAGCGATGGCCAGCGTGTTCGCCGGCAAGTGATGGCAGTCACCGGCTGGTGGCGACTGGCACGACGTCAACCAGCACCGTCATGGTGAAATTCGGCCCGAAGGCTACCTGGAACCGATCCGGCCCGACATAGGAACGCTCCGGGGTGTAGGCGACCTGGGTCGCTGTCTCGGCGAGCCGCACCGCGGCTGTGCCATGCGCCGGCGGCGATACGACCTCGCCTTGCCCCATCGGTCCGCTGCGGATCACGGCGGAAATCACGCACGGACTGCCGTTCTGCGCGACAGTGATGCGTGCCTCCCCACTACCGGCACCGACGAAGCCGGTCGTGTGGGCCACCACGCATGCCTCCTGGGTCGGCTGCTGATTGCTGCTGCACGCGGACAGAGCGATCAACGCCATGCCGATGAGACTGGGGCACCTCATATGCAGATCGTAGGATTGCCTTGCTCCGCTCGCAATGACACTGATGGGTCGGCTATAACGGCGCCCGAGGAGACCTGCCATGCCCGATACCATGCCCGCCCGCGCCTGGACGCCTGATTCCTGGCGCGCCTGCCCGATCCGGCAGGTGCCGACCTATCCGGATCTGGACAAGCTCGCGGCGATGGAGGCGCGGATCGGCAAATATCCGCCGCTGGTGTTCGCCGGTGAGGCGCGGCGGTTGAAGGCGCATCTCGCGCTGGCATCGGAGGGCAAGGCGTTCGTGCTGCAAGGCGGCGACTGTGCGGAAAGTTTCTCCGACTTCACCGCCAACATCATCCGCGACACGTTCCGCGTGCTGTTGCAGATGGCGGTGGTGCTGACCTTCGGCGCCTCGTTGCCGGTGGTGAAGATGGGCCGCGTGGCCGGGCAGTTCGCCAAGCCGCGTTCGTCGGATACCGAGACGCAGGGCGACGTCACGCTGCCATCGTATCGCGGCGACATCGTCAACGGGCCGGAGTTTTCTGCCGAAGCGCGCATCCCCGATCCGGCGCGGATGGAGTTCGGCTATTTCCAATCGGCCAGCACGCTGAACCTGCTGCGCGCCTTCGCTTCCGGCGGTTATGCCGATCTGCACGAGGTGCATCGCTGGAACCTGGACTTCGCCGCGCGTTCGCCGCTGGCCGCGCGCTATCAGGACCTGGCGCACCGCATCGACGAAACGCTGTCGTTCATGGCCGCCTGCGGCATGACCAGCACCACCACGCGCGATATGCGGGAGACCGACTTCTACACCAGCCACGAAGCGTTGTTGCTGCCGTACGAGCAGGCGCTGACGCGGATCGATTCCACCACAGGCGATTGGTACGGGTGCAGCGCGCATTTCCTGTGGATCGGCGATCGCACGCGTCAGGTGGATGGCGCGCATGTCGAGTTCCTGCGCGGAGTGAAGAATCCGTTGGGCATGAAGATCGGGCCGACGCAGGAACCCGACGATCTGCTGCGCATCCTGGAGCGGCTGAATCCGGCGAACGAACCGGGGCGTATCACGCTGATCAGCCGCATGGGCCACGACAAGGTGGGCGCGCGGCTGCCGCCGCTGTTGCGCGCGGTGGAGCGCGAAGGCGCCAAGGTGGTGTGGCTGTGCGATCCGATGCATGGCAACACGATCTCCACCGTTGCCAAGCTGAAGACACGCAACTTCGACCAGATCCTGTCCGAGGTGCGCAGCTTCTTCGACATCCATGCGGCGGAGCACACCTGGGCCGGCGGCGTGCATGTCGAGATGACCGGGCAGAACGTTACCGAGTGCACCGGCGGCGCGCATCGGCTCACCGAAGCGGACCTGACCGAGCGCTACGAGACGTTCTGCGATCCGCGGCTGAACGCGGAGCAGTCACTGGAACTGGCATTCCTGGTGGCGGAGGAACTGAAGCAGCGGCGCACGCCGAACGGGCAGATGCAGGTGGCGGCACAGTAGTGCGCCACGGCGTGTCCGACCTCGCCGCCGACATCGCGGCGCGGACCGACAGCTACTTCAACCGCACCCGGCGCATCGTCGCGCGCTTCGGCGACAAGCGCGTGACCTACGCGGTGTTCATGCGCCGCCCGGTGATCGCCGCGCCTCGGCTGATGGTCGAGTGGCTGGAAGCGGTGGCAGCCGCACGTGACACGCGATTCGACATCGAGCTGATGCATGTGGAGGGCGCGTGGGCCGGGGCGGGCGAGCCGCTCGCCTATATCACCGGCAGCCTGGTCGCGCTGTCCGATCTCGAAACCATCCTGCTGCAGAAGATCGGCCCGGCTTCGGTCGCGGCACATAACACCTATCAGATGTGTCTCGCGCTGCCGCAGGTTGGGTTCCTGGCGATGGAGGCACGACACTGCGCCGGCGCCGAGATGCAGGACATGATGGGGTATGCCGCCTCGGTCGGCAGCGCGGCGGCGAAGCGGGAAGGGGCCAAGGGCTTCATCGGCAACGCCAATGACGCCACGGCGCATTGGTTCGGCACGCCGCGCGGGCTTGGCACGATGCCGCATTCGCTGATCGGCTATGCCGGCACCACGCTGCGCGCGGCGGAGATGTTCCACGAGACCTTCCCCGACGAACCGATGACCGTGCTGGCAGACTATTTCGGCCGAGAGATCACCGATGCGCTCGCGGTGTGCGCCCGGTTTCCCGATCTCGCGGACGATGGGCGACTCTCGTTCCGGCTGGACACGCATGGCGGGCGCTTCATGGAGGGGCTCGATCCGGCGGAGAGCTACGCGGTGCTGGAGCGCAACGCACCGGGCGCGATCCGGCGCTATCGCAGCGAGACCGAGCTGCGCTTCCTGGTGGGCACCGGCGTTTCCGCCGCCGCGATCTGGCGCATGCGTGAGGCGCTCGACGCGGCAGGCTATCCGCGCGTGCGAATCGTCGCCTCTTCGGGATTCGGCGTGGAGAAGTGCCGCGTGATGGCGGATGCGAAGGCGCCGATCGACGTGGTGGGCACTGGCAGCTTCATCCCCGATGCCTGGCACGAGACCTACGCGACGGCCGACATTGTGGCTTATGACGATGTGCCCATGGTGAAGGTCGGGCGGGAGTTCCTGCTGCGCAAGAATGGCGCGAGGCAACGTTGACTTCGGCAAATCCCGCCGCATAACGTCCGTTGGGTCGGGGCATCGCCAAAGGGAGACAGCAATGGCCAATATCGTCCGCGCGACATCGCGCCGGGACGTGCTGAAGATCACTGCGTTGTCAGGGGCGGGCGCCATATTGGGCGCACGGTCGGGACGTGCAGCGCCAAAGGCACTGACGCTGGTGCACGAGAATTCGTTCATCCCGGCCTATGATGCCTATTTCAAGAACACGCTCGCTCCGGCCTATGAGAAGGCTACCGGCATCAAGATCAACTACGAGTTGATCAGCGTCGGTTCGTTGCAGACTCGTGTCACGACCATTGCCGAGACCGGCTCCGGCCCAGACCTCACTCTGATCGAGTTCAACTGGCCCTATCTGTTCGACGAGAAGCTGGTCGATGTCAGCGACATTGCCGATGAAATCGGCAAGAAGTCCGGCGGATGGCACGATGCGATCAAGGAAGCGGTGATCGTCAACGGCAAGTGGAAGGCGATCCCGTTCGGCAATATCGGCCAGTTGATGAACTGGCGCACCGACTGGTTCGCCGAACAGGGATTCAAGAAATTTCCGGACACCTGGGACGAGATGCTGGAAGCCGGTACCAAGCTGAAGAAGGCCGGCCATCCGTTCGGATTCGAACTCGGCCACGGCTTCGGCGACAATCATGGCTGGCTGTATCCGCTGCTCTGGTCATTTGGTGCGCGCGAGGTGGAGCCGGATGGCAAGACCGTGGCGATCGATGCCGACGAGACGGCGCACGCGGTCGACTTCTGTCGCAAATTCTTCCAGCAGACGATGTTCGAGGACGTGCTCGGCTGGACCGATCCTTCCAACAACAAGGCCTTCCTCTCGGAGCAGATCTCCTGCACCAACAATGCCGAGAGCATTCTCTACATCGCGAAGAAAGACTTTCCCGACATCGCCAAGGTCATGGACCAGTCGCTCAACCCGCAGGGCCCCAGGGGGCGCTTCCACATTCTCAATCCGTGGAGCCACTCGATCTTCACCCACACGCCGGATCCGCAGGCGGCGAAGGATTTCCTGCGCTGGCTGATGGATCCGAAGCAGGTAGCGGGCTGGTATGACGTTGCGGTGAGCTACTACGCGCCGTATCTGCACGCCTACGACGACGCGCCGTTCTGGCAGAAGGAGCCGCGCAACCTGCCGTATCGCGAATCGCTTGCCACCTCGCATTTGCCAGGCTGGCCGGCACCGATCAGCCGGTCGCAGTCGGAGAGCGTGGCGAAATACGTCGTCGTCGACATGTTCGCCAAGGCGTGCGCCGGCAAGTCGACCAAGGAGGTGATCGCCGACGCCAACGCGCAACTCAAGCAGATCTACAAGCCGGGCTGACAGTGTCGGCACACAGCCAGTCGATCGCATCCCCGGCGGTCCGTGTCCGGCGCGCGCCGAGCCTGCGGCGCTGGAGCGAACGCGAGGCGGTGTTCAGCTGGCTGATGGTGACGCCGCCGGTGCTGTTCCTGGTGGCGCTGGTCGGCTATCCGTTCTGCTACGGCATCCTGCTCTCGTTGCAGCACCGGCCGGTCGCCAGGGCCGGCGAGTTCGTCGGCCTGGCGAATTTCGTTGCCGATTGGCATGATCCGGTGTTCTGGCAGGTGGCGCAGAACACCTTCGTCTATACGTTCGCCGCGACCATCCTGAAGGCGGTCGGCGGGCTCGGGCTCGCCCTGGTGATGAACCAGGATTTCAAATTCAAGAACCTGACCCGCGCGCTGATGCTGCTGCCGTTCATCGTGCCTACGGTGCTAAGCACGATTTCCTGGATGTGGATCCTCGATCCTGCGTTCAGCGTGATCAACTGGTTCCTGATCCATACCGGCATCGCCAATCCGGGACCGTCGTGGCTGGGCAATCCGCGATTGGCGATGGGCTCGCTGATCGTGGTGAACACCTGGCGCGGGCTGCCGTTCTACGCCATCACGCTGCTCGCCGGGCTGCAGACGATTTCACCCGAGTTGTATGAGGCCGCGACGATCGACGGTGCCAGTGCGCTGGCGCGGTTCCGCTACGTGACACTGCCGCTGCTCAAGCCGGTGATCTTCATCGTGACCATGTTCTCGGTGATCTTCACGTTCGCCGATTTCCAGCTGGTCTATGTGCTCACGCGGGGCGGGCCGGCGAATGCCACACATCTGTTCGCCACCTACGCGTTCGACGTGGCGATGGGCGGCGGGCAACTGGGGATGGGCGCGTCGATCGCGCTCGCCATGCTGCCGCCGCTGGCGCTGATCATCATCGCGATGGCGATCTACATGAAGCCTGCCAAATCATGATGGTCGAGCGCCGCGGCTGGACGGTGCGGGCGGTGAAGCTGTGGCTGCCGCTGGGCCTGTTCATGCTGTTCACCCTGTTTCCGTTCTACTGGATGGCGGTGACGTCGCTGAAGCCGAACCAGGAGCTGTACAACCGCAAGATCATGCCGCTGATCGTCTATCATCCGACGCTGAAGCACTATGTCGATCTGCTGACCGAGACCAACTTTCTGACCTGGACCTACAACACGATGCTGGTCGCGGTGGTCTCGACGGCGATCTCGCTGGTGTTCGGCGTCATGCTCGCCTATCCGCTGGCGCGCATGCGGTTTCCCGGCGCGGCGCTGATTTCGTTCGCGGTGGCCGCGACCTATCTGGTGCCGCAGCCGCTGCTGTTCATCCCGCTCGCCGACATCATCAACCATCTGCATCTCGGCGACACGCTGACCTCGGTCATCCTGACCTACCCCACGCTGCTGATCCCGTTCTGCGCCTGGCTGCTGATGGGCTACTTCCGCACCGTCCCGCACGAACTGGAGGATGCCGCGCGCATCGACGGTGCGACGCGGCTGCAGACGATGTTCCGCATCTTTCTGCCGCTGTGCATTCCCGGCTTCATCTCGGCCGGCATCTTTGCCTTCACCCTGTCGCAGAACGAGTTTCTGTATGCGCTGATCTTCCTCACCCAGACCGACGTACGTACTGTCCCGGTGGGGGCGATCGCGGAACTGGTGAAGGGCGACGTGTTCTACTGGGGCCAGCTCATGGCAGCGGCACTGCTGGGATCGGTGCCGGTCGCGATCATCTATTCGTTCTTCGTCGAGCACTATGTGGCCGGTCTGACATCCGGCTCGGTCAAGGCATGAGCGATCTGTTCGCCCCAGACGAGGGCTGGCGCGTGCGCATTCTCGATCTGTCGGGCGGCGCGCAGGACAACATCGTCGAGGAAGTGGACGGCTTCGAGACGCTGATGCAGGCGAACGCCTTCGCGCGCCGCTATGTGCGCGATTCGGTGGAGCGGTGCCGGGTGCCGGGCGCGAACGCGAAGGAGGTGCTGGAGGCATGGTTCGCCTTTGGCGAGGATGCCGAGGTGATCGATGCCGGCGAGTCCGGCTGGCGCAGCGCGACCGAGTTGGGTGATTTCGTCGACAATCCGGCGGGGTCCGAGGATCGTGATTGGCGCGCGCTCGACCCGCGCCGCATCGATGTCGATGACGAGGATGAGTGAGGTCCACCATGGCGGCCTATGAGTTTGTCACCGTCGACGTGTTCACCGACCGGCGCTTCGGCGGCAATCCGCTCGCGGTGTTTCCCGATGCGCGCGGGTTGAGCGACGAACAGATGCAGGCGCTGGCGATGGAGTTCAATCTGTCGGAGACGACGTTCGTGCTGCCGCCGGACAACCCGCAGCACCACGCCAAGGTGCGTATTTTCACGCCACGCGTCGAGCTGCCGTTCGCCGGGCATCCGAATGTCGGCACCGGCTATGTGCTGGCGCAGCGCGACGCCGATCCGCCCGAGCGTTATGTGTTCGAGGAACTCGCGGGGCTGGTGCGCGTGCACATCCTGCGTGACGCGGGTGCGATCAGCGGCGCGCGCATCTCAGCGCCACGCGCGCTGTCGATCGATATCGGCATTCCCGAGGACGTGGTGGCGGCGTGCGCCGGGCTGGCGGAAGACGACATCGCCACCACAGCGCATACACCGCTGGTAGCGTCGGTGGGGACGCCATTCGTGATCGCCGAAGTTGCCAGCGTGGCGGCGCTGTCGCATGCCAGTCCCGATATCGGTGCATTTCGTGCCGCCGCGGAACGGTTCCCCGAAGTCGCGACGCGGTTCTCGCTGCATCTCTACGCGCGACGCGATGGCGATGCGACGCGGCTGGCCGCGCGCATGTTCGCGCCGCTGGGCGGGGTGCTGGAGGACCCGGCGACCGGCAGCGCCAACGCCGCACTGGCGGCGCTGCTGACCTCGCTGGCGCCGGGCGAGAATGCCGATCTGTCTTACGAAATCCTGCAAGGCGTGGAGATGGGACGGCCCAGCGTGATCATCGCCTCGGCGCGCAAGACGGCGGAGGGGCCGGTGCTGGCCACGGTCGAGGGCAATTGCGTCAACGTGATGCGCGGGACAGTGGAGTTGTAAGCGCTCCTCAATCCTCCGACAGCAGCGCAAGGACAGCGGGCGGAATCGCGTCACCGGCAAATGGGTTCAGGATCCGCACGCCGTGCAGGATGCTGCCGTCGACCATGTCCTCGGTCAGCATGGCGGTGCAGCCGGCCTCGGCCGCGGTAGCGATCAGCAGCGCATCCCAATAAGAAGCGCGACCGGTGTCGGCGCTGGCGAACGCAGCCCGTATCGCGTTCGCCGAGGGCGCCACGGTCGAAAACATCTCCAGCCAGTCATTGGCCTGGGCGGCCGCCTCCGATCGTCTGACCAGGCGCTTGCGCGTCACCGCCACGTAGAACTCGGACACCGACTGCAAGGTCAGCCAGCAATCGCTGCGGCGCGCCTGCTCGATGATGCGCTCGGCCCGCTCGCGGCGATCACCCGCAGCGCGGTCGAGGCTATAGACAAGGATGTTGGTATCGAGCGTGAACCGCTCACCGCTCATGCAGCGAATCCCGGTCGAGCGGACCGGCGTGCAAATCCCAGCCCTCGCGCATCCGCTCCCGGGTGCGCTCCCATGCCGCCTCCTGTTGCGGTGTCGGCACACGCCGACCGCTGACCGGCATCAGCCGGGCAACCGGCTTGCCGTTGCGGGTGATGACGAATTCCTCGCCCGCCTCGACCGCGCGGACGCAGCGGGCGAAGCTCTGGTTGGCTTCGCGGAGGGTGAGGGTCTTGCTCATGCGGCGTTGTGTAGCACGGTCTGCGGCACATACAATTCTGTAGGGCGCTCGGCTTCGAACCGTCGCCGGCCGAGCCTATGACGCTGATGGTCGCGCTGGACGGCATGCGCGCCGTTGGCGGCCGCCCGGAAGACGCTCGCGCGACCCGGGGGCCGAGACTGACGTCCCCGGTTATGTGCACTCTGGCCGTCCGGTGCGACTTTTGCGCACTGCAGCAAATCATGGTGCCATTGCGCACCTGTGATCTGCACAGAAATAGGGCTTTGTTTTCAACGCCCTAGTTTCCGTGCGAGTTTCTTTATTTTTGCGCACCAAGGGTGCGGCGACAGCGGAATGCGGCTTTCTCTTGGAGCAGTGCGAGTGTTGACACTATCCTCATACTCCGCTATGAGTGCGATGACAGTGACTATAGAAAGCGCGATGATCCCGGCACATACCGAACCCTCAAAAACCGATCCCAACTGCGAACTCCGCTTAGGGATCGCCTCTTGGGACGACGGAAGCTACACGGCTAAATCTGTGAAATTCACTTGGTTCGAGTAACAGCCCAGGTCTATCATTGGGGTCAAACCACCCGTAGATCGTTGATCAAGCGGTCCGGCTGACTGGTCAATGTGTTGAGCATATCCCAACCTTG
>Ga0209040_10002923_pt1 | contig 13170 bp, 10 predicted proteins | sample BogFormECP12_OM3_FD_188240 | JGI IMG/M metagenome (GOLD analysis project Ga0209040, IMG submission 188240) | Bog forest soil microbial communities from Calvert Island, British Columbia, Canada - ECP12_OM3 (SPAdes) (version 2) | ecosystem: Environmental > Aquatic > Freshwater > Wetlands > Bog ... | reverse complement strand
CCAAACTTGTGATCTGCAAAGGTTCTGTAACTAAAACCGTAACCATTCTCAGCGCCTCTTTAAGCTGGTTAGCAAAAGCATTTGGCTTCGAATCAACTCGGGGGGGTCTTCGGTTTTCCTCTTGCTGTGATCTATTCTGGTCAGTTGTTTTTGTCATCGGCCCGCCAAGGCGCATTTGAAGATCAACGGCTCGCTCCAACAAGGGCGAATCTGGTCGTCGCGGCCGTCAGTTTCTCTACCAGGGTAGGCGATCGAGCGGTCGCAGAAAGGTAGTTCGAGTAATGTGTTCATCGCATCTGACAACAATGGCCTGGATCGCCGTTGTTGTCCGTCGAGGCGCTTAAAGACTTGAGGAGCAGCCCTACTGAGGCCTAGGCGGGAGTGGATTCGAACTCTTGAAGGCGTAATGCGGGCAGGTTTGCAGCCTCTGGCCAATAGGATCCGAAGAGCCCAATCTGCCTCAGTTTGCTCCGAGCAATGATACTTCGCACGGACAGGGACACTGATCCGGACATCCTACCCATGCCCTGCCTCGTGGTTCGAGCGCTTGCGTCATTCTTGCGGCGAATGCCTGCGGCACCATCACCCCAACAGAAGGCGTACGATCCGCTAAGTGGAAAGCTTCAGCCTTTATGCTGCTCTGCAAAGATGCCGGCTTTTCACCACGAGTTATCAATGAGCCCACCAGGATACAGGCCGTTTTGATGATGGTAGCCGTCGGAATGGGTGTTTCCTTAGCGCCTAACTCCGTTTGCAGCGTTTACCAGCCTGGCGTCACGTTTATCCCAATCCAACCGGAACCGCCTCCACTTGACCTTGTCGCCGCCCGTCCTGCCGGTGAACCACCGCCGTCAGTTGCAGCTTTTCTCGATGTGCTTCGGCAACAGCTTCCGCGAATTCGGAGCAAGCAGGGTGCACCTCCCTCAGTTTCATTAAGAGCTGGAACGGCGACCCAAAAAAACGGATGGGAATGATGCCGCCACGCGTTACTCGGCTGGTAGCACGAGCTTACTTTTCAACCAAGGAATGCTGACAATGAGGGAAGCTAAAATCGCAACGACATAAACGAAGACCGGCGAGAGACGGCCAAGTCCGCCGGCGACAATGGTGTAGAAGATCAGTACGCCATAAGCGACCTCTAGTATGCCTCGGAGTACCGCTCGGGCTAAATCGCTCCCTTGTTGATGATGAACAAAAGCACAGAGGGGCCATGCGAGAACCGGAATAGGCGAAAGCAACCCACTCCATTGCGAGCCCAGAATGGATGCAGAAAAGAGTGATCACAAGAACCATCGCTGTTGCGGAGAAAACACGTGCCGGTAAATCCCATCGAGGATAATGGATCCGAAAATTCGCCGGTAGTTTGTTTGGCATGCAGAGTAGACCAAGAAGAGCAAGAGTACCGTCTGCGGCTTAAACGGCCATAGACTGTATTATATAATATCCTTATTTAAAGTAACTTTATAAATCGACTATTCAAGTATCACGCAATTTTCACGCAGTTTTAACAAAGACCTTAGAGAATTCCGATACTTGCGATTGATGCGCGCCTTTGTCTCTTCCACCCGAGAGCCGATGAAGCCAGAGTCCCGACCCAGCAGCGAACAGGGCTTAGCGAGTGCCGTCAATCTGGCGGGGCCTTTGATCACGAGTTCACCCAGACACCCCTGGCTGAGCACGCCTCCTTTAGAGGATTTCTTGTAGCCGAAGTGTCCTCGCTTTGCATATCAAGCGTTTGTTTGATAACGCTGGACTTCCCACAACCAAACCCAGAGACAGCGCGCTGCGAGCAGTCACTAAAGAGGTAGTCGGAACCCACGTCCTCCTGAAGCGCCCGCTTTTTGGCGGCGATATTCTGCGTAGGTTGCTTCCGCGCGTTTCTCTAGCCAGTTACATCGTTCATTTTCCCGCGAAGGTAAAAAATGGGGTCCTCCACGGGGAGTGGAGAAACAGAGCCGCGCCTTATGACTGGTTTGAAATCAATGGGAAAACAGAGATAAACGGGACGGCAATTTTACATCTAAACGGAGCGCCTCGTCGATTCCTAATCGACCGCCTCCTCCCGCTCACGATTCTCCTCCTACCCCTCGCACCGTCACCACCTCATTTGTCCGACGTCCGAAATATGCCTCGTTATGGACTTGCATTGGACTTGCATTGATCGATGTCCTTTTTGGCGTCATTTAACTCTTGTCCAAACCTCCGGTATCTCCAAAAAGCACTCGTTCCTCTCAATCTGTCCGAACGCCTGAGGTGGTTTCAATCCGCCTCGCGCTCTCTTCGCATTGACCTGTAAAGCGCTGTCCGGCGGGTTAACAGGACTTTGTTCGGGGAGACCGAGCTCGAGAAAGTCTTTTCCCTTCCTAGACGCTTTAGCCGATCCGGTGCTGGAGAGAACTTTTTCTTTCCATTTTTAGGGGACGCTCAAATTCACAAAACTTTCATTTGACATCACGCAATCGGCCATTCACATGACTGATCACATGACTGATAATTCTATCCGATAAAACCAGTAACCATGTCGCTCCCTACAAATTTAAAGAGTGATGATGTTGTTCAAGTCACCTCACGTCTCCCCAGACAGGCCGTCGTTAGCCCTGCTCACTTCAAGCTCGGGAATTTGATTGCTCGCAAAAGCGATCAATCCGGATGTGCGGGGCTCTACGTCAGAGTCTGCAACCTGCCCCTGTGCGCTCACTTTATTTCGACGGAGCGCAGCGAAAACGCCTACCACTTTTACTACCGGCCTCGGCCAGCAAAAGGGGATATGCGTTTGACGATTCCGGCGTTCGGCGTTGTTGGGTGTCGGAACAGCCGTGACGATCTTCTGTTACTCCCTCCAGGGATCCGTGTACAGGCTGAATGGAAAAACGCCGCCGGAAGTATCGCGACCTTCTTTCTTAAGGCGTGTTTTATCAAAGACATCGCCGAGCGGGCTTGTCTTCCGGCACCTTATTTGGAGAAATCTTCGCCCGCTTCCTTTTCGATCGATCAACGACTCGAAGTGTTGTGCCGGCTCTTGATAGAGGAGACGGAGGACAATTGCCCCCACTGCCCGATTTACTTCGAAGCGCTGGCCCGCGCCCTGGTGGTAAGCGTGCTTTACCGGGTGCGCAACCCGCAGTGTCCGTCGGCAGCGCCCAACCCTCACATACCTCTAGGTATCCGGCGTGCCATCGAACGGCTCGAAGATGACTTTATAGAGAACATTTCCGTGACCGACTTGGCTGATCATGCGCAACTGAGTGTTGATCATTTCACCCGCATCTTTCGAAAGGTCACCGGCACGACGCCCCACCAGTATTTGTTGCGCGTCCGATTAAGTCACGCCCGCAAACTAATGCAAGGCGATCAAGCGATTGGCTTGGACGAAGTCGCCCTGAATTGTGGATTTTGCGATCAAGCGCATTTTGGCCGGCATTTCCGTCGCTATTTCGGCATCACGCCCGCCGCCTTCCTGGAAGGAGCACAAGAATTTCCACAGGATATAATAAAATGGCGCAAACGTTCCAAGGTTAGCGGTTTCATTCAATACAACGCGGACGTGGCTGCGTAATTTCCGTGCTAGCGAGGCGCTCGGCAAAATTGAGTGCCCACTCTCTCCCCATGAAATGACTACTCCCTTCTGCAAGTTCTCCACCAGGCCGGCGGCGCCCCGTGGTGTTGCCTGCCGAAATCAGCAATTAAATTCAACCCTCAGTTCCGCCATCACCTCAACACCTTCCGGCCGAGATTACCCAGTTGCTGCCCTTTCGGCGGGAAGCTCCCACTCGAAAATTATGAAAGCTCCTAAATTGCGTCCACTAACCGCGCACCGATTCACTGTTATCGCCATGACCTCGGTCACGGTGCTCCTCAGCTCCTTCGCGGGTCAAGCTAAAGACCACGTCGACCTTCAATTCTGGGACATGATCTGGGGAGGCCCTGAATATATCGATACCGGTAAAGCGCTGGTCGCACAGTTTAACCAGGAACACCCGGACATCACCGTCACTTACCGTTCAATTCCATGGACCAACTGGTACCAGACATTCGTGACCGCCATCGGTTCTGGAACTGCCCCGGACCTTAGCACGGGCGCAGGCTACCAAGCAGTTCAACTTTATGATCAGGGAGCGATCCTGCCGATCGACGATCTAATTAGCGAGTGGAAGGCTAGTGGCAAATTGGACGACTTCCTCCCCAACACGATCGACACCCTGAAATATGACAACCATTATGTTGCCCTGCCATGGGCCATCGACATTCGAGTCTGGTATTACCGGAAAGATCTTTTTGAGCAGGCGAAACTGCAACCACCCACTACCTGGCAGGAATTCAAGACGGCGGCGCATGCGCTGACGAATTCCAAGGCTGACCAGTACGGAATGATAACGGCTGGAGACACCTTGGGAGAACATTTGCTGCTCGCATTGATACTCAATAATGGCGGGGGGCTTTTCACCAAAGAGCAGAAGCTCGATCTGGGTTCCGACCGTATAACGTGGAAGCGTTTGGACTCCTGGCGGATCTCGTAAAAAATCATGACGTCTACCCGGCCGCCGCGGGCTACTCTAATGAGGACGCGGTGAGTGCGTTCAGTCAGGGCAAAGGGGCGCTGTTTCTCAACAACCCCGGCCTGAGTGGTCGGTTGCCCAAGATCGCCGACAAGATCGGGCTGGTACAACCCTTAGTTGGCCCGCACGGCGATAAAGGGACAATTTTCTGGGTCAACAACATCATGCTGTACAAACAGGGCAAACACCCGGCTGAAACGAAGATTTTTTTGGCGTGGTGGTCGGAACATGAAAAGGATCTCTGGACCAAAGGGCACAATACACAGCTTCCGGTTAGAAAGTCCTTTGCCGCAGATCCCTACTTCCAGGGGAACGCGGAAACAAAGTTCATCCTCGACAACTACGTACCGGTCGCCAAGACAACGGCTACGCACGCCACCGAGATCTTTCCAAAACTCAACGACGTTGAAGGCGAGGGGGCTCTGCAATCGCTCTCGCAGAGCCTGCTCCAGGGCAAAGATGTCAATTCTTCGGTTAAGACAGCGGCAGACCGCCTGAAGTCGGTCTTGGAAGATTAGTCCCTTTTAGGAAATACCAGCCGGGCGCGCCTAGAACGCCCGGCTCCCCATCACAAACCAGAACCAGAATTGTAAGCCATGCCTACCAAGGTTGATTCCCATGCACAGGCGGCTTCGTCGGCGGTTACCAAGACGCTTAAGCCGCCATTTCAGCCGTTGCCTTACTTGTTGTTGCTTCCTTCACTCGCGATAATCTTTATCATCGAGTTTTACCCGTTTATCAACGGCGTATCGTTTAGCTTCCACAAGGGCACTTTGTTGGGTACGGGCGCCTTCGTCGGTTTAAACAATTACCTGCGGTTGTTTAATTCGGCCAGCTTCTATAATTCGCTCTGGTTCAGCTTCATTTTCGCGTTCTTTAATGTCCTGGTCAGTTACGTGCTGGGTCTTGCGCTGGCATTGTTCCTGAATATGGACTTTCCCGGTCGAGGGTTTTGCCGTGTGGCCCTGCTGGTTCCCTGGATCGTGCCGGCCGTGGTTTCCATTGTCAGCTGGAAATGGCTGATCGCCGACAAAGGCGGGCTGGTGAATATCATCCTGGGTTCATTCGGCGTCGGTCCTATTTATTTCTTGAGCGATAGCGGCTGGGCCATGGTGGCAGTGATTGTCATCAAAATCTGGCGCAGTTTCCCTTTCATGATGCTGAGCTTGCTCGCCGCCCTGCAGGTAATCGACAAGAGCCTGTACGAAGCAGTCAAGATTGATGGAGCGAATAGGTGGCAGGCTTTCTGGAACATCACGATGCCGCACATCAAGAACATCTCGATTATCCAGGCGATCCTGATGATCATCTGGAGCATTAACGACTTCGAGACCCCGTTCCTTCTCACTCAAGGCGGTCCCTCGAGCGCCACAGAGAACCTGATCCTGCTTTCCTATCGTTACACGTTCGGGCGCAACGACGTCGGCCTTGGATCGGCTGTCGCAATTCTAACATTAATTCTCCTGATGGCACTCTCCACCGTCATGATGCGCCAGCAGGCAAAAGGCGCTTAACCGGGATTCTGATCATGAAACTAAACCGCAAATGGCTTCTACTTCTTCTCGGCCTGGTGATTGTTTTTATCGTCGATTTTCCGATCATCACCGTGGCTCTTAACTCGCTTCGAACCACGGAGACGATCATTTCCTCGCATAGCATCTGGCCAAGCAATCCGACCCTGGCCAACTACGTCTACATTAGTACGCGCACGAATTTCTGGACGTTTCTGTTCAACAGCGCGATCGTCGCGCTTTCTAGCAGCGCCTTGGCAATCATCCTGTCCGCTTTGGCTGGTTTTGCCATGTCGCGCTTTCACGCCCGAATCCTGGGTCCTTACAACCAGGCATTGCTGATCGTGCAGATGTTTCCGTTGATTTTAGCGATCATCCCGCTCTTCATTTTCTTTCGCAGTTTGAACATGGTGAATAATTTCATTCCCGTGATCATGGTTTACACGGTCACCCAATTGCCCTTCGCGACGTGGATGCTCCGTTCTTATTTCGATAGTATTCCGAGGGAATTGGACGAAGCCGCCAAAGTGGATGGCTGCTCGCCACTACGGGCCTTTGTCCAGATCATTCTTCCCCTGACGGCTCCTGGGATGGTCGCGGTGGCGATCTTCTCGTTCCTGTTTTCTTACAACGAATTCTTTATCTCCAGCGTTTTCCTGCGGGATCAGAACCGGATGACGATCCCAGTGGGCATCCAGTCCTTCATGCAGCAGTATTCGACGGATTGGGGAAGTTTGATGGCCTCGGCGACGCTGGGGATGATCCCGACACTTATCCTCTTTCTTTTCATCCAGAAATACATGGTGTCGGGTGCGACCGCTGGTGCGGTAAAGGGCTAAAAAGAGGAGATAAATCATGTCGAATAAAGCAGAAAATCAAGCGGTGCGAGAAGGTGGCTCTCCTGGCTCTCCTTCGTCAAAACCTCGATTACGGGTGGGCTTCGTAGGCTGCGGTGAAGTGACGCAGATTATGCATTGGCCAAGCCTATATCAATTGTCGGATCACTTTGAGGTCACGGCGCTGTGCGACGTGAGCCCGTCGATCCTGGAGGAATTGGGAAAGCTTTGGAACGTCCAAACTCTCACGACGGACCATCGCGAGTTGGTCGCCCGGAGCGACGTGGACGTGGTGCTGATCGCCAATCCTAACGCATTCCACGCCGAGGTGACTCTTGCTGCTATCGTTGCAGGGAAGCACGTGCTCATAGAAAAACCGATGTGCGTGACCCGCCGCGAAGCGGAAGAGATTATTGCCGCGCAGAAGAACAGCGACGTGTTGGTGCAGGTCGGTTACATGCGCCGCTACGCACCGGCGTTTCTGGAAGGGTGCGAGGCGGTCAAGACAATGAAGGAAATTAAGTTTGCCCGCGTCCGGGATTTTCTCGGGTTTAACAACTTAATCGTTGGCCCCACTTCTCGAGTGATTCGTGATGAGCAGTTGCCGGAGTCGGTGAAAAACGACGCCAAGCTGCGCGATGAGGCGCTCATGGACGAAGCTTTGGGCGGAAAACCGTCGCCCGTTCTCCGTCGGGCGTACTCGGTCATGCTGGGCTTGAGCAGCCACGACCTTTCCGCAATGCGCGAATTGCTGGGTGTGCCGAACAAGGTGCTTTTTGCGACCCAACGTGGTGGCGGCTTGTACATGGCCGCGGCCTTCGACTACGGCCCGTTCGTCTGTCAGTTCGAAACCGGGATTGACGGAATCGCGCGATTCGACGCTCACCTCGAGGTCTACGGAAACCAGAAGGTGGTGCGGATCCAATACGATACGCCCTACGTCCGAAACTCACCTATCCGGCTCTTTATTACAGAAGATAACGGCCGCGGTGGGGTGACAACTCTAGACTCACATCCCATTTGGGGAGACCCGTTCGTGGCAGAATGGAAGGCGTTTTACGACAACATCACGGAAAAGAAGGCGCCGAAAACCGGGCCGGCAGACTTTCTTCATGACCTTGAGCTTTTTGCCGAAATGGCGCAGCTGATGCGCGAGCCCTGACCCTGATTCTGAACATGAAACGAAATTTATGAAACTCTCTCAAGTTGGAGCACAGCTCTACACAGTCCGGGATCACCTCAAAGACGCGTCCGCGGTTGCCAGCACGATCGATCGCCTTAAAGGTTTTGGTTATTGCGCAGTGGAACTTATCCATTCGGAAACGGTCAAAGATCAAGAGATTGCACAGATTTGCGGTGCCGCCGGGATTGCGATCGCCGCGGCCCATATACCCGGAGAGGTCATTCTTTCACGGCCAGAGTCGGTGGTTGAGAAGCTGAAAACCGTAGGTGCCAAGATCGGCGTCTACGCTTTTCCGCAAGGGGTGGATTTCAAATCTAGATCAGAGGTCGAGCGGTTGGCCGATGGGTTGGAGCAGAGCGCCGCATTTTTGACGCGAGAGGGATTGACATTGGCATATCACAATCATGCGATGGAGTTTGCCCGCGTCGGTGAGGAGCGAATCTACGACGTGATACGTTCAAGGGCTCCTGGATTGTCATTCGAGCTCGACGCCTATTGGGTGCAATACGGTGGAGTGAACCCGGAGCGCTGGGTTCGAAATCTTGGGGACAAGTTAGTAAGCCTGCATCTGAAGGACTTCGGGGTCGCCTCCAAATATGGCGAGGTTCCTTTCATGACAGAGGTTGGCCAGGGAAACCTAGACTTTCGGACTCTCATTGCAGACGCGGAGCGCGGCGGATGCCAGTGGTTCATCGTGGAACAGGACATTACGCCCGGAGACCCGTTCGATTCGCTCGAGCTCAGCTTTAAGTACGTGCGCGACAAATTGGCCGAGCCGGTCGCCGCGGTCGCTTGAGTCCTAAAAGAAAAGGCCAACCCTCCCGACATGAATGTCGACTAGCGAGCGTGAGCAAGGATTGGCCTCTTTAGAAAGTTAGCTCACGATCGTCCATGCCGAACGCGGTGCCAATATTATAGATCTCAATGAAAAGCTTGTTATGAACGATGGTTCTGTAAGTATTAAAAAGTTAGTAAAGACGTACGTCGATGATCGAGGTCGGCCAACGTTTACCGCTGTTAAAAACATCGACCTCGACATCCAAGAAGGGGAGTTCATGGTCCTGGTGGGGCCATCCGGCTGCGGCAAATCAACCACTCTTCGAATGGTGGCCGGGCTGGAGAAAATCTCCGATGGAACCATCGAAATCGGCGGCCGGGTCGTCAACGACATGGAACCCAAAGACCGTGGGATTGCGATTGTGTTTCAAAACTACGCGCTCTATCCCCATATGACCATCTTTAACAACATGGCTTTTGGGTTACAGCTCGCCAAAAAAAAGAAAGACTTCATTTCGGAGACTGTGTCACGAACGGCCAAAGCCCTCGGTATGGAAGCCATGCTGGAGCGCAAACCCCAGGCCCTTTCGGGAGGTCAACGCCAGCGTGTCGCGTTAGGTCGCGCCATCGTGCGCAGCCCGAAGGTATTCCTATTTGATGAACCGCTGTCGAACTTGGACGCTAAGATGCGCGTCCAAATGCGTTCGGAGATCTCTCGCCTGCACAGCCAGCTTGGCTCAACGATGATCTACGTCACCCACGACCAGGTGGAAGCCATGACGATGGGCGACCGCATCTGCGTCATGCGAGACGGCAAGATCATGCAGGTCGCTGATCCGCTGACTCTCTATCGCAAACCTGAGAACGTTTTTGTGGCCGGCTTCATCGGCAGCCCGCCCATGAACCTGCTTAAGGGCAAGGTAGACCAACGCGATGGGCTCCTGTCTTTCACCGAAAACGCCGATCAGAATGTTCTGAGCATCCCCCTGCGAGGACGGCTTAAGAACCTGGCGAGTCGGTATGTCGGAAAAAATGTGATATTTGGCATCCGCCCCGAACACCTCAGCGACAATGTCAAAGACCAATCCCATGTGCCGATCGCCTCGCAGGTCGAAATCGCCGAACCAATGGGGTCAGAGTCGCTGGTATACTTGAAGGCGGGTACCGGCAATTTGATCGCCCGCATCCCCGGCGAACACCTCTACCATTTGGGCGAAGCCCTCACCGTGCAGCTAAATTTGGAGAAGGCCCATCTTTTTGATGCAGAAACCGAGAATGTTATTCGGTAAATGTCAAAATATCGTCGTTCGTCGGCATGCCTTTCGTGAAGGGGCGTCCAATGAGTGAGGTCAAAGTCCTAGTTCCTTTACCACCGCTTAGCCAGGAGGTTTGGTATGAAATGAAGCGACTTTCCATTTTACAAACGAAGAATGACGATTGCTGTGTCGGGGGGGAGACCGACGGGCCGGCTCACCGCCTTCGGGTGGGTCGGTTTCCCTGCTGCTTCGACGTTATAACACTTTTTCGGTAGATTCAGACCGCAGAACACAACGCACCGCAAAAATGTTTCGAAGACTAAAAATGGGAATGGTAGGCGGAGGGCGCGATGCTTTTATCGGCAACGTGCATCGCATGGCGGCTCGATTGGACGGCGAAATTGAACTGGTGGCGGGAGCGTTTTCCTCGGACCCTGAAAAGGCCAAGCGCTCGGGCGAAGATTTCTACCTTAATACTCAGCGCGTCTATCACCTCCATTTCCCGGTGGCAACCGTGTTTCTGGAAGCGGGTTTTAACGTCGTGTGCGACAAACCTATGACGCTCGATCTGAAGGAAGCCCTGACATTGTGCGACCTCGTTCAACGATGTGGCAAGGTGTTTGCGCTCACGCACAACTATACCGGTTATCCGATGGTAAAGGAAGCACGTGAGTTGGTGCGGCGTGGTGAGTTAGGCACTATCCTGAAGGTCATCGCCGAGTATCCGCAAGGTTGGCTGCTCGGTCCTATCGACATCGAAGGGCAAAAACAAGCGGCATGGCGAACGAACCCTCAGCAAGCGGGCGCCTCCGGCTGCATCGGCGACATCGGCACCCACGCAGAAAACCTGGCACGCTACATCACCGGTTTAGAAATCGAGGAGTTGTGCGCGGATTTTTCCACGTCCGTGGAGGGGCGACGCCTTGAAGATGACGCCAACTTGCTGCTGCGATATAAAGGCGGTTCGCGGGGCATTCTGATCGCCTCGCAGGTCTCGACAGGTGAGGAGAACAATCTCTCAATCCGGATTTACGGCACGAAGGCCTCCTTGGAATGGCATCAGGAAGATCCGAATGACTTGATTATCAAATACCCTGATGCCCCAAGGCAGGTCCTCCGGCGTGGAAGCGCTTACCTAAGTGACGCGGCCAAGCGCTTCACGCGCCTGCCGTCCGGTCATCCCGAAGCGTTCATCGAAGCGTTTGGGAATCTTTACCGAGAAGCGGCCCGGGCAATCCAGGCAGAAGTGAATGGTCAACCGCCACCGGTGAACTTAGATTTCCCTACGGTCGAGGACGGAGTGGAAGGCATGGCCTTTATTGCCACAGCAGTGCAAAGCGCCGAGGCTGGGGGCATCTGGACGAAAATGTCATTCGCGAAACCATAGCGACCAAAGCAAACCAAAAAAAACAATTTCGTTTTGGTGCCCGCCGTTGATCCTCAAACGGACCTGGAATGAAATTCCCTGCGGGCCAATTTAAATGTCCAGATGCGCAATGCGGACCAAGTCGCGTGGCTTCCCGCAATCTCTTAAGGAACGCGGTTACGGACTCAGGAGTAAGTTTATTTTCGCTTTTACACGGGATTAAATTGCTTGCATGAACGATCACGTGATTGATAATAACGTGATCGCGATCAATCTTATCTCTATCCTATGCCTCGCCGCCTAAAACTTACGATGGACGATGTGGCCCGTGCGGCCAACGTCTCAAAACAGACTGTCTCGGCCGTCATCAACAATAAGTCGGGCATTTCCGAAAAGACCCGCGTGCGGATCCGAAGGATCATCGCCAAGCTTGATTACGAGCCCAACATGCTTGCCAGCAGCTTGCGGGGCCAAGGCAGCTTCACCGTCGGAGTTGTCATTCCGAGCATCACTAACCCTTTTTACCCTGAGATTGTCCGGGGCATCGAAGACGAAGCCCAGCGCCACGGTTATTCGCTTTTTTTGTGTAATTCGGATGAAAATACGGAGAAGGAGGTCAAGTACCTCCAACTCTTGCGTCGCCACCGCATCGCGGGTTTAATCGCTGCCACCGTCCAAGTGCACCCGGCCTGGACGGAAGCCCTTAAGAACTTAGCCGCTCAACGCATTCCGGTCGTCGTGCTTGGAATCTCCCGCCCCAGCGAAAAAGTGGTACAAATTACCGTCGACGACATAGAGGGCTTTGTGAAAGCTACTTCGCATCTGCTCGATCTTGGCCATGACCGCATCGGGATGATCATGCCGCCGTCGTGTGAGCCGAATGCCGATACCCAACGAGTCACCGGTTTTTTAAAGGCGCACAAACTGCGGGGAAAGGAGGTACCGTCCGAGCTGCTAGTTCCCGGCGGATGGCATGTGAAGGAGGGTCGAGACGGGGCCGCCCGCCTGATGGAGCTCGCGGTGCCACCCACCGCAATCGTCGCGCCTAATGATATGGCTGCTATCGGCGCCATCACCAAGCTCAAAGAACTCGGCCGGCGCGTGCCCGAGGACGTGGCTGTCGTCGGTTACGATAATATTGCCATCGCCGAGTGGTACGATCCGGCGCTGACAACGGTCGATCAACCGCACTACCAAATGGGCCAACAGGCCATGCAGGCGATGCTGAAACGCCTCGAGAAGCCGAGCGACCCTGCGGAAATGATAAAATTGGAAACGTCGCTTATCGTCCGGCGCTCTTCGGGTGCTCCTAGAAAACCTTCGTCTGGAAGGCCATCTTGAAGCTCGTGGAACTGGTGAGGCGCGTGCCAGATCTTGGACTACCCATGGGCATCGACAGTCTTGGCCTGTTCCCTGATCGAGATGAAGGCTGGCACCCCTTGCGAACAATCTCGCCTGTGTCTGACACGGGCGGCAGTTCAATGTGTTGGAGGCGGTTTGTATTATTGTAGGGCAATCCTATTGAATAACTATGATACCAGTTTTACGGTGAGTCGATCCAAGCGAAGGCCGCTCACTTAAACCCTTGCGTTTCGGATCGTTCGCGCCCCCGTTCGTGAGGACCGCAGTAGACCTCCAGCTCAGCAAGGGTGTGCCGGTGGCTTTAAATGTATAAGAGCCAAGAC
>Ga0209040_10002922_pt1 | contig 13173 bp, 8 predicted proteins | sample BogFormECP12_OM3_FD_188240 | JGI IMG/M metagenome (GOLD analysis project Ga0209040, IMG submission 188240) | Bog forest soil microbial communities from Calvert Island, British Columbia, Canada - ECP12_OM3 (SPAdes) (version 2) | ecosystem: Environmental > Aquatic > Freshwater > Wetlands > Bog ... | reverse complement strand
TGCGACGGAAAGGACATATGCGGTGACCGGATCCACGCCAGAAGGCGCCTTCGAGCTGGACGCGGTGGTCATCGGCGGGTGCGGCCACGTCGGCCTGCCGCTCGCGATCGCGCTCGCCAGCCGCGGAGCGCGGGTCGGCATCTATGACGTGAGCCAGGCGGCGGTGGAGACCGTTAACGCCGGCCGGCTGCCGTTCGCCGAGCCCGGGGCGGCGGAGCCGCTGCGCGAGGCCCGGGCCGCCGGGCGGCTGGTGGCGTCCGCCGACCCGGCCATCGTGGCCACCGCCGAGCATGTGATCGTGGTGATCGGTACCCCGGTGGACGAGCACCTCAACCCGGATCAGGCCGCCATCCCGAACGCCCTGGGCGGCTGCGCCCACTACCTGCGCGACGGGCAGATCCTCATCCTGCGCAGCACGGTCTACCCCGGGGTGACGGCGCTGGTGGAAAAGACGGTCGCCGCGCTCGGCGTCGAACTCGATGTGGCGTTCTGCCCGGAGCGCATCGCCGAGGGCAAGGCGATGACCGAGCTGTTCGAGCTGCCGCAGATCATCTCGGCCCGTACGGCGCATGGCGTGGACCGGGCCAGTGCCCTGTTCCGCAGGCTGACCGGCCACCTCGTCGTTATGACGCCCGAGGAAGCCGAGCTGGCCAAGCTCTTCACCAACGTGTGGCGGTACATCAAGTTCGCGACGGCCAACCAGCTCTACATGATGGCCAACGACTGCGGCCTGGACTTCGAGCGCATCCGGCAGGGGCTGGGGGAGGACTACCCGCGGGCCGCCGACATGCCGGCGGCGGGCTTTGCCGCCGGGCCGTGCCTGTTCAAGGACACCATGCAGCTCGCGGCGTTCAACAACAACAACTTCGCCCTCGGCCACACCGCGATGACGATCAACGAGGGCATGCCCCTGTACGTGGTGCACCGGCTGGAACAGCGCTTCGACCTGGCGTCCATGACGGTCGGTATTCTCGGCATGGCCTTCAAGGGCGGCTCGGACGACACGCGGTCCAGCCTGTCGTACAAGCTCAAGCGGATCCTGGCCTTCAAGGCCGGCTCGGTGCTGTGCACGGACCCGTACGTGACCACCGACCCGGCCCTGCGGCCGCTGCCGGACGTCATCAGCGAGTCGGATCTGCTGGTCATCGCCGCGCCGCATCCCGAGTACCGCGAGCTCGCCACGGACAAGCCGGTCGCGGACATCTGGAACATCCTGGGCCAGGGTGTGCGGATATGAGCCCTAACACGCCCCGGGTCACGGTCGTCATCCCGGCTTACAACGAGGACGAGCAGATCGTCCCGATCCTGGACCGGCTGTTCGAATCGGTGCGCCTGCCGTGCGAGGTCCTGGTCATCGTGGACAGCGGCACCGACACCACGATTCCGGTGGTCGAGGAGTACGCGCAGAAGGAGGACCGGATCCGCTGCCTGGTCAACACCTACGGCCCCGGGCCCGCCAATGCGATCAGGTTCGGCATCGATGCGGCCCGGGCCCCCGTCGCGGTCGTGACCATGGCGGACGGCTGCGACGACGCGCGCCAGATCGACGAACTGGCCCGGCTGGTGGAACGGGGAGTGGCCGTGGCCGCCGCGTCCCGTTACATGGCCGGCGGCCAGCAGGTCGGCGGCCCGGTGCTCAAGGGCACGCTGTCCAAGGCGGCCGGCCGCTCGCTGCGGATCCTGGCGCACGTCGGAACGCGGGATGCGACCAACTCGTTTAAGGCGTATTCGACGGAGTTCGTGCGGCAAGTAGGCATTGACTCCCGCGACGGTTTCGAGATCGGCATCGAGCTCACCGCCAAGGCCAAGCGGCTCGGCCTCCCGGTCGCCGAGATCCCGACGATCTGGCTGGACCGGCAGGCGGGTGTCTCCAACTTCAAGGTCGCGAAGTGGATACCCAGCTACCTGCGCTGGTACAAATTCGCCTTCGGGCCGCGCATGTCCCCCGAGCAGATACGCGCCCAGGCCGGCCCGCCCGGCCCAGCATCCGAAACAGAAAGGCCCGGCCCGGCGTCCGGCGCGGACACGTCCGGCGCGGACACGTCCGGCGGGGCGCCTGGCCCCATCATAGAAGGGAAATAGAGGGAACTGATGGAGAAAGTTCTGGTCAGCGGATCGGCCGGGTTCATCGGCGGCTACGTCGTCGAGGAACTGCTGCGGCGCGGTTACGCCGTGGTGGGCGTGGACAACTTCTCCAAGTACGGCCGGGTGAAGAAGTCCTACGACGACCATCCGCACTACCAGCTGGTCGAGGGCGACGCCCGTGACGTGGACCTGATGACGCGCCTGCTGTCCGACTGCGACCATTTCATCGCCGGCGCGGCGATGATCGGCGGCATCTCCTATTTCCACACCTACGCCTACGACCTGCTCGCGACGAACGAGCGGATCATCGCCGCCTCCTGTGACGCGGCCATCGCCGCGCACCGCGACGGCCGGCTGCGCAAGGTCACGTACCTGTCCTCCTCGATGGTCTTCGAGGGGACGAACGAATGGCCGTCCTACGAAGGCCAGCAGCGGGACGTTCCCCCGCCGCTGTCCTCCTACGGCTTCCAGAAGCTGGCCGTGGAATACTTCGCCCAGGCCGCGTGGGACCAGTACCAGCTGCCGTTCACGATCGCGCGCCCCTTCAACTGCGTCGGGATCGGCGAGAGCCGGGCGCTGGGCGATGAGGAGATCCTGTCCGGCAACGTCCGGCTGGCCATGAGCCACGTCGTCCCCGACCTGGTGCAGAAGGTGTTCAAGGGCCAGGACCCGCTGCACATCCTCGGCTCGGGGGAGCAGGTCCGGCACTACACCTACGGCGGCGATCTGGCGGCCGCCATCGTGACCGCGATGGAGCATCCCGACGCCCGGAACGAGGACTTCAACCTGTCCACCGCCGAGAGCACCACCGTGCTCGAGCTGGCCGAGGCGATCTGGCGCAAGATCAAGGGGAACGGGGTGCCGCTGCGGATCGTCAACGACGAGCCGTTCACCTACGACGTGCAGCGCCGGGTGCCCGCAGTGGAAAAGGCCAAGCGGCTCCTGGGCTTCGAGGCCACCACGACGCTGGACGAGATGCTGGACGAGGTCATCCCCTGGATCAGGGGAGCCATCGAGGTCGGGACCATCTGACCGTGTGCGGGACCGCCCCCTCCGCGCCGGTCATGCTCACGTTCGGCGCCGCCGGCGCCGCCGGCGCCGCCGCGAGGGCGCGTTGACAACCGGCGACCGGGCGACCGCGATCGGCGGCGAGTCATGGCGGGCAGGCACCGGCACGCCGGCGGGTGCCGGGCCGCGGCATGGCACGCGCGGTTCGCGGGTGTGGCCCGCGCGCGCGGCGTGGGCCGCCGGCATCGTGGCGGTGACCGCGATCCTGTTCTTCTGCTACTGCCGGCAGTCCGGCACGGTGATGACCGGCTCCGACGGCGGGTCGATCGCGCTGCAGGCCTGGGACATGCTGCACGGTAACGTGCTGCTGCGCCACTGGACCGTGTCGGATGTCTCGTTCTACCCGACCGAACTGGTCCAGTACGCCCTGATCGAGAAGGTCTGGGGGCTCGGCCCCGAGGTGGTGCACATCGCCGGGGCGATGACGTACACGCTGCTCATCCTGCTCGCCGCGTGGCTCGCCCGGGGCCGCGCCACCGGCCGGGAAGGCCTCATCCGGGCGCTGGTCGCGGTGGTGGTCATGCTGGCCCCCGCGCCGGGCGCGGCCCCCACGCTGCTGATGAGCCCCGATCACTTCGGCAGCACCGTCCCCGTCCTGCTGACCTGGCTGGCCGTGGAACTGCTGCCCGCCAGCCGGGGCGGCCGGGTCCGCTGGTTTGGGCCGGCCGCCGTGGCCATCCTGCTGGCGTGGGGGCAGTTCGCCGACGGTCTCATCCTGGTCACCGGCGTGGCGCCGATGGTCATCGTGTGCGGCGTCCGCGCCGGCGTGAAGCTGTGGCAGCGTGCGCGAGGAAGCGGTGTGCCGGAGAGGAGGGCGCCAGGGACAGAGGCGCTGGGCGGCTGGCCGTGGGCCGAGGTCTCGCTGGCGGCCGCCGCGCTCGTGTCCGTCGGGCTCGCGCGGGCGGCCGGCGCCTTCATCCGGCTCAGCGGGGGATTTGCGGTTCGCGCGGTGCCGCTGTCGTTCGCGGGCCGGTCCGTACTGCCGCATAACCTGAAGCTCACCGCCGAGGGCCTGCTGGCCCTCTTCGGCGCCGACTTCACCGGCCCGCACTCGCGGCTTGACCTCGCCTTCGCCGCGCTGCACCTGATCGTGGTGGCCGCGGCGGCCGTAGCCTTCGTCCTGGCCCTGGGCCGCCTGGGCCGCGACGACGAGCTGGTCGTCCCCGGGCTGGCCATCGCGATCGTGCTCAACATCGCCGCGTACGTGCCGACTTCCCTCGTCCAGGACCTGCGCAGCACGCGGGAAATCTCCGCGGTGCTGCCGTTCGCGGCCGTCCTGGCGGGACGCCTGCTGGCCGGCCCGCTGCTCCGGGCCCGGCTCACCGCCGTCCTCGCGGTCGCCGGAGCCGTCTGCGCCGCCGCGCTCGGGTACCACGCCGCCCAGCCCCCGCAACCCGCGCAGAACCAGTCCCTCGCGGCCTGGCTGGCGAGCCGGCATCTGAGCGGTGGCCTGGCGGTGAATTACTGGGCGGCGAACAGCACGACCCTGGACAGCGGCGCCCGGATCACGGTCCGGCAGGTCGGCCTGCTGGGGGGGCCGGGCCACGGGATCCTGGTCCGGCCCCTGCCCCGGGAGCTGAAATCCGACTGGTACAGCCCGGCGAGCCAGTACGCCAACTTCTACGTCACGAGCGACACGAACCCCGCCAGTGCCAGCGAGCAGGCCGCCGCGGTGCGCACGTTCGGGCCGCCGGCGCAGACGCTGCACCCAGCGGGCTACACCGTCCTGGTGTGGCACAAGAATCTGCTGGCCGACATTCGGTAGTGCCGCCGCCCCAGTAGGCTGGCGGCGCTGTCATCGTCCACCCTGAGGTCCTCACATATGCGTCGCATCGTTGCGCTCTTCGTTATCCCGCTGATCGCCGGCCTGGCTCTGGCCGGCTGCGGTTCGTCCACCTCCTCTTCCTCGAACGCCGCGGTCACGGCCACGGGCTCGTTCGGCGCCTCGCCGTCGATCACGATCCCGAAGCAGCAGCCGACCAGCACCCTCGCGGTCAAGACCCTGATCCAGGGCAACGGCGCGACGATCAAGAAGTCGGACCTGTTCCTGTCCAACTTCACCATCTACATGTGGAGTGGCACGACGAACAAGCTGCTCGACTCGACCTACTCCAGCGCGCCTCAGGTGCTCCCGGCGTCGCTGCTGCCCGGCATCCAGAGCGCGGTGACCGGACAGAAGCTCGGCAGCCGGGTGCTGGCCGTCATCCCGCCGAAACAGGGCTACGGCACGGGCGGCAATACCCAGCTGGGTGTGACGGGGAGCGATACGCTGGTCTTTGTCATGGATCTGATCCAGAAGTACTCTTCCGGGACGGTTTCGGCCTCTGGGGCCACCGTGTCCAGTGGGGGCGGCAGCCTCCCGTCGGTGAGTGCGGCCCAGGGCACTGCGCCCAAGGTGACGATCCCCAAGGGCGTGACCCCGCCGACGACGCTGGTCACCAAGACGCTCATCAAGGGGTCCGGGCCGGTCGTGACCAAGGGCCAGGCCGTCGTCGCCCAGTACACCGGGGTCAACTGGCGGACCGGGCAGGTCTTCGACTCCTCCTGGCAGCGCAGCCTGCCCTACAGCTTCAAGATCGGGGCGACGCCCAGCCAGGTCATCCCGGGCTGGGACCAGGGCCTCGTCGGCCAGACCGTCGGCAGCCGGGTCCTGCTGATCATCCCGCCGGCCGACGACCCGCAAGCGCCGATGCACCCGTCGCACATGATCGACCGCCCTCACATCGCGCACAATCCCCGCACCGGCAAGTACGTCTGCTGGATCAAGATCATGGACCCCGGCGAGTCGCAGCGCTGGACGGTGTTCACCGCCGGGTCGCTGCTGGGCCCGTACGAGGTCATCCGCACGGGGGTGCGCCCGCTCGGGATGGACGCCGGCGACTTCGACCTGGTCGTGGATCCGTCCGACAGCAAGGGGTATTTCTACTTCGAGCGAGTGCACAGCGACCTCATCTGCGCGGACCTCACCGATGACTACACGGCCGTCACCGGCTACTACTCCATCCACTTCCCCCGACGCCACCCGCCCATGGTGCGAGAGGCGCCCGCCCACTTCCGGCGGAACGGCAAGCACTACCTGATCACGTCAGGCACGACCTGGTACTACCCGAATCGCTCCGAGGCCGCAGTGGGGGACAGCTACCACGGGCCGTACACCGTACTCGGGAACCCCCACCCCGCAGACGCGAGCGGTACCTCGTTCCGCTCGCAGATCAGCTGCGTCTTCCGGCACCCGGCCAAACGGGACCTCTTCGTCGCACTCGCCGACCGCTGGCTCACGGAGCTTTCAGAGCGAGAGTCAGATCAGGCGAAACTCTTCTGCGAGTACTACGGGGCGAGGGCGGCCGGGAAGTCCGTTCCCCCCCTCGACCTGCCGGAGGCAGATACCTCGATCGCCGACTACGTCTGGCTTCCGATCCGGTTCGACGGGGACATGCCAGTGATCGACTGGCGCGACGAATGGCGCATCGATGAGTTCGACTGAGCCCCGGCTTCCTCCCCGGCATTCCGTGTCCGGCGTGGCCACCAGCGCCTCTCAGATCAAGGACGCCGGACCGGAGACAGAAAGAGCCCCCGAGCCGGGACGCGTTAGCGGCATCCCGGCAATGTCCGCTGCAGCATTCCCAATTGACGGTATGGATCACCCGGGGGATCGGCGAGGGCGCGGACGTGCAGAGCCGCAACCCCTGGTGGATACGAGTCACCGCGGTCGGGCCGCCAGGTTCAGCAAGCACTTCGGCAACGTGCAGTCGACCGAAGACACCCTCGCCCGCATCACCAAGTCGCGTCCTGGTGATACCGCGGCATCGTTGCCAAGAGGAAGCTTGATACGCCATAGGAGCGAAAGTGACATGAAGTACTACGGACCCGATTCCCGCATTCACGACATCCTGCGCAGCCCCGTGGCCTGCGCCGCGATCGACCAGGTGTTCCCTGGTCTGCTAGCTGCCACAGACCTCGACCGCTTGGGTATCATGCCGATCCGCGTGGTCACCGGCTGGCAGCCGGCGGTCATGGCGGATCGGAGCAAGGAACAGGAGCTATGGCGCGAGCTCGGCACGATAGAAGTGGTCCCCGCGCCGCCAGTCGAAGAGCACGTCGACGCACCGCGCGCGGACTACGAGGGTGACGACATTCCCGAGGGATCCGCGGCGGTGACTGTCCCAGCCACAGCATCACGCTGGTCGCCCGTCGAAATCCGGCTCGACGGCCCGGCCCACGGCAACCCGTTCACCGACGTCGCGCTCACCGCGACGTTCAGCCTGAACGGCGCTGAGACCATGGCCGGCGGCTTCTACGACGGCGACGGACGCTGGATCATCCGGTTCCTGCCCGAAGCCACCGGGACGCTAAGCTTCACCACGTCGTCCACCGCGCGCAGCTTGCGCGGCATCAGCGGGACGGTGGAGATCAGCGGCGCCCGCCCGCGTGAGCACGGCCCGGTCCGTGCCCAGGGCTGCCACTTTGCCCACGCCGACGGCACAAGGCACCTGCCGCTCGGCACCACCGCCTACGCCTGGCTGCACCAGCCGGAAAAGGTACGGGCCGAGACGCTGCGCACCCTGGGAGAGACGCAATTCACCAAACTGCGCATGTGCGTCTTCCCCAAATCCATGGCGTACAACTCCAACGACCCCGACCTGTACGCCTTCACCCGCGACGCAGACGGTGCGTTTGACTGGACTCGCTTCGACCCGCGCCTCTTCCGCCGCCTGGAAAGAGCCGTCACGGACCTCGGGGCGCTGGGCATTCAGGCCGACCTCATCCTGTTCCACCCCTACGACCGGTGGGGCTTCTCCGATATGGGGATCGCGGCGGACCACCGCTACGTCCGGTACCTCGTACGCCGGCTATGGGCGTTCCCCAACGTGTGGTGGTCGATGGCCAACGAGTATGACTTCGTGCCGTCGAAAGAAGAGCCAGAGTGGGACCGGATCGGCCGGATCGTCGCGGCCGAGGACCCGGCCGGGCACCTCCGCTCCATTCACAACGGATACACCATCTTCGACAATGCACGGGACTGGGTCACCCATGCCAGCCTCCAGGGCATGACCGAGAACACCGACCGCTGGCGCGGCACCTGGAAGAAGCCCGTTGTCATCGACGAATGCGGCTACGAGGGAGACCTCCCGTACGGCTGGGGTAACCTGCCCGGCCGGGAATTGATCAGGCGGTTCTGGGAGGCCGCCGTACGCGGCGGTTACGCCGGGCACGGCGAGACCTACTATCGCGACGACGAGCAGATCTGGTGGGCTAAAGGCGGCGAGCTCACCGGGGAGGCACCGGACCGCATCGCGTTCCTGCGGCGTGTCATCGAGGAAAGCCCTTGCGGTGCGCTTGACCCCATCGCACTAGAGGAGACTGAATTCCCCGTGGCCGGGATCGAGAAGCAGTACTACCTGGTCTACTTCGGCTTCTCTCGTCCGCGCTCCTACGAGTTGCCACTTCCTGCCGGTGATTACCGGGCCGACGTGATCGACACCTGGAACATGACCATCGACTCGTCCACCGTGACCTGCGACAGTACTCTCCGGGTTGATCTTCCCAGCCGGGAGTACATGGCACTGCGCCTTACAGCGCTCGGTCACAGGCGGCCCGAGAGCGCCGCGTTCGCCGTCCGCGGCCGCTGGCAGGAAGAGAGCTGACAGACAAATTGATCCGCATGTCGTTCAACGAAGGCTGGGAATTCCGGCTCAAGGCTAACAGCTTCTTGGAACTGGGCGGCATGGCGCCGCCGTTCCAGCCGGTCACGCTCCCGCACGATGCCATGATCGGCCGGGAACGAGACCCGGCAGCGGGCGGGGCGCCGGGCTACTTCCCGGGCGGAGTGTACGAATACGGCAGATCCTTCGCGGTCCCCGAGGACTATCGCGGCAAGCGGGTGATGCTGGAGTTCGAGGGCGTCTACCGGGATGCCATGGTCTACTGTGCACGACTTGCCGGGGGGCCGTCCTGAGGCGGATGGTGACGCGACAGCCGCCATAGCCCGAAGTTGACTGGTGCATCGAGAGAGAGGCCCGCGCGATCGTGCCGCAGGGCACCACCGCGGCCATCGACATCGACGGCCTGCCGACGCAGGAGCGGGGCGCCGGAGGTCATACCTTCGAGATCCGCGGGACCGAGCGGGCCCGAACGATGCAGCCGCGTTTGCCGAGCTGGCGGGCTGGGGCTGGGCCTGGACGTGGTCGCTCGCCGGGTAATACGGTCACTGGCGAGGTGCTGCGGACGTCCGTCTGGTGGAACTGCAGTTGGATACGTAGGGCAGCCATCCCCATCACCGTTCACGGTCGACCCAGGAGCCTCCACCATGCCGATCCTGTCTCCGTAGCGTCGCCGCCGTGCGGACGTGGGCGTCTACACGGACCCCGCGCTGCGGGCGCCCGCGCACATCGAGCGCGTCGTCGAGGAGGGGCTGCTCATCGCGCGCGGCGCGCGCCTGACGGTCCGAACCGGCTGCTCGTTGGTGCGGCCCGTGATCGCATGGATTACCCGGGACTGAAGGATCGGCTCAGCTGATCCGTTCGGCAACCAGTAGCCAGTCGAACTCGTCGGGCAGATCCGGGAGCTCGATGCGGCCGCTCGCCGGAGCGACAGACTCGACGAGCGTCCGGGACGACCCTTCGCGCGGGTCGAACAGGCGCACCCGGTAGTCGCTGTCCGTCAGCCCACAGAACGCGGCCCGCCCGCCGGGACGCCGGTAATTCTCACCGAAGAAGGCGACGACGACCGACCGCGCGGGGTCGGCCGAGACATTCGGCCGGTAGATCGTCTCGTTCACCCAGCTCTCCAGCTCGAGGCATTCCGGGGCCGGCCGCAGAGCGGTCCAGTTGAGCGCCTCGTAGAACGCGCGCAGGTGCCCCAACTGGACAGCCCCGGGGAGGTCGACGCCCTCATACCAGGGAAGGGAACCCCACGGACTGCGCAGCTCCTGTTCGTCCCACGCGCCGTTCCAGCAGCCCTGGGCTCCGTAGCTATAGCCGCAGCAGCCGGACTGCATCGCCCGGTAGGCGACGTGCCGCACCATGGTCGCGGTGACGCTCCGGCGTCCGTTGTACTCGGCGGTCGTCAACCCCTCATACATCGACTCGCCCTCGACGAGAGGCGTGCCGGGGTGCTTGTCGAGATGGTCGGCGTAGTGCGAGACGTCGAGATCGAAGTCGCCGTGCCCGAGCTGGTTGAGCGTCAGCGTAAGCCAGTCGTCGCCCTGGTAGTACGGGGCGATCGGACGCTCGCAGGTGAGGTGCGCCGTGCGCGGGTGGTCGTAGCCGTCGGCGTCCCGGATCGCGAGCGCTACCTGCCGCCAGCCGTCGATGCGCTGCTGCCGAAGCTCCGGGTCGTACCCGGCGACTTCGCCGCCGAGGGTCCAGACCATCGGATGGGCGCCGTACCGGGCGACCAGGTAGCGGGCGAGGCGCGCCATGCCCTCCGGGTTCTCGTCGACGCCGCCGTACCAGGAGATGCCGAGCGCGATGACGAGCCCCTTCTCCGCTACGTAGGCCATGCGCGGGTCGACCACGTTTCGGAACCAGGGCGGATCGAGCTCTTCGAAGGTGTTCCCGTTAGCCCAGGCAGGCGAGGTGCGCCAGCCGTCACCGAAGGCCATGAGGTTGCACTGATACACGGTGAACCCCTGCGCGGCACGGTGATCCACCGTCCCGCGGAACTGCGACGCCCATCCCGGCTTGTTCGACTCGTCCCATCGCTCGGTCGCGAATCGCCAGTGGGTGTCGGCGAGCCAGAAGAAGGGCTTGCCGTCCGCATGTTCCAGGTGGCGACCGCCGTCGGCGGCCCGCAGGAAGCCGTGCTGGTGGACGCCCCTCGCGCCGGGGTCGACGCGGGCCTCGATCTCGCCGGACGCACGGTTCAGCCCGGAATCGTAGGGATCGTCGGTGGAGACCTCGAACGTCCAGGTGCCGGCCGCCGGAGGAGTGAAGCGGACGCACCAGATCCGGTCGCCATCCCAGAAGGCGGGCCGGCGGACGAGTGCGCCGTCCGGGCCAGAGAAGGCCACATCGACGCGGACGTCGAGGTACGGGTTCACCCTCTCGCGCGCGCTCGCGAAGTCGATCTGGATGGCCTGCCAGACGGTCGCCGTGCGCACGCAGTCCTCCTATGACGGACGCGCGCGGACCGCGGGTGGCCACCCGCGCATCAATAAATTACGTTCTCTCAGCCGACCGTAACGACATCGACGACGCCCTGGCACGCGGTCCGAGATTGCGAAGGAGCTAAAGATGGAATCCCCGATCGTCACCGGACCGCCGGAAGTCGTCGCCCTCGACCCGGTCCGCTGGGGCCGTCGAGAGGCTGGTGCTGACGAACCCGCCGCCGGGATCGTCGAGCACGGCTGCCCGCGTCGAGGTCGACATGCACGCCAAGGGCGTCGACCAGGCTCTGATCAACGCGGTCCGCCGTCCTCACTTGCGGCCGATCCTTTCGGCCAAGTAATGGTTCCTTTCCGATAGCCACCATATTCGATCGGTCGTCCGACGCTCGCACCATTCTGCATACCCAAAATGAAGCTAAGGGCTCGGGTTACGGATAGCATCTAGCCTCGATGACGGCCTGCTGGGAGGCGCCCTGCTCGACGGCCGTCATGGCCGCCTCCCTTCACCGCCGGGCACTGGGGCGTGCGCCCGAAGCGCCAGGTCCACCACCGCAAAGTAGCACGCGGCCAGCGCGTCCCGGGCCGGGAACACCGCCAGCAGCACCCGGTCACCGGGCCGCAGCCCGCAGCGGCGCCGCAGCGCAGCCGGGATCACCAGGTACGGCTTGGACGCCATGGTGACCATGCCGCCCGGGTCACGGCGGGCGATGACCACGCCCTCGGCGGCGGTGAAAGTCAGCTGGTCCCCCAGCGCGCTGATCATGGCCCGGTCGGCGACCCGGCCCGACTCATCCATCCGGCCGAACCCGTACAGCACGTCATCGGGGACCGCCGGGACTTCCGGCGCGACGGCGACCGGAAGGCGGCGGGCCGTGCCCGGCCTGCCGTGCTCCCGGCCGCCCGGCCGGGCACGCGGGGGAATGAGGGGAGCGATGAGCGGTGCGGTCATGGCCGCCTCCCCGCGGGGAGGGGCCGGGCGGCCCGGCGGCCTGCTGGCGGCCGGGCTGCGTGTTCGAGTGATGCCTGGTTTAGGGGGAATTTCCCCGGTTTGGGTGTCCGAGGGGAAGCTTGAACACGGAGATCGGGGAGATCTCCCCCGACGTCCCGAACCGGGCACGCGAACGTCGTGCGGATGCCTGAAACCGGCCTGGGCGGCCAGTTCGGCGCGTACACCCTGACCCGCCAGTCGTGGGAGCCAAGTGGGGAGCCATCCTCGGCCGACGCCGTGCCACACGGAGCCTATTAGAGCGTTCGATTCATCAGCTTTGCCAGGCATCCGGACACAACCAGACACTTCCGCCGACATCAGGAATCTCGTTCGCATCGAGGGGGTCTCGTCGTCCAATGGTGTACGAGGGCCAGTGGGACAGTCGCATGGTGGGTTCGCGGAGACGACTTTCGTCGGCCATCGCGCCAACGATACTGTTTTCGTTCACTCGAACATTAGCGAAGATAAGGAGATCCCGGGGAGCCAAGTGGGGAGCCACCGCTGACAGTTTTCAGGCGACGCCGGGCCATTGTCAGCCACCATCGACGCAGCTAGACCCCACGTCAGGCGACATCAGGCCACCTCCAGGCGCCCACCGGAGGTGCCTTCTAAGCAGCGGGTCGCGGGTTCGAATCCCGCCGGGCGCGCTGAAAGGTCTTCGCGTTTGACCTGCGCTTATCTTCATGTTTGGGTCTGACATTTTCGTGCGCGCCGGGCGTGTTCCCGGCTGGAGCCGGGTTCAGGGCCTCATCGCCTATCGTTCGGCCCGGCCGGGTGCAGGGCCGTCCCTGGCCGCAGCGGGCGATGCGCAGCTATCCAGCAGCTGGATGAACCGCGGGCAGTCACCATGCTGGCCCGAGGTGGTCCGCCGGGTCACCGGGCGACAGCGCCGGTTAGCCAGCAGATAGATCTTGGTGCTCAGCCC
>Ga0209040_10002921_pt1 | contig 13177 bp, 14 predicted proteins | sample BogFormECP12_OM3_FD_188240 | JGI IMG/M metagenome (GOLD analysis project Ga0209040, IMG submission 188240) | Bog forest soil microbial communities from Calvert Island, British Columbia, Canada - ECP12_OM3 (SPAdes) (version 2) | ecosystem: Environmental > Aquatic > Freshwater > Wetlands > Bog ... | reverse complement strand
CGACGCCGACGTCGGCAGCTTCGACGGCGGCTACGGCAGCGCATACCTGGCCCGGCAGGTCGGCCAGAAGTTCGCCCGCGAGATCTTCTTCCTCGGCCGTGACTACACCGCCGAGCAGATGCACGCGATGGGCGCGGTCAACGCCGTTGTCAGCCACGCCGAACTGGAGTCGGTGGGTGTCCGATGGGCGGCCGAGATCAACGCGAAATCGCCTCAGGCGCAACGGATGCTGAAGTATGCGTTCAACCTGCTCGACGACGGACTGGTGGGCCAGCAACTGTTCGCCGGCGAGGCCACCCGGCTGGCCTACATGACCGACGAAGCCGTCGAAGGCCGCGACGCATTCCTGGAGAAGCGGCCTCCCGATTGGAGCGGGTTCCCGCGCTACTTCTAGCGACGCCCAGTGTCACGCCAGCGTGGCACTGGGATGCGAGCGTCACGCCAGCGTGACGCTCGGTGCAGGTAGGGCATCCCCCTAGACTCCCGAACTGTGAGCAAAAACCCGCTTCGACGATTGACCGAGCAGTTCGTGCTGGCCACCATGCGCCCGCCCATCGCGGCGCGACTCGCGGCGTACCGCCCGACCGCGAAATCTGTCGACCTCGAGGGCAAGCGCGTCCTGCTCACCGGAGCGTCGTCGGGAATCGGGGAGAGCGCCGCCGGGGAGTTCGCCCGCCGCGGCGCCACCGTGGTGGTCGCTGCCCGCCGTAAGGACCTGCTGGAGGCGCTGGTAGGCCGAATCGAAGACGACGGCGGTACCGCGATCGCTATCCCCTGCGATCTGTCCGACCTGGACGCCGTCGACGCACTGGCCGCCGACGTCGAGGAGCGTCTTGGCGGAGTGGACATCCTGATCAACAACGCCGGTCGCTCGATTCGCCGACCGCTGGCCGAGTCGCTTGAACGCTGGCACGACGTCGAGCGGACGATTGTGCTCAACTATTACTCGCCGCTGCGGCTGATCCGCGGGCTCGCGCCCGGGATGCTGCAGCGCGGCGACGGCCACATCATCAACGTGGCGACCTGGGGGGTCTTCAGCGAGGCGTCACCGCTGTTCTCGGTGTACAACGCGTCGAAGGCCGCGCTGTCCGCGGTCAGCCGGGTGATCGAAACCGAATGGGCGACAAAGGGTGTGCACTCGACCACGCTGTACTACCCGCTGGTGGCTACCCCGATGATCGCGCCGACGAAGCAATACCAAGGGCTGCCGGCGTTGACGTCACAAGAGGCCGCCGGCTGGATGATCACAGCGGCGCGCACCCGGCCGGTCCGGATCGCGCCGCGGATGGCCGTCTTCTCGCAGGCGCTGGACACCATCGGTCCCGGTTTGGCGACCACGATGATACGGCGGCAGCGGCTTCAGCCCGGCGACGCGTGATAGACACGAAGGTATGGAAATTCTCGCCAGCCGGATGTTGTTCCGGCCGGCGGACTATCAGCGGTCGCTGAGCTTTTACCGCGACCAGCTTGGCTTGGCGATCGCTCGTGAGTACGGCGCGGGCACCGTGTTCTACGCCGGCCAGTCACTGATCGAGCTGGCCGGCCACGGCGCGCCGGACCACCCGGCCGGGCCTTTCCCCGGCGCGCTGTGGCTGCAAGTGCGCGACGTTGCCGCGACGCAGGCGGAGCTGGAGAGCAGAGGCGTGTCGATCGCCCGCGAGGCCCGCCGCGAACCATGGGGTCTGCATGAAATGCATGTCACCGATCCCGACGGCGTAACCGTGATCTTCGTCCAGATACCCGGTGATCACCCACTACGCCGCGACACTCGTGGTGAACGTCGCAATCCCGAAGGTTAACCCGAAGCAAACATCTGGCGACGAGTGCAAAATACCTTGTCTTCGCGTCACCGTTCTTTCGACAACACCACCCACCTACCCCCAGAATTAGGCCCGTGAACCTCCAGTTGTTCCTTCTGATCATCGTCGTGATCACCGCCCTCGCATTCGATTACACGAACGGGTTTCACGACACCGCAAATGCCATGGCCACCTCCATCGCCAGTGGCGCGCTCTCGCCGAAGGCCGCGGTAACGCTCTCGGCCGTGCTGAACCTTGGCGGAGCGTTCCTGTCAACCGCTGTCGCCGGAACAATCGCCAAGGACTTGGTGAACGGTCACCTGGTGACCTTGCAACTGGTCTTCGCCGGTCTGGTCGGCGGGATCGTCTGGAACCTGATGACCTGGCTGCTGGGTATCCCGTCGAGCTCCTCGCATGCCCTGGTCGGCGGCATCGTCGGTGCCATGATCGCCGCCGTCGGCGGACACGGGGTGATCTGGACCGGTGTGGTGTCGCGCGTACTGATCCCGGCCCTGGTGTCGGTGGTGTTGGCCGGGCTGGTCGGTGCGGTCGGCACCTGGCTGGTCTACCGGCTCGCCCGCGGCGTCCCGGAGAAGCGCAGCGAGGCCGCTTTCCGCCGCGGCCAGATCTTCTCGGCGTCGCTGGTCTCGCTGGCACACGGCACCAACGACGCGCAGAAGACGATGGGCGTGATCTTCCTGGCGCTGATCTCTTACGGCGCGGTCAGCCGGACAGCCGCCCTGCCGCCCATGTGGGTCATCGTGGCCTGCGCCTGCGCGATGGCACTGGGTACCTACACCGGCGGCTGGCGGATCATCCGCACCATGGGCAAGGGACTCGTCGAGATCAGCTCGCCGCAAGGCATGGCCGCCGAATCGTCTTCGGCGGTCATCATTCTGCTGTCCGCTCACTTCGGGTACGCGCTGTCCACCACTCAGGTGGTAACCGGATCCGTGCTCGGCAGCGGGGTGGGCAAACCCGAAGCAGAGGTGCGCTGGGGGGTTGCCGGCCGCATGGCCGTCGCCTGGCTGATCACGCTGCCCGCCGCCGGTGCCGTCGGTGCCATCACCTACTGGGTGGTCCACTCGATCGGTGGCTTCCTCGGCTCGATCGTCGGCTTCGCTCTGCTGGTGGCGACGGCCGCGGCCATCTACCTGCGGTCGCGCAAGACGAAGGTAGACCACAACAACGTCAACGCCGAGTGGAAGGGCGACCTGACCGCCGGGCTCGACGAGGACGGCCAGCCGACGGCCAACATCGGCGCGGAAGTCCCCGGCGGGAACGGAAAGGTTACCGACGCCGCTCCCGGCACCGCCCCGGCGAAGAAAGCAGGCATGCCATGAGCACTTGGTTCAACTACGAGGCTTCGTTGAAGATCCTGCTCTTCGGTTTGGTCCTCGGTAGCGGGCTGCCTGCGCTGTTCGCACTCGGCGTGCGGGCGGGCGCCGCGGGCGCCGGTGTCGAGGGCTCCGATGGCACTGCCGTGGGGCACAAGAATCCGGCGCTGACCGCTCTCAGCTACGCGTTGTACGCGTTGGCGCTGGCCGCGGTCGTGATCGGCGTGTTGTACGTCGCCCGGGACTTCATCGGCTACCACACCGGCTGGTATATCCTCGGCGCCAAACCCGCGTAACATTCAAATTCATTCGCTGATCAGGCTTAACCAACGCCTTGCGGGGGAAGTTGAGGCAGTGTGAACCGATTTCTGACCTCGATAGTGGCCTGGCTCCGCGCCGGGTATCCAGAGGGCATACCACCCACCGACTACTTTCCGGTGCTCGCCCTGCTGTCGCGTCGGCTGTCCAACGATGAGGTCAAGGCGGTGGCCCGCGAACTGATGCAGCAGGGCAACTTCGACGACATCGACATCGGTGTGTTCATCACCCAGATGACTGACGAGCTGCCGTCACCGGACGACATCGAGCGGGTGCGGGCACGCCTGGCCGCCAAGGGTTGGCCGTTGGACGATGCTCGCGACGGCGAGGAGGCCGGATAGCCGTCCTGCGCGCGTTCGCCGTGGCGCAGGGCTCTTCGGCGCGCCCGCTGCTCGCGGCCCTGGAGCAGGTTCTGGACGGCCGTGCGTCTGCACTGCTGCCGTTGCCTGCCGGTGCCGATCGCCGGTCGACATTGTCGGCGCTGCGGGTGGGCGAAGCGATCGACGACGACATCGCCGTAGTGGTCACGACGTCGGGAACCACCGGCGCGCCCAAGGGTGCGCTGCTCACCGCTGCCGCGCTGACCGCCAGCGCGGCGGCCACCCATGACCGTCTCGGCGGGCCGGGCCGGTGGCTACTGGCTTTGCCGCCGTATCACATCGCCGGTGTGCAGGTGCTGGTGCGCAGCCTCCTGGCGGGCACCGTTCCGGTCGGGCTGGACGTGTCGGCCGGCTTCGACATCAGCGGATTGCCTTCTGCTGTAGACGAACTCGGCTCCGGTCGGCGCTACACGGCGCTGGTGTCCACGCAGCTGGCCAAGGCGCTGACGGATCCCGCGGCCGCTGCGGCGCTGGCCGAGTTAGACGCCGTGCTGGTTGGCGGTGGACCGGCCCCACGACCGATCCTGGACGCCGCCGCAGCCGCGGATATTACGGTGGTCCGGACCTACGGGATGAGCGAAACCGCCGGCGGCTGTGTATATGATGGTGTCCCGCTCGACGGCGTCAAGGTCCGGGTAGACGCCGACGGCCGGATCGTGATCGGGGGCCCGACCCTGGCCAAGGGCTATCGCAACCCACCCGACTCCGACCCGTTCGCCGAGCCGGGCTGGTTTCGCACCGACGATATTGGTGCTGTTGATGATTCGGGCGTACTCAGCGTGCTGGGCCGAGCCGACGAGGCGATCAGCACGGGCGGGTTGACCGTGCTGCCGCAGCCCGTGGAGGCGGCGCTGCGGACCCACCCCGCGGTGTCCGACTGCGCGGTTTTCGGGCTGGCCGACGAGCGGTTGGGCCAGCGGGTGGTCGCTGCCGTCGTGCTGGCCGATGGTCACATTCCGCCTTCGCTCGAGGAGTTGCGGGCACACGTCATGCACACTCTGGATCGCACCGCCGCGCCCCGCGAGCTGCATATCGTCGACGCGCTGCCAATGCGCGGCATCGGCAAGGTGGATCGGCAGGCACTGGCAGGCCAAGCCGGGAAACGGTTGTCCTAGAAGACTGGACGCCCGCGTCAGCGCGCGGAGTTGTTAATGCCGGATGACATAATGAGTCGATGGGCCGGTCCGAAATCTTGGAGAACTCGGTCGCCTTCGGGCTTTCCTTCAGGAGCGTACGAGAGCATGCACCGCCACATCATTGTTAGTGGTGACGATGCGCTGGCCATGACGATCATCGATGAGCTGAAAAACGCCGGAGTGACGATCGCCAGGCTGGCCAACCTCGACCTGTCCGAGGCCGGGGTTTCTCGTGAACTCGCCCTCGCCGAGGTCGGTCATGCGCTCGCCGTCGTCTGCGCCGGGGACGACGACGCGGTAAATCTTGAAATCGCGCTGCTGGCAAGGAAAGCCAACCCGAACGCGCGTGTGGTGGCACGGCTGGCCAACGACGTGCTGCGCGAAGCGATCGCCGACGACAACGGGCCCGGCGCGATCTTGAACGTCGCCGAACTGGCGGCGCCGTCAGTGGTCGAGGCATGTCTGGAACACACCACGCACCAATTCGAAGCCGCGGGCATCGAGTTCGTCGTCTCAGGCGGCGAGGCATACCGCGACGCCACGCTGCGCGAGCTGTACGGGGATCTGGCCCCGGTAGCGGTGATTCACGGCGATGGCTCCCCCACCCCCGGCGAGCTGGAGGTCTGCCCGAGCCGGGACCAGCGGGTGCACGCCGGTGATTGGACGATGATGGTCGGCACCGCCGACGAGGTGGCCGCCCAAGGAATCAAGATCCGAGGCATGAGACGCACGCGAACGCGCCAGCCGCGGCTGCGGCGCGCATTCGATGCCGTCCGGGCGCTGGTCAACGACTTCAACCCGGCGTTTTATCCAATAGTGGCCGGCACTCTGGTGCTGCTGAGTCTCTCCACGGTGTTGTTGCGGTTCGGCTACCAGGCCCCGCCGCGGATGGGCTGGGTCGACGCGGTCTACTTCACCATCGAGACGATGACCACGACCGGCTACGGCGACTTCAGCTTCGTGCACCAGCCCACCTGGCTGCGAGTGTTCGCCACCCTCCTGATGTTCAGCGGGGTGACCACCACCGCTTTGTTGGTCGCGTTCGTCGCCGACGTGCTGCTGTCGCGCCGCTTCGTTTTCGGGTCCGCACGCCCGCGGGTGCGTCATCTGCGCAACCACATTGTCGTCGTCGGATTGAGCGCGCTTGCCATCCGCGTGATCAGCGATCTGACCGCCGCCGGCTACGACGTGGCGGTGATCGAGAAAAACGAGGAGAACAGCTTCTTGTCGGTGGTACAGAAGCTCGACGTGCCGGTGATCTTCGGCGACGCCACGTTAGGTCAGACACTCCGATCGGCGCGGGTGGATCGCGCCCGCGCGGTAGCGGTGCTGACTCGCGACGACATGACCAACATCGAAACCGGGATCGTGTTAACCGAGATGCTGGGCACCAAGGTTCGGCCCGGGCTCAACTGGACCGATGTTCCGCTGGTACTGCGCGTCTATGACAACACGCTGGGTTTCGCGGTGGCGCAGCGGTTCGGCTTTGAAAACGTGCGCTCCACCGTCGAGCTGGCCGCGCCGTGGTTCATAGGCGCCGCGGTCGGTCTGCAGGTGCTGGGCACGTTCTCGGTCGGGCAACGCTCCTTTGTGGTCGGCGGGATGCAGGTGGCGCGCGGCAGCGAACTCGACGGCCTGCGCATGTTCGAACTGTCCACCCAGACCCGGGTCATTGCCATCACCCGGCCCAGTGCACTGGTCAAGCTGCACCCCCGCCGCGACGCCCGACTGCACGCCGACGACACCGTCTACCTCGTCGGTCCCTACCGCGAACTGCTCGACACGCTGCGCAAAGGACGGCCACCTCAACAACCCGCGGCCGACGCGCCTGCGCACAACTAGGTCGGGCGGCTTACCGGTCGTGAGGATCGCCCGCCGAGAAGCAATCGCGATTGCGATCGGGTTGGTCCTGGTTGCGGCCGCATTCGTGTTGCCCCGCCTGAACTGGGGCATCAGGTCGCGGCTGCACAACGCGCCGGACCGTTTCGGCTGGCATGCCGGCGCTGCCCCGATCTTCGGCTGGTTCAACGCCCACGTCGGCTGGGGCACCGGACCCGCGATTCTACTCGCGCTGGCCGCGGTGGTGTGGGGACCCGTTGTGGCGCAGCGACTTTCGTGGCGGGCGCTGCCTCTGGTCGCGTGGGCCACATCGTTCGCGTGGGCGTTCGCGCTGGCGATGATCGACGGCTGGCAACGCGGCTTCGCCAGCCGGTTGACCGACAAGGACGAGTATCTGGCGCAGGTGCCGGGCATCACCGACATCCCGGTGGCCCTGCGTACGTTCTCCAGCCGGATCCTGGATTTTCAGCCGAACTCGTGGATCACCCACGTCTCCGGTCACCCGCCGGGGGCGCTGCTGACCTTCGTGTGGCTGGACCGCATCGGACTGGGCGGCGACGCGTGGGCCGGGTTGATGTGCGTGCTGGTCGGGTCGAGTGCCGCCGCCGCAATCGTGATCACCCTGCGGGCTCTGGCCGACGAGCCGACTGCGCGCCGCGCCGCGCCGTTCGTCGCGGTGGCACCCACCGCGATCTGGATCGCGGTCTCCGCCGACGGGTACTTCGCCGGGGTCGCCGCCTGGGGTATCGCACTGCTGACATTGGCCGCGCGCGGCACGGTTCGGTTCCCTGCGCTGGTGGCGGCCGCGGCGGGATTGCTGCTCGGCTGGGCGGTGTTCCTCAGCTACGGCCTGACGTTGATGGCGTTTCCGGCGCTGGCGGTACTGGTGTGCGCCACCGGCTGGCGCTCGGCGCTACGGGCACTGGGGCCGGCAATTCTGGCCGCAGCCGCGGTTGCGGCGGCGTTCGCCGCTACCGGCTTCTGCTGGTTTGACGGCTATGCCCTTGTGCAGCAGCGCTATTGGCAGGGCATTGCCCATGATCGGCCGTTCCAGTACTGGAGCTGGGCCAACCTGGCTGCGGTGGTGTGCGCGATCGGCTTGGGCAGCGTCGCCGGGCTCAGCCGGGTCTTCGACCTGGCCGCGATACGTCGGCGGTCGGGCCTGCACCTGCTGATCCTGGCGATGCTGGTCGCCATTGTCTGCGCGGACTTGAGCATGCTGAGCAAGGCCGAGACCGAACGGATCTGGCTGCCGTTCACCGTCTGGCTGACCTCCGCGCCGGCGCTGCTGCCGCAGCGGTCTGAGCGGCTGTGGCTGGCGCTCAACGTCGTCGGGGCGCTGTTGCTGAACAGCCTGATCTTCACCCACTGGTAGACGACATGGACGGCCAACGGAATCAATCGGGCCAGCCGGAACTCTCCCGCCGACTCGGCACCGGCGATGCGGTGGTGATCGGGCTGGGATCGATGATGGGCGCAGGAGTGTTCGCCGCCTTCGGCCCGGCCGCGCGCGCCGCCGGCGCCGGGCTGCTGATCGGGTTGGCGATTGCCGCGGCGATCGCGTACTGCAACGCCACCGCCTCGGCGCAGCTGGCGGCGGTTTATCCGACGTCCGGCGGCACCTACATCTATGGGAGCGAACAGCTCGGCCCGTGGTGGGGCTTCGCCGCCGGGTGGGGGTTTCTGATCGGCAAGACTGCGTCGTGTGCGGCGATGGCGCTCACTATCGGCGCGTATGCGCTGCCGGGAGCGTGGTGGGCGCAGCGCCTCGTCGCTGTCACCGCGGTGATCGGGCTGACCGCGCTGAATTACCGCGGTATCACCAAGACAGCGGCATTGGCGCGAATCTTGCTGGCGTGCACGTTTGTTGCCCTTACCGTCGTGGTCATCGGCATCGCGATCGGTGGCATGCAGCTGTCGAATCTGAGCGGTGCGGGCGCCTGGTCGTCGGCAACGTGGTACGGGGTTCTGCAATCGGCCGGGTTGCTGTTCTTCGCGTTCGCCGGTTATGCGCGGATCGCGACGATGGGCGAGGAGGTTCGTGACCCGGCCCGCACCATACCCAGGGCGATCATTGTCGCGTTGGGAATAGCCGTCGTGGTGTATCTGGTCGTCGGGGTCGCGGTGCTGCTGGCAGCGGGACCCGATCGGCTGGCGCGGTCGCCCGCCCCGCTGGCCGAGGCGCTGCGCGCCGCTGGGGCGGTGCCGCTACTGCCGGTGGTGGCGGTGGGCGCGACGCTGGCCAGTCTGGGTGCGCTGCTGGCGCTGACCGCCGGCATCGGGCGCACCACCCTGGCCATGGCCCGTCACCGGGATCTGCCCGGCTGGCTGGCCGCCGTACATCCGCGCTACCAGGTGCCGCATCGCGCCGAGATCACGGTCGGCGTGGTCGTCTGCGTTCTCGCGGCCACCGTCGATCTGCGCGGCGTGATCGGCTTCTCATCGTTCGGGGTGCTGATCTACTACGCGATCGCTAACGCGTCGGCCTACACCCAGCCGACCACGCAGCGCCGGTGGCCGCGTGTGCTGAACGTGTGCGGGGTCATCGGCTGTCTGCTGCTGGTCGCCACCTTGCCGTGGCAGTCGGTGGTCGTCGGGCTCGGGGTGTTCGCGATCGGCCTGACCGGACGCGCTATCGTCCGGCGATCCTTCACAGACCCGCGGCGCGAGTGACTTCGGCAAACCGACTGCCCGGCCGACATCCCTCACGGACCGCGACCACGTCGTCGGCGACGTCGAAATCAGCCAACTCGTCGAGAAGGGTGACGCCAACACCGTTGCTGCGCAGCGATTTCAGCGTCAACACTCCGGTGTCCGGCTGCGACATCGGGACATAGCGCAGACACTCGGCGAGCCCCGGGGTATGGACCCCGAGCGCCCACCAGCCTCCGTCGCGGGCGAACCCGAGCACCGCCGTCGACTCAGCCAGGCGTCGCCCGCAATCGCCCAGCAGCTCGGCGGTCACCTGCGGGGTGTCCATCCCGATCTGCAGCACCGGATGCCCGTCGACGGCGGCCGCGTCGGCATGCGCGTTGGCCAGCCGGTCGCCGAAGTCGTTGCCGCGCTGATCGATCACGGCGAACGACGCGAGCCGTCGCCGTATCTCGCCAGCGTCGGCGGCGGCGTCGAGCTCGCCGGTGAGCGCCACCACCCGCGTGGCGACCGGCGTGGCCGCAACCGCCTCGAGGGTGTCCAGCAGCGCGGCGGCAGCGATCTGTGCGGCGACCCGGTCGCCGACCGTCGCGGCCAGCCGGGTCTTGGCCTGGCCGGGCACCGGGGCTTTGGCCACCACCAGCAGCGTCACCGGCACGACGGTCAAGAGATCACCTTCCAGAAGTCCAGGATCGCGGTCACACTGCCCCGCAGCGAACCGCTGACCTTCGATTTACCCCCAACACGGGGCCCGTATGCGACGTCATGCTCAACCACCCGCCAGTCGGCCGCGGCCGCGCGCACCAGCAGCTCCAGCGGATATCCCGACCGGCGGTCGCGCACGCCCAGGCTCAGCAGGGCGTCCCGCCGGAAGACCCGCATCGGCGCGATGTCGTGTACCGGAAGGCCGTGCCTGGTGCGTAGCCGCCAGCTCATCATCACCGTGCCCAGCCGCGCTACCCACGGCCAGCGCAACCCCGGCACCGGGCGGCGCCTACCGATCGCCAGGTCGGCGCCACGGTCCAGCTCGGCCACCAGCGCGGGCAAGTCGGCGGGGTCCAGGGAGCCGTCCGCGTCGATCACCGCCACGATCGGCGTCGTCGCCGCCACCACCCCGGCATGCACGGCCGAGCCGTAGCCGTGCCGCGGTTCGGCGACCACCCTGGCGCCGTGGCGGCGGGCCACCTCCGCGGTGTCATCGGTGCTGTTGTTGTCGACCACCAACGCCTGGTAGCCCGCGGGCATAGCGGACAGCACAACCGGCAGCGACTCGGCCTCGTTCAGACACGGCAACACCACCGTCACCAGACCGTCGGCCATCAGTTGGCTTCGGCGATGGCGGTCATGGTGGCGAGGATGGTCGCCACGTGCTTCGAACCGCCGCCGGAGACGGCGTAGGCATCGCCTCGGCAGACAGTGAGATTTCGACCGGGACGGACGACCTCGCCACGCGCTTGCAGGAAGTCACCGACCGCGGGGGCGAGCAAGTTGACCTTGAGCTCCACGGTCAACACGCGCATCCCGGGCGCCATGAGCGTGAATGCCGCGCAACCGCAAGCACTATCAAGGATGGCGATGCCAACCCCGGCGTGGAAGAAGTCGTCCTGCTGGCTCAGTCCCGGCGAGAACGGCACTTCGATCTCGACCGCGCCAGGCTTGATACTTCGAAGCTCAGCGGCGAACGTAGCCATCAGACCCTGCCGAGCGAAGGTCTCACGCACTCGCTGCTCGTAGCCGGGATCACCAGGTTCGAAAGCGGGACTCATGCGCCGAAGAGTACCTGCAACTTCTCGGCCTGCAGATGCTAACCGCGCAGCGGCGCGAACGCGAAGTCGCGCAATCCTTCCCGCGGCTTGACCACTGCCCGGAAACCCAGCACGTCGGCGGCGCGGGCCGGATCGGCGACGATGTGGCGCACGTCGCCGCTGCGATATTGGCCGGTGACGACCGGCGACACAGGGCCCACGGCGGAACCTCGCGCTTCGCACAGCATCGTCGCCACCTCCATGATGGAAATCGGCTGCCCGGAGCAGACGTTCGCGGCGGTGAAGCCACCGCGGTCAGCCGCCACCGCCGCCACATTGGCCGCCGCCACGTCGTCGACATGAACGAAGTCCCGCATCTGGCCGCCATCCTCGAAAACGTTTGGTGGCTCGCCTTTTTCGAGCGCTGAGCGGAAGATCGCGGCGACTCCGGAGTACGGCGTGTCGCGCGGCATGTCGGGGCCGTAGACGTTGTGGTAGCGCAATGCCACCACCGATCCGCCCGTCGACTCCGACCACGCCAGCGCGTAGTGCTCCTGCGCCGTCTTGCTGGCCGCATAGAGGCTGCGCGGCTGCAGCGGCGCGTCTTCGTCGACCAGCCGCCAGGCCAGTTCCTCCCCGCCGACCGGGCAGCGGTGCTCGAAAACACCGGCATCGAGATCGGCCCGTCGCCGCGGCAGCGGGGCGACCGGCCCGTGCTCGCGGCAGTGGTAGCGGCCTTGCCCGTAGACCACCATCGACGACGCCAGCACCAGACGCGCTACCCCGGCATGGAACATCTGCGCCAGCAGCAGGGCGGTCCCGAAATCGTTGTGGCTGCCGTATTCCGGAGCGTCGGCGGCATTCACGCCGGCACCGACCATCGCGGCCTGATGGCACACCACATCGACGCCGTCGAGCAGCGGGGCCAGCGCGTCGGCGTCGCGGATATCGACGCGTCGACAATCGCGCGGCAGCTCCGCATCGCGTCCGTGCGCGGCGGGCAGCATGGCATCGACGGCGACCACCTCATGATCAGCGGCCCGCAGCGCCGCGCCGACTCGCGAGCCGATGAAACCGGCCGCGCCGGTCAGCAGCACCCTCACGGCTGGTCGAACGGCAGCTGGATACCGGTGTGCGACAGGCATTCTGTGCAGGTGTGTTCGCCGGGGACCTGGCCGACCGCCTCCTGCACGAGTTTCTTGAACGGCTCGATGTTCTTCTCGAATTCGGCGATGACGTCGACGACCTTCACCCCGGCGCCGGCATCGATGCCGGCATCCAAGTCCGTCACCAAAGCGATTGTTGCATAACATATTTCGAGCTCACGAGCGAGCACCGCCTCCGGATAGCCGGTCATGTTGATCAGGGTGAAGCCCGCGGCGGCGAACCACTGACTTTCCGCGCGGGTGGAAAACCGCGGACCCTCGATGACCACCATGGTGCCCCCCTCGACAACGCCGGGCAGCCCGGTGACCGCGGACCGCAACGTCGGGCAGTACGGATCGGCGAAGGACACGTGCGCCGCACCGGAGTCGAAGTAGGTGTCGGCGCGGCGACGGGTACGGTCCACCAGCTGATCGGGCACCACGATGGCGCCCGGCTCGAGTTCAGGCGTCAGGCTGCCGACCGCGCACGGGGCGAAGACCTGCCGCACCCCCAGTGCGCGCAGCGCCCACATGTTGGCCCGATACGGCACCTTGTGCGCCGGGTACTGGTGGTTGGCGCCGTGGCGGGGCAGGAACGCGACCTCGTGCTGGCCGACGCCGCCGACCGTCACCGAGGCGCTGGGCTCGCCGAACGGGGTGTCCAGATTGATGGTGCGCGCGCCTGAGTCGAAGAACGTGTAGAAGCCGCTGCCGCCGATCACTCCGATCATCTACGCCGCTCCTCCTCATCGCTCCGCTCTGCATCATCGCCGGCGGTCATCTACGCCGCTCCTCCTCATCGCTCCGCTCTGCATCATCGCCGGCG
>Ga0209040_10002920_pt1 | contig 13178 bp, 9 predicted proteins | sample BogFormECP12_OM3_FD_188240 | JGI IMG/M metagenome (GOLD analysis project Ga0209040, IMG submission 188240) | Bog forest soil microbial communities from Calvert Island, British Columbia, Canada - ECP12_OM3 (SPAdes) (version 2) | ecosystem: Environmental > Aquatic > Freshwater > Wetlands > Bog ... | reverse complement strand
TGTTCGCATCGGCCATGCGATGCGTATCCTCCCGCCGCTTCACCGCTGACCCGCGATTGTTGGCGGCGTCGAGTAGCTCTCCCGACAGCCGCTCCTCCATCGTGTTTTCGGAACGACCGCGCGAGCTCGAAATCAGCCAGCGAATGGCGAGCGCCTGGCTGCGGTCGGTCCGGACCTCGACCGGCACCTGATAGGTAGCGCCGCCGACACGGCGCGAGCGGACCTCGACGGAGGGTCGCACATTACCGAGCGCGTCATGGAACACCCGCAGGGGGTCTTGCCCGCTGCGCTTGGCGATGCGATCGAAGGCGCCATAGACGATCCGCTCGGCGACCGACTTCTTGCCCTCGTACATCAGGCAATTCATGAATTTGGTTAATACGCTGTCGCCGAATTTTGCGTCCGGCAAGACCTCGCGTTTGACCGCGGCGCGACGGCGCGACATGACGGCCTCCCTATTTCGGGCGCTTGGCGCCGTATTTCGAGCGGCGCTGGCGGCGGTCCTTGACCCCTTGGGTATCGAGCGTGCCGCGAATGATGTGATACCGCACCCCCGGCAGGTCCTTGACCCGGCCGCCACGAATCAAGACGACCGAATGCTCCTGAAGATTGTGGCCCTCTCCCGGAATGTAGCTCGTCACTTCAAACCCGTTCGTCAGGCGCACGCGCGCCACCTTGCGCAACGCGGAATTGGGCTTTTTCGGCGTGGTCGTGTAGACGCGCGTGCACACCCCGCGCTTCTGCGGGCAGGCTTCCATCGCAGGGACCTTATTGCGCGCCACCTGCGGTCTCCGCGGATTGCGGATGAGCTGGTTTACCGTCGGCATCGTCACGACCTCGTCAAACACGACAATTGCCCGAGGCGACACCGCCGTCGGGGCGATAAGTTTCCGTACCGAAATTCTTACGCGCCCCCTCACAGAGGCGCCGAGCCACAGACCGATATAGGGCTGCGTCTAAGTGGCTTCCTACGGCCAGCCCCGAACAGACCCATATTACTAGTGATCCAAACGAACCCGGTCAAGGCCTCCGCGTTCGAGACGAGGACTGAGTTCGCTCTCAGGTAGTCTCTGTCATTCCCGCGACAGCGCGCCACGGCGGGAATCCACGGCAGGCTTCGATCGCCCGCCTTGGAACCCGTATGCGCCGAGGAGTGAAGATTGTGCGGTGAACCCGGTCACTCCGCGGACGAGGGGACTGTCCGAAAAAGGTCTATGCCGTCTGTTTTTCGGCTTCGACGAGTTGAGCGGGCTCTTCGTTCGCGGCGATCGCGGCAAGCTCGCGGTCGCGCTCGGCCGCAACCTCACGCAGCCGGGCAATAACGCTTCCGGTCCCCGCCGGGATCAGCCGCCCGACAATCACGTTCTCCTTGAGTCCCGTCAGCGCGTCAATCCGACCGGAGACTGCGGCCTCCGTGAGCACGCGTGTCGTCTCCTGGAATGAAGCAGCCGAGATGAACGAGTTCGTCTGCAGGCTCGCCTTGGTGATGCCCTGCAGCACCGGACGCGCCTCCGCCGGCCGCAAATCTTCGCTCTCGACCTTGGCATTTTCGAGCTCGAACTCCGACCGGTCGATCTGCTCGCCGGCAAGAAAGGTCGTGTCGCCCGGATCGATGATCTCGACCTTCTGCAGCATTTGCCGGACGATCACCTCGATGTGCTTATCGTTGATCCGCACACCCTGGAGCCGATACACCTCCTGGATCTCGTTGATCAGATAGCTTGCCAGCTCCTCGACCCCGAGGATCCGCAGGATGTCATGCGGCACTCGGTTGCCGTCCATCAGGAGATCGCCCTTCTCGATGTAATCTCCTTCCTGGACGCTGATATGCTTGCCCTTCGGGATCAGGTACTCGACCGGCTCCTTGCCCTCCTCGGTCGGCGCGACGATGATCCGCCGCTTCGCCTTGTAGTCCTTGCCGAATTCGACGCGGCCTTCGCCTTCGCTGATGATCGCGAAATCCTTCGGCTTGCGCGCCTCGAACAGCTCGGCGACGCGCGGCAGACCGCCGGTGATGTCACGCGTCTTCGAGGATTCGCGTGGGATGCGTGCGAGGACGTCGCCGGCCTTTACTTGCGACCCGTTGTCGACCGACAGGATCGCGTCGACCGACATGAAGTAGCGCGCCTCGAGGCCGTTGGCTAAGGTCAGTACCTCGCCGTCCTCGTCGCGCAGAGTGATCCGCGGCCGCAGATCGCTGCCCCGCGGCTGCTGCTTCCAGTCGACGACCACTTTCGACGAGATGCCGGTCGCTTCGTCCACCGTCTCGCGCATCGATAGGCCTTCGATCAGGTCCACATAATGCGCGATACCGTCCTTCTCGGTGATGATCGGGATCGTGTAGGGGTCCCACTCGACGAGCCGGTCCCCCCGCTTGACCTGGGCCCCGTCATCGACGAGCAGTCTCGCGCCGTAGGGAACCCGGTGCCGGGCCTTTTCCCGCCCTGCCTCGTCCAACAGCACGATCTCGGTGTTGCGGCCCATCACAACCGGTACGCCGGTGGAGTTGATCACGACGTTTCGGTTCTTCACCTCCACCCGGGCGTCGAAGGCGGCTTCGACTGACGATTGCTCGGCGCCGCGCTGCGCGGCGCCGCCGATGTGGAAGGTACGCATCGTCAACTGCGTGCCGGGTTCGCCGATCGATTGCGCGGCGATGACGCCGACCGCCTCGCCGATATTGACGACGGTGCCGCGCGCCAAGTCGCGGCCGTAGCACTTGCCGCAGACGCCGACGCGGGATTCACAAGTCAGCACCGAGCGGATCGGTACGGTATCGATCCCGGCCCGCTCGATTTGGTCGACGGCGTCCTCGTCGATCAATGCGCCCGCCACAAGCACGACCTCGCCGTTCAATGGGTCAAGGATGTCGACCGCCGCGGTACGACCGAGGATGCGGTCGGCAAGCGGGGCGATGACCTCGCCGCCGTCGACGACAGCGCTGGTCATGAGCCCTTGGGTCGTGCCGCAATCCTCCTCGGTGATGATGGCGTCCTGCGCGACGTCGACGAGACGGCGGGTCAGATAGCCCGAATTCGCCGTCTTGAGCGCCGTGTCGGCGAGACCCTTACGCGCCCCATGCGTCGAGTTGAAGTACTCGAGGACGGTCAGCCCCTCCTTGAAGTTCGAGATGATCGGCGTCTCGATGATCTCGCCCGAAGGCTTCGCCATCAGGCCGCGCATGCCGGCCAGCTGTTTGATCTGCGCCGCCGAGCCACGCGCTCCGGAGTCCGACATCATCCACACCGAGTTAACCGGTTCGCCGGGCCCCGACGAACGGATCATTTTGAGCATTTCCTCGGCGACTTTGTCGGTGCAGCGCGACCAGACGTCGACAACCTTGTTGTACTTCTCGCCCTGGGTGATCAGACCGTCCTGATATTGCTGCTCGTACTGTTTGACTTGTTCCTGCGCTTCAGCAACGAGGCGCCGCTTCGCGTCGGGGACGATCAGGTCGTCCTTGCCGAACGAGATCCCCGCCTTGCAGGCCTGCTGGAAGCCGAGCGACATCAGATGGTCGCAGAAGATCACGGTCTCCTTCTGGCCGCAGTGGCGATACACCTGATCGATGACATTGCTGATCTCCTTCTTGGTCAGCAGGGTGTTGATCAGATCAAAGCCGATCGCCGGGCTGCGCGGCAGAATCTCCGACAGCAGCATGCGGCCGGGGGTCGTTTCGACGCGCTGCACGACCGGCTTGCCGCCGGCATCGACAGTGTGATAGCGCGCCTTGATGCGGGCGTGCAGCGAGACCGCCTTTGCTTCGAGCGCCTGCTCGATCTCGCCGATGCTGGTGAACAGCATGCCTTCGCCCTTTTCGCCCGGGCGGTCCATCGTGATGTGATAGAGACCGAGCACGATGTCCTGCGACGGCACGATGATCGGCTTGCCGTTCGCCGGGCTGAGAATGTTGTTCGTCGACATCATCAGGACGCGGGCCTCGAGCTGCGCCTCGAGCGAGAGCGGCACGTGCACGGCCATCTGGTCGCCGTCGAAATCGGCGTTGAAGGCAGTGCAGACGAGCGGGTGCAGCTGGATCGCCTTGCCCTCGATCAGCACCGGTTCAAACGCCTGAATTCCGAGCCGGTGAAGAGTCGGCGCCCGGTTCAGCAGGACCGGATGCTCGCGGATCACCTCCTCGAGGATGTCCCAGACCTCCGGCCGCTCCTTCTCGACCATCCGCTTGGCGGCCTTGATCGTGCTGGCAAGGCCGTAGAGTTCGAGCTTCGAATAGATGAACGGCTTGAACAGCTCGAGTGCCATCTTCTTCGGCAGCCCGCACTGATGCAATTTGAGTTCGGGACCGACCACGATGACCGAGCGGCCGGAATAGTCGACCCGCTTGCCGAGCAGGTTCTGACGGAAACGGCCCTGCTTGCCCTTCAGCATGTCGGATAGGGACTTCAGCGGCCGCTTGTTGGCTCCGGTGATGATCCGACCGCGCCGGCCGTTGTCGAACAGCGCGTCGACCGCCTCCTGCAGCATGCGCTTTTCGTTGCGCACGATGATGTCGGGTGCGCGCAGCTCGATCAGCCGCTTCAGTCGGTTGTTGCGGTTGATCACGCGGCGGTACAGGTCGTTCAGATCGGAGGTCGCAAAGCGGCCGCCGTCGAGCGGCACGAGGGGCCGCAGTTCCGGCGGAATGACCGGGACGACCTCGAGGATCATCCACTCCGGCCGGCTGTTGGATTCGACAAAGGCCTCGACGAGCTTGAGCCGCTTGACGAGCTTTTTGCGGCGCGCCTCCGAGTTGGTGTCGCGCAGCTCATCGCGCAGCCTTTCCTTCTCGTCGCCGAGCTCGATGGCGGACAACATCGTGCGCATCGCCTCGGCGCCGATCGACGCCGTAAATTGGTCGTCGCCGTAATCGTCCTGCGCCTTCAGGTACTCTTCCTCGTTGAGCAGCTGATGCTGCTTCAGCGGGGTCAGCCCCGGCTCGATGACGACGTAGTTCTCGAAATAAAGGATCCGCTCGAGGTCCTTCAGCGTCATGTCGAGCAAGAGGCCGATGCGGCTCGGCAGCGACTTCAAAAACCAGATATGCGCGACCGGTGATGCAAGCTCGATATGACCCATGCGGTCGCGCCGGACCTTGGAGAGGGTCACTTCGACGCCGCACTTTTCGCAGATGATGCCGCGATACTTCATGCGCTTGTATTTGCCGCACAAGCACTCGTAATCCTTGATCGGTCCGAAGATCCGGGCGCAGAACAACCCGTCGCGTTCCGGCTTGAAGGTCCGATAGTTGATCGTCTCCGGCTTTTTGATCTCACCGTAGGACCATGAGCGGATGCGTTCGGGGCTGGCGATTGAGATGCGGATCTGATCGAAACTTTGCGGCCCGCTGACCTGGCCAAAGATGTTCATCAATTCGTTCATAAACGACCCCTTTGCGCTCGATCGTCATGCCCGCGAAAGCGGGCATCCAGGGCGGCCGGCGCGGCGCTTGCGAGCCTGGGCCCTCGCTTGCGCGAGGGTGACGGAATAGAAACTTTCACCCGATGTCTCAGACGGTTTTCGGTCAATAGCCGCGCTGCTCGAGCTCGACATTAAGGCCGAGCGACCGCAATTCCTTGACCAGCACGTTGAACGATTCGGGAATGCCGGCCTCGAAATTGTCATCGCCGCGCACGATGGCCTCATAGACCTTGGTCCGGCCGGACACGTCGTCCGACTTGACCGTCAGCATCTCCTGCAAGGTGTATGCCGCGCCATAGGCCTCCAGCGCCCAAACCTCCATCTCGCCGAACCGCTGGCCGCCGAACTGTGCCTTGCCGCCGAGCGGCTGCTGGGTGACGAGGCTGTACGGGCCAATCGATCGCGCATGGATCTTGTCGTCGACCAGGTGATGCAGCTTCATCATGTAAATGTAGCCGACAGTCACGCGGCGGTCGAACGCCTCGCCGGTGCGCCCGTCGATCAGGGTGACTTGGCCCGAGGAGGACAGACCCGCTCCCTCGAGCATCGCGACAATGTCCTCCTCTCGCGCGCCGTCGAACACGGGGCTCGCGACCGGCACGCCGTGCGTGAGGTTGCCGGCCAGCTCGATCAGATCCTCGTCCGGAAGACGATCGATCTCGGCCTTCTGTTCGCCCTGGTACATCTCGCTCACGAGGGTGCGCAGCTCCCCGTCGGCAACACCGCGTTGCACATTGGCGAGCACCTCGCCGATGCGCCGGCCGAGCCCGGCCGCAGCCCAACCGAGATGCGTTTCGAGGATTTGGCCGACATTCATCCGGCTCGGCACGCCGAGGGGGTTCAGCACAATGTCGACCGGCGTGCCGTCCTCGAGATAGGGCATGTCCTCGCATGGCACGATGCGCGAGATGACCCCCTTATTGCCGTGCCGACCGGCCATCTTGTCGCCAGGCTGGAGCTTGCGTTTTACGGCGACAAAGACCTTGACCATCTTCATGACGCCGGGCGGCAGCTCGTCGCCGCGTTGCAGCTTTTCAACCTTGCTCTCAAACCTCGCGATGAGCGCGGCGACGGCATCCTCCATCTGCTTCTTCAGGGCCTCGATGTCCGCCATTCGGGCGTCGTCACGGATCGAAATTTGCCGCCATAGCGCCGGGGGATACTCGGCGAGTACCTCCTCGCTGATTTCGGTCCCCGACTTCATCCCCCGCGGGCCGCCGACTGCGGTCTGGCCGAGCATCAGCTCCCTCAGCCGCGCGGCGAAGCTGCGCTCGAGGATGGCCCGCTCGTCGTCGCGATCCTTGGCTAGCCGTTCGATCTCGGCTCGCTCTATTGCCAGTGCGCGCTCGTCCTTGTCGACACCGCGCCGGGAAAATACGCGCACCTCGACGATCGTGCCCGACACTCCGGGCGGAAGTCGCAGCGAGGTATCGCGCACATCGGACGCCTTCTCGCCGAAAATCGCGCGCAGCAGCTTTTCCTCCGGGGTCATCGGTGATTCGCCCTTCGGAGTAACCTTGCCGACCAGGATATCGCCCGGCTTGACCTCGGCGCCGATATAGACGATCCCAGCTTCGTCGAGATTTTTGAGCGCCTCCTCACCGACGTTCGGGATGTCGCGCGTGATCTCCTCCTGCCCGAGTTTGGTGTCGCGCGCCATGATCTCGAACTCTTCGATGTGGATCGAGGTAAACACGTCGTCGGAGACGATCCGCTCCGAAATCAGGATCGAATCCTCGAAATTGTACCCATTCCACGGCATGAACGCGCACAGCACGTTGCGCCCGAGCGCCAGCTCGCCGAGCTGGGTCGAGGGACCATCCGCGATGATGTCGCCGGCCATCACCTGATCGCCTACTTTGACGAGCGGGCGTTGGGTTATGCAGGTGTTCTGGTTCGAGCGCTGGAATTTCAGCAGGTTGTAGATGTCGACACCCGAAGCGGCGGTCGAGGTCTCCTCGGTCGCGCGGACGACGATGCGGGTCGCATCGACCTGATCGACAACTCCCGAGCGCCGAGCGATGATCGTGACCCCAGAATCGCGGGCGACGGTCTCCTCCATGCCGGTGCCGACGAGAGGCGCCTCGGCTTGGATCAACGGCACCGCCTGGCGCTGCATGTTCGAGCCCATCAGAGCGCGGTTGGCGTCGTCGTTTTCGAGGAACGGAATCAGCGCCGCTGCGACCGAAACCAACTGCTTCGGCGAGACATCGATCAGGTCGATCTCCTCCGGGCGGGTCATGACGAAGTCCCCGCCTTTGCGGCAATTGGTCAGATCGGCCGTGACTCGGCCTTCCACATCGGTTTCGACATTGGCCTGCGCAATTGCATAACGGCCCTCGTCCATCGCCGATAAGTAGACGACCTCGTCAGTTACGCGGCCTTTGACGACCCGGCGGTAGGGGCTTTCGATGAAGCCGTACTGATTGACCCGGGCATAAGTCGCCAAGCTGTTGATCAAGCCGATGTTCGGGCCTTCCGGGGTCTCGATCGGGCAAATCCGGCCGTAATGGGTCGGGTGCACGTCACGTACCTCGAACCCGGCGCGCTCGCGGGTCAGCCCGCCCGGGCCAAGCGCCGACAGACGCCGCTTATGAGTGATCTCCGACAGCGGGTTCGTCTGGTCCATGAACTGCGACAGCTGCGACGAGCCGAAGAACTCGCGCACCGCTGCCGCCGCGGGTTTTGCATTGATCAGGTCGTGCGGCATGACCGTGTCGATCTCGACCGAGCTCATGCGCTCGCGGATCGCCCGCTCCATGCGTAAGAGGCCAACGCGGTATTGGTTCTCCATCAGCTCGCCGACCGAGCGGACCCGGCGGTTGCCGAGATGATCGATGTCGTCGATCTCGCCGCGGCCGTCCTTAAGATCGACCAGCACCTTGAGGATCGCCAGGATGTCGGCCTTGCGCAAGGTGCGCACTGTATCGTCGGTGGTGAGCCCAAGCCGCGAGTTCATTTTTACCCGGCCGACCGCCGACAGGTCGTACCGCTCCGAGTCGAAGAACAGGCTATTGAACAGTGCCTCCGCCGTTTCCAGGGTCGGGGGCTCACCCGGGCGCATCACGCGATAAATGTCGATCAGCGCGTCCTCGCGGGTCGCATTCTTGTCGATCGCGAGGGTGCTGCGGATGTAGGGACCGACGCTGACGTGATCGATGTCGAGTACCGGCAACTCGTCGATGCCGTTCGCCGCCAATTGTGCGAGCCCTGCGGCGGTGATCTCGTCACCGGCCTCGAAATGGACCTCGCCGGTTTGTTCGTTGATCAGATCCGAGGCGAAGTAGCGCCCGATCAGATCCTCCTCGGTGACAAGGACATCGGTCAGTCCTTCCTCGTGCAGCCGCCTTGCGACGCGCGGCGTCATCCGCTCGCCCGCCGCCAACGCGATCTCGCCGGTGCGGGCATCGAGCAGGTCATTCGCCAGCTTGCCTTTGAAGTTCTCTTCCCTGAACGGCGTCATCCAGCCCTGATCGCCGCGCCGAAAGGTGATCGTCCCGTAAAAGTTGGAGAGGATCTCCTCCTTCGACATGCCGACGGCTTCGCCGGGCTGCAGCGGCCGGGTCTCGGCGCTGCGCCGCGCCCGCAGTTGCTCGGTCGCGGCATCGTCGAGTGCGAGCAGCAAAGTCGTCGCCGGAAGCTTGCGCCGCCGGTCGATTCGCACGTAGACGTGGTCCTTGGCGTCAAACTCGAAATCGAGCCAGGAGCCGCGATAGGGGATTACCCGCGCCGCGAACAGGTATTTTCCCGAGGAATGCGTCTTGCCCTTGTCGTGGTCGAAGAAGACCCCTGGGCTGCGGTGCATCTGGGAGACGATCACCCGCTCGGTGCCGTTTATGATAAAGGTGCCGTTCTTCGTCATCAGCGGCATGTCGCCCATATAGACATCCTGCTCCTTGATGTCGCGAATGGAGCGCGATCCGGTGTCCTCATCGACATCCCACACGACGAGCCGCAGCGTGACCTTCAATGGCGCGGCGAAGGTAATGCCGCGCTGCTGGCATTCATCGACCTCGTATTTCGGCGATTCGAGCTCGTAACGCACGAATTCGAGCTGGGCTCGCTCCGAGAAATCGCGGATCGGGAACACCGATCTGAAAACCTCCTGCAGCCCGACATTGCCACGCTGCTCGGGCACGACCCCCATCTGCAAGAAGTGATCGTAGGAGCTCTTTTGCACCTCGATCAGGTTTGGCATCGGCGCGACTTCGGCGACACGTCCGAAGGTCTTGCGGATCCGCTTCTTGCCGGTGAAGGATATAGCCATGCGTGCTCCTCGATGTAGGCCGCTGCGCTCGGCGGCCGGATTGCGTAGGACGTTACTGCGAGCGGCGGCTCCGCCTCGCAGTCATCGGCCCCGAATGTAGGGTGATAAGGGTTCGTCTGGTAACCCGGCTGCCAAGCCTCCCCGACCCAAGACGCCGAAACCCGGCGTGCGCGAGGGTTTCGCGCCCCGGTTGCTGGGTCGAATGTCGGGCGACGTCCGAACGAGAACGGACGTCCGCCAAAGAGGACTAAATATCGTGATAGGCCTACTTTATTTCAACCGTCGCACCTGCGTCTTCAAGTTGTTTCTTGATTTTCGCCGCCTCTTCCTTGTTAACCCCTTCTTTGATGGGTTTGGGCGCGGCTTCCACGAGATCCTTGGCTTCTTTGAGGCCGAGGCTCGTGATGGCCCTGACCTCCTTTATCACGTTAATTTTCTTTTCGCCGATCGCCGCGAGGATGACGTCGAACTCGGTCTTTTCCACGGCGGCTTCGGGCGCGGCCGCCACCGCGCCGCCGGCCGCCGCCATCGCGACCGGCGCGGCCGCCGAGACGCCCCATTTTTCTTCGAGCATCTTGGACAGCTGCGCCGCCTCGATGACACTCAACGCCGACAAATCATCGACCAGTCTTGCCAAATCCGCCATGTTATACTCCCGGTTTCCTAATGCCTCTGAAAGAGGATCGGCTAAGCGCCCTCGCCCTGGCTTTCCGCATGGGCGGCCAAGACCCGCGCAACCTGCCCGGCAGGCGCCTGCAGCACCCGCGCCAGCCGCGCCGCCGGAGCCTGCAGCAACCCGATCAGCTTGGCCCTCAATCCATCCAATGAGGGCAGGCTGGCCAATTCTCTGACCTCGGCAGCATCCATCTGCCGGCCCGCCAGGCCGCCGCCGATGATCGTAAGCTTGTCGTTCCGGTTGGCGTATTCGACAACCACCTTTGCCGCGGCAACCGGATCGCTGGAAAAGGCGATCGCCGTCGGGCCGGTAAACAGCGGCGACAACGGCTCGAATGGCGTACCGGCGAGGGCGCGCTTGGCAAGGCGGTTCTTCGTGACCCGGAAGCTTGCCCCGGCGTTGCGTACCTGCCGCCGCAACAAGGTGACGTCGGCGACACTCAGCCCGATCTGGTGCGTGACGACGACGCAAGCCGTGCCCGCAAGGTCCTGCTGCAGCGCGTCGACCACCTTTTGTTTTTGTGCTCGATCCACTCCGATCTCCAACCAGTCGGCAGGCCTCGCCGGGCGATTAGGCCCGCGGCTCCTCGGCTAGCCCGGACAATTCGACCCTGACGCCCGGTCCCATCGTCGAGCTGACGCTGACCTTCTTGATATAGGTGCCTCTGACGCCGCTCGGCTTGCCGCGGGTGATCGCGCCGACAAACGCCCGCACATTATCCGCTAACGCCTTGTCGGTAAAGCTGGCTTTTCCGACGCCCGCATGGACGATGCCGGCCTTCTCGGCGCGGAACTCGACCTGCCCGCCTTTGGCGGCGCGCACCGCCTCGGCGACATTCGGGGTCACCGTGCCGAGCCGCGGGTTGGGCATCAGTCCGCGCGGCCCCAGGATCTTGCCGAGCCGGCCGACCAGCGACATCAGGTCCGGCGTCGCGATCGCCCGATCGAAATCGATCTGACCGGCCTGGATCTTCTCGGCGAGATCCTCGGCCCCGACGACGTCCGCTCCGGCAGCCTCGGCTTCCTTCGCCCGATCGCCACGCGCGAACACAGCGACGCGCACGGTCTTTCCGGTGCCGTGCGGCAGCATCACCGCGCCTCTCAGGTTCTGATCTGGCTTGCGCGGGTCGAGATTGAGGTTCATCGCGACCTCGACAGTCTCGTCGAACTTCGCCGAGGCGCGTTCCTTGATCAGTTTAAGAGCTTCATCGAGGGGACGCGCCACGGTCGGATCTATACCCTCGTAGGCCTTCTTCAGCCTTTTTCCGGTCTTCGCCATCAGCCTTGCTCCACCACTTCGAGGCCCATCGAACGCGCCGAGCCGATCAGCATGCGACAAGCGCCTTCGACATCCTTCGAGTTGAGGTCCTGCATCTTCTGCTCGGCGATCTCGCGGATCTGCGCCATCGTCACCCGGCCCACCGGCCGGCCTTTGCCGGTGGTTTGCGATCCCTTCTCGATCCCGGCAGCCTTTTTCAAGAAATAACTGTTCGGCGGGCTCTTCGTCACGAACGTGAAGGAACGGTCGGCATAGGCCGTGATCACGACCGGAATCGGCATGCCGGGTTCGAGGCTCTGCGTCGCGGCGTTGAATGCCTTGCAGAACTCCATGATGTTGAGCCCGCGTTGGCCGAGCGCCGGACCGATCGGCGGGGAGGGGTTAGCCTTGCCGGCCGGCACCTGCAACTTGATGATACCGACGATCTTCTTCGCCATAAGCCACCCTCAAGAGGCCCGAACGTTGACATCGACCCCGCGCAAGCGGGGACTAGGGCAACAGACTCGGCCCCTACACCTTCTCGACCTGTGAATACTCCAGCTCCACCGGGGTCGCGCGTCCAAAGATCGACACCGCGACCTTGAGCCGCGCCTTCTCCTCGTCGACCTCCTCGACAAGGCCATTGAAGGACGTGAACGGGCCGTCGCAGACACGGACCTGCTCGCCGACTTCAAAGGTGACCGATGGCTTGGGCCGCTCGATGCCCTCCTGAACCTGGTGCATGATCCGCGCCGCCTCATGGTCGCTGATCGGCGATGGCCGACCGCGCCCACCGAGAAAGCCGGTGACCTTGGCGGTGTTTTTGACGAGGTGCCAGGTCTCGTCGTTCATATCCATCTTTATCAGCACATAGCCGGGGAAAAACTTACGCTCCGAGCTCACCTTGGCGCCGCGCTTGACCTCGACCACCTCCTCCGTCGGTACGAGGATTTCCTCGAACTCGTCGGCAAGCCCTTTTTGCTCGGCCTGCTCGCGGATCGAGGCCGCGACCTTCTTCTCGAAGCCCGAATAAACGTGGATCACGTACCAGCGACTCGCCATCTCCAGCGTCCCAACCCTAGTGCCCCAGCCCGAAGATCAGCCGCACACCCGCCGAGAACATCTGGTCCACGACAAAGAAGAAGACGGCCGCGATAAACACCATCACGAACACCATCGCGGTGGTGACGACGGTCTCCTTGCGGCTCGGCCAAGTGACGCGCGAAACTTCCTGGCGGACCTGCTGAAAAAACTCGATTGGGCTCGTCTTCACCATAAGCCTGATTCACCTCGGTCGGCAGCACCGTCTCGGCCCATATGGGACCTTGCCTGCTGCCGTTCCAGAAACCCCGGTTAAGTACTGGCAGGAGTGGAGGGGCTCGAACCCCCAACCCCCGGTTTTGGAGACCGGTGCTCTACCAGTTGAGCTACACTCCTATCGACCCGATTTCCTTCGCTTGGCGCGTGATCCTCCCGCTCCGCGGGTCCTCCCTCTCCCGGCGTGCGGACAGCGTGTGGGGGAGAGGGCTGGGAACTTATTTTATGATCTTGGCGACGACG
>Ga0209040_10002919_pt1 | contig 13179 bp, 14 predicted proteins | sample BogFormECP12_OM3_FD_188240 | JGI IMG/M metagenome (GOLD analysis project Ga0209040, IMG submission 188240) | Bog forest soil microbial communities from Calvert Island, British Columbia, Canada - ECP12_OM3 (SPAdes) (version 2) | ecosystem: Environmental > Aquatic > Freshwater > Wetlands > Bog ... | reverse complement strand
GCCTGACGCGCGACGGCCTCCGGCCGGAACGGTGCCAGCATGAGCCGGCGGCGATCCCGATGAACGTCTTCGTCGATCACCAGCACAGAGCTCTCGCCCCATATCCCGGTCAACAAGTTGGCTTCGCCGGCGTGGTAGATGGTCGGATCGCCCGCAAACAGCGCCTTTATATCGGCGGGATCGCTCAGCTGCACCGCCGTTCCGACCCACGGCATTCGCCATGTGAACGCGCTGCCGTAGCGGCGTCGGCAGGCTGCTGAAAAGCGCGGGTAGTAGGGGGACAACCTCAATGCCGCCTGCACGACCGGCGGAAGCGGAGGCCCCGGCGGCAGCGCAGTCGGCGCGGTTTCGCTCATGACCGAAGCATAGGTGCAGCAATTCCGGCTGTCTCCAGATCGGGCACCACGCCCTCCTGCCCTGTGCGAATCCCTCCTGCCCTGTGCGAATCCGCCCGGAATCGGCACGCATGGCATTGCTGGCGCAGTTCGGCGGTGACGACGCTGGCATTGAACGCATCGAAATGGACACCGGCTGCAGCCGGTCGCTGCTAGCCGGACACCCGAGAAGTCAACTATCAGCCGACGTCGTCGTGGCGTTCGGCTAGCCGGTTGATCGATGAATCAGCTGGCGACACCTGGTCGGGGTCGACATCACAGGCCAGACACCCTTACTCGTTGATCCGCAACTGGTCCGCGACGTCGACGTCGTCGTCACACTGGGTTGCGAAGCCCACGTCGACCAAATTCGGAGAACCGAGTTCGAGAACTGGGATACCGACGAACCGGCTCTGTCGAGATGACTGGGGCAACCCCTGGTGCCGAGGACCGCGGCCAACCAACTGGGCCGACCTTCGGTTCTGGACCAACGAACAGCCTTCGTCCTCAACAAATTGGCGGTCAACCACGTCCCGACTCCCTATGCTGGCGGCGAACGCGGCAGGCAGTGGATCGCCGACCGCTTCAACGGCCTACCCACCACCGCCAACTGCGGCGAGTTCTGACCGAGAGCCCAACCAGCGGTTGTGGAGGCCAGCGTCTACCGTCGGTCACGGAGGGTTTATGGTGAACATCGGCTCGGATGCGGCGTGGTACGAGCCGGAATGCCCACGGCCGCTATACAGCGGCATGCGTTACTCCTCTTGCTATTTGACGATGCGCGACGGGGTGCGGATCGCCATCAACCTCCACTTGCCGGCGGGGCTGGCAAGTGGCGCACGGCTGCCCACGATCCTGCATCAAACCCGTTACTACCGGTCAATGGAGTTGCGCTGGCCCTTGCGAATGTTGCTCACCGGCAAGCCCTTCCACCACATCACCATCATTGCGCGGTGCCGGAAACGCTTCGTTGCCAGCGGCTACGCCTGGGTGGACGTGGATGTGCGCGGCTCGGGCGCGTCATACGGCGGCCGCGTATGCGAATGGTCCCCCGATGAGATCCGCGACGGCGCCGAGATCGTCGACTGGATCGTGGGCCAGCCGTGGTCCACCGGGAAAGTCGGTGCGCTGGGGACCTCGTACAATGGCACCGCGGCTGAGTTTCTGCTCGTCAACCGGCATCCCGCCGTGCGCGCCATCGCGCCGCGCTTTGCGCTCTTCGACTCTTACACCGACATCGCATTCCCTGGGGGCATTCATGCCGCGTGGTTCACCGACACCTGGGGGCGGTACAACGACGCGCTCGACCGCAATGCCCCGCACGAGGTCATCGGCGGGTGGGTGAAGCTCCTGGTGACCGGGGTGCAGCCGGTGCAAGGCGATCGCGACCGCTCGCTGCGCGCCGGCGCCATCGCCGCACATCGCGACAACTACGACGTCCACGGGCAGGCACTGTCTGTGACCTTTCGCGATGACGTGGCCCCGTCGGATCCGTACCACAATGAACTCGCTACCCACCTCGAGCCGGTCGGCACACCGATCGACGAATCGGGCAGCATCAACCTGTTCAGCCCGCACAACTACTGGCATGATGTCGAGGCGTCGGGCGCGCCCGTTTACAGTTACAGCGGCTGGTTCGACGGCGCGTATCCGCATTCCGCGATCAAGCGTTTCCTGACAATCCCCACCGCTGGCAGCCGGTTGATCCTGGGTCCGTGGAACCACGGTGGCGGCTGGCACATCGACCCGCTTGGCCAGCCCACCAGGGCCCGCTTCGATCACAACGGCGAGCTGCTGCGCTTCTTCGATCATCACCTCAAGGAAAGCGACACGGGCATCGGTTCCGAGCCGCGGGTTCATTACTTCACCATGGTCGAAGGCCGCTGGAAGGCGGCCGATACCTGGCCCCCGCCCGCCGCCACGCTGAGCTACTACCTCGCCGCCGACCGAGGGCTCGGCCTCGACCCGCCCGCTTGCGAAAGCAGTGCGGATGAGTACGTGGTGGATCAGACCGCGGGCACAGGCGAGCACTCGCGCTGGCGTACGCAGCTGACCATTGGTGAAGCCGTCCGCTACCCGGACCGCAGCGCCCAGGACGCGAAGCTGCTGACCTACACTTCGGAGGCCCTCGACCATCCCCTCGAAGTGACCGGGCATCCCGTGATCACTCTCTTCGTGACCTCGACCGCAAGCGACGGTACGTTTTTCGTCTATCTCGAGGACGTCGATGCGCGCGGACACATCGCCTACGTCACCGAAGGCCAGCTGCGCGCCATCCACCGTCGGCTTAGCGACGCACCCGCCCCGTACCGCCAAACCGTCCCGTACCGAACATTCAAGCGCAGCGACGCGCAGCCCCTTGTTCCTTGCGGGACAGCCGAGCTGACGTTCGACTTGCTGCCGACGTCGTACCTTTTCCAACCGGGGCATCGCATCCGCATTGCGATCGCCGGCGCCGACGCGAGCCACTTCGCCATCCTCCCCGGCGGACCGCCGATCGTGCGCGTCTACCGCAGCCGGCTGCATGCCTCCCGCATCGATCTTCCAGTCATACGGCCCTAGTGAGAAGTGATAGGAGAGCCCTTGCCGGTCAGCCGTTTTCAGCGATCCACTGGGCGGTAAATCGCTGGATTGCAGCGATCTGTTCGGCGGCCTGGCCAGCGATAAAGCTCTCGATCTTGCCGCCGACCAATGGGACTTTGACGTGCACGGTCGCGGTGTACGTCAGCCGCGAACCGTTCCGCACCGGCGCCAGCAATGCCTCCCCGGCCGCCGATAGCGGCGCCCCGGGAACTGCCACGTCGATATCGCCGCGCACCCGGCCGCCGCCGGTCCGACTCCATCTCTCGTTGCGCACCATCTCGAAATCACCGCGGTGCAACTGGGTCAGCAGTTTGGGCAGCCGGTCGCGGAAAGGGCTAATCCTAATGACCGCGGTCAGGGTGCCGCTTGCATCGATGATCAACGAACCCAGTGTGGCGGCGCCGTCGCCGAAGGCGGCCAGCCTCGCCCGCCAGTAATCTTCGTCGCCGAACGCCGAAAGCACTTGGTCGACGCTGGCAGGGGATTCAAGCGACGAGTCGAATGAACGCGGCATAGCAAGGCAGACTACCGTTATTGACCCCGGCACGAGTTGCTGACCACGCCGTGGTCGCGCTGCCCGGTATCCGGGCATTGAGGCTACCTACTGGGGTCCAAATGCCTGTCGGTCGATGGCAGTCCGCCTGGCGAATCCTTCGCCCAATCCCGAAGTGGGCCCGGTGATCTGAGCGACGCTGCGTGACATTGTCGGAGTGTACGTAGGTGGTGTCGGGTGTAAACCGGCCGCCGTGGGTCGGCCGTGTTTTTATATTTGCTAACTCCCAGGATACTCCCAGGGAACTCTTGTCCTTCCACGACCTATTCTGCAGGTACGATGGCATAATGGCTGGGGGGCAGCTGGAGGCCATCATCGTGGGCGCCGGCTTCGGCGGGATGGGTGCGGCGATCCGACTTAATCGCCTTGGATGCAACAAGATTGCGATTCTCGATCGCGAGGATGACCTGGGCGGAACCTGGCACGTCAACCGCTACCCAAGGCTGACCGTCGATGTCCCAACCACCACTTACTCCTAATTGGTTCGAACCCTATCCGTACTGGTCGCGGCTGTACGCGCCGGGCGAGGAGCTCAAGCGTTACGCCGATCACGTGGCCGACAAATACGATCTCCGCCGCTACATGCGGTTCGATACCACCGTCGAGGGCGCCAACTGGGACGAAGAAGCACAGGTGTGGAAGGTAGCGCTCGCCGGCGGCGAAACCCTCACGGCCCCGTTTCTGATCACCGCCACCGGCTACCTGTCCCAGCACCGCATCCCGGACATCCCAGGCATCACGAGCTTCAACAACAAGTCATTCACAGCACCAGGTGGGATCACACCTACTCTTTCGAGGGCAGCCGCGTCGGAATCATCGGAACGGATGTGATGGCGGTGCAGTTGATCCCCGAACTGGCCGAGAAGGCTTCGGAGTTGACCGTGTATCAGCGCACACCGATCTGGGTGTTGCCAAATTGCGGCCGCGGCTTGTCCGACAGGCCGAAGCCGAGAAAATCCGGGGTGGCCCAGGCACGGCCGGCCAGCAACGGGACGACGTGTCGGAAGTCGAACGAGCTGGACGGATAGCCGTGCAGCAGCAGCACCGTCGGCCCGTCACCTGGTGACGAACGGACGAACACGTTGCCCGGTGCTGCCGATATCCAGCGGCCGCCGTCACGCCACTGCCGCACGCCGGTCGGCATCACCACACGGGCACTAACAGCGGGAGGGTTCACACCGGGAGGTTCACCAAACGCCTGCTCGGCGGCGCGAAGTCAGCCGCCGCTACTGCTGTGGCTGCTGCCGCTACCGGCGGGATGCTGGCCAAGCGCACCAGATATCGCATTCACGGTATTGGTCACTGCTCCACCTATCGCCGAGGTCACCCCATTGATCGCCGAGGTAATCGGTGCGCCAATTCCATTGCCTCCGTTGGCCGGGGAGGAGGTCGTTGTGCCGGCTTGCGGAGACGCTCCACAAGGCGACGGGCGACAAACGTTCAGCCGTGGTCGGGAGGACGGAGTCGATGGCGGATTCGGCGCCGGATTCCCCTCGGAATTGCTGGTGTTGGCGGCCGGGGTTCCGGTCCACGATGTGCTCGATGCCGTGTCGACCGACGGTGTGTCGGTCCCCGATCGGATCCGTGAGAATATGGTGTCGCTGCCATTCTGGGCATTCCCGGTCTCATTTTGGTCAGCCGTCTGCTGCGAAGCGTTCGAGGTCGTCCGCAGGCTGTGTGGCGCCTCGACGGGAGGCGCAGATGGTGTCTGATCCGGCAATGTCTGCGCGGGCGGTTGGGTCGGCGACGGGATGCTCGCTGCCACGTTTTGGGTCATGTTGGGTAGGTTCTGGGCGGCTGCTTTCACGATTTGGGTCAGGACGGCCATCGGATTGAGAAGCGACGGCAGGCCCGTCAGCCCTGGCGACGTGGTGAACAGCGACGCAATGTTCACCGGCAGAACGCCATTCAGGATGCTCACCAGACTGCTGAACTGTGCGAACTCGGCCTGGAACATCGTCGGGTCCAAGAGCGAGGAGAGTCCAGCCCCTGGATTCAGCAGCGGGGAAAGTCCAGTCACCGGGTTCAGCAGCGACGGAATCGTCGGAATCGTCGTCGATGCGGACTCCAGTTCAGGTGGGGTGAAAATGGGTTGCACCGCGGGTGTGATGGTCGGCTGGGTGGCCGGGCCCGCGTTGACTGCCGCGACGTGTTGGACTGGTGGTTGGGGTGGTTGATTCGTGGTCGAGAATAGCGAAGTCCAGAGCGAACCGGGAGGAGGAGGGGAAGGAGGGAGCACGGGGGCGGGCAGTTGGCCCGGCTGCGGCGGCAACGTGAGTGACGGGCCACCGACCACATACCCATTAGCGGCTGTCGGCCGCAGCGTACCGAACGGACGGGTACCTGTTATGTCGCTAATTCCGTTGTCCAATCCGGTCGGAATGGCGACGAGGAAATTAGTGGCCAGCGTAGCCGGGTTAGGGAAGTACAGAAAGTTCCCCGGGGTAGGCACGCCGGGATTTGTCGTCCTGTTGTAACCCGCTTCCACGAGAACCCGCAGCGCCGGATCCAAGGTGTCGGCCAGCACCGGGCCAACTACCGGAATCACCTGCACCGGCATCAGAAGCGGTAGAGGATAGGTCGGGATCATGTAGTACGCCGTGTCTCCGTACGTGGCCTGAAACACGGCTTGGCTCATGTTGGTGCCCTGATAGTTAAGGTGCACGAACTGCATACCGGCCAATGCGTTCACGTCGGCAAGAAGATTCAGCGGGTTGGTCGGGAAATCCGCGTAGCCGTCGTACTGACGGGCGATGTCGAACGTTGTAATGCCTGTCGCACCCGCCGTCTGAGTCGGCGTTGCTCCGTCGAAGCTCACGTCCAAGATCGGGATGTAAAACCCATTTGCCCGCTCCAACATCCCACCGTTCGGGCGGTTAGGGTTCCCGATGAGCACAAAATTGATATTGTTCGGCGCTGCTGATGGATTGCTCGCCCAGTACGCGTTGAAGTTTCGCTTGTATATCGTTGCCACTTCGGCGCCCTGTGAGTATCCGAAGATCACAGTTCCGGGTTGAACGCTGCCTGGCGGGGCGAGTGCGGTTAGGTTAGCCACTCCCTGGGCCACCGACTGGTCGTAAGTGGGGGCATCGAAATAGCCAACGGAGAACGGATAGAAGCTCGCCGGATACGTCAGCAGCGTTACTTGCTGGTTTGGGGGGAGCGGACCGTTGCCCAAAGTGCCGGCGATATAGGTCGTCCCCAGATCTATGTTCTGCTGAGGCGTAGGCAAAGCCGAGATATTCGGCGGAGGGGCGCAGAACGGCACGCAGAGGGGAAAGGCGTACTGCGTGCCTCGGATGATGTAGGTTGCCGCGGCGAGGGTGAACACCGATGTCATCGTCGAGGTGAGAGCCAACAGAACGGTGGCGACCATCACGAGAAGTGCTACGCCGACTGGCCGGACTAAAACGCGCATTTGAAACCCTTGTCGAAGAGCAGTGATCGAGCTTGGGCATCCCGCGAGGAACGCTCCGTTGCCCCGACTCGCGATACGGATCCATCCTGCATCACAGGGCCCTCTGATGAGCGAAATCGAAAAGGTTCGCCGACATCATTTTCGGGCCAGCCAGCTACCACATACCGTCGGCGTCGAACTGCTTCCGGCTGCAAGCACCGAAGGAGACAAGTGCCCAGGTGTACTCGTCGCTCATAGCCGCTGGACCGCCCACAAGCGCTTTCCACGCGGGCTCCGACTCCACCGGTATTCCCGCGAGACGGCCAGTCTGCTACCGGGCCACCTGGCAGCCAGCCAGACTGCACCCACACCAGCACGGGACGACGAACGACGAGCTTACGGTGAGTGATCAGCTACACACGGTCACGTCCCGTCTGCAGGTCGCGCGGAAGAACGAAGCTAGTGCATCTGGCGCAGCCGTGATTAAATCGCGGGATGTCAGGCCCCCGGTTGCGCCGGCATCCTGCATTGGGCGGTAGGGTGCCGCGGATCGCCTACGAGAAGCTGCAATCCAGTCCCTTCCGGGCTGCTGACCTGTATCTGACGATTGCTGACGGGAGTGGAATTGCTCAATTCCGGACGTAGGCGGCAGTGGCTCCGAATCCGGATTGATCCGACGTTCTTGCCAGACTGCTCGAGGAAGGGCTGTTAGGTATGTCGCGATTCCGCTTCGGTGTACTGGACGCACTAGTGAACATGCGACCTTCGCCGACCGCAGTAGCTCGTGCCGGCCTTCTGAATGCCGTTGTGACGGGGGCCGACTCTTTTTGGGTACCTGACCATCTAAACTCCGCGTTGCCACGTTCGATCTTCACCCCGCAGCACGTCGGAGCAGCGCGACTGGTACCGAAGGTTGATGCCTGCCTTGAGCCATGGACGATGCTGGGAGCGTTGGCCGCCCGAAACCGGGTCGGACGGCTACGACTCGGCGTGGGAGTGACAGATGCCGGCCGCCGAAATCCTGCCGTCACTGCGCAGGCCGCAGCTACCCTGCATCTCCTCACGCGCGGACGGGCGATACTGGGCATCGGTGTCGGAATGCGCGAAGGCAACCAACCCTACGGCGTGGAGTGGAGCAAGCCGGTCGCGCGGTTCGAAGAGGCGATCGCCACGATCCGGGCGCTGTGGGACTCCGGCGGCGAACTGGTCACGCGCGACTCGCCGTTCTTCCCGCTACACAACGCATTATTTGATCTTCCACCCTACCGCGGGAAATGGCCCGAGATCTGGATCGCTGCCCATGGTCCCCACATGCTGCGAGTGACTGGGCGCTACGCCGATGCCTGGTACCCGGTCTATGCCTTCCGGCCCAGGGATTACGCAGCCGATCTCGAAGTCGTGCGGTCAGCGGCATCCGATGCTGGGCGCGACCCCGTGTCGATCACCCCGGCAAACTTACTTTACGTCATCACCGGACGCAGCCGCGCCGAGGTCGACGAGGCGCTGAACTCCGTCATCGCCCGGGCTTTCGCGCTCAATATCCCCGCCAAAGAGTGGGAACGCCACGGTGCGAATCATCCGCTTGGCGCGGACTTCGCGGGCGGCCAGGATCTGATCCCGCAGACCGCAGACCAGCAGACTATTTTGTCCTACGCGGAGAAGGTCCCGGCCTCATTGCTGAAGGAGTTCTTCTTGCAGGGCACTCCCGAGGAGGTCATTGACCAAGTCGCGGAATTCCGTGATCACGGACTGCGCCACCCGGTTTTGAGCAATTTCAGCGTGCTGCACCCAAGCCTGCGCAAGGGGATGGCCGCGAATATCCCGTTCGCGAAAATCCTTCGTGGATTGAGGAAGCTCTGAATCACACCATTATCGCGCTGCTGCCGTGGCATGGGCGATGAACCCACGCGGGCAACGATTAGCGGCCCAGTACAAGACCGGTAGCCTGGGATGCGCGACGCGCAGCGACTCGAGGGAGGATGTTCATGCAGGGGTTCGCCGGGAAAGTTGCCGTCGTCACCGGTGCCAGCTCGGGTATCGGCCAGGCGCTGGCCATCGAGCTGGCCCGCTCGGGCGCGAAGGTGGCGATCAGCGACGTCGACACCGAAGGTCTGGCCCGCACGGAGGAGTGGCTCGTGGCCATCGGCGCGGCGGTGAAGGCCGACCGGCTCGACGTGACCGAACGGGACGCCGTCCTGGCCTATGCCGACGCGGTGCGCGACCACTTCGGTGTGATCAACCAGATGTACAACAACGCTGGCATCGCGTTCACCGGTGACATCGAGGTCACCCTGTTCAAGGACCTTGAACGGGTGATGGATGTCGACTTCTGGGGCGTTGTGAACGGAACCAAAGCGTTCCTGCCGCACCTGATCGACTCTCGCGACGGCCATGTCGTCAACATCTCCAGCGTGTTCGCGCTGTTCGCCTTGCCGGGGCAGGCCGCCTACAGCTCCGCCAAGTTCGCCGTCCGCGGGTTCACCGAGGCGCTACGGCAGGAGATGACACTGGCCGGTCACCCTGTAAAAGTGACCACCGTGCTTCCCGGCGGCATCAAGACCAATATCGCCCGGAACGCGACCGCCGTCCAGGGGCTCGACGCGACCGAAATCGCCGGGGTGCACGACAAGATGGCCAGGACCAGCCCCCAGCGCGCAGCACGGATCATCCTGAAGAGCGTTCGCAAGAGCAAGGCCAGGGTGCTTGTCGGACCCGACGCCAAATTCCTCGACATCATCGTCCGCGTCACCGGGTCGGGATACCAGCGGCTGTTCTCGGCGGCGGCCGCGCGAGCGATGCCGGCGGCGCCGCGCCGGGCGCCTAATACCGCGGTCCGCCCGCCCGGGGTTTAGCCGCCTGGGCGGGCCAAGTGGAGCGCGCGAAACTCAGAAGGCATAGCGGTGGAATTGAATCATCCTGCGCACTGGCGGTATTCGCGACGCCATTCTGGCGAATAGCCGGTAGCGCCTTGCGAGCCGTGGGACCGTGTCGGCGGTAAACATCGAGACAGCGCGCATCAATCGAACTCCCGGCACGCTTTCGAGGATGTCGTCGGGTGCGTTGACGGCCCATTGCACCGTCGAACCGGACCGGCGCACCACCCTGTTGGTCTTCTGTTGCGATCTGATTGCGAGCCGAGTCCAGAAGTCCAATTGCAGCTCACCTGCGGGGAAGCGTTCGACTACACGGCGCAGCAGCGCAACGCCATCGTTCTTGGTCAGGTACATGCTCACGCCCTCGGCGAGCAGCAGGACCGGGCGATCCGCCGGGATAGCGGCCAGCCAGGAAGGGTCCGTGGCGGAGGCGGCGACCAAGTGGTAATGCTCGCGTGATGGATAGAGCAGCTCACGCAGCGCAATGACGTCCGGATAATCAACGTCGTACCACTCCACATCGGGGCCGGGGTCTAACCTGAACACGCGACTGTCCAGACCGCAGCCCAGATGCAGCACCACCGGCCGGTCATGGACGGAAAGGAATTGACCTGCCCAGATGTCGAACTGGGCAGTCCGCACGGTTATCGCGGGCAGCCATCTCGGGGTGATGGGGCTCTTGCGCCAGTCGTAATCCAGCTGCCCCACGAGTTGTTTTGCGTACGGATCGCCCAGGACCGGGTGCGCGGCGTCGGCGTCCAGCGCCTTGGCGTACAGCATGTCGAGCATGGTCTGTGGCGGCCCGCTCAACTCGACGTGAACCTTAGCGTTGCGCCGCGCAGTCACCCAGCTATTTGCAGACATTCGAGTCCCCATCCTCAGCGCTGATATTCAAGCGAAGCCGCACGAAGCAGCGACAGTGTCAACTCAATCGACCTTTCCGCCGCAGGCGCCTGAACGTGATGTTCGATAAGTAGTTGTCCGCCAACCACTCCAAACGAATAGATGTCAACGACGGCCGCGGAAGCCCGATGGAATTGGGATCCGAAATCCACCACCTCCAAATCAGGAGGTGTGGGCGCGGCTGAGACATTACCGATGTTGGTGGAGAGAACGAAATCCGGCAACCCTGGAGGGCCACCTTCGTATTGCAGGTTGAAGTGAAGCAGTGATTGCTGGATCACTCCGTCGGACAGGTCAGCCTGGAGAGTCTCGGCGATGTCACGAGCAAGGGCGACGATGCCTGTGTCAGGCGTGATTTGAGCGAGATAAGTAGCGACCCCCAGAGCGAGGGTGCAGCCCGTCGGGGTCACCGGAGGTTCGAGAAGGCCTCGCAAATTGACCGGATAAAGGTAGGGAATCGGTATGTAAGGGGTTTCCCGGAGCCGCCACTCAGCGAGCAAGATAGCCGCTGACACCAGGGCGTTGACGAACAGCCGATGCTTGCGACCGAACTGCACCAGGGCCCTCGTTTCGGGCTGGGTCAGCCGGCCTCTCGCGACGGGAACCGCCACCGGCCTTTCGGGTTTGGGACAACCAGTTGATCGGCGTGGCGGTATTTCATACGCGAACATCGCAGGAATGAACCGATCGAGTCCAGACCGCCGCTGCTTTTGTATGCCGCGCTGTTTCAGGAGAGCCTCTATTGGTTCAGGCGCCGGCTGAGCGCTCACCGGACCGGGATCACCCGTAGAGACCACGCCGGTGTACCTCGACAACAGCTCGAAGAGTAGTCCGGCGATGTGGTGGCCGTCGGCAAGGCTGTGATGGACATACAGGGTCAGCTCGGCGCGTCCATCGGCGTGCTTCACCATCAAATTCACCAAAGACACGCCCTGGTCGAGATGCATCTCCGGAGAAGCACCGTTGTCACCGCTGACTATCCACATCCCCGGATGAAGAAGATCGTCGGTGACGATCTGGTATCGGCCATCAGCTGCTTGCTCGAGGTGTCCGGCATACACCGGGTAGACCTCCAACAGCGTGTCGAATGCGAGCGACATCGCGTCGATGTCAACCGAACCCTTGAGATGGACGGTGACGGACGTGAATGTCTGGGTTTCCGCGAAGAAATCCTCGCTGGGCGCCAGCTTTCGAATCACAGACGTTGGAAACACCGAAGACTCCCTCGCAGACATCCCATCATCCGCGCATACTGGCCCGTCGATAACCGAGCGCCATCGGGATCACACACGCGACGACAATGCCGCCGGACCAAAGCAGAGTCCCGAGCGCCGGCCTCAGCACTGGACCACCTAGCGACAGTCCGCGCATCGCCTCAACCGCATACGACATCGGCTGATGCTGGACAACCGGCCGAATCCACTGCGGATATTGGTCTAGGGGTACAAACCCGGTGCAGAAGAAGAGCCCGAGGTATTGGACCGTAGCGATGGCCTCAACCAGAGTCGTACTCGGCCAGTACAAAGCAACGGTCATGACGAGCATCGCGAACGCTATCCCGAACACCGCGGGGAAACACAGCCAGGCCAGGCTCGCCAGCGCACCGTGCTCGAATCGGAGACCCAACACCAGCCCGGCGCAGAGGATGAAAAAGGAGTTGACCACAACCCGTACCGCCTCGGAGCCGATCCGCGCAAGCAGACCCGACGCTCGGTGCACGGGCACCACCCAGAGCCGGGCAAGCAAACCGTCAGCCCGCTCGGTGATGATGCCCACCGCCGCGACCGACGCTCCCCCCATGACTGCCCCGACCGTCACCAACGGAACGCTGCCGTGCAGCGCGCTGTGTCCGGTAACCAACCTAATCGCATCACCGAGAACGATATTCAGCACCACAAGGAAAAAGATCGGGAGTATGAGCCCGAAAACAAACGTCAGCGGATCACGCACCAGGCGGACAAGTAATCGCTGTGTCTGCACCCACGTGTTCGGGCCGAGCAGTCGCGGCGAGTTCTCCCGGAACCGGCGGTCGACGATGGGAAATGCGTCTCCAAGTAGAGCCGCGGAACCTCGCTTCGTGTCTGGTTTTGTGTCCTCGTCTGCAATAGACATCACGGCCGCCTCAGGAGAAGGATTACGGACAGCGGCACCGTGATCGTGATCGCGCCGACTATCCATGCCACCGATGGGCCGACAACCGGCCACGTCACCGAGCCTGCGCCCGGTGTCGTATCACCGGCTAATGCGCGCAACACGTACACGAATTGGGAAATGGGCTGGTTGCGGACAACCGGCTGGATCCAGTGGGGAAATCCCTCTGCCGGCTGGATGCCGACAGAGAGCAACCCGAATATCAGCTGGGGCAGCAGCAGCCATTGCGTGGTCGCCTCCGGATTCTTCGAAGTGGTTCCCATCAGGTCCGCGAGGTATGACAGCACCACACCGATCAGAATCAGAAACAGGCAAAAAGCCACGGCATATACCAGGCCGCGGTGG
>Ga0209040_10002918_pt1 | contig 13180 bp, 14 predicted proteins | sample BogFormECP12_OM3_FD_188240 | JGI IMG/M metagenome (GOLD analysis project Ga0209040, IMG submission 188240) | Bog forest soil microbial communities from Calvert Island, British Columbia, Canada - ECP12_OM3 (SPAdes) (version 2) | ecosystem: Environmental > Aquatic > Freshwater > Wetlands > Bog ... | reverse complement strand
TCGCGGCATTGATTGCCGCTGGTGGCGTCGCCATCGGCTTGGCCTGGAGCGGCCTGCTGGCCAATTTTGCAGCCGGCGTTTTCATGGTCATTCTGCAGCCTTTCAAGGTAGGAGACTTCGTCGTGGCGGGCGGCGTCATGGGTACGGTCGAAGAAATCGGCCTGTTCGTGACCTCGATCAACACGCTCGACAACATCCGCAACATCGTCGGCAACGGAAAGATCTTCAGCGACATCATCCAGAACTTCACCACCAACCCGTATCGCAGGGTTGATCTGCAGGCCCAGCTTGATCACACGGCCGATGTGCACCAGGTCATCGCCCTCCTCAAGGCCAACTTGGCGAAGATTCCCAACGTACTGACCAATCCCGCGCCCGACGTGGAGATCCTGACGTTCACGCTGGCCGGCCCGGTGCTTGCCGTGCGTCCCTATTGCAACAACAAGGACTACTGGCAGGTGTATTTCGACACCAACCGCACCATTCGCGACACCGGAGCAAGCGCTGGTCTGCCGGCCCCCGAACAGCACTTCGCCGTTCGGACTTCAGCAGCAGCAAATTAACCGTGCATGTGTAATTTGCAGAGAGAGCGGCCTTCGGGCCGCTCTTTTTTCGTGGGAATCTCGGAAGCTATTTCGCGCCGCAGCCCGGCCCGGTGAATTGCAGCTCCAGTCCAGACACGATCGGGCTCAGTTCGAGCACCGGCATATAGTTTGACGACAACGGCTTGTCGCCCTGCAGTTGTTTCAGCAGATTCGACTCTTCCTTCGACAACGGTCTACCGTCCACTTCAAACCCCGGCAACAGCCGCACCGCCAGGTGCCCGCACGCCGTCGGGTCTTCCTCCAACATGCCGTGACGCCACGAAACTACCGTCCCCTCGCCCTCCGATCCAAATCCCGTCACTTGGAAGGATTTTTCGTTCAGCTTCTGCAGTTCCATTAGCGGAAGGCCAATTCGGATGCCGCTCGCGGTACGCCAGCGGCATGGGCCGGTCTGTGTGCCAAAACAAATGTGGACGGTCGACACGTGCTCCTTGTCCCAGGTCACCGCCAGCGCGGCGCTCGGGTCATTGCCGAAGACGACGGTCGACGCCTCCGGCACGTCGTCGTTGCCGGAACCGCCATCGCGCACATTTTCTTTGCCGAATAGAGTATCCAGGTCCGCGCGCGTCGTGGACGCCGTGATCGGCCCCACCCGCTGACCTGGGACAATCAACCAGTCGGCTCTTTGCGCTGCAGCCGATCCGACCAGCAGAACAGCCACAGCGATCAATGTGCCAAGCCGCATCGAACAGTACGGTTGTAACCGGCGCCAGATCACCTGCTGAGATTAGCACGGCTTTCCGCGATTCCCGCTCGCCGTCGGGTGTGCGACATAGAAGTGGAAGTCAAGCGGCGCGGCGTGCCTCCCAGTAGTCCTCAAAGCGGTCGTTGAGCTGACAACATCGGAGGGCGATGATAGCGTTAGCTCCTCGCACGGTCCAGAACATGCCGGACTGTTTGAGGCGAGTACCGACTACGGTTTTGCACCCCGCTTCGATGACACCGGAGCCGACAAAGAGATGCTGGCGGCGGAACTTTGGGTAGCGCATGCGGGCTGCATTTTTCTCAAAGTAGTCGGCCTCGATACGAACCTTGTCGATGACTTCCGGGTTGGTGGAGGCGATGGAGCGCAGCGAGAGAACCAGCTTTTCGATTTTTCCCTTGTCGAGTAGTCGCTTCTGGTGGACCTTCATCCAGACTTTCTGGTTCCCTACGTCGTTGGGATGCAGTTTGCGGGCGACCTCCCACAGGTGTTGGCGGGCGTGATAGAGATCGACGATCTGCAGCGCGCCCGGACAATGCAGGTCGGCCAGATTCCAGATCCATTCGGCGCCGTCGCCGATGACGACTTTGTTTTCCGCCCGACTCCAGCCGCGCTTCTGGGCCTCCAGGTAGATTCGTTTGCCAAACTCTTCGGCGTTCTCGATGGCGCCAGTGTAGGTGGTGGAATCGGGATCGCGGATGGGGTAGCCCTCTTCGTCCCACGTGGTCTGGGTGAATACGCATCCGAGCTTGACTTCCCGGGTGTGGGCCGGTTGGCCGTTGGTCTTGCCCTGCCGGCCCGCCGTCTCTTGCTTCACCATCGGCACTCCCGTGCCGTCCATTTGCACATACAGAATGGGGATGGGCTCGCCCACCACGACCGGCAGATCCAGCTGCAGGGCGCGCTGCATCTCCCGTTGCTCGTCCTGGGCGATATGGCCGCCGATGGCCTCCGCCGTGCGCTCCACGGCTTTGGCCGTCACCGCCAGGCCAGCCAGCACTTCCATCTGCTGGCGGCCATGCTGGAAGGGCGCTTGCGAACCAACCAGCGCCAGCATGCGGCGCACCCCGGGCGACAGGTCCGCCTTCTCAATGTCCAGAGCGGCATCAGCCGGCGACTGTCCGTGATGACATTGCGGACACAGATACCAGGGGCGCAGGAATGCGATCTCGCCCACGGCGGTCAGCACATGCCGGGAACGCATCTCGCGGTAACGGGCTTTGTGTCCGCAGGGACAAGGGAGCTCGCGCTCGTCCGGGCCGGGAGGATCGCACCGTAGCAACTGGCTCAAGGCGGCCGCTCCGGCCCCATGCACCGCTGCCCGCATGGCCATCTCGACCGCCTCCAGATCGAGTCTGCCGGTCTTGTGCTGCTCCTGAAAGACGAGCCGGAGTACGGCGCTTATTTCCCGTTCGACTTCCTGACGGATGGTTTCCGCCGTTTTTTTTCCTGCGGCGTCAGCGTGTCTTCGACCGGCCTCAGGCGGCAGATCTTTTCATTGGTCTCCAGCAAAGTCCGGATCAGTTCCTGAAATTGCCGGAAAGCAGCGATCTCGCGCTCGGCTTTGCGCTGCGCCGCCGGGGTGGGAAAGCTCTCCGTAACGGTCTTGCCCTGCACTTTGTAGGTGAGCCGCAGGTTGGGGCCATGGCCGGGATCGTGCGGCTTATGACAGTGGCAATTGGGATTGCCGCAGCGGCCGCTGGTTGCCGAGATCGAGCCAGGACGAAAATCGCCAAGCGTGGAAATTTCGACCAGTACCTCAGAACGACGCTTCTCTAAATCCAACAGGGAATCGGACATGGAAAACAGACCTCCTGTAACCGAGCGTATCATATACGCTCGGTTACAAAGGACAAAAAAAGAAAACTCCATTCGTTCCACTTTCATGTCGCGCACCCCTCGCCGTCCCGGCGGTTGCTTTATCGCGGATCACGGCACAGAATGTCAGAGATGAACTGTCGGGGCTGGCCTCCCGACTCCAGCAGAGGGATACGATGAAACATCTCCTGGCGCAGATCGCACTCGTGGTAGCTGGCATCGCGCAGACGCACGCGCCAGCGCCGGCGTTTAACGCCTCGGGACCTGTCGGCACCGGCGTGAAGGATGCTCCTTACTCCGCCGACGTTGTCACCACCTACGAGCGGACCTTGCCCAGCGGAGAGGTCCTGCACGGCGAAACCCGCGGCAAGGTTTACCGCGACTCGCAGGGGCGCACGCGCACTGAATCGGACGCCGTCGGATCCACCGCTACCGCGCAGAAGTTCGTCTTCATTTTCATCAACGACCCGGTGAGCCATTCGGTCGTGACCCTCGATCCACGTACCATGACGGCGCGGGTTAACCAGTGGCTCTTTCCGTTGGCCGGTACCGGGCCCGCCGCGACCAAGCAGGTGGCTGCGGATCATCCACCCTCCGCCGGAGCCGACATCGTGACCACACGCCCTGCAGCCGCCATCCCGCTCGCAGCCGGGGGAGTTCCTGCGGGAAAAACCGAGGACTTGGGTGCACGAGAGATGGAAGGGCTCACGGTGACGGGCACCAGGACCACACGCACTCTCCCGGCGCCTGTTGGCGGCGACCAACAACCCAGAACCATCGTGATGACGACTTGGATGTCGCGCGATCTCAAAGTCGCAATTGCGACGGAGACCGACGACGGTCAGGCAGGCCATCACATGACCAAACTGGTGAACATCGTTCGCACGGAGCCCGATGCCGGGCTGTTCCAGATTCCTGCGGGCTACACTGTGGCCGACAGTCGCCCGCAACAATCGCCGCCGAATTAGATCCGGCGAGCGAGACCGGACGTAGATACAATACAGTCGCCACAGTCGCAACTCACAATTCGGGGTCAGGACATGACGATTCAGGCAAGCACTCGGCTGGTGGATGGAATTGCAATCGTCGATATCAGCGGCCAGCTTCGCCTCGGCGAAGGCACCGGCAAGCTGCGTGACGCTGTACAACAACTGGTGCGCGACGGTTACACCAGGATTCTGCTGAATCTGCACGGCGTGATCCATATCGACAGCTCCGGCATCGGCGAGCTGATGAGCAACTACACCACGCTGCGCAACCAGGGCGGCGAACTCAAGCTCATGAACCTCAACAAAAACGTCCGCAACTTGCTGCAGGTGACGCGGCTCTACACGATTTTCGACGTGCATGACGACCAGGCCTCGGCGCTGAAAGCGTTTCAATAACTCGGTCGATGGCAGTCCCAAAATGGGGATCCGGAGTGGGTGGTACCCCTCCCCCTCCCCCAATCTTTGTTTTCATGAAGATACGTGCGATTTTGTGCGTAAAATATCAGAAACAAAGAGGTTGCAGGCAAAATATGACGGAATAAGGACTTAGGCGAGATCCTCTGGGGATGAATCGGGGCATTGGCGCGGAGCTGGGCAAAACAACGCGAACGAACATGACCCAACACAGGTCGAACCACCTACTGGGGATCAGGGTAGGGTCCGGTGGCCGACTCCGAGGACGGCAATTCTCCCTCATCCTTCCGCAGGCAGTGTACGACGAAGGTCGGGAAACACCAAGCGGGTTTAGTCACCGTTGGACGTGACAGATGGCCGAGGCTGATTTCCGGACCCACAGGGCGAGAGTCGGACGTACCTCACCTCCTACATTTGCCATGCGGCGTGCAGTGAAACCCCGGTTGGCGTCCAAAAGAAGGACGCGAACCTGGGGCAACAGGCCGCTGAAGTCAGTTCACCGATCAGTCACGCTGTGCAACGCCCGAAGCATTCCTGCAAGATAAACCATGTGTCACTGGTGATAGACCCGTTCTCTCACCCAGCGTAAACTCGCTTAATTGGCGCCCTCACGTTGTGTGCCCCACTTTCGCGGACCCGCAGGAACGGGCATTCCGACTTCTCATCACAGGAACGGTCTACATGAAATCAAGAGAAACTTCTGCCAGTACTCTGCTGCAATTGGTCCGAGAGCTCATGGCCATCACTTGCATCGCCATGTTGATGCCCGGAAGTCAGGCCTTGGCGACAGCTCAGACGCAGTTGCCCGACGCCCCTTCCACGCAAGCTGCGGCCAAGATCCCCGCCGACCAATTGGATTCGGTGGTTGCGCCGATCGCACTCTACCCCGATCCTCTGTTGAGCCAGACGCTGGTGGCCTCCACCTATCCGCTCGAGGTCGTTCAGTTGCAGCAGTGGCTGGCCCAGAACAAGGGACTGAACGAAAAGGCGCTGGCCGATGCTGTAAAGAAACAGGACTGGGACCCGAGCATCCAGGGATTGGCTGCCTTGCCCGATGTCGTCAAGCAACTGGGCGACAACATCAAGTGGACGACAGACCTTGGGAACGCATTCCTCGCTCAGCAGGACGACGTGATGCAAGCTGTGCAGCGCATGCGCAAGAAGGCCCAGGGCAACGGAAATCTGAAGTCTTCTGAGCAGCAGAAGGTGGAAACAAAGACGGTCGAGAGCCAGCAGGTCATCGTCATCGAGCAGGCGAACCCGCAGGTCGTCTATGTGCCCAGTTACAACCCGACTGTGGTCTATGGCGCGGCAGTCTATCCCTACCCTCCCATTTACTACCCGCCCCCGGGATACTACGCGGCAGGCATGGCTATCTCGTTCGGCGTAGGCATAGCCATGGGCGCGATGTGGGGCGGCGGTTGGGGTTACGGCTGCGGATGGGGCGGCAACAACAACGTTTACGTCAACCACAATAATAATTTCGTCAACAACGGCAACCGGAACAACGTCAACGGCGGCAACCGGAACAACATCAACAATGGCAATCGGGGCAATGGCAATCGCGGGAACAGTAACTGGCAGCACAACCCTCAGCACCGCGGCGGAGCTCCTTACGGCGACAGGGGTACGGCCAACAAGTTCGGCGGCACTACACGCGGCGACTCAACTGCCAACCGGCAGGCAAACGCACGGCAGAACGTCGCCCGACAGCAGCCGGCCGGAGGCCGCGACGCCTCGAATCGCGCCGGCGCCGGACCTAGCGCGGGAACTCGCGATGCGCAAAACCGTGGTGGAGCAAATGCCGGCAACGTGAACGCCAATCGCGGCACTGGGCCAGATCGCGCCGGCAACCAGCAGGTGCGCAACACGCCGAGTTCCACCAACAGAAGTGCTTTCGGCGGAGCAGGCAGCGGCATGAGCGGAAGCAGCGCCCGCGCCAGCAGCTCACGAGGCTCCTCCAGCATGGGTGGCTCTCGAGGCGGAGGCGGCTCCCGCGGCGGTGGCGGTGGCGGCGGAAGGCGCAGGTAGGAAGGCACATCATGATGAACGAGGGAATTATGAATTCAGAAAGATTGATTGCGACAAAGCGGTTTACGAAGATCGTCCTCGTCCTGGTTGGCCTGTGCTGTATGGTTCCGATGATGAGCGTGGCTCAAGCGCAGCCTACGGCCAAAACTGCGGCGGTCGCGCAGAAGGGCTTCGATACCCCTAAGCAGGCTGCCGATGCGCTTATCAAGGCAGCGGGCGACTTCGATGTGCCTGAATTGCTGGCGATCCTCGGCCCCGACGGCCAGGATGTGGTTGCGTCTGACGATGCGGTCCAGGACAAGAGCAACGCCCAGGCTTTTGCCAAGGAGGCCGCTGCCAAAAACAGCATCGAGATTTCCAAGTCCAACGTGAACCGGGCCACCATCATTGTTGGCGAAGAACAGTGGCCATTGCCGATTCCGCTGGTGAAGAAGAGCAATAAGTGGTACTTCAACACCAAGGAAGGCCGCCAGGAAATTCTCTTTCGCCGCATCGGTGAGAACGAGCTTAACGCCATCACCGTTTGCCGCGGCTACGTGTCAGCGCAAATGGAATACGCTTCGGAAATTCACGACGGCTCCGGCGTAAACCAGTACGCGCAGAAGATCATCAGCACACCCGGCAAGCAGGATGGCTTGTTCTGGAAGGATGCTGATGGAACTCCCGCCGGCCCGATCGGTGATGAAGTGGCCAAGGCGCTGGAGGAAGGCTACACGTCCGGCAAGAGCGGATTCCACGGCTACTACTTCAAGATTCTGAAGGGCCAAGGCCCGGCCGCCCCCAACGGCGCCATCAACTACGTCATCGAAGGCGTCATGATTGGCGGCTTCGCGCTGGTCGCCGTGCCTGCTGAATACCGCGTGACTGGAGTAAAGACCTTCATCGTGAGCTATGAGGGGGTCGTTTACCAGAAAGACCTTGGGCCCGATTCCCTGAACATCGTGAAGAACATGGAGCTGTACAACCCAGACAAGACCTGGCAAGCAACGAGCGACCAGTGGCCGCCAAACGTCGCATCAGCTAAGCCGTAAGCAGCGCTATCGCAGTGATCCCAGGTTAGCGTCCAACAGAGGGACGCGAACCTGGGCCACCCGGCGAAAACCCCCACTCAAGGGGCCAAAACCGCGCCGCTGGAATGGGCCACCCAACTGAAGATTCTTGAATCGGACGGCGGGTTGCCCGGACCATCGGGCCAACCCTGGGCCGCCGGCCTGATTCAATTAGGGGAGATAGGGGTGTCGGGAGGGATAGTAGGTATTCTGAAGGTCTGCACTAGGGTTTCCACCTGATACTTCTGCCCGGCGCCTCAACCTAGACTGGAGTGGCAGAGAGGAGACCAACTATGCCGTTGATTCAGGTTCTGATAGCGCTGATCGTGGTCGGGGTTCTGCTGTGGCTGGTGAATAACTACATTCCGATGCAGGGATCGATCAAGTCGATCCTGAACGCCGTGGTGGTGATCGTCGTGGTGCTGTGGTTGCTGAATGTTTTCGGGCTCTTCCATTCCTTAACCAATATTCGCGTCGGTAACTGAGTCCGTCGAGGGCGAGTCTAACGACTGTCGTTTGACCCGGCTACTGCTTCGCCGATCTCGCGGACAATCGCTTCCGCTGTGTCCGCCGCATCCGATGCCTCGAGGATGGGCCTTCCCACGACCAGATAGGTAGCGCCTGCCGCGATCGCCTCTTTCGGTGTCAGCACTCGGGCCTGGTCGTCTGGGCGAGTTGTTAACCCACCTTTGCCAACTGCAGGCAAAGATGGGCCACCCATGCGGATTCCCGGGGTCACGATGGCGAAGTCGCTGCCGAGTTCGCGGCGGAGATCGCGGGCTTCGAGAGCAGAGGCGACGAGGCCTCCGCATCCGGCTTTCTGGGCGAGCGTGCCCAGCCGCAGGACTTGGGTGGCGACATCATCGGCTACGCCGATCTCCGAGAGGTCGGAGTCCGAGAGGCTGGTCAGCACGGTCACCGCCAGAATCATCGGCTTCGCGGCAGACTGCGCGGCGGCTTCGGCTGCCGCCTTCAACATCTTGCTACCGCCGGAGGCGTGGACGGTCAGCATGCTGACCTGCAGCTTAGCGGCCTCGCGCACGGCGGCGGCGACGGTGTTGGGAATGTCGTGGAACTTCAAGTCCAGAAAGACTTTACGGCCGGAGGCGACGAGATCGCGTACGATCTGCGGCCCTTCGGCCGTAAAAAGCTGTTTGCCAATTTTGTAGGTATTGGCAGATTCGCCAATGGTTTGAACGATTTGGCGGGCTTGCGTGGCGCCGGACACGTCCAGCGCCACAATGAGCCGATCTCGGTTCAGCATCGGCCCATTTTACCGCATGATGACAGGACTATTGTGGACCTTCGCCCACTCGCGGGGCGATGTTGATGGCCACGGTCGGAGTCTCGATGAGATCCAGGCGAATTCTGGCAACGCCTTCGTTGCCTACGCCTAGAATCATGGCAGCGCCGTAGGACAGGTCCAGAATCCGACTCTTCGGGACGGGGCCGCGATCGTTAATGCGGACCATCACCGATTTGTCGTTTTTCAGATTCGTAACCTTGACCCAGGAGCCCAGCGGAAGCGTGCGGTGGGCGGCCGTAAAGTCATGCATATCATACGGTTCGCCGCTCGCAGTCTTATGGTGCTGGAACACTTTTCCGTACCACGAAGCCCGTCCGACCTGAAACTTGCGGGTTGGAACCGGCTTGATGGATTCCTGAGTCTGCCCTGGGGTACCTTGGTTCGAGTCCGGTGTCTTGTTGTTACCGGGTGCTGCACCCAGCGCCGTGGTCATGATAAGCACCACAGCAGTCGGGTTGAGTACTCGTAGCATTAAACACCTCGCTTCAAAATATGGGGCCCTCCCGTTGCAGGTTCATAAAGTCTAGCGAGCGGAGACAGCGTAAGTCAACCAAGGATTAAAATTCTTAAATTATTTTCTTGACTTTCTGCTAAACATATGTCGCCAAACGAATTTGCGGCATCGGGAACACGTTGCCAGAATCTGGAGCACAGCTCGGCTGCGGCGTGAGCTTGCCGTCCAAGCGGTCGCCGGCAAACCCAATCTTCCGGCGAGGAGCAGGCGTGTCCGCGATCGAGCCTTCAACCCGGCGTTTCGACGGTAAGACCAATTAAATCAATAATTTATCATGTGCCGGTAGGCGACGAGTGAGCGCCGGTCGTTGGGTTACTGTCATCTCCACACGGCTTGAATCGACTCAAGGAAATCCCACTACTACCGGCTTGCGGTACATTCTTGGCATGGCTTCTCGGCCGGTGGTTCTGAGCATCGCAGGGTATGATCCGTCGTCGGGCGCCGGAGTGACGGCCGACATAAAAACTGCGGCCGCCCTCGGGTGCTACGCCGTGACCTGCGTGTCGGCCTTGACAGTGCAGTCCACCCAGGGGGTTTTCGGAGTAGAGCCGATTCGGCCAGACCTGGTCCGGCAGATCCTGGTCAGGCTGGCGGAGGATGTAGATTTTGCTGCCGTCCGTATTGGGATGCTCAGGTCTGGCGAGGTTGCTGAGGCTGTAGTGGAGTTCTTGCGTCAATGCGGACCTCCGAACGTGGTACTGGATCCGGTTCTGCGGTCGTCGTCGGGGGAGAAATTGATCGACGGGCCGGGGTTGTCGGTAATGCGTGGGCAACTATTACCCCTCTGCGACGTCATCACTCCTAATTTTCATGAGGCGATTGCGCTGGCGGAGGCAGATTCCGAGACCGCTTCGGCCTCAAACTCGTACGGGAAGAGCCTCCAAGATGTGCGCCGATTATCCGCCACGCTCCTGGAGTTGGGTTGTGGGACGGTCGTAATTACCGGGGGACACCTGCCCGAGGCGAACGACTACCTAAGTAGTAAGGCGGCAGGCGAGACCTCTGAGCATGTCTTCCGTGGATCCCGCATTGAGTCGAAGGCAACTCACGGCACCGGCTGCGCCTTTGCCATGGCGCTGGCCTGTGGGCTGGCGAAAGGTCTCTCCCTTGTCGACGCCGTCGGTGGCGCAAAGGAATTTGTCCGGAAGGCGATCACGGCGGCTTATCCGGTGGGAAAAGGTACCGGCCCCATGAACCACCTGTTCCGGCTGCTGGACGATCACTAGCCGCCCGACCTGCCGTGTTGCGCTGAATGGAAGTCGGGCTCTGATCAGATTGCAACAATCGTCTGGCATCCTGTAAACATCTACAAGTTTTCAGGAGCAACCGAGGCTTCCGCCCGGTTCTTCCGATTCAGGTAGACTTTTCAGGTAGCGGCCCTCGATGATCGTCAGGCGAAAATCGTTTGTTGGTAGTGCACGAGTGTTTACCGCGATTCTGATCATTCTGCTGGCCCTAGGCACAGCCCGAGCTGCTTCCGGTCCGGAGGCGAGCACATGGGTTCCAACCCGCCCCGCCAACGACGTCAACACCCGCAAGGGCTTCGACAGCTTTTACAGCCTGGATTACGACAAGTCGATCCGCGAGTTTGAAGCGGCGCTGCAGGCGCATCCCGACGACCCGTTTGCGGTCAACCACTTGCTTTCGGCGGTGATCTTCAAGGAGCTGCTGCGGATCGGCGCGCTGGATACCGAGGCCTATGCCAGCGACAACTTCCTGGACAAGAAGAACCTGCAACCGCTCGACCCCAAGGTGCGCGACCGCGTCAACCAGTTAAGCACACAGTCCACGGCGCTCTCGGAAGCGCTGCTGGCCAAGAACCCCAAAGACGTGAACGCGCTGTATGCCCGGGGAGTTGCGCGGGGCCTGCGGACCACCTACATGGGCATGGCGGAACATGCCTGGATTCCGGCGCTGCGGAGCGCAGTGGGAGCCCGTCATGACGACGAAAAGGTACTGGAGATCGATCCGAATTATGTCGATGCCAAGAACCTGCTGGGAATGGATCTGTATGTCGTGGGGAGTTTGAGCTGGCCCGTAAAAGTGGCGGCATCGGTGGTGGGGATCAGCGGCAACAAACAGAAGGGCCTGGATTATTTGCGTGAGGTGGCGGCGCACGGCGATCCCGAGGTAGCGTGGGACGCCAAGATCGCACTGGCGTTATTTCTACGCCGGGAGCAGATATATCCCGAGGCGCTGCAGCTGGTAGGCGGGATGTACCAGGCATTTCCCAGGAATTTTCTGGTGGCCACGGAATACGCACACTTGTTGAATGCCGCAGGGCAGGGGCCGCAGGCCGTGGCGGCCTATCAGAAGATCGTCGCCGGATGCCGCGGCAACGCGTTTAACGTGTGCCGAATGGAGATTCCGGCCTACGGGTTGGGCGAGGCAATGAAGGGTCAGCGAGACTTTCAGGGCGCCGAGGAGGCCTACGAATTGGCGGCCAGTACGGCGCTCGATCCCGACTTCAAGCAACGGGCCATCTTGAAGGCCGGGGAAATGTGCGACGCCATGAAGAAGCGCGATGCGGCGCTGGAGAAGTACAAAGCGGTGATAGCCGCCAACTCGGGGACCGAGTCAGCCGACCTGGCACGACGTTATATGAAGCAGGCGTACACGATTCAGTGAAGCCTGTACCGCGAGAGTCGCAGGAGTCACCACCGAGGCACGGAGCGCCCGGAGTTGTTTTTTCGTGTTCATCGTCCTTTTTGGTTCTCCCGCTGAAGAACCGTCTTGCCAGCCTGGGAACCTTTTTCTATGCTGTACGTATCTCCTGATGGGGAGGCTCCATGTACTGCAACTATTGCGGAAAGCAAATTCAGGACGACGCCAACGTTTGCGCCTATTGCGGACGCCGGGTAGGCTTCGTAGCCGGACGGCAGAAGCTGATGCGAGCGCCCAAGGGCAGCCCGGACCGGAAGGTTGCCGGCGTTTGCGCAGGCTTTGCCGAATACTTCGATCTCGATGTGACCATCGTGCGCGTGGTGTGGCTGATTGTCGCCCTGTTCGGTGGTGGCGGCGTTCTGGCCTATATCATTGCGTGGATCGTGATGCCGGAAGGGCCTGAGGTCGTGATGATCGCGGTGCCGGCACAAACCGTGCAGCCCTATCACCAGTAGTATCTGCGGATTCAATCGCAAGGGAGAGCTGTGGCTCTCCCTTTTTTTGCTTATGCAGATTTCGTGACACCCACCTCGGCCTATGGTATTCTTCGACCCACCTTGGCGGTGCTGGTCTGCCAATCAAGAGAGAAACGCTGCATGAAAGCTCAACCGCTTGGCCGGACGGGGGCGAGGTAATCGGAGCGGTCCGACATGTCAAAATCGGCAGGCCGGATTTTAAGCGCATTTCGACTTCACCCGTCGAACGGACGAACCTCAGCGTAAGGATGCACCTTCGCAGATTCACGCGGTTGACGAACGCGCACAGCAAGACGCTGGCAAACATGAAAGACGCGGTCTCATGTACGTGGCGTGCTACAACTTTTGCCGCCCGAATCAAGCCGTCAGGAAACAGACACCTGCAATGGCGGCGGGGCTCACCAATCACGTTTGGACGCTGGCTGAAATGCTAGTAACTACGTAAGGGTGCTGGAAGGGGAGCACGTCGAATATAAGAGCCTCACTGCTTCGGATGCATAGTGGCATCTTTTGTCCAGCATCTGTGGATCGGAGAAGTTGGATTTGCGGGAGGCTGCAAGAAAGCACAGATATTGGTCGTCTGTAAGCCGTGTTCATCCTTATATCGAAGT